>Ga0182024_10013426_pt1 | contig 15995 bp, 15 predicted proteins | sample P32metaG_FD_120480 | JGI IMG/M metagenome (GOLD analysis project Ga0182024, IMG submission 120480) | Permafrost microbial communities from Stordalen Mire, Sweden - P3-2 metaG (Illumina Assembly) | ecosystem: Environmental > Terrestrial > Soil > Wetlands > Permafrost | place: Sweden: Stordalen... | reverse complement strand
TTACCGACAACATGGTCGGACATTTTTTGAAAACCGGAAAAGTTGGAGCGATTGTTACCGGCGCCGACCGCATCGCCGCCAACGGCGACACCGCCAACAAAATCGGCACCTATCAAATCGCCGTGCTTGCCAAAGAAAACAACGTGCCGTTTTACATCGCCGCGCCAGTTTCCACTTTTGATTTGTCCATTCCCGATGGAGACCACATTCCCATCGAGGAACGCTCCGCGGCAGAAGTCACCCATTTACAAGGCCTCAGGATTGCTCCCGATGTTCACGCGGCGCATCCCGCTTTTGACGTGACCCCCGCTCGTTACATAGCTGCGATTTTCACCGAACGCGGTGTAGCTCGCGCGCCGTACGGTACTGCGCTACGCGACCTTGCAGCGGCGCCGCAGCCCGTCGTCGCTTCCGCATAAATTTCCACAAAATTTTATATTTTGAAATTAATCGAAGTGAAAGATTGCAGCAGTTGTTGCTACGAGGATCTAAAGTCTAGCTTGAATGGCGTATCCGCTCCGCCAAAGTCCGCGCCCGCTGCCGCGCAATATCCACAAACCGCGCATCATTACCGATTTCATCGAGCATCGGCAACGCGCATTGCGGTTCCGGCAGCAATTTATGATTCAAATCCGTTTCGAATTGCAGCAGCGCATCATTTATTCCCAGGCGGTCGTATCTCATCCGGCGCGTGAGCAGCATCACGTGTTCCTGCTGCCGTGCCAACCCTTCAAAAATTTGCAGCAACTGCGCCGCCGCGGAATTTAACGTGTAGTTGAATTTTACCTCGTGAACGCTCGCACCCTTTTCCCAGCGAAAGGTTTTTTCGCCCAGGTTCGCGATTTTCCTGTGTACGTCCAGATCCTGCCCTTGAAAATGATTTAATTGCGCCGCCAATTCGAACATGTGTGCGCGAAGCCCGGCGCTGATTTCAAACGGCAACGCGCTGGCGTCCTCATCCAACTGCCGAATGTCATAAGTCTCCGGATGACCGTCTTCGGACACTACAATTTCGATGAATTCCGGTGAACTCGATTTAAACACCCGCCTGAACGTGAGTTTTGCGCTTTCGTTGGGTGTGGCGGCAGCTGCATAAGGCTGGTTCGCGGCCGCGGCAATCAGCGATGAGGCCCCGGCGCTAGGCTCGATAAACCAGCTAAGCCCCCAAACGATAATTAGCGCTAGGGAACGATAATTCGTCATCGTGTCGGTACGATGCGCGGAAGATTGCTAAGGTTGGAGAACGTCCCGGTAGAGCCCTTTGCGGCGCTCGTAACCGCAGTTAGAGCGCCCATCTCGTCTATCACCGAGGAACCGCGTGCACGGCGAGCCTGTTTGCTGATCTGCGGCAAACTAAATCTCCGCCGCGTTTGTTCGGCTTGCAAATGGCACAAAGCCACCGCGAGCGCATCGGCCGCGTCCGACGGCTCCGGAATTTCTTCCATCGTTAACAACGCGCGCACCATTTCCTGTACTTGCCGCTTGTCCGCGTGGCCATATCCCGCCACCGAACACTTCACTTCTCGCGGTGAATAACTGTGCACCACAATATTATGCTGCGCCGCTGTCAGAAGTACCACCCCGCGCACCTCTGCCAGCCGCAGCGCTGTGCGCACATTCAACGCGGCAAATACTGCTTCCACCGCCATTGCATCAGGTCTGTATTCTTCGATCAGCCGCGAAAGCAACGAGTGTACATCCTGTAGCGCCGCTCCACACGACTCCTTGCGACGCTTAGCGCTTATGACCAGCGCTCCGTAATGCACCATCCGCGACTTGCGCCCGTCGCTTTCCACTACGCCGTAACCCGTGGGACCCGCGGCTGCCGGGTCAACCCCCAGAACGCGAAAGAAAGCAGGTTTTTGATTTGGTCCGTGGTTGCCGCTCACGGCCACAAGTCTACGGCGTTCCACATATCTCCGCCAGAAAATTTCCACGCCGCGTTGCGCAGAAAGAAGACCCCAAAAACCTAAAAAAAAAATTGGCCAGCGCAATACTCGCCGGCCATTCGGATTATTCCAAAAATCAAAATACCGCAAACCGGCTAATTCGCCCCTACCGCCGCCTGTATTTCCGACTCGTCGATATCGAAGTTTGCGTAAACATGCTGCACATCGTCGTGCTCTTCCAGCGCTTCCACCAATCGCACCATCTGCGTGGCCTGCGCGCCGGTCAACTTAATGTAATTTTGTGGCACCATACCAACTTCCGCCGACGCCGCAGTAATTCCTGCCTTGCTTAGCGCTTCCTTTACTTTGTCCATCGCCTCTGGCGGCGTCACGATGTACCAAATGGACCCATCATCTTTCATATCTTCCGCGCCGGCTTCCAAAACAATATCCAGCAGCTTATCTTCGCTCGCCGCTTCCTTAGGCACGGTAATTTCGCCCTTGCGGCTGAACATCCACCCCACCGCTCCAGCCTCCGCCATGTTCCCGCCATTCTTGCTCATCAAATGCCGGAACTCGCCCACAATGCGATTGCGGTTGGTGGTTACCACTTGAATCAGCATTCCAACGCCGCCCGGTCCGTATCCTTCAAACACCGCTTCTTCGTACTGTTCGCCTTCCAGTTGGCCGGTGCCGCGCAAAATCGCGCGCTCAATATTGTCCCCTGGCATATTCTCGTTTTTGGCGGCGAGAATTGCGGTGCGCAGTCGCGGATTGGTGTTGGGATCGCCGCCCCCAATACGAGCGGCGATGGAAATTTCGCGAATCACTCGAGTAAAAACCCGGCCACGCTTCGCGTCAGTAGCCGCTTTTTTGTGCTTGATGGTTGCCCATTTTGAATGCCCGGACATGACACATCCTCTTTATACGTTAAATGTTTCCGCACGAACCTGCGGTTGTCAATGCTGGGTTAGTGACAGACCCTGGACGCGAAACATGCCAAATGGCCCGCTCGATACACACTGCGGAGACTACGGTGAACCGCTGCCCCTGCAAAACTTAGGCAGTTTAGCACAGCCGTATTAAGGTGGGAACACACGCGTGCCGCCCTCAATACGGGTCTGCTGCCTTAGCACTCAACAGCGCCTTACCCTCGCGGGGGAACGCCCACCCTTCGCATTGCTTGCACATACTGTCGCGCGATCACGCTCCACGAAAAATACTTGCTCTGCGCATTGCGACTCCGCTCCGCCAAGGACGCCCGGTAAGACGAATCGCTCAATACCCGCGCCAGAGCCGCCCCAAACCCCTCAGGCACCAATTCCTCCGGCACTACAACCACGCCCGCTTCCGTGATCGGCGCCGCGAGCTCCCATCCTGCTTCCGCAATGACTGGCAACCCACACGCTATCCCTGCGATGGCGCTGCCACGCCGGCTCGAAATCGGCCCACGAGCAAACAACATCACATCGCTGGCTCCCAGAACACGCACCACTTCATCCGCGGATATCAGTCCAACTATTCTCACTTCCGCGCCCGAGCCGGCAAGCGCCAACCGCAGTGCTGGTCCACCACTTTCTGAGTTTCGCCCCAGTACCACAACCTCGAGTGAGCCTACCTTCTTGGCTGCATTGCTCACGGCTTGAGCAATCTGGCCCACTTCCTTAGCCAATGTTGGTTCGTCAGATAGAGAAAAGACAGCCACTACCGGTTTGCTTGCCGTCAAATTACGCTGCTCTTCCCACGCTCTTTCGGGAGCCGGCAAATTCGCGCCCACCGGAATGAAAACAAAATTGTGGGCGTCCGCTGGAAGCCAGGAAATTTTATCGCGAGGCAGCGTGAAAATGGCGAGATCGCTCAGACGCACCAGCCGTTTCATCGCGTAGCGTTGAATAGCTTTCCGAACGCGATCCACAGCCCGGCTTCCCGCATAACCATCCGGATCGTGAAATACCACTGCGCATCGTGAGCCATTCTTTTTTAATAATTTCAAAATCCTCACGGCGGAAAGCCCAAACCCACGGCGCGACCACGACAATGCCGTGTATTGCAGAAGAAAAAACGCATTTTCCCTTCCATCGACGGCTTTAAGTAATTCCTGGCGGCTGGCCTTGTGCCCAATTTCAACCCATCTCACTTGCGTTAGCGTTAAATTCACTCCCTCATTCGCCAGCGCGTCCCGCAGATAGCAGCAATAATCCCGCACTCCATCCGCAGGTTCTTCACGGCGTCCCAGAATTGCCACGCATTCCATGAGATATAATTTTACCCGGACCAGCGTAACATCTATCCCAGCGACACCGCGTAGCGTGACCACGGCACATATTTTTCAGCAGATGCGCCCACATCGAGCATGAATCTACTGATTTATTCCCATTATTTCGCGCCCAGTGTCGGCGGCGTCGAAAGCATCGTACAGTCGCTGGCCGCCGGCATCGCCGAATTGCGCACCGCAAATGGCGATCGCGAATTTAACGTAACGGTGGTCACCGAAACGCCCGCGGGAAGCCACGCCGACGCCAAATTTCCATTTCGCGTGGTCCGCCGTCCCGGTTTGATCCGGCTTTGGCAACTTGTGCGTGCCTCTGATGTGATTCACTCAGCCGGTCCGGCATTTTTACCGATGTTTCTGGCTTGGCTCTCGCGCAAACGATTCGTTGTCGAACACCATGGCTATCAAGCCACTTGCCCCAATGGCCTTTTTGTTCATCAACCGGATCGCGCCATTTGTCCCGGTTATTTTCAGGCCGGCCGTTATGGCGAATGTTTTCAGTGCCTGCGAGCGGAATTTTCAAGCGGAATGACAGCCGCCAAACTTTTGGCCTTCATGTTTCCGCGCCATTGGCTCGCGCGCGCTGCAACTACGAACATTGCCGTGACCAGCCACGTTGATCACCGTCAGAAATTGCCCCACACCAAAGTTGTCTATCACGGTATTGAAGATCCGCTTCCGATTCCTCACCGCTCACTTCCATCTCAAAAACTACGCATTGCTTACGTGGGCCGCCTGGTGCCCGAGAAGGGTATTGCGGTTCTTCTAGAGGCCGGCAAAATCCTGAAGTCCGAAGGTCATGATTTTGAAATTCGCATCATCGGAGATGGCAGCGAGCGCCCCAAACTCGAAGAGTTCATTCAGCGTGAAAAACTTGAGCCCTTTACTTCGATCATGGGATTTTTGACTGGAGATGCATTCGCTCATGCCCTGCGAGACGTTTCTGTTGTGGTGATGCCTTCTACCTGGGAGGAAACCGCTGGTCTCGCAGCCATCGAGCAAATGATGCGTGGTCGTTTAGTCGTTGCCGCCGATATTGGCGGTTTGGCCGAAGTGCTTGGCGACACAGGCTTGAAATTTGCGCCGGGAGACGCTGTTTCACTTGCAGATTGTTTGCGCACCGTTATTAAAAATCCTGCGTTTATCGGCTCGTTTGGGGAAAAGGCGCGCAGCAGGGCGTTGCAGTTGTTTCAACGCTCCAAGATGATAGCTGAGCACGCACAAATTTTTCGCCACGCTGAATTGGCGGATAATAAGAAGGAGCAAGAAGGCGTAAACCAGCGCTGATGACTGCCACACCTCGTCATCGTATGATAGGCGCGTATGACATTAGCCTCGCATAATGGGTTTTTGAGTAATTAGTGTTCTGGACAAATCCCAGCAACGCGTTCAAGAACAATACCGGCAATTTTTGTGGTCAGGCGCACCATCCTTGTCAGTAGCGTGGCTTAAAAACCTTACTCGGCGCGTCGTCTCTAGATCGGTCAGAAATTGGCTGAGGTCCCCATCAACATCATTGCGATGGATCTGGGATAGCACAAAATTCTCATTCCTTGAGGCAGGCGATTGAATTTTCGTTCCACAGCAGAACCCGACTCTTCACGCAAACTCCTGATGGCATTTGTGTTTGTTCTCATCTTTGTCGCCGCCGCGTATGAATTTTCCGAGTTAGTGCTAGCTGGCGACATGATGGGATTTGCTTACATCGGCCTGCTGGCCGTCGGCAGCGTTTTTATCGTTGCCATCCTCAATAACTGGCGAAATGGCGTTTATCTGTTTTTCACCTGGCTGCTGTTCGAAGACCTGGCCCGAAAATATCTTGGCAACAATATGGCCATATTTTTTGCAAAGGATGTCCTGGTCGCCATTGTGTATTTGTCTTTCTATATCGCGGTACGCCGAAAGAAAACCGTAAAAATTGTGCGCCCGCCTTTTTTCGTGGCGGTGATGCTGCTGGTGTGGTTCGGCATCATGCAGATATTCAACCCTGCGTCGTCCACCATTGTTTATGGCCTCCTGGGGGTCAAACTCTTTTTTTGGTACATGCCCTTATATTTTGTCGGCTACGCGCTCTTTAATTCTGAAGTAGATCTTCGTCGATTTTTTCGCCTAAATATCTTACTCGCGCTGATCATTGCTGCTCTGGGCGTCGCCCAATCGATTATAGGCCCCTCGTTCCTGAATCCCGCCAGGCCCGCGGACGATATCCGGGAATTAAGCACGTTGTATCGCGTTTCTCCGATAACGGGACTCGTTTCCTATCGTGCGCCTTCGGTGTTCGTTAGCGCCGGCCGCTATACCAATTACCTGCTCATCGCCTGGGTGCTGATATTGGCTTTCACAGGCTATCTTTTGCTGCGTCACCGGCGCGGACGCAATATTGCTTTTATTTCCCTGGCAGTCGTCTATGCCGCGGTCCTGCTGTCCGGTTCTCGCGGAGTCTTTTTATGGACCGCTGGAGAGGCGCTCTTCATCACAGCTGCCTTCCTGTGGGGAGCGCCTTGGCGCCAGCGCGAGGTTATTCGCGTTTTCCGCACTGTGCAGCGCGCCGCACTTGCCATCGGTCTCGCCATCGTAGCGTTGTTCTTCGTTTTTCCGGATGCTCTGTTTGCTCGCTTGGCAATTTACTCCGAAACGTTAACCCCCGGCAGTTCCGCAAGCGAATTACAGAGCCGCACTTGGGATTACCCACTCCGTAATTTTTTGGGCGCTTTCGACTATGATCGTTGGCCTTACGGCTTCGGTATCGGAACCAGCTCCCTGGGAGTTCAATACGTAGCTAGAATTTTTCACGGCGCGCCAATGGGCATCGGCGTTGAGAGCGGCTTCGGCGCCCTGGTTGTAGAAATGGGGATTGGCGGCCTTATTCTTTGGTTGGTCATGAGTATTGCCATTCTTGTTTCCGCCTGGAAAGTCGTGAAAAAATTGAAAGGCTCGCCCTGGTTTCCCATCGCCTTCCCCATCTTCTTTTACGCCTTCGTATTGTTGTTGCCGATGACATTCACCTCTATGGTGGCCTACGAAGATTTCGTGATTAACGCTTATTTTTGGACGCTGCTGGGGATTTTATTTCGTTTGCCGACTCTCCCGCTTTCCGCGCAGTTCGCCAACCCTCGTTCCCCCGTTGCGGGCACGCGACCAGGCGCCGGCTAGCATGCGTATTGCAGTCATCTCACCGTTTCTGGACCGCACTCACGGCACCGAGCGATGCCTCATCGAGCAGCTGGAAAACTTCCCGCTGCTTCCTGGCGCCGAAATTCATATTTATGCCCAACGCGTACAAGACTTGCGTGGAGTTACCCCCTATAAATTTCGCCAGGCCACAAATCCGGACACTCACCTCTTCTGGCACCACGTCCCTGCCATTCCCGGTCCCCACTTGTTGCAGTTCGGTTTTTGGTTTTTTGCCAATCGCTGCTGTCGCTGGTGGGACGCCAAACATCACGGTCTCAAGTTCGATCTTGTTTATTCTCCCGGAATTAACGCCAGTGATGCGGATGCTATTACAGTGCACATCATATTCACTGAATTTTATCGCGGCCTCCTTGGGCAACTCAGTTTTCAAAAGACCCCGGTTGCTCATTGGCCGCGCCTTCTTCACCGCCGCCTTTACTACCGCCTCATCATGGCCCTCGAGAAAAAAATCTATTGCCGGCCACAAGTTTCACTTGCCGCGGTATCGACATCCCTTGCCCACCAATTGCAACGCTCCTTTCAGCGCCAATCTGTCCGTGTGATCCACAACGGCGTTGACGCGGACTCACTATCGCCGTCCCGCCGCCTCGCTCTCCGTTCTGTGGCGCGCCAACACTTTGCTCTTTCCCCGGGAGAATTCGTGTTTTTGTTGATCGCCAACGATTTCAAAAACAAGGGCCTTGACGCTTTGCTCTGCGCCCTGAACAAACTCCCGGAATTTCAATGGAGATTGCTGGTGGTGGGTCGCGATGAACGCGCACTATATGACCGCCTCATTCGTGAGTACGGAATAATTCATCGCGTAATTTTCTTGGCCCCCTCGTCCGATGTGCTGCAGTTTTACGCGGCAGCCGACGCTTACGTGGGTCCCTCGCTCCAGGACGCGTTCGGCATGCCCGTCCTCGAAGCCATGTCGTGTGGCTTGCCTGTACTTTGCAGTTCGCGAGCGGGGGTAAGCGAAATCGTTACTAACGGCGCGGATGGAATAATATTGCGCGATCCGCAAAATGCGGAAGAAATTGCTGTTTCCTTGCGTGCGTTGCTTGCCGATCCGGAGTTAGCTCGGCGATTGGGAGAACAAGCCCATCTCACAGCCCAAAAACACACCTGGAATCGCAACGCCCAGCGCGCCTGGGAGTGGCTACATGAAGTTCTCCGCGAGAAAAAAAGCTCGGACCATGCCCCGTTAAAGATCCATCCAGGAGTCTTGGCTACGTCTAAGGAGCCCCGCTGGTTTAGAGAAAAAGCCCGCTGGTTCAGAGAAAAAGAATGACCACAGATTCAAAGAGCGCGGTAGAGATTCAGCGCAAATACTATGCCGACACCGCCTCCCGGTACGAAGAAATGCATGGGACGGAAGGTTCAGCCGACCCGCTGCACATGGATTTCGTCATTGCGATGTTGCGGATGTTGCGGGTTCGAACGCTTCTTGATGTGGGCACCGCATCAGGACGCGCCTTGCGGACTCTTAAGACCGCGTTACCTGACCTTTTTCTGTGCGGAATTGAGCCAGTTGGCGCCCTACTAGATCAAGCAGTCGCTCGCGGCATCTGCGAAAGTGGCTCCCTGATCCAAGGCCAAGGTGACGCCCTTCCGTTCGCGGATGCCAGCTTTGAAGCCGTTTGTGAATTCGCAATTCTTCATCACGTGCCCGATCCGCGAATAGTCGTCGGCGAAATGCTTCGGGTGGCCAAAAAAGTGGTCATCATCTCCGACTCCAACCGCTTCGGGCAGGGTCCGACGTTTTTGCGTGTTGTAAAGCTCATCTTGTGGAAATTGCGATTGTGGGGTGCATTCAATTATGTTCGGACCTCCGGCAAGCGTTATCAAATTACCGAAGGCGACGGCTTGGCATATTCCTACAGTGTCTACGACTCATTCGACCAGATAACGCAGTGGGCGGACCGCGTCTTCGTAATTTCCCTCGACAAAAATAAGCCTTCCACCTCGCTGCACCCCTTGCTAACCAGCGGTGGGGTAATCCTCTGTGCGATTCGAGAGTAATGAAAACTGCGGATCAGTAGCGCAGTTTCACTTGTGAACAGCCTAACCGTCGGCAAATTTTGATTGATTTCAGAGCCAGAAAGAGACTGGCGGGTTGGGTAGCTCGCACACGACCCCTTGCGGAGCCGCTGTCCCCGCGCGGCCCCCAACCCGTTCTTAGTAAGTTACAGACCCGGCCTGTGCTCCTCAATGGAGCATCCGACCCACCTGCCGCAGTACCCACCAGCTAGTACTACTCTGAGGCCGAAAGGCCGCAAGAAGTGGTTTCGTTGTAATATACAGATTCTAAATTACTTAAAATAATATTTTAGTGTCCCTTGGAACCTCGCGCCATAGTACTTCCCTTAGACTACGCACGTACCGCCTTCACTTAGGAGCAGCCACCACGGAAGAATTGGCCGCTTCTACGCCCTCCGTCAAACGCAGCGTAACTGATTTCACCTGACCGGACCGCACCATCACGTTTTTCTCCCAGGTTGAAAACAAACCATGCGAGGAAGCCCGTAAATCGTAGTTATCCCGGCGCAATTTGACGATAGTAAACCGCCCGTGCGCATCCGTATGTACGACGTGAGCCGTGTGTCCACCGCCTGACTGATAAGTCACCACCGCACCTGCCACCGGTTTTCCGGTGGGACCGAGAACCTCACCGGTAAGTTCCGCGGTATGTCCAGTGTGCGGACCGCCATATGCGCAAGGGCCGCCAAATGTGAGCCCTAAAACCAATACCAAGAGGCCCAATACCAAAAAGTCAAAAGAATGTCTCATATTTCCATTGCTCCATGGATTCCCACATGAGTGTAGTACCATCCGATCAGTAGCCTGATTCGCGTTACAAATCGTGTGTTGCGGCAACTAACTGTCTATCGGTACAGGTACATGAGGCGTCTAATCTGGGCATCTAACCTGCGCATCTAACGTACGATCGATGCGCGAATTTCAATCTTCTTCGGGAGCGCTGATGCCACTTTATTTAAGCCAGCATACCCTGGCGTGCCTTACACGCCAGGGTGCTGAGGCCCTAATGCGGCGGATGCAAGCGGGTCATGCGGCCAAAGCCGAACGCGTCATGGTGAACATGCTTGAAGGAAAAATGTTCGCGGAGTTTCGTGCCGATTCCAGAGAAGCCCTCGAAGCCTGGCTTAAAACCGAAGGGATGCACTTCGATTGGCTGGTGCGCATCGAATGGGAATCGCGAGAGGGCCAGCTCGTTCAAGTCTGAGACTGAAAACGCTGGGCTATGATCTCTCGTCCGGAAAAAAAGTGATGCTTCACGGCACGCTCTGCGTTACGCTTTTTGATTCTAAATCCAGGAAGGAACCGAACAATGTCCGATTATGCTCATCCAGAAGTTTTAGTTACTACCGAATGGGTTGCGGCCCACGCTAAAGATCAGGGAATTCGTGTGGTAGAAGTGGACGTTGACACCACCGCCTACGACCAGGGTCACATCGACGGAGCAATTTCCTGGAACTGGCAGACCGAATTGCAGGACGCTATCCGCCGCGATCTCGCCGATCCCAAAGCCTTTGAAACCCTGCTTGGCAAAGCTGGAATATCTCCCGAAACCACCATCGTGCTTTACGGCGACAATAATAATTGGTTCGCCGCCTGGGCTTTCTGGCAACTGAAATATTACGGCCATGACAAAGTTTTGATCATGAACGGCGGCCGCAAAAAGTGGGTAGAAGAAAAGCGTCCGCTCACTACCGCCAAGCCCACCGTCAGCGCCGCGGGCTACAAGGTGAAGACTCCCAACGCCTCCATTCGCGCAAAACGCGACGATGTTTTCGCCGCAGTCGACAGAAAGTCTGGAGCGCAGTTGGTGGACGTCCGCTCCCCGGATGAATTTTCCGGCAAGATTATCGCTCCTCCGGGCATGAACGAAACCGCGCAACGCGCCGGTCACATTCCCGGAGCCGCGAGTATTCCCTGGTCGCAAGCCGTCAACGAAGACGGCACCTTCAAGAGCGTCGACGCCCTGAAGCAGCTCTACGGCTCCAAAGGCATTACCGGCGACAAGGAAGTCATCGCCTACTGCCGCATCGGCGAGCGCAGCTCCCACACCTGGTTCGTGCTCAAGTATCTTCTCGGCATTAAAGACGTCCGCAATTACGACGGCTCCTGGACCGAGTGGGGCAACCTCATTGGCGCCCCCATCGAGAAGGAAGCTTCCGCAGCCACCGCCTAAGAATACTTAAGTGAGGGGAGGCAATATCTGCTTCCCCTCGCTTCACACTGCTGTATCCGTCCGCAAGCCTTCACCCTGCTTCGAATGCCAATGAAAAGTTTCGCAGGAACCTATCCCACACATTGGTAATCCCTTCGCAACTTTTGATTGACCGGTTTCGCGTTAGCAAATCCCAGAAGCGGTCAAATCCCGTGAATCAGCAACCACCGTCCGGCCAAATTGTGCCTTGTTTTGTGTACGTTCCAGCTCGACCTTAGGTGGGCAGCAAACTGCCATTCATCTATGGGTATGAACACCACGGAAAACCTGGGGGCAAACGTGAGCGCTTCCACCGATTTGCAACACTGGCATTCTCGTTCCGCGCTTTTACGCAGCGCGCGAGCCGGCGATCGTCAGGCGCTCGCCGAACTGGTTATGCCTTATGCTACCGGCCTGTACCGCTCCGGCCTCAGGTTGACCGGCAATCCCCACGACGCGGAAGACGTACAGCAGGAAACCTTGCTCAAGACCGTGGCGCGTCTCGATCAGTTTATAGGCTCGCAAACCGGTCCGCGCGACGATATGCACGCCTGGGTCTCACGCATCGCCAGGAACGCTTCCATCGATGTAATCCGGCGCCGCCGTGAAGGAAAAATCTTTTCCCTGGACCAATCCAGTAATTGCTCCGACGAACCCTGGGCCACTCAAATTCCTTCGGCGACAGCCAATCCGGAGCAAGGCTTCCTGCGCCAGGAATCCCGCCGCCTGTTGGCATCCGCGATCTCGGAACTACCTCCCGACCTGCGCCAAGTCTGCCTACTCATGGATGTTTTAAACTACTCGACTCAAGAAGCCGCTGACCACCTGGGCATTTCAAATGTGGCCGTGCGCCTGCGTCTTTTCCGTGCCCATCGAAAGCTGCGCGAAAAATTGCATCAGAAATTTCCCGCGGCACGCCAACGCACTGTCCGCGTCAGGACCCAAAATTCTCAAGCTTGGGCAAAACGAAGCAACCGCCCGCCCGTGCGCCAGGTCATCGGATTTGCCTGCGGCGCAGATTGATACGGAAGCGCCTGACGACCTGTCGGCCCAAGTTCTGAACGTCACAATTTGAGGGAATTCGAAGGCTTGTAACGCTCAGGGCTTCAGCGCAATTGACCCGGTTCAAAACCGTTCCTTCGCGCCTGATCCTCGACGCTATCGATCTGCCCCTGAATTTGTTTTTTTTTCGCTTCCAGCTCTTTGACTTGGTCTTCCACTGGGGTCATGTAATAGCCGTGATGCATGTCTATTCCGCCAGATGGGCTGCTGTTATCGGCCTTAAAATTTCGCAGCTGAGAAATTTTCTTGTCGATGATTTCCAGTTGGTTGTTCAGTTGATGAAGGCGATCGCGGTAAGCCGCGGCTTGTTTGTCCTTCGCGGCCGAGCCGGGTGCAGTTTTCTGGGAGTTGTTGGACGACCCATTCGAATCTCCGCCCGCCTTGCCGACTACCGAAATAGCTCCATCGCTGCCCACACCGGCAATCTCCTCATTGGTCCAAACTCTCTTCGGCTTGGTTTTGGCCTGATCCGTTGTGGTATCCGCTGAACTGCTAGACGATTGCGCCGCGGGTTTTGCTGCGTCTGAAGTGTTCTGGCTGCCCGAATTGGCCGATTGTCCTGCACAGCGAGACGTGCCGCAAGACAGAAGAAACGCTGCCGTCACGACGAGGATTTTCATAGCTCCCCCTTATCTACAGTCTGATTAAATTGTAGGCTTGTCTTTCTAAGGGAGGGTTAATGCTAGGGGCAGGTTGCTGAAACGGCCATCACTCGTTTAGCTATTCAAAATTCGCCAGTCACAAATCCTATCGGCTTGCCACTCCGCCAGGTCTCATCTCCTTCAATTCAGCACGCACCAACTCTAACGCCTCTTTGGGGGTGCCTACTCGCCGGTAGTGCGAATAAAATGTCCGTTCATGCAGTGAAAAGCTGGACAGAAATTTACGGCCATCGAAGTCGTATTGCGAAAAAGAAGGCAGCCACACCCCCGGCACCATTTCATAACGCTCCTGCATGAAACGACTTCCTTTGTACACTCTGGCTAGAAATAGCCCCAGCGAAATATCCTCGGTTACCTCTCCTTCAATGCGCGCTAGCTCCCCGGAGGCTTCATCAACCCACACCGTTCCTCGAACCCTCGGGTAAATAGAGGTTGCGCGCGAAGTCGGTTTGAACGCTGGATTCGGGTTCATGCTGTATTTCAGCAGTACGCGACCATCCCGTTGCTCGCTGCCGATCAAAGTGAATAAAAAAGCCGCTCGCGCCGCACCGATGAGCTCGTCCCGCTCTTTCCTCTTCTTCGCAATTTTCTCGTACGCATCCCGTTGCGTCCGGCCGGTCTCCGCGGCCCACACCAGCGCCTTCTCGAGTTTTTCGAGCTCCGCGCGATAGGCGTTCTGGTCGGAGACCTTGCCATCCGTCCCCATTGGAAGATGAGCTGCTCCGGTACCCGCCGGAACGACCCGCGAAACCTTAACCTCCGTTGACTGGTTTTCTCCGTTTACTTTATGAATCTCCACGCGCTCCAGCCGTTCATATAGATCCATGGCTGCATCGCTCTTTTTCTGGTTCTCTACAACGCGGTCAAACAGCGCATGATCGTTAGGTTTGTCCGCGACACGGACAGCCACCGCTTCTTGGGTAGTTTCACCGGACCCGGCTAACAGGAAAACGGCGCTGGCAAGCAGAAAGACGGCGATGTACATGGCTTATTGGCGGACTAGGTCGAACATATAGGATTCGATTCTTCGCTCAATTGTTGCACGAGTTTTTCGTCCCACGCCGTGGCTATATCGCACGCCTTTGCGGAAAGTGGCAATGATCAACATGGCCGCACAAAGAACCTCTATACCTGTTTAAAACGCGCTAAAATAGCTGATACAGGTAATAAAACCGCGCTTCACACGTCTAATAGATAAGGCTTTGCGGGAACGTTTTGGCGCCCTTCCACGTAGTAAGTAACAACCGGAGGCCATGTTTGGGTGTAGCTCCTATTGATCGTCTGACCGGTTTGCCCACGGTAGCTGTATCTGTGCGCAAGCGCCGTGGCCGCATTGCTGCGGCCGCCGTTACCGTCATCGAGACCTTTCGCCTGGCGCTGGATGCCCTGCGCGCCCACAAGCTGCGCAGTTTCCTGACTCTCTTGGGTGTAATCCTGGCCGTAGCCACCCTGGTAGCGGTGATGAGCGTCGTCGCGGGGCTGAATTTCTACGTCGCCGACCGGGTGGCCAATCTTGGTGCCAACGTTTATTTGGTCGACCGCTTCGGCATCATCACCAGTCAGGATGCCTGGATAAAGGCCCAGAAACGCCCCCTCGTCACTCTCGAGGAGTATCAACGGCTCCGGGATAATATGAAGAGCGCGGCCAATGTCGCCGCCACCGATGACCGCACCATGGACGTGCGTTCCGGAAACATCCTCCTCGAAAACACCGACCTCACCGGTGTCACTCCCAATTACGCTGAGATCCGTAACATGAATCTTGCCGCTGGCCGGTTCTTGACCGAGGGCGACGACTTGCACCACGCGCCGGTATGTTTTATCGGCACCGATGTGGTGAAGAAATTTTTCCCCACCGTCGATCCCATTGGTAAGACCATTCGCGCCGGCACCAACACCTACGAAGTCGTCGGCGTCGCTACTGAAATCGGCAGCGCCTTCGGCCAATCGCAGGACAATTACATCCTCCTTCCCTTTACCACCTACTACAAGGACTGGCATAAGCAGAACGACTGGTTGACCATCTTTGTACAGGCCCAGAACTCCGAGGTAATGCAGGAATCGGAAGATGAAGCCCGCATGCTCATGCGCGCGTGGCGCCATCTGCCCTATGACGCCCCTGACAATTTTGCCGTTTTTGGGTCGGCCTCCATCATGGCCCTGTGGAACCAGATCACCGGCAATCTATTCGCTGTTGCCGTAGCCCTGACTGCCGTTTTCCTGGTGGTTGGCGGTATCGTAATCATGAACATCATGCTCGCCAGCGTAACCGAGCGTACCCGCGAGATCGGATTGCGCCGTTCTCTGGGCGCAAGAAAGAAACACATCGTCTTACAATTCATGACCGAATCCGCCGTGCTTGCCGCCGTGGGCGGAATAATGGGACTTACCCTCGCCTACGGAATTGTGGCCTTTGTCCGCGCCGTAACACCCATCCCGGTAAAAACCCCGCTTAGCGCGGTAATTATTTCGCTCAGCGTTTCTACCGCCGTCGGTCTTTTTTTTGGAATTTATCCTGCGATGCGTGCGGCGAAACTGGATCCTATCGAAGCCCTGCGCGCGGACGGCTGAGGTATAAACATGGCCCATTCACACGGTGAAAATCTAAAGCAGGCCATGGATACCTTGCGCGCTCACAAGATGCGCAGCGCCCTTACCGTATTTGGCGTGGTCCTCGGTGTCAGCGTCATCATGCTGGTTGC
>Ga0182024_10013425_pt1 | contig 15998 bp, 10 predicted proteins | sample P32metaG_FD_120480 | JGI IMG/M metagenome (GOLD analysis project Ga0182024, IMG submission 120480) | Permafrost microbial communities from Stordalen Mire, Sweden - P3-2 metaG (Illumina Assembly) | ecosystem: Environmental > Terrestrial > Soil > Wetlands > Permafrost | place: Sweden: Stordalen... | reverse complement strand
GGCGCCACCAGTGCGGAAGGTGCGGCCGGCGCGGCGGACTCGGCCGGCGCGGCCGGCGCGGCGGGCGCGGCCCGGGCTCCCGGGGCTCCCGGGGCGGCCGGCCCGCCGCCCGGGCCCGGGGACGGGGTGCGGGGCGAAAACGGGGCCGGACTGGCGGCGTAGACGGCGACGGGCCCCGGGGCACCGCGGTCCTCGGGTTCGTGCACCACCGGGGCCCCAGGGATCCGGCTCGTCACCTTCGTGGGATGGGTCCCACCGGTGCATGGGGACGGCCCGGTCGCGCCGCCGGCGGACGTGGTGGCCCCGCCGGCACCGTGACCGGGTGGGGCCGGGTGGGAAGTAGGGTCCAGCGCGATGCAGCATCGGGCCGACATCCGCAACGTGGCGATCGTGGCCCACGTCGACCACGGCAAGACCACGCTGGTCGACGCCATGCTCTGGCAGACCGGGGCCTTCCGGGCCAACGAGGAGGTGGCCGACCGGGTCATGGACTCGGGCGACCTCGAGCGCGAGAAGGGCATCACCATCCTGGCCAAGAACACGGCCGTCACCTACGAGGGGGTGAAGATCAACATCGTCGACACCCCGGGTCACGCCGACTTCGGCGGGGAGGTCGAGCGCGGGATCACCATGGTCGACGGCGTGCTGCTGCTGGTCGACGCCTCCGAGGGTCCCCTCCCCCAGACCCGTTTCGTCCTGCGCAAGGCGCTTGAGGCCCGCCTGCCGGTCGTGCTCGTCGTGAACAAGGTCGACCGGGCCGACGCCCGGATCGACGATGTCGTCCACGAGGTGGAGGAGCTGTTCTTGGACCTCGACGCCGACGAGGACCAGATCGGGTTCCCCACCCTCTACGCCAACGCCCGGGCCGGGTGGGCCGTCACCGAGCGGGGGGTCGAGGGGACCGACCTGGCCCCGCTGTTCCGGGCGATCATCGAGCACGTCCCGGCCCCGACCTTCGAGACCGGGGCCCCGCTGCAGGCCCAGGTCTGCAACCTCGACGCCTCCCCCTACCTCGGCCGCCTGGCCATCTGCCGGGTCTACCAGGGCACCCTGGTCAAGGGGGCGACCGTGGGATGGTGCCGCCTGGACGGGACGGTGGAGCGCACGAAGGTCACCGAGCTGTACGTGACCGACGCCCTCGACCGGGTGCCGACCGAGCAGGCCGGTCCGGGCGAGATCGCCGCGGTGGCCGGCATGGCCGACATCACCATCGGCGAGACCCTGGCCGACCCCGACCACCCGGTGCCGCTGCCCGCCATCACCGTGGACGAGCCCAGCTTGACCATGACCATCGGGATCAACACGGCGCCCCTGGCCGGGACCGACGGCTCGAAGCTGACGGCCCGCCTGGTCAAGGGCCGGCTCGACAGCGAGCTGGTCGGGAACGTGGCGCTACGGGTCAGCCCGACCGAGCGCCCCGACGCCTGGGAGGTGCAGGGGCGGGGCGAGCTCCAGCTGGCCGTCCTGGTCGAGACGATGCGTCGGGAGGGCTTCGAGCTCACGGTGGGCAAGCCCCAGGTCGTGACCCGGGAGGTCGACGGGAAAATCCACGAGCCGATGGAGCGGGTGGCCATCGACGTGCCCGACGACTACCTCGGCGTGGTCACCCAGCTGCTGGCCCTGCGCAAGGGGGCCCTGGTGGAGATGGTCAACCACGGCACCGGATGGGTGCGCCTCGACTACCGGGTCCCGGCCCGGGGCCTGGTCGGGTTCCGCACCGAGTTCCTGACCGAGACCCGGGGCACCGGCGTCCTCCACCACATGTTCGACGGCTGGGAGCCCTGGCACGGCGAGCTCAAGACCCGCCGGAACGGATCGATGGTGGCCGACCGGCGCGGGGTCACCACCACCTATGCCCTGATGAGCCTGCAGGACCGGGGGACCCTCCTGCTCGGACCCGGCGTCGAGGTCTACGAGGGGATGATCGTGGGCGAGAACGCGCGGGCCGACGAGATGGACGTAAACCCGGCCAAGGAGAAGAAGCTCACCAACGTCCGGTCGTCCACGGCCGACGAGCTCGAGCGCCTGACGCCGCCGCTCAACCTGTCGCTCGAGCAGGCCCTGGAGTTCATCGGCGAGGACGAGTGCGTCGAGGTGACCCCGTCGGTGGTGCGGCTCCGCAAGGTCGTGCTCGACGGGGCCATCCGGGGGAGGGCCCGCAGCCGGGCCCGCACTGATCGGGCCTGAACCCACCCGGCTGAACCACCGGGTCTGGCCCGACCAGGGCTGTCCGGATGGGACCTTGCGGGCCCGGACCGGGGGGAAGTCTGCGGGGGTCCGGCCGGGGGATCCGCGATCCCGGGGCCGGCCAGACCGCCCGCATTGCCACCTGGTGATTCTGACCACCTCAGTCCACCCTGCCCAGCCCCGCCAAAGCTCGCACGGTGATACGAAAACAGGTTACCCGGGCTCAGCCGGGATGTCCAGGGGCAGGTCAGGGCCAATCGGCCCGACCTCTTCGGGGCGGGGGGAGCGGTAGCGGTAGCCGAAGCCGCGCACGGCCTCGAGGGGGCTCGTCCCGAGGTCGCCCCAGCCGAGCTTGCGCCGGAGGCTGAGGACGGTGAACTTCACCCGTCCGGATCCGCGGGCCGTGGGGTCGTGCCAGGACAACTCGAGCAGGCGCTGGCGAGAGAGCACCTCGTCGGGGTGCCGGAGGAGCGTCGTCAGGAGGCGGAACTCGGTGGGGGTCAGCCGCACCGGGGAGCCGGACACCTCGCAGGTCTGCATGATGAAGTCGACTCTCACCCGGCCGTCGTCGTAGACGGTGGGCTCCGAGTCGGCCGGGGGGGACCGGCGGAGCAACGCCACGACCCGGGCCACCAGCTCGTCATTGCTGTACGGCTTGGTCAGGTAGTCGTCGGCCCCTCCGAGCAGGCCCCGCACCTTGTCGGCCTCGAGGCCCCGGGCCGTCAGCAGCAGGATCGGGGTGGTGCTCACGCTCCGGATCCGTTCCAGCACCGCCCAGCCGTCGAGGATGGGGAGGCTGATGTCGAGGACGACGAGATGGTGACCCTCCTCGTTGAACCGCCGGAGACCGTCGGAGCCGTCGACCGCCACCGTGACCTCGTAGCCGGCCCGCGCCAGGATGATCTCGAGCGAGCGCCCGATGTCGGCGTCGTCCTCGACGACCAGGACCCGGGCGGCGCTCATGGGTCGACCCGCAAGAGGGGTGAGCCGTCCTCGGCCGGGCCCTCGATCCCCGACAGGACGGCGGTGACCGTCGTGCCCTCGCCTTCGGCGCTTGAGATCTCGATCGTGCCGCCGTGCAGCTCGGCCACCCGGCGGGCGATGGCCAGCCCGAGCCCGGAGCCCGACACGGCCTGGCTGCGGGCGTTGGAGGCCCGGAAGAAGCGCCGGAAGAGGTCCCCCACCTCGCCGGTCGGGATCCCGATGCCGGTGTCGGCCACCTCGAGGTGCCAACCACCGTCCACCGGGTAGGTGGTGACGGTGACTTCGCCCCCCGACGGGGTGAACTTCACGGCGTTGGCCAGAAGGTTGTCCACCAGCTGGCCCAGCCGGCCGACGTCCCCGTTGAGCGGCGGGCCCGCCTTGAGCCGCCACACCAGGTCGACCCCCTTCTCGGTGGCCAGGGGATGTATCGAGGCGATCGCCAGGTTGACTAGGCCGGGCAGGTCCACCGGCTCGGGATCGCCGTCGGCCGTGTTGGACTCCAGCCGGTCCAAGAGCAGCAGGTCGTCGACCAACCTGAGCAGCCGCTCGGTGTTGCGCCCGATCACACCGATGAACTCGGCCTGGTCGCTCAGCTGGTCGGTCCCCAGACCGTCGGCCAGCAGCTTGGTGAAGCTCACGATCGAGGTCAGCGGGGTGCGGAGCTCGTGGGAGACCGACACCACGAGGTCGGACTTGAGGGCGTCGAGCTCCCGGAGGCGCACATTCTGGTGCTGCTCGACCTCGAGGAGCCACTCACGCTCGGCCGCCATGGCCACCTGCTCGCTCAGGTCCTGGAAGATCCAGACGAAGCCCCGGTAGGCGGTCCCGTCGGCGATGGGCACGAAGGACCGGGAGAGGGTCCGGCCGTCGGCCACCACGACCCGTTCGTCGAGGACCGGGCGGCGTTCCCTGACGATCTCCTGGGTCCGGGCCAGCTGGGCCGCGATATCCCCATGGCGGACCCGCATCTGGTCCCACATCGCCCGCGGCCCGGCACGGACCAGGTCGTCGGGCTTGCCCTCGAGCCCGAGCAGGTCGGCGGCGGCCCGGTTGACATAGGTGATCCGCCCGGTCTCGTCGGCCAGCATGACGCCGACCGGGAGAGTGGCGACGAGGGAAGTGAGGCGCCCGGCCAGGGCCCGGATCTTCTCGGCGGCCTCGTGCCGCTCCGTCACGTCGCGGGTGTGCAGCACGATGCCCCGGACCGCCGGCTCGCTGACCAGGTTCACCCCGGTGGTCTCCACCCACTTGGTGGTCCCCTGCGCGGTGACGACGCGGAACTCGTAGAGCTTGCCGAAGGCGTGGTCCTCCTGGGCCACGAGCTCCGCCAACGCCCGACGGGCGATGGGGAGATCGTCGGGATAGATGACGTTCCACGGGGCGTCGTCGGGGACCAACCCCGGGGGGTAGCCGAAGAGCTGTTGGGCGCTGGCGCTGGTGACCCGCCGGGAGCCGTCGGGTTCGAGGATCGTGACGACGTCGCTGGAGCTGTCGAAGATCACCTGCAGTCGTCGCTCGCTCTGAGCCAGGGCCTCGACGGCCAGCTTGTGCTCGGTCAGGTTGTGGGCCACCAGGAGCCAGCCCGTGATCCCGCCCGAGGGCTCCTTGAGCGGGGTGACGTGGGACTGGATCCAGGTCACCCTGGTCCCGTCGCGTGAGACCACCCGAGCCTCGTAGCGGATGAACTCACCGAGCGTCACCGCCCGACGGCCGGCCCGGCGCGCCTCCGCCAGGTCCTCGGCGTGCACGATCCGGGCCCAGTGGGAGCCGATCACCTCGTCGGGCGCCCACCCCGTGATCGCGCACCACCGTTCGCTCACATAGGTGAGGACGCCCCGCCGGTCGACCACCGCCATGGCGACCATGTCCCCCAGGACTGACACGATGGCCTGGCCTGGGAGTTCGGGTTGCCCGTCATCCCTCATGACGGTGGCATGTTCGTTCATTGCCGGTGCAACCTTTTCTCTCGTTAGAGAAAGGTTAGCGTCAGGAGCCGGGGGACGGGCCTCCGGCGAGGCGCCGCCCGTCGGCGCCCCGTCTGGAAGTCCCTGGCTTCCTGACCTGGGCCCCCACCGGCCGGTCGTTCGCTACCCTCTGTCGGTGGTCGTCGTCCGGCGCCGGCCGCCCGCCCCGGAGGGATGGCAGAGCGGACGAATGCGCGGCTCTTGAAAAGCCGTGGGGCTCCGGTCCCCGTGGGTTCGAATCCCACTCCCTCCGCTGTTGCCATAATTGCAATGTCTTACCTGGGTATCGGTAGTGTCGGCTGTCCGATCGCTCCGGTACCGAATGTTCCTTGTTCAAACCTTCGGTCTAATTGCCGACCTTCGGGTTCAAGCCCGAAGGTCCAGGCACCTAGTTTCCCGGACGTCACTCCGCTTCGTCGTGATGGTCCTTGTCCCGCCCGGTGATGGGACCGGAATGGTTCGGCCTCCGGCCCAGCAGTTGCGGGTGAAGATGCTCAATGCGTCAGGCCGGATAGTTCCCAGCCTCAAGGTCTTCGAGCAGACTCGGATGGGTGGGCTTCCAGCCGAACCTCTCTCGCGTCAGTGCACTCGACGATGGCTGGTCGGTGGCGAAGATGTGGCCGAGGAATCCGAAGTTCTCCGCTGGGACAGCCTCGACGGGCAGGTCGAGCTGGCGGCCGATAACTTCGGCGATGAAGCGCATGGTGTCGCCCTCGTCAGCGACGGCGTGGGCCACCGTGCCGGGAGCGGCTTGCTCGAGGACCAGCCGGAAGAGTTGGGCGGCGTCGAGGCGGTGCACGGCTGGCCAGCGTTGGGTGCCGTCGCCTACATAGCCGGAGACCCCGGTGCGCCGGGCGCTCTCAATGAGCACCGAGGCGAATCCACAGCGCTCGCCTGCGGCATGGACCGACCGGGGCAGACGGACCACGGCGGAACGGACGCCACGCTCGGCCAGGTCAAGTACAGCTTGGGCATTGCGGCCGCGGCCGCCAACGGGTCCGTCGGTGGGGAAGGCGTCCGCCTCGGTCGAGATGCGTCCGGGCACGACGGGCGTGCCCGATGCGATGACGAGCGCCTTGCCGCTTCCATCGAGGGAGGCGCCGAAGGCCTCGACAGCGCGGGCCTCGACGCTGCGGCGGAGGCATTCACCCCCGAAAGGCGAGACCTCGGGCGAAAGATGCAAGCAGCCATCGCGGCCAGCAGCGAACTGCAAGAACGGGACACGCTCAAGCGCGTCGGATTGGCCACCGCTATAACCTACGCGCTCAAGATACGAGGAGTGCCAGACCCGACCGCGAGCCTCGCTGCCGAAATCGGAATTCTGGCCTTGAGGACCGCCCACGCCCGATGGTCCGACCCGACCAACCGGCACGACCTCGCCGTGCTCGCCCGCCAATCACTCCACGAACTGCAAACGGCAAGCGCCGCACTCAGCTGATGAGCGATTTTCGGGTTAGCTGCCGAAGGTCGCAGGTAGGGAAATATCTGCGACCGCGGCACCCCAACGCTACGACGCTCGGATCCCCCAGCCGATCGGGCGATAGCTCGCTCTTCCACCGATCGCGTACGTTGCCCTTTTCAGCCAACTGTGCCTAGCGAGCCGTCGGACTGGCAGCGGGCAAGCTTGGCGCTCGACCTTGCGCCGGTGATCAGGCCAGGACGGCGAGCTTGAGCACGTCTACTGGAGTGAATGGTCGCAGGTCCACGTTGACGGTAGTGGCGTCGAGGACGATCATCAGCTGGGCGGCTGAGATCACCACCAGTGCGAGCGCTAGGTACTTCCCCTCGGTGTCACTACCGGCGAGTTCGGGCTTCTCAGGAGCGTTTCGGCGTGGAAGTCGGGGCGGTGGCTAAGGGCAGGATGACGTCGTGCACCACCTGCTCCGCAAAGTCGGCCCCTGGGACCTCACCTGAGATCAGCAAGTGATGAATAGCGAGCGCCGGAAAGAGCGACACGAGAAGGTCAAGATTGCGATCCGTTGAGACCTCGCCCCGTGTGACGGCTCGCTCGAACACCTGCTTCAAGTCGGCCATGCGTGGATCGATGAGGCGTTCACGGACCACTTGACGAAGCTCGGCGTCGCGAGCCAGTGCCGTGATCAGGCCAATCATCACCTGGGCGTCGAACTGGTTGTCGGTGCTGGTCGAACTCTTGGCGATCGCCCCGAGATCCCCTTGCAGCGACCCGGTATTTGGAACTGTCGACGAGCCCTTTCGACAGTTCAGGGCGTCGACGATCAGCTCAGCCTTTCCGGACCACCTACGGTAGATCGTCGTCTTGCTTGAATGGGCCCGCGCCGCCACCGAATCGATCGTGAGACGGTCGTAGCCGATCTCGGCCAATAATTCGAGGGCCGACTCTCGCAGGGCAACGTCACGAGTCGCGTCGAGTGCCCGACCGCGATGCTGGCCAGTCTCCTCGGGCTCGGTGGTCACTGAGTCCATGCCGTCCCCTCTTGGGCCTTGCTCACGTGTATATTAAACGATACGGTATCGTACACCCAGCCAGGGACCCGTGTTCCGAGTGCTCATTGCAACCGTCTCTAGCCGTCCCGGATGACTGGGCTTCGTCGCCCCCTTCACGCCGAACCCGCCGCCATTCGCCGATCTCAGGAGCAACCTCATGCGCCCCCTAGCCACCTGGTGTGTCCGCCACCGGCGACTCGTCCTTTTGTTCTGGGCTGTCGCGCTTGTCCTCGTGACCCTCGTCTCGAAGTCCGTCGGGAGCGACTACTCGAACACCTTCTCACTCCCGCACACCCAGTCGACCCAAGCGATCGACCTCCTGCAAGCGGCGTCACCCAAGGTCGCCGGTGACACAGAGCAGATCGTCTTCGCCACATCCGGGGGGGCACGGGTCACGGAGGCTTCGGTCGAATCTCGCATCACAGAGATGCTCGACAAGGTGTCCAAGCTCGATCACGTCTCAAAGGTCATCTCCCCCTACACCGCCGAGGGAGCCAAGCAGGTCAGTAGAGACGGAACCGTGGCCTTTGCTTCGGTGATCTTCGACGAACAAGCCCAAAATCTCACCACGAACGAAGCCCAACAGTTCGTGAAGACGGCCCAAAGCGCTCAGACACCCGGTCTCGAGGTAGCGGTGTCGGGTCAACTGGCCGAGATGGCTGACCGCGTGTCGATCGGTGGCGTGGGCCTCGGAGTCCTCCTCGCCGGTGTCGTTCTTCTGGTTGTCTTCGGCTCGATCTTCGCCATGTTGCTGCCCCTGATCTCGGCCCTGGCCTCCCTCGGAACCGCCATCGGTCTCATCGGGCTCCTCAGTCATGTCATGAAGATGCCGCAATTCTCTTCGGAGCTGGTGCTCTTGATCGGCCTCGGAGTAGGGGTCGATTACGCGCTGTTCATCGTGACCCGGCACCGACAGGGCCTCATCGCCGGCAAGGACCCAGAGAGCGCCATCGTGATGGCCGTCGACACGTCGGGGCGCGCCGTCTTGTTCGCCGGCATCATCGTGTGTATCGCCCTGCTCGGCCAGTTCGCGCTCGGGGTGAGCTTTCTCTATGGCCTGGCGGTGGCCTCGGCCCTTGGAGTGGCTCTCACCATGATCGCCGCTCTGACTCTCCTCCCGGCCCTGCTTGGGTTCATCGGTCCCAAGGTGTTGAGCCGGGGTCAGAAGAAGACGTTGAGAGAGAACGGCCCTCGGGTCGTCGGAGCCGGTACGAAGGGATTCTGGTCACGCTGGGCCGACTCAGTGCAGCGCCGACCCGCCGTAACCGCAGTGGTGGCACTCATGGTCGTGGTCATCATCGCCCTCCCCTTCTTCTCGCTGCGCTTGGGTACCTCCGACCAGGGCAATGACCCGGTGGGCACGACGACCCGGCAGGCCTACGACCTGCTGGCCAGGGGATTCGGGCCGGGTTTCAACGGCCCGCTCCAGCTGGTCACCGTGGTCGGCAATCAATCGGAGCATGACGCCCTCGACGGCCTCGTGGCTGACGTGAGAGCCACCCCCGGGGTGGCCAGCGTGTCCCCACCCGAACTGATCCCGGCCAAGAACGGCAAGGAGGTCGCCCTAGTCAACGTCTACCCGACGACGTCCCCCCAAGCAGCCGCCACCACCGACCTGCTGACGCACCTGCGAACTACCACCATACCGAGTGCCGTCGGCGGTTCGGGGCTGACCGTCTACGTAGGGGGCACGACCGCCATCTTTGCTGACTTTGCTCACGTGCTCTCGTCCAAGCTCCCGCTGTTCATCGGTATCGTCATCCTCTTATCATTCTTGGTGCTGGCCCTGCTTCTGCGGAGCCTCGTTATCCCCCTCACGGCGGCGGTGATGAATCTATTTTCGATCGTCGCGGCCTTTGGCATCCTGGTGGCGGCATTCCAGTGGGGTTGGTTGGGCAGCGTTTTCGGCGTCAATCGGCCGGGTCCCATCGAGGCCTTCCTGCCGGTGATGCTCTTCGCCATCCTCTTCGGATTGTCGATGGACTATCAGGTCTTCTTGGTCACCCGCATCCACGAGGAGTACTTGTTGACCGGAGACAATCGACTCGCGGTGCGGAAGGGACTCGCGGCGACGGGCAAGACCATTACGGCGGCAGCCCTCATCATGATTCTCGTCTTCGGCTCGTTCATCTTGGGCGGCGAGCGGGTAATCAAGGAGTTCGGCCTCGGATTGGCCGGAGGGATCCTGGTGGACGCCGTCTTTATCCGGATGGCAATCGTCCCATCCGTCATGATGCTTTTGGGCAAGGCCAACTGGTACTTCCCGCGTTGGCTCGATCGCATCGTGCCGAACGTCAACATCGATCCCTCCGACGAGTCCACCGACCTGCTACCCGCCGACGAGCTGATCGAAGTCGCCGGGGGGTAGGCGGCTGGATTCAGTGGTCTGTCTTCGCCACCGCTTGCGCACTGCCCAACGCGCTCATAATTGGGAGCGAACGGACGCGGGTGCGATCGGACGTCTCGGGATCATCCAGACTCCCTGGTGGAAGCCCATCTTCCAACAGTTCGTGGAACTGAGCCGAAGGATCTGAAAGACGTCCCATGAAGTCCGCTCGTGGCCATTGTTGACGAACCTCATCCGGACGGCAGGGGGTCGCTCTTCGATCGCTGCGGGACGAAAGGCGCCGTGTGCAAGCCCCGGCCCGACGCAGAGGTTGACTGACAAGTCGCCGACCCACCACGTGCTGGCGTCACCATCCCGGTCGGCCATGGAGGCTCAGGGGCCCGGCCGCGAAGGGAAGGACCGGCGGCGGCGGCGCCAACTCCTAGTTTGTCCTGTTGAGCACGACCTTGAGTGCCCCGGTGTCGGCGGCCCGCGAGAACACGTCGTAAGCGTCCTCGAATTCTTCCAGGGGGAAATGATGCGTCACAAATCGGTCGGCGTCGAGTTGATTGCCGCGGAGCAGCCGGAGAAGGGTGGGCGTTGAGTAGGTGTCCACCAGGCCGGTCGTGATGGTGACGTCCCTCGTCCACAAGTCCTCGAGGTGCAGGGTCACCGGTTCGCCGTGAACGCCAATGTTGGCGACGTGTCCGCCGGCTCGCACGAGCGTCGCCGCGAGCTCGAAGGTGGCAGGGACACCGACGGCCTCGATCGTCACATCGGCGCCCAGACCCTCGGTAATCCGAAGGATCGCCTCCTTGGCATCCTCGCGTCCGTTGTTGACGACGATATCGGCGCCGAACTGTTTTGCCGCGTCGAGCCGACTGTCCGCCAGGTCGATGGCAACGATGTGTGACGGGTTGTACAGCCGGCTGCCCAGGATGGCCGACAGGCCGATCGGTCCGGCACCTACCACCGCCACGACGTCGCCGGGTCGAACGCCGCCGTTGAGGACGCCGACCTCATAGCCGGTGGGAAGGATGTCCGCCAGCATCAAGAGCGCCTCGTCACTCACGCCGTCGGGCGCCGGATAGGTGGAAATGTCGGCGAAGGGGACCCTCACGTATTCGGCCTGGGTGCCGTCAATCGTGTTCCCGAGTATCCAGCCGCCGCCGCCCAGGCACTGGCCGTAACGACTCTCCCGGCAGTATCGGCACGCTCCACACGCGGTGATGCATGAGACAAGGACCCGGTCGCCCGGCTTCAGGTTCTTCACCCCGGCGCCGACCGCCTCAACGGTACCGACCGCCTCGTGGCCGAGGATGCGCCCATCAGGGACCGCGGGGAGGTCGCCCTTCAAGATGTGGAGATCGGTCCCGCAGATTGTCACGCAGTCGACCCGCACGATGGCGTCGCCATCGGCGTCGATCCGGGGCATCGGTACTTCCTCCCAGGCCTTCTTGCCGGGACCGTGGTACACGAGGGCTTTCATGAGGTGTTCTCCTTGCGGTGATGGTGTAGTCGACTCGATCTGGCGCCTCGCCGACCTGCCGTTGTGGCGAACCGAGCGGCTCAGAGATTCCGGTTCTCGGCGACATTCGAAACCCAATACTTGGAATATTACTCTAGTTATCAAAAACTAGCAATCTAGTTCCAGAATGGGACGGAAGGCCACCTGGCAGGCGGACGCCCGCACGATGAGGCCCTTGGTCGACCTCAGCGGGCGGGGTCCCCGGTCACCATCACTTCATGAGCCCGGGTGCGCCGGGACTGGGGACCGTCGAACCCCGGTGGCGCCAACGGCGGGGACGGCCGGCCCCGCCAGGTTCACATCGTGCTTCCCGCGGGACCAGCTCGCGGCGGCGGCGGCCAGGCAGCCCAGGATGGAGAAGTCGAATGCCGCGTGCAAGCCCTGCCGGAAGGGGGCGAGGATCAGTGAGGGGAAGAAGTCCCGGCCAACCAGAACCTGGCGCTGGGCGGCGGTGAGCTGGGAGAGGATCGGCGCGCCGACGAGATGCTGTATCGGGTTGTAGCCGAGGAAGGCCGCGAACAGGGTGGACACAGGGGGCAGGTGCGAGACCCGGAGCGCGGTGGCGTGCGGGACCCCGTGGGCGGTGAGCCCGTGCGAGAGGCTGGTCTGAAGGGTTGCCGTCAGACCGACGATCATCAGGGTGAAGAAGATGCCGACGGAGAGGACCTGGGCGGAGTTCTGGAACGTCGTGTTCATCCCCGACCCCGCCCCGCGGTCGGGCGCCGGAAGCGAGTTCATCACCCCGGCCCGGTTGGGTGAGGAGAACCCGCCCATGGACAGGCCCATCGCCAGGAGCAGCAGCCCAAAGGCCCAGTACGGGAAATCGACGGGTAGCACCTCGAGCAGGGCGAAGCAGACGGCGGAGCCGAGCATGCCGCCGGTGGCGAACGGGCGGGCGCCGAAGCGGTCCGACAGGACCCCCGACGTCGGCCCGGCGATGAGGAACCCCGCGATCAACGGCAGCATGTAGATGCCGGCCCACAGGGGCGTCACGGCGAAGATGTAACCGTGCAGGGGCAACCAGATCCCCTGCAACCAGATGATGAGCATGAACATGAGGCCGCCCCGTCCGAGGGCGGCAAGGAAGCTGGCAAACACCCCGGCGGTGAACGCCCGGATCCGGAAGAGAGGGAGTCGGAACATGGGCTCGGCCACCCTCGACTCGATGACGCAGAACGCGACGAGCAGCACCATCCCGCCGACGAGTTCGGCCAGGACGGCCGGGTTGGTCCAACCCATGGCGTGGCCCCCGTAGGGCTGGATGGCATAGGTGATCCCGACCATGATCATGACCAGGCCCAAGGCGAAGGTCACGTTGCCCGCCCAGTCGATCCGGGCTCGCGCCGACACCCCGACCTCGTGCAGAGCCCGGTAGCCGTAGATCGTGGCGAACAATCCGATCGGCACCGAGACCAAGAAGATGAGGCGCCAGTTGATCGGCGCCAGCAACCCTCCCAGCACCAAGCCGATGAACGCGCCGCTGATATTTGCGGTCTGATTGATACCCAGGGCCATTCCCCGCTGATCCGCCGGGAAGGCGTCGGTGAGGATGGCGGGTGATTGCGCCAAGAGCATCGCCGCACCGACACCCTGGAAGATCCGGATCACGATGAGCCAGATCCCCGCCGCGGCCCCGGACATCCAGGTGATGGAGAGCAGCAGTGAGAACAGGGTGAAGATGGCGAAGCCCAGGTTGTAGACCCGGACCCGTCCATAGATGTCACCCAGACGCCCGAGACTCAACACCAGCACGCTGGTCACGATGAGAAAGCTCAGGATCATCCATAACAGGTAGAAGCTGTTCCCCGCCTGAAGTGGATCGAGATGGATTCCCCGGAAGATGTCGGGCAACGCGATCAGCATGATCGACCCGTCGATCGACGCCATGAGGCCACCGAGCGTCGTGATCGACAGCGCGACCCACTTGTAATGGTCGTCTGCCCGGGCGGTCAGCTGATTGGTCATCTGGACGTCCCGTGGCCCGGCCACCGGATTCAGATGCTTTGAGCCAGTCGCTCGAACAGTGGCGCGACCGCCATCAACTGTTCGAGTTCGGATCGGGAGAACCCGGTCGCCAGGGCCCGCGCCACCTGTTCGGTCCGCGCGTTGCGGCGGCTCCGCAGCAGCTGCAGCCCGGCCTCGGTCGTCGATATGACGGCCCGCCTGCCGTCCCCCGGGTCAGCACGTCGTGCAACGAGGCCACGGGCCTCGAGCGCGCCGAGTGTCGCCCCCATCGACTGCGGACTGATCTGCTCGAGCTTGGCAAGCGCGCTCGGCGTGCTCGGGCCGCCCCGGTCCAGGCGGGCCAGGGCTGAGGTCTCGGGCAACGTGAGCTCGCCATCGGCCTGCCCCTGACGGACCCCCCGCACGAGCAGACCGATACTCACCAGGAGCGCTCCGGCAATCTGGTCGACATCCAGATCTCCCGCCATACATTAAGGTTAACCTTATAAGGTTAGCCTTGCAAGATTCAGGATCCGGGCGGCCGGGTCAGGTCGGGAGTGGGCTCCGGGGCGGGGGGGGCCAAGCTCCGTCGACAGCCGGGGTGCCATAGCGGACGGGAGCGGCCCGGCGTTCAGCCACCACCGACCCACCGGACCTTCCCCGGTCCCCTCGAACTGGGCGCCGGGATCCTCTTACGGCGCGTAGGTGGCCATGCCGACCATCGGCTTGTTGAGCGGCTTCCCGCCCATCGAGCCAAAGAAGTTAGCGTCGCCGAAGGTGAACATCCCGCCGTCGCTCGCCACCGTCCAGTAGCCGCCCCCGTCGGGCGTGCTCGACATGCCGACCATGGGCTCGTTGAGCGGCTTCCCGCCCTGAGATCCGTAGAAAGGGGCATCGCCAAAGGCGAAGATCCCGCCGTCGGTGGCGTCCAGCCAGTATCCCTTGCCGTCACCGGTGGGAGCGATGCCGACGATCGGCTTGTTGAGATGCTGACCACCCATCGAACCGTAGAAGCCAGCGTCGCCGAAGGCGAAGATCCCACCGTCGGCCGCCACCAGCCAGTAACCCTGGCTGTCGGGAGTGGTCGCCATGGCGACGATCGGCGAGTTCAACGTCATCCCACCAGTCGAACCAAAGAACTTGGCGTCGCCGAAGGCGAAGATCCCGCCATCGGTGGCCACCAGCCAGTAGCCGCCCCCGTCAGCGGTGGGCGCCATGCTCACCGCCGGGGCGTTGAGATGGGAGCTGCCCATCGAGCCGTAGAACTTCGCGTCGCCGAAGGCGAAGATGCCGCCGTCAGAGGCGTCCATCCAGTAGCCCTGCCCGTCACCGGTCGGCGCGATGCCGACAATCGGTTTGTTAAGGGGCAGCCCGCCCATGGAGCCGAAGAACAACGCCTGGCCGAAGGCAAACACTCCCCCGTCAGTGGCGACGGTCCAGTACCCGACCACTTGCTTTGGTCCGGTGGGCGTCGGCGGCGGGCTCGCTGGCGTGACCGAGTTGGATACCGACGAAGACGGGCCGGTGCCGACGCCATTGGTCGCGGCGATGGAGACTGTGTAGCTCGTCCCGGCAACGGCACTTGGCACCGAGTAGCTGTCGGTGGCCCCCGGGGTCGGGTCGAGCGACGAACCAACGGCGGTGGCGGCGATCGCGACCGGCGCCTGGGCCACCCCATTGGCGTAGGGCGTGAAGACGAAGGAGGTGATGGCGGAGCCGTCGTTGGCCGGGACCACCCAGGTGAACGTGAGGGTCGTGCCGTTCACCGAGAGGGTCGGGGCACCCGGGGTCGACGGTACCGCGTCGTAGGCGTAGCGGTCTCCGGGCCCGGTGGGCGAGCTGCCAATGGTCGTGGTCACCACGACGTTGACAAGGCCGTAACCCGCTGAGGCCGGGACCGTCGCCGTGATCTGGGTGGGTGAATCAACCGTGTAGCCGACAGCGGGAAGGGCTCCGAAGGTGACCGACGTCACCCCGGTGAACCCGGTTCCGGTGATGGCCACCGTGTTACCACCGGCCGGCCGGCCTTGATCCGGGTTGACCTTGGTCACCGTCGGCGGCGTGGTGTACGTGAACTGGTCAGGGATCCCGGTGGTGCTGGTGCCCCCGACCGTGGTCACGGTCACGTTGACGGTGCCGGTCCCGGCCGGGCTGGTGGCGATGATCTCGGTCGGAGAAATGATCGTGAAACTTGCTGCTGGCGTGCCCCCGAAGCTCACTGCTGTCGTTCCACTGAACCCGGTTCCGGTGATAGTGACCGGGTTGCCACCGGCCGCCGGGCCCTGGGTGGGCGACAGGCCGCTGACCGAGGGCCGGGGCACGTAGGTGAACTTGTCCGAGGGCCCCGTCGCGCTGGTGCCCCCGGCCGTGGTCACCGTCACGTCGACCGTGCCGGCCCCGGCCGGGCTGGTGGCGGTGATCGACGTGGCGCTGACCACGGTGAAGGCGGCAGCTGTCCCCCCGAAGCTGACCGATGTGGCCCCGGTGAAGTTGGTGCCGGTGATGGTGACCGAGGTGCCACCGACCGTCGGGCCCTGGGTGGGAGCCAGTCCGCTCACCGTCGGGGCGGGCACGTAGGTGAACTGGTCGGCCGGCCCCG
>Ga0182024_10013424_pt1 | contig 15998 bp, 11 predicted proteins | sample P32metaG_FD_120480 | JGI IMG/M metagenome (GOLD analysis project Ga0182024, IMG submission 120480) | Permafrost microbial communities from Stordalen Mire, Sweden - P3-2 metaG (Illumina Assembly) | ecosystem: Environmental > Terrestrial > Soil > Wetlands > Permafrost | place: Sweden: Stordalen... | reverse complement strand
TTAGTGCTGTCGAGAGCCGCATTGGCCATTTCGTCCGCATCGCGATTTTCTTCGCGCGGTACATATTGGATGGTAAAACTTTCAAGTCCAGCGGCTTGTTTCTTCGCGCGTTCGTGCAGCGGGCGCAAGTCCGGATGTTTTACTTTGTAGATGCCTTTAATTTGATTCACGATCAGTTGCGAATCGCTGTACACGCGCAGGCGGCGGATGCCGCTAGCCGTCGCGTAGTCGAGCGCCGCGATCAGCGCGTAATATTCGGCGACGTTATTTGTGGTACGGCCAATATATTTTCCGAGGGACTCGTGTTTTTTTCCGTCCGGTCGCCGCACGATTACGCCATAGGCTGCTGGGCCGGGATTTCCGCGCGCCGCGCCGTCAATGTTCGCGGTATACGCCCCTTCCTGCCGTGCAGAAGGAATTTCCGGCTCTTCGAATAAATGTCCTGATGATTTGTGCGTGGGTTTGATCATCGATTCAGAACGCCATGATTATTTTTCATGGGCGGGGGAATTTGGCGCATCTCCGGCCGAGACCGTGGCCGACGCGGAAGTTCCGGTGAGGCCGGGGTCAGCCCCGTAATACAAGATTCGTGTGCAAGTTTCGCAGTGAAAAAACGCATCGTTGTTTTCGCGTTGGAGTTGTTGAATCACGTGCGGACGAATATGCACACCGCACTGGCCGCAACCTTCGCCGCGAATTTCGGCGAGCGCGATGCCGCCGTGGCGCTTGGCAATCCGCTCATAGTGATCCACCAAATCTTCGGGCACCGCCCCCATGGCAGCCTTGCGCACAGCGTCAGCGGCGGTCAATTCCCTTTGCGTGGCATTGTACTCGGCTTGAATCGCCTGCCGTTCCCTGGCGGCAACGGCTTCCACTTCCTTCACGCGAACTTCGGCGGCCTTCACTTCCCGGTCATATTGCTCGCCGGAAACCATGCGCTCGAGCAGGCGGTCTTCCGCCTTGGCAATTTCATCTTCCGCGTTCTGGATTTCGTGCAGGAGGGCTTTATACGCTTCGTTGCTCTTTACTTCTCCCGTTTGGTTCCGATATTTCTTCGCGCGCTCTTTCCACTGGTCGACGTCCATCTCATATGTCTTGCGTTCTTTTTGCCCAGTGAGCAGGGATTCCTTGGCCGCCGCGACTTCGTGCTTCGCGGCCGCAACGCGCGCCTCCACTTCCGCCAGGCGCTTGGGAAACTGCGCAAGCTTTTCGCGAATTCCAATCAGGCGCAGATCGACGGCTTGCAGTTCAATAAGAGGCTTGAGATGAGGATGCATGGAGGCAGCATTTTAGCACACCTATCGCGGATGACCCGGATTCCAAATTTATGGGCGGCGCGGTTTTCCCCGGCGATTTTTCGCGTTAGACTCGTGGCTCATTTTATTGCGGGCTCCGCATGGGGCTCGCGCTGGAATCCCGAGGAGGATACCGAAATGCCGGATGTGCATATTTTGTGGCTTGCGGGACGCACCGTGGATCAAAAGCGCAAAGTGGTCGAGGGCATCACGAAATTATTGGTGGACGAAGCGGGGGCCAAGGCTGAATCGACCCACATCGTGTTCGTGGATATCCCGCACACGGATTTTGCTTCCAACGGGATGCTGGTTTCGGACAAGAATAAAAAAGCGTAGTGGGAAGCTGTAGCGCGGGCTGAAGCCCGCGCTATTTAAAGTCAGTCGATCTGGTGGACTTCCATGGATTGATCGATTGTAAATGTGGGGAAGCGCGGCGGCGTCACGCCTGTGGGATTGCTTACGGGCGGCGCGGTGTAGGTCGCGGTGACGGTAAACGTATTTCCTGAGGGCTCGGCGGAATACGAGTAACCATCGCGATTGGTCCGCGTAATATTCATCGTTCCGTCAGAAGAGAGTGTCTGCAGATCGGTGTAGGAACCATTCTGCGTGTAATACATTCGCTCCGCTTGCGCGATGGCCACCAGGTCGGTCTTTACGCCCGTCAGGCTGATATTTTGCGTTACCACCATTCCCGGGCCAGGAGAGGCTTGCTTCAGAGTGTACGAATAAATGCCCAGTCCTACAGCAGCGGTGATCAGCAGGCCGAGAACTCCAAATATTCCCTTCATGGCAAGTTTTTCCTCAATCAAAATTATACGCCGATGTGAATTTCGAGGGTGGAAGAGCACTTTTTCGTGTGCAGTTCCCGGCAACACCTGTCTCAACTTGAGATTTACTCGGGTTATCGACTATAGTGCGAGTGCCGGACGGCGAACCTAGAAGAATCTTTTTGAAAATCTGTCTAAGGGAGCGCTATGAGAATATTTTGGCGAGCTCTTGTTAGCGATCGCAGCAAGATCCTCCAGACATCCCACATTCTGCATCCATCTGTAAATGTTTCGTTCTTGTATTTTCTCGCCGCTGTGTTCTTGTTGGCAATAGTCCCAAATCTGTCCATCCATGCGGCAACTCGCGATATCGCCGCATCCGTGTTCGCCACCAGCGTTGTGGGAAAGCAAGTGGAGCTGAACGGTTCGCCAATGCCGGCGGGCGCCACTCTTTTTCCGGGCGATGTTGTGCGTCTCGGTGAAAACTCCACGGCAGCGCTGCAATTTGGAGACAGTTCCGTGCTTGCGGCGCCGCTTACCGAACTGGTTGTTGAATCTCAAAGCCTGCAATTACGCAATGGGCGGCTTCAAGTCCGAGTAAACGGAAAAGAGCCATTCATTATTTCCGGATCTTTTTTTCATTTGAATATCGCCGCTAAGCAAGGCATCGCTGGCTCGGCGGAGATTCGATTGGGCGGTGCGCATGCGGAAGTTTCCGCCGTTGGAGGCCTCACGGAACTGACCGCCGCAGGAAATGCGTCGTACAAGTTGCAGCCCGGCGAAACGGCGACATTCGATCGAAGCGATGAACAGTCTTCCACGGGCCAAACCGCAGCCAGCCCAGCGGTTGGAAAGGTTTCTCGCCTCATTCCACAGGTCCAGATCGACCGCGCTTCGCAGCACATCGTTGCCGAAGTTTCCAGCGGCGTTTATTGGAATGACGAATTGCGCAGCGGTCCGAGTGGGCGTGCGCATATTACGCTGAAAGATGGCTCGCAACTGAATCTAGGATCGGATTCCGATTTACGCATACTGCAGCACGATGCGCAGGCGCAACAAACTTCTCTCGACCTTCTGGTGGGGCGCGTGCGCGGGAAAATTACAAAATTAACCCGGCCGGATGCGAAATTTGAAATTCATACGCCAGTGGGCGTTGCCGGACTTGTGGGCACGGATTTGTCGCTGCTGGTTACAAACGATTTCACGGAGCTGATGGTCTTTGAAGGCACAGTGCGTTTTACAACCTTGAATGGCCAGTCCACCACCGTAACGGCAGGGCAGAGGCTTCGCATTTCCAAGTCCGGAGTCGTCGACGGGCCGCTCCCGTACGCGGCTCAGGATGCTCAGTCGGCCCAGAACCTTACCGATATTACTGGTTCAGCAAACTCCGCTCCGGCGGCCGTTGCTGCTGCGCGGCCGACAGTCCCCATGATTATTACTCTGACGGGTGCTGCGGTGGGCGTAGGCATAGGAGTTTGGCAGGGCACACGCCCAGCTGTAAGCGTCTCTGTCCCTTAGCGATTTGATTTTCAAACACAGAAAACTGCCCGCCCGAACGAATGGGCGGCCTCTGCAAAACCAAATGCGAAACCTGGCAATTTAAAGAGGCCTCTCCGTCCCGCGTTCTTCGGGGCGGAGAGGGCGCTGCTCCGCGCAAATTGAAACGCTACCGCCCCACCGCACTGCTTGACCCATCTTTGGATTGGCTGTTACCGTCGTAAAGACAACTCATGACGGAGCAAATTCCCCAGAGACGAATACCAGAACTCGACGGTCTCCGTGGGACGGCGATCCTGTTGGTCATGGTTGGGCATTATTTTTCTGTTCCCGGAGTCGGTGCGGTCAGCCTTTTGAATGGGTATTGGTTCCGGCTGGGTTGGACGGGAGTCGATCTGTTTTTTGTTCTCTCCGGCTTTCTGATTGGCGGGATTCTGCTGGAAGCCCGCGGTTCTTCCAACTATTTTAAAACGTTTTACGCGCGCAGATTTTTTCGCATTATCCCTCTTTATTACGCCTGGATTCTTCTCTACGTAATTCTCGCTCCGCTGATTAGAATATTTTTTTCCGAGAGAGTAGGTCCAGTTCAGCAGGTCGATGGTTCCATCCTGGCGCATCTGTTCTTTCTGCAGAATTTTCACGAGTTTCTAAAAAGCGGCGCATCGTTCTGGTGGTTTTCCTCCACATGGTCGCTGGCCGTGGAAGAGCAATTTTATCTTGCTGCGCCGCTGCTCGTCCGGTACCTGTCCAGGCGCTCGCTCGCAACGGTTCTGGTGTTGGTCACGCTCGTTGCGCCAATCCTGCGGTTTGTGGTGCGCAATTATGTTTCGGATGGGGCATGGCTCGCCTACAGACTGATGCCTTGCCGCGCGGATGCGCTGGCCGTGGGTGTGCTTGCAGCACTGATCTGGAATAGTCCTAAGGGGCGTGCATGGCTGGAGCGGCAAACGCTTATTCTGTATGGCTTGTTTGCCTTTCTCTTTTACGGAGTTGCCTACCTGTGGAGATGGTCTTCGGACCCCATGCTTCTTCTGACGCAAACCGCTGGCTACACTTTAATTGCGCTTTTTTTTGCGGTGCTGTTGCTGCTGGTGCTTACCGAACGCACATTCCTCCTGTCCGGCGTGATGCGGCTCGGATTCTTGCGTGAGCTCGGCGGCATTTCGTACTGCGTTTATATTATTCACACGGCGGTCTATTTTTTCTGCCACCAGCTTATTTTGCGCGCGCTTCCGGCGGTTACCGACGTGCGGGCCGCGCTCGTCACGTTCCTCGCCGCATTGCTGACCTACGCCATCGCCAAATTATCCTGGAAGTATTTCGAGCAGCCCCTGCTGCGGCGCGGACATGCCTTCCAGTATGATTTTGTAAAACCAAAATATTTGCAACCCACGGAAAGCGCCACGTGAATTTGTATCCTGGTGCGCAACTTTTTGCAGGTAGCAGTGGAACTGGAAGCGTGTTCACGGTAAAGTAACGCGGAATGTGTGGAATCTGCGGTGTCATAGGAATTCAACGATCCGAGCTGGCCGAGCAAATTACGCGCCGGATGATGGGGGCGATCACGCATCGCGGCCCCGACGAAGACGGGCTTCTTGTGGCTCCGTCCGCATCTCTCGGCATGCGCCGCCTCAGCATTATTGACCTGCCCGGCGGCCACCAACCGGTCTTCAACGAATCGCGAAACGTTGCCGTGGTTTTTAACGGCGAAATTTATAATTTTCGGCAATTGCGCAAGACTCTCGAAGCGAGCGGCCACACGTTCCGGACTGCGTCGGATACCGAAGTTATTGTCCATGCATATGAGGAGTGGGGCGAGCAGTGCCTGCGCGAACTGCGCGGAATGTTTGCCATCGCCATTTGGGATGCGCGTTCCTCCGGCGTCTCGGGAGAAGCGGCGCGGCATGCGCAAATATTTCTGGCTCGTGATCGCCTGGGAATCAAGCCGCTGTATTACGCCGTGGCAGGCGGCGCATTTTTATTTTCATCCGAAGTGCGCTCTCTTTTGGCCAGCGGCCAGATTCAGCCGCGTGTTTCGCCGGATTCTCTCGAAGCTTTCCTGACGTTCGGTTCCGTGATCGAGCCGTCCACTTTAGTCGAGGGAATTTTCTCGATTCCTCCGGGCCATTGCATTTCATTTTTCGCGGACGCTCCTCCAACAAATCCATCGCCGAAACCCTACTGGATTTATTCCGATGCCGTTCTCCAGAAGGATGGGCCCATTCCCAAAAATTTTAAGGAAGCTGCAAAACAATTGCGTCCACTACTCGAGGAAACCGTTCAGGATCATCTGATCGCGGATGTTCCTCTCGGAGTATTTCTTTCCAGTGGCCTGGATTCCACGAGCCTGGTGGCTCTGGCCAGCAAATTTAAAAGTGATCTGCACACATTTACCGTGGTATTTCCCGAACAGAGGTACAGCGAAGCCGAGGTTTCGCGCGAAACAGCTAAAAAATTCAAGACGCAGCACCAGGAAATTCTTCTGGCTCCGGATACTCTTGTCGGCCAATTGGACGATGCGGTGAAATCCCTGGATCAGCCGACCATGGATGGGCTGAATACATATTTCGTGTCGCGTGCTGCCGCACAGAGCGGATTAAAGGTGGCTCTTTCAGGGCTTGGCAGCGACGAAATCTTTGGGGGATATTCCACATTTGAAACGACTCCAAGGGCCGCATTTGTTGCCGGTCTTGGCCGGTGGATTCCGGGTCCGTTCCGGCGCCTGACGGCAGGCGCCGCGGTCAGAATCGCCTCGGGAGATGCGGTTCGAAAAGCAGCAGCGGCGTGGCGTTCGCCAACGGATTTTCCACACGCGTATTATTTCACGCGGCTATTGTTCACCCCCTCTCGTGTGCGGCGTTTGCTGTCTCCGTATTTCGAATCCAAGGAATATTCGGGCGACCACCTAAATCCGTGGCGCTCGCGCATGGCCGAGACGTCACGTCAGGCTGCGAAGCTGGACTCCTTCACCGGTGTTTCATGTTTCGAACTGCAGTCTTACATGGTGAATACTCTCTTGCGGGACACGGATAGCGCGAGCATGGCCAATTCGCTCGAAGTGCGCGTGCCGTTTCTGGATCATCGATTGGTCGAGTTCGTCGGCCGGTTGCCAAAGAACGCAAAATACAATCGTGATGTTCCAAAATCCTTGCTGGTCGAGGCGCTTTCGGATCTATTGCCCGATGAAGTTGTCGGCCAATCTAAGCGAACTTTTACGCTGCCGTGGGAAGTGTGGCTCAGAGGCCCGCTGGGAGTGCAGTTATCGCAGGACCTCGCGAATCTTACACCTCCGCTGCGCAAGTATCTGAATCCGCGCGCGGTGCGCGGCGCTTGGCAGAATTTCGTAGTGGGACATACGACCTGGTCGCGCCCGTGGAGTTTGTACGTGTTGAATGAGTGGATTCGCCATCATGTGACGGATGCGGCGGACAGTTCGGCGCCAACTGCGAATGCAGTTCAGGTTGCGGCGGCTTCCGCGGCAGCCTCAAACCCGCGATCGTAGTACGGAAGGGAAAACGATTCTGGATGTATATCCTCGGGATTAACGCGTATCACGGCAATGCTTCTGCCGCAATCATCGCGGATGGCAGGTTGCTTGCCGCCGTCGAAGAAGAGCGCTTCAATCGTGTGAAATATGCGGCAGGTTTTCCGGCTGCGGCAATTCGATATTGCCTGGACACCGCTGGAATTACGCTGCGGGAAGTGGACCACATCGCGATCCCACGCAATCCCTGGGCGCGCCTTGGGACCAAATTGTGGTATGCGATCAGGATGCCCAGTTTTGCAACCGAGCGCGTGAAGGTCATGGGCCAGTTTGTGGGAATTCCTGAAGCGCTTGCCAAGGCATTCGATGTTTCTCCGGATTCGATTCGAGCAAAGTTCCATCGCGTGGAGCATCATCAAGCGCACCTCGCCAGCACATTCTTCGTTTCTCCGTTCGATCATGCCGCGCTGCTTTCCGCCGATGGACTGGGCGATTTCGCCAGCACGATGTGGGGAGTTGGCCGCGGCAATCGGATGCAGATCGATGGCGCGATTGCCTTTCCGCACTCGCTTGGCCTGTATTACACGGCCATGTCCCAATACCTGGGGTTTCGCAAATTCGGCGACGAATACAAAGTGATGGGCCTCGCCGCCTATGGCGAGCCGGCCTACATGGACGAATACCGTCGCATTGTCCGAAACACCAGAGGCATCGGCTTTCGCCTGGGCCTCAAATATTTCAAGCATCATCGCACCGGGCCGGAAATGACCTGGCGCGACGCGGACAAAACTCCGGAACTCGGCGCGATGTATTCGGATTATATGTGCAAGCGGCTCGGGCCTTCGCGAGACCCCGCGGCGCCGGTGGAAAAAAAACATCGGGATGGCGCGGCGAGTCTGCAAGCGAGACTCGAAGAAGTATTGTTTCAAATGTTGCGCGCGCTGCACGCCCGCACCAAAGAAAAAGCGGTGTGCCTGGCTGGCGGCGTTGCATTTAATTGCGTGGCCAACGGGAAAATTGTTGACCAGACGCCGTTTGAAAAAGTCTTTGTGCAGCCCGCTGCGGGTGACGCGGGTTTAGCCATCGGCGCTGCCTATTATGTGTACCATCAGATTTTTGGGCTGCCGCGCGCGTTTGTCATGGAGAACGCCTACTGGGGACCTGGTTACACGCACGAAAAAATTGGCGCGGCAATCAAAGCCAGCCGCTTGCAGAGCGAAGGGCTGGAAATTTCAGAGTCTCACGAAAAAGCAATTGCCATCGAAGCGGCCAAAGAAGTTGCCGACGGAAAAATTCTTGGCTGGTTTCAAGGCCGGGCCGAATGGGGCCCGCGCGCGCTGGGAAATCGCAGCATTGTTGCCGATCCGCGCAGACCGGACATGAAAGAAACTCTGAACGCCAGAATCAAGCACCGCGAAATGTTCCGTCCCTTTGCCCCTTCGATTCTTGCTGAATCCACAGGAGAATATTTTGAGAAGTCCGATCCGGTCCCGTTCATGACGCAAGCCTACACCGTGCGTCCGGAAAAGCGCGACGTGATTCCCGCGCCCACTCACGTCGATGGAACAGGCCGCTTGCAAACCGTCACGTATGCGGAGAACCCTCGCTATTGGAGGCTGATTCGTGAGTTTGCGAATCTGACGGGCGTGCCCGTCGTGCTGAATACTTCATTCAACGACAATGAGCCTATCGTTTGCCGTCCCGAGGAAGCGATCGATTGTTTTCTGCGCACCAAAATGGACGTGCTTGTTCTGGGCGACTTCCTGATCCGCAAGCCCAAGCCGCCTGAGGCGCCACGCTGGACCGGCGAATAGCGATCTTGCATGAATTTGATTTTGCATTTGCGGTCGCTTCTTTTTCTTCCCTGATAGGTCGGATAAGCCTGTGCATATTCTTCTCTTGAATGAATATTTTCCGCCGGACACAAGTGCTACCGCAAAGTGTGCGGCGCAGGTGGTGGAAGCCCTCTCCGCAAATCACCACGTAACTGTTTTGGCGGGTCGGCCAAGTTACGATCCCACTGAAACTCATCGGCCTTATTTTTTGCAGCGCGAAGTTCGCGGCAATCTGGCAATCGAGCGCGTAGGCTCGACCGCATACCCTCGCTTTCAGATGCGTCGCCGAGTCTCAAATTACTTGACGTATCTTTCGCTGGCAATTCCCAGAGCGCTGTCCATTCATTCGGACCTCGTGTTGGCCATGACCGATCCGCCCATCGAAGGCATCGCCGGCGCGATGGTTGCGCGCCTGTCGGGCCGTCCGTTTGTGTACAACATTCGCGACATGTATCCGGACATGGCCGTAGGCGGCGCGATTGTGCGCCCGGGAAGTTTTACTTCGCGGTGGGAGACCATGCATCGCTGGGCGCTCAGGCAAGCGGCGCGCGTCATCGTTCTTGGCGAAGATATGCGCGACCGCATCATCGCGAAAGGAATCGATCCCGCTCGCGTGATCGTCTCCCGAGATGGAATCGTGATTCCAGAAACTGTGCCTTCGCCTGACAATCCCGTCGCGCGCGAAATCCGCGGCGATTTTAAATTTGTATTGGTGCACGCCGGAAATTTGGGTTTCTACGGAGCGTGGCAAACGCTTATTTCAGCGGTGCGAATATTGGAAAGCGAAGGCGTGGGCCTTGTTTTTATTGGCGAGGGCGCGATGAAGCCCCAAATACAAGCCATGGCGCAGGGCTGCAGCGCCATTCGCTTCCTGCCGTTTCGTCCCGCGAGTGAAATACCGCTGGTGCTTTCCTCCGGAGACATGCACGTTGTCACCGTCAAGAGAGGGCTGGAAGGAGTCGTGGTGCCGAGCAAACTTTATCCGACGCTTGCCGCCGGGCGGCCTGTGCTGGGAATCGCTCCCGAAGAATGCGATGTAGTGCGCACGATTCGAGCAACCGGATGCGGCATTGCCGCGAACCCGGACGATCCCGCGAGCGTCGCCGACGCTATCCGCAGCGTGTTGCATGACTCGGAACAATTGCGGAACATGGGACGCCAGGCGCGGGAAATTTCTTTTTCCTATGATAAAGTAAAACAGTTGAAAATTTTCTCCGAGACGCTTGAGGAATTGGTTCGCTGAACTCATTGCTTTTATGAATACGAGTTTGATCGCATTTGCTGTTGGCTTGATTGCCTCCATGGCGCTCACCGTTCCGGTGCGCCAATTGGCTCTGCGCGTCGGAATGGTGGATCATCCGGGCCCGCGCAAAGTACACGTGCAGCCCATGCCGCTGCTCGGGGGCCTCGCGATTTACTTGGGTGTGCTGATCGCGCTGCTTGTCTCCATGGACGGCCCCGCGCTGACGCAAGTGATTGGAATTTATGCGGGCGCAACGCTCGTCGCCGTAGTCGGAATACTGGATGACCGTGGCTTGCTCCATCATCAAATCAAATTGTTCGGAGCCATGCCCGCCGCTGCCGTTATTCTTCTTCTCTCGGGAATCCGCGCGCAGGTTTTTTCAAATATTTGGCCGGGCACGCTGGGAATTGTTGCGGACACGCTGGTGACTCTGATCTGGGTCGTGGGCATCACCGCATCCTTCAGCATTCTGGATCACATGGATGGGCTTTGCGCGGGCGTCGCCGCAATGGCTTCGCTTTTCTTTGCCATCTTCGCGCTGCAAAGCGGGCAGCTCATGGTCAGCACCATGGCCGCCGCCATCCTCGGAGCCGCTGCGGGATTCCTCCGTTGGAATTTCAAGCCCGCGAAAATTTTTATGGGCGATGGCGGCGCCATGTTCCTCGGCTTCCTGATGGCCACGCTCTCTCTCAAGCTAAGGCCCGTAATCGCCGCAGGTCACAACGCCGCTTGGCTCATCCCCATTTTTATTCTCGGCGCAACAATCTTTGACACCACGCTGATTTCCATTTCCCGTTCCCGCCGCGGATTCATCCCTTTTACGACGCCGGGGAAAGATCACACCGCGCACCGCCTCTCGAATGTTTTCGAAAGCCAGCGCGCCGCCGTCTTAATGATGTATTCGATCGGCGCATTTTTCGGCGTGCTGGCCATGGTCATCAGCCGCCTGTCCGCTGGACCGGCGTATACAGTGGCAGGGCTTGCTGCAATAGCAGTGCTCGCGGCAGTTGCCCTACTCGAACGCGCCCCCTACGAACGCCAAACCCGCAAGAAGTAACTGAATTCTTTTTCCGGACATGAAATTCTGCGCAGCAATATTTAAAACCTCACACTTTGCACTGTGCAAAGTGTGAGGTTTTTAGGACGAGCCGTCGTGTTTTCAGTTGAAAACGAGTGCAAGAATGGACAGGACTTGTAATTACAGGGATGTGTCCGACAACAAGACTGTTTTGCCGGTAGCTTGCGCGCGCGTCGCCGCCAGAGCGATGCGCAGTGAGCCCATTGCATCGTCAATCGTGATGGGCGGCTCGCGATTTTCGCGCAGATTGTCGACAAAATTTTGCAGTTGCGTCGGGTAGGCGTCGCGGAAGCGTTCCATAAAGAAGGGAACGGTATCGTGCGCGATGTGATTTTTTGTCATGACGAAGAGCGGTGTTTCGCGCAGGTATCCGATTCGCAGCGTGCCGGTTGTCCCGAGAAGTTCGCCGAAAATATCGTAGCCGTAAATTCCGCTGCGGCTCAGATCGACGACGCCGATGCAGCCACTCGCGAAGCGAATCGTGACGATAGCGTTGTCGATATCGCCCACTTCATTCAGTTCCGGATAGGCGAGCGTTCCGCCGATCGCCGTCACCGATTCGGCTTCGCCCATGTACCAGCGCGCCAGATCGAAATCGTGAATCCCCATATCCATGATCATGCCGCCGCTACTTTTGGGATTGGCATATTCCAAAGACGGGCGGTAGGGATCGCGCGAAGAAGATTTAAACACGATGGGTTTTCCGATAACGCCTTCCTCTACTTTTCTCTTGGCGGCAGCGTAGCCGGCGTCAAAGCGGCGCATGAATCCCATTTGCAGGAAGCCGCCCGTACGCGCGGCGGCGTCTTTCATTTTTTGCGTTTGGCTTAGCGAAATGGCGGGAGGCTTCTCGCAAAACACGGACTTCTTACGTTCCAGAGCGGCGACGGCGAGTTCGGTGTGCGTGTCGGTAGGGCTGACGATAATGATCGCGTCGATGCCCGAGTCGTCCATCATGGAGATGGGGTCCGGATACCAGCGCGGAACATCCAGTTCGCGCGCGGTTTCTTCCGCGAGTTTTGCATTTGTGTCCGCCAATGCCGCTAGGCGCACTCCGGTGACACGCGCCGCCAAATCCCGCGCATAAACTTTCCCAAGACGCCCAAGTCCAATCAAGCCCACATTCAACTTCATTGCTTCCCCCTAAAATGTTTTTCAGCAGCGAAATAAATTGTTTTCTTCGCGCCTTTTAACGCCGTAAAACAATCCGCATTTAAAATTACAGCTCGCGCATCGTACGCTTCCGCCGCTTTCGAGGCAATGCATTTGCTGCCACAAATTTCCTATTCCCGCGATTCCCTGCTGAATAGCAAAGGGCATGGGCATAGACAATTGCCGCGATCCAGTCCGCCAGTAAGACAAATTTCAAGTCAGTTCCTCTTCTGTCCATGAAGGACAAAAGGGAGAAGCAAATTTCCTCTAAGGGAATGTCGCCTTCCGCTTTGCCTTATGTCCCAGTTTGGCTATACTGCTCTGTCACTGTTTTTGGAGTGGCGTTGGGATCTCTGTGTGGGGTGCGCGGTTTCTCGGCTGCTCCTATCGCGTCGTAGGGGGAGCGCTAGCGGCCGTCCTTGGGCGTTAGGCCTCGTCATTCGTCCTCAGTCAGAATCGAAATAGGAAGCGCTTCCACGTCGATGCGCCATTGGCGCGCGATAGGTAGGACATAGAAGCGGGGGAAGGTCACACTGCAGCAAGGTAATAAAAAAGGGCCACGCAACAAAACCGGACCGCACGTTGCTGTCATCGGCGGTTCGGCTTCCGGTTTCTATACGGCATCGCTTTTGGCGCGCGCCGGTTGTCCGGTGGAAGTGCTCGAGCGAGCTGACCAGCTCGATCCAACGCCGCGCACGCTCATTGTTACCAGCCACATGCGCACTTTGCTGGGTAAAATCGGCGAGTCCGCTGTCGTTAACGAAATCCGCAAATTTGAATTATTCACTGATGGCCGAAGCGCCCAAGTCCCCTTGGATCGTCCCGATCTGATCGTGGAACGGTCTCGCCTGATTCGTGATCTCGCGGACGACGCGCAAAATAATGGCGCAAAAGTTTCTTTCGGCAATCGCTTCCTGGGCCTGCAAAGCAATGGCACAGGGCTGCGCGTAAGCGTCGAGCGTGCGCAAAGCGGGCAATCGGAGGAACTGCACGCGGATGTAGTTGTGGGCGCCGATGGCGCGCTTTCGCGCGTTGCGCAGAGCGCCGGATGGCCCCGGCAGCCAACCGTTCCTTTGGTGCAGGCAATTGTGCGCGTGCCCAAGGACATGTCGCAGCATACGGTGCGCGTCTGGTTCGTGCCGGACGACACTCCATACTTTTATTGGCTGATTCCGGAATCGAGCGAACGCGCGGTGCTCGGTTTGATTGGCGAAGATGGCCAGGAAACTCGCCGCTGTCTCGAACGCTTTATGGAAAAGCGCGGATTCACGCCGCTTGGTTATCAGGGCGCGAAAATTCCTGTCTATGACGGTTGGACCCCTGTAGAACGGCGCGTGGGCGCCGGTCGCGTGTTCCTCGTGGGCGACGCAGCGGGCCAGGTAAAAGTTTCCACCGTGGGCGGAATCGTCACTGGATTTCGGGGCGCAATTGGCGTCAGCGAATCCATTGTGAATGGCGGAGAAAGCAGCGAACTGCGATCGCTGCGCAAGGAACTCGATCTTCACCTGTTGATCCGCAAGACGATTCACCAATTCAAGCAGGCCGACTACAGTCACCTCGTGGATTTGATGAACGATTCCACGCGGCGCTCGCTCAGCCAATATACTCGCGATGAAGCCTCGCGCATCCTCTGGAGTATTGCCCTGCGGCAGCCGCGCATTCTGTTGCTGGCTCTTCGTGGATTAATTTCCGGCGGCTCCATCCTTCCAAAAAATCGCGCCTAAGTAAATTCGTCATTTCTAGCGTATCCCAAGCAATTCACGGCTGTTTAACACAGAGGACACAGAGAAAAGAGGAGAAATGCGGAGAGAGCGACGAGCTTCGCTTCTAATCCTTGCAGGGTATCGAAATTTTAATCTTGAAAGCTCTAAACGTGTTGGCACAGCAACTATGAATAGAAAGTCGCTTTTGTTCGCCGCAAGAATCGGCGAGAATCTGTGCACACAGTTTTCAATTGTGCGTAGGCGCCTTAAGGGAGAATCAGCGTGAAACTGGCGGTTATTGGCTGCGGATACGTTGGGCTTGTCTCTGGAAGTTGTCTGGCGGAAGCGGGGCATGAAGTGATCGCGACGGATAACGACGGCGCGCGAATCGCCGCGCTGCAGGCAGGCAAAATACCGATTTACGAGCCGAATCTGGACAAAGTCCTGGAAGGCGTGGTGCGGGACGGACGTTTGCGCTTTACGGCCGATGCCGGTGAAGCTGTGCGCAATTCAGACGTTATTTTTATTTGCGTGGGAACCCCGCCAACCGAGACGGGCGAGGCGGACCTGTCAGCCATCGACAACGTCGCGCGCATGATCGCAAAAGAATCACGCACTCCAAAATTGGTGATCGAAAAAAGCACTGTGCCCGCTCAAACAGGCGAGCAACTTAAGAAGGCTTTGGAAGTGTACGCGGCAAGCTCCGGCGCGAAATTTCGTGTGGCCTCGAATCCGGAATTTTTGCGCGAAGGAACGGCCGTCGAAGATTTCTTTCATCCGGACCGCATCGTGATCGGCGTGGAGGAGAAGGAAAGCGAGCTGCAGTTGCGTGAGTTGTACAGTCCGATTCTGGAAGGCCGGTTCCGCTGCCCGGTCCACCAGCCGAATTGCCCGCCCGTGGCCACTCCGGATTTCGTGGTAACGACCATTGCGAGCGCGGAGCTCATTAAGCACGCGTCCAATTCATTTTTGGGGTTAAAAATTTCCTACGCCAACGTGCTGGCGGATTTGTGCGAACGGCTGGGCGGAAACGTGGATGAAGTGACGCGGGCCGTGGGACTCGATCCACGCATCGGCGGCAAGTTTCTGAAAGCCGGCCTGGGCTTCGGTGGGTTTTGCCTGCCGAAAGATATTCAGGCATTCATCAAACTTGCCGATCGTGCCGGTGTGGATTTTGGTTTGCTGAAGGAAGCCGAGCGCGTGAATAAGCAGCGTGTCGACCGTCTCCTGGAAAAAGTGAAAAAGGCGTTGTGGGTGATGAAGGGGAAACAGATTGGCGTGCTGGGGATCGCATTCAAGCCGAACACGGATGATATTCGTCTGGCTCCCGCGATCGAAGTTATCCGGCGTCTTCTGGCGGAGGGATCTCAAGTGCGCGCGACCGATCCGGAGGGAATGGAGCGAGCCCGAGCTGTGTTTCCGGATATTTGCTACTCCGCGGATCCTTACGAAATTGCGCGCGGAGCCGATGCGTTGCTCGTGCTCACGGAGTGGGAGCAATACCGGCGGCTCGATTGGAAGCGCGTTCGAAAAGAAATGGCGCGACCGCTGGTGATCGATGGGCGCAATATGCTGCGTCCGGCGGAGATGCGTGAGTTGGGATTCGAATATATGAGCTTCGGACGGCCCGATACAATCGCAGTAACCGCTGGGCAGTAAGTAGCGCAGGCTGAAGCCCGCGCTACTGAAACCTGCGCCACGATTTGCCGACTAGCCCGCTTGCGTTTCTGCAAATTGCTTTCTAAAAGACTCCAGCGTCAGTTTCAAACCTTCTTCCAAACTAACCTTCGGTTCCCATCCCAGCACACGCCGCGCCTTGGTAATATCGGGGCAGCGCTGTTTGGGATCGTCCTGCGGCAATGGTTCAAAGATAATTGGCGTGGTTACGCCCATCAGACTGCGAACACGCTCGGCGAATTCGAGAATGGTAATTTCATGCGGATT
>Ga0182024_10013423_pt1 | contig 15998 bp, 13 predicted proteins | sample P32metaG_FD_120480 | JGI IMG/M metagenome (GOLD analysis project Ga0182024, IMG submission 120480) | Permafrost microbial communities from Stordalen Mire, Sweden - P3-2 metaG (Illumina Assembly) | ecosystem: Environmental > Terrestrial > Soil > Wetlands > Permafrost | place: Sweden: Stordalen... | reverse complement strand
GACGCTGTACCCCGCGGGCGATAATGACGAGTTCGACCCGCTGAACCTCATGACCCCAGACCAGTAGCCGGGCACCGTTCCTTCACCGCTCGGCGGAGGCTCCGCGTCTTCCGACTGCCACTGAGTGGCCACCTGGACCCAGGTATGCTTGGGATTGATCATGTTCGCCTTCTGATATTCGTCGCTCACCACGGCCGACAATTCCGCCGGCGTCCGGCCCGCGGCACGAATTTGGATCCCAAGGTATGGAAGGCTGATCTCGCCGGAGGGACTGACGCTCCTCGTCGCGACGGCCTGGGTCCCCGGTCCGGTCAGGTCGACAATCTCGATAGCGATCGTGTCGCCACTTGAAATCCGCCGGCCGCCGCGCCACGCGGCGACCCAGGAGAAATCCATGACTCCATTCAGCGCCGGCGTTCCCGGCGCCCAATAGCTCCGCACGGCCCGGCTAAACCGGATCGTGCCGGTTGAGCAGACCACCCACTCTTCCACGCGCTGCGGCGGCGGGCCCCTGAGCCACCATTCCCACACGACCCCTTCGTCTGTGCCCTGGCGATGGCCATGCCACCACATCCATGCAACGCCGGCGCAGGCCAGCAGTGACAGCACGCAGAGGATGGTGAACCCATGGCGGAGAAGCCTGCTAAGAGTGCGTAGTATCATAGCGCGACTCTTCGGTCCTGGGTCATCGCCTGGCCGCATTCGCTGCACGTCCCGGACGTGTTGCCGGTCAGATCGTACCCGCACCGCCGGCACAGGCCCAGCCTGCGCCGTCGGCGCAGGGTCAACAAGCGGTGGAGGCGTAAGGCAATCCAAAGCGCCGGCGGGATGGCTGTTACGGCCGTTAACCAGGCGGCGCGGATGCCATAGATGTCCCAGCCGGACATCTGCCGTGGAGTTTCTCGGCCGCATGCACAGGCCGACCATGGCGAAGCTGATCAGTCGGCCTGACATGCGCCGCGAGCGCCGGCGCAGGCGATTCCGGGCCGCCCACAGCGGGGCTGCCGTCAAGGCGACCGGCAGCCAATAGGGGAATGCGACGGCTGTCGCCGGGAAGAAATGATCGTCGGTGATGAACTCCGCGTCATTCGACGCCGGCACCGCGGAATACTCTTTGCCAGTGACGATCGCAAAACCCATCGCCTCAGCAGAAACTTCTTGCCGTCTTCCCACGTTCCCTCGGCTGACAAGTCGTGATGAGTCTGGTGCTGCGAACAAAAATAGAATTCGTTCACGGAGGCGCCGGCAGACTGCGAGTCGGTCGGCCGGCTCCGGCGTATCACGTCCAGCCGGAGGGTGGCCGAAGCACTGCTGACGATATACGTATCGAGGCCGCGCGAGCAGCAGGCGACGTCCTCGAAGCCATGGCTCCGCGCCCAAAGCACAATCGTTGCGATGCACAGCGCCGCCGACAACACAGCCATGAGGTTCGTCAGGCCATGAAGTAACCGGCAAATGAAGCGCCTCATATCGCCGTCCTTGCATTGCGCACTGCCCCGCACTCGGGGCATCGGTGAGGCGTGGCGCGTAGGTCGTAGCCGCACGACGCGCTGAGTCCGTGTTTTTGCCGATGTCGCGGTCGGTGGATGCGGATGAGCCACAGTGTCGTGACGATTGTAAGCGGCAATGCGGCGGCGAAGGGGACGTAATATGGCAGCGAGAGCTGAACGAATGACGTGAGGATTGGCGGCGTGTTCTGCAATTTCTGAAGGGATAGGAAAGCGCGGTGTAGCCTGGTGTCAGGCGACCCGTTGAGCCCACCTCGCCTACCCCATTCCAACATGGACGAATTGTACTCGCCTTGGGCGCCCCTGAAACCGTCCGCCCATTTCCGCCGCTCCAGCGCCCGTTGGGGTGCATCGTCCAAGGCCAAGCAACCCGACGCGGAAACAACTTCCCACCGCACGCCTCGCTGGATGAACGGAACCCGAACATCCGTGTTATAGCTCATTACCCACAGCACGCACGTCGCTACGAACAGCATCGCCGACACGGCGGCCGCGCCGTTGATGGCCCATCGGAGAAGACGCCTCATGGAGGGAGATGATAACGCGCGTTGCCCCGTGCCGTCAGTCGAGAAGGGGTCCCGGCTGAGAAGGATCCCGGCCACGTCAGGACGTTTGCGGAGAACGAAGGTCCCGCTATAGACTTCCCCCTCGTTTCAACCAAGGAACCTACATGGCTGCCAACGTCCAGACTGAATACCGCTATAACCGCCTCACCTGGCCGGAAATGAACGACGCCATCGCGGCGAAGAAGCTGGTCATCCTTCCAACCGGTTCGACGGAGCAGCACGGCCGGCACCTGCCGCTGGACGTCGACGCGTTCCTTTGCGAATCGGTCTGCATGGAAGTGGGCCGGCGGGCGGCGGACAAAGTGCTGGTGCTGCCGACCATCTCCTATGGGCTGAACCTGCACCACATCGATTTTCCCGGCACGGTCCACATCGAGCCGGATGCGTTCATCAACTTCTGCCTGAACGTTACCAAGAGCGTCGCCTATCACGGCTTTGAGAAGATCCTCATCGTCAACGGCCACGGCTCTAATACGCCGCTCATCGAGCTCGTGGCCCGCAGGACGGTGCTTGAGACCAAGTCGCTCTGCTTTGCCACCGGCTACGCCTCGTTCCTGCTGGAGGCGTTCGCGAAGATCAAGGAGTCGGAGGTGATGGCCCACGCCGACGAATTTGAGACATCGCTCTATCTGCACCTGGCGCCGGATCGCGTGCGGATGGACCTGGCCGTGAAGGACGACGACCGGATGGGCAAGTACGTCAGCAGCGACAGCACGAGCAACTATCCCGTGCGCTTCAGCGACTTCTGGGGGCGCTGGACGCAGAGCGGCGTCCATGGCGATGCCACCAAGGGCACCGCCGAGAAGGGCCGGGTCATTTTCGATGCCGCGGTCCGCGGGCTGGTGGAGCTGGTCGACGAGCTGCGTGCCTGGCCGATCGGCGAGCGCAAGGACATGCACCGGGCACCGGTGCAGGCGGGGATCCGGTGGTGAATCGTGTACCGTGTCAGAGGATCGAACCACAGAGTTGTCATTGGTTCTTATGGCCGTTGTCCTGGAGTATTCCCTCCCGTCTGCCGACGCGATTGAGCGCCGCGTGCTGCTGAAGGTGACTCTCCGGCTGATCCCGTTCCTCTGCCTGCTCTACTTCGTCAACATTCTCGATCGCGTGAACATCGGCTTCGCCCGATTGCAGATGCTCCCCGACCTGCACATGAGCGAGAAGGCTTATGCGATCGGCGCCGGGGTCTTTTCCATCGGCTACTGCGTGCTGGAAGTGCCGAGCAATCTGGCGTTGAGCCGGGTGGGAGCACGCCGGTGGATTGCCCGCATCCTGATAAGCTGGGGCATCATCTCCGCGGCGATGGTGTTCACCCGCGGCGCCTGGAGCTTCAGCCTGCTGCGGTTCCTGCTGGGCTGCGCCGAGGCGGGTTTTTACCCGGGGATCCTGCTCTACCTCACTTTCTGGTTCCCTGCCCGGCAGCGGGCCCGCGCGGTGGCGATGGTCATGATGGCATCTCCCCTGGTGCTGATGCTCGGCGGCCCGTTCACCGGCGCGCTGCTCGAGTTCACGCAGCACCGCGCGGGCCTTGCCGGCTGGCAGTGGGTGTTTGTGCTGGAAGGCCTGCCGGCCGTCCTGCTCGGCGTGGTCACCTTTTTTTATCTCACCGACCGTCCGGAGCAGGCGGCGTGGCTGTCGCCGGAGGAAAAGTCCTGGCTCGCCCGCCGTCTCGCCGACGAAAGCCGGCAATTCCCCCAGCAGCACAGCCTGAAGGGCGCGGCGCTCGATCCGCGCGTCTGGCATCTCGTGGCGCTGGCCGTCACGATCGCGCTGGGAATCAGCGGAATAAGCTATTACTTCCCCCGCCTAGTCCAGGACCGCTTCCCGCATCTCAACCCGTTCCAAATCGGCGGCATGACCGCCGTGGCCGGCACGGCCGCGCTGCTGAGCATCGTCGCCGTCGGCATGCACAGCGACCGCACCGGCGAGCGCCGCATGTACGTCGTGGGGCTTGCCCTGATCGCCGCCGCCGGCTGGATGCTCAGCGCCTGGCGCGACGTTCCCCTCGCCAGCTTCGCCGGCCTGGTGCTGGCACAGGCGGCGATGCTCAGCATATGGGGCCCGTTCTGGACCTTGCCGACCGCCCTCCTCGGCGGCCGCGCCGCCGCCGGCGGAATCGCCCTGATCAACGCCATCGGCAACCTCGGCGCCGTCGTCGGCCCCATCATCATCGGCTGGCTCTTCGAGGCCACCGGAAGCTTCATGCCCGGCCTGGCCGCGATGGCGCTCACTCTCCTTGTCACAGGGGTATTGGCGATGAGTGTCCAGACCGTTCGGCTCTCGAGTGAGTAATCAATCTGCGAACCGTTTGAACAGAGCGGCGCCGATTACTGAACCGGCGAGCGCCGCATACACGTTGTATGGCTTACCCTCGTCGCCGTACCACATTTCGGATTTGGTCGCGGTTCTCTTACACTCCCCGCCCATGGATCCATTGCATCGCATCGTCTGCGACTGGTGCTCGGGTCAGAGCCCGCCGGATGCCAGGAGCTGTGCTTCCTGCGGGGCGCAGCTCGACATCAAGAACCTGGTCAGCGATTCCGGGTGGCGCGAAGCGCCGCGATTGAAGGACATGTCGGAGGTGCGCTTCGGCACCAGTGTCTGCCAGGTGGAAGGGGACATCGTGCCGGTGGCGGACCTCACACTCGCCAAGGGAGATTCGGTCTTCTTCGAACATCACGTCATGCTCTGGAAGGATGACACCGTCCCCCTCGGCACGGTGATGCTGCGCGGCGGGATCAAGCGCGTTCTCGGCGGGATGCCTTACATGATCTCGACTGCCGCCGGCCCTGGCCGGATCGCTTTCTCGCGCGATGCCAATGGCGAGCTGGTCATCATGCCGCTGCATCCGGATATGGAATTGGACGTCCGCGGGCACGCATTCCTCCTCTGCTCGCACAGCGTCGATTATTCGTTCGTCCGCGTGAAGGGAATGCGCAACATCCTGTTCGGCGGGGCCGGCATGTACATGGACCGCTTCGTCACCAAAGGCGCTTCCGGGCTGCTGGTCCTGCACGGCTATGGCAACGTCTTCGAGCGCCGCCTGGCCCAAGGCGAAAGCGTCATGCTGGAGCCCGGCGCGTTCCTCTACAAGGATGCTTCGGTCACCATGGACGTCGAACGCCAGAGGCTGACCAACGGGATCTTCGGCGGCATCGGGTTGTACCTCGCCCGCATGACCGGGCCCGGCCGGCTGGGAATTCAGTCCATGTACCATCACCATCACACGGGGTGAACGATTGTCCTCTGACACACACCATTACCAATGTCCCTGGTGCGGGCAGGCATCTTCGGATGTCACCCGGGCGAGTTGCAGCTCCTGCGGCTCGCCGCTGGATGTGCGGGCCGCCGTCTCGCGGTCCGGCTGGACGGAATTGCCGCCGATCAGGGACATGGCCAAGCTCCAGTTCGGCCAATCGTTCTGCCAGATCGAGGGGGCATATGTCCCGGTGGCCGACTTCAAGCTGGCCCAGGGCGACGGCGTTTACTTCGCGCACCATCAATTGCTGTGGAAGGACCCGGGGATCCAGGTGGCGCGCATGCCGCTGGGCGGGGTATGGAAGCGCTGGCTGGCAGGGATGCCGCTGGTGATCCTCGAGGCCCACGGCCCGGGCCGGCTGGCGTTTTCCAGGGACAAGCCGGGGGAATTGATCGCGCTGCCGATGTCGCACGGACAATCCGTCGACGTCGCCGAGCACGTCTTCATGGTGGCCACCAGCCAGGTGAGCTACCAATGGGTCAACAGCGGCATCTGGTTCGATATCCGCGAGGACAAATCGTACAAGCGCCATTATCCCCTGGGCATGTACCTGGACCGCTTCACCGCCCGCTCCGCGCCGGGCCTGCTGCTGCTGCACGGCGGCGGCAACGTGTTCGTCCGCCGGCTGGAGCCGAAGCAGACGGTCCTGGTAAAGCCCACGGCCCTGCTGTTCAAGGACCCCACGGTGACGATGAACATGGACATCGAGCACCCCGGCGGGGCATGGAGGCAGAGGAAGACGAACTGGACCCAGCGCAGCCTGTGGCTGCGCCTTCACGGCCCTGGCCGCGTGGCGGTGCAGTCGCATTATGAGCGATGGGAAGACCCCGACGAGCCGGTGGCGCGGATGGAACCGGGCGCGCGGGTGGTGGATTGGTGAGCGCGCCGAGTAGGCGCGGAAATAAGAGGCATGATGAGGAGATATTTCCCGCACGATGCCGTCGTTCCCGGCGCGCTGACGGCAGGCGACCTGGCGGACATCGCCGCCGCCATCGCGCCGCGCCCGTTGCGGCTCGCCGGATTGGTCGATGGCCTCAACCGCCGGGTCAGCGCTCAAACCGCCGCGCAGGCGTTCGACGTCGCCTTTCCGGCATATCGCGCCGCCGGGGCGACGAACCAATTTGCCATTGAGGAAGAGGATCAGAGGTCCGGGGAGGACACCAGGGCCGCGGGGTGGATGTTGCGGAATGTCATTGGACTGTGAAGGACCGAGGCTTGCACGGACAGCCGCCTGTATTTCCGTCGCTGGTTCGGTTACTTCTGGAAATGGTTATCGGGAGGATTCTATCGCGGCGTCCATGTTAACCGCCGATGCACTACGCAGCTACCTGCCTGCATGCGGGTATGAGCCGTCCTTGCTGCGCCAAGGCTATAGGTTTGCGGCAGCGGATCTGGAGCGCCGCGTCGCATGGGCGGCCTTTTCGCAGAACCCGCCCGACGCTCGCTCTGCTTGCCTCGCTGCTGCGGATGTGCCGTCGCCAGACGCTCAACACGCTGCCGACCTGCGAGATCTCGGCACACCAACGTTGTTCGCTTGTTATGGGAACGAACTTTACTGGTTCCAACACGATGTCAGCGGCACACGGCTTCTGGAGAGGATCGCCGCTGCTCACATTGCGGGCTTCTTTGAAGAGCACAAGGAGGACTTCGCGCCACAGCGCATCTACCGCGCAAAATCCTCCGCGAAGTTCATCGCTTCGCGGCAGCTCGATTTCGTCGATGTCGGCTTGATGCCACTCCTCGAGCGCGCCAGCGGCGAGCGATTAGGACGAATGGTGGAATCGCTTGTTGCCGCAGTTCAAAGCGCGCTTCCAGGCGCGAAGCCCTCGAAGGCATTCGCTCGATGGCTGTTCCAATCAGTGTTCTGGCTCCTGGCCGCAAGGCTGCTTAGGGACAAGAGCGTCCCGTCGTTCAAGACGGTGGATGTAGCCGACCCGGCGGACGTGTTCGACCGGGTGGCTCGCCATTACAACGCAAAGGCCCCGCCGATCACGTCTCCCGCCGAACGGCGGGCCATCGCGGCGGCCGCGAACGTGGCGGCCGGGTTCCCGTCGCTTGGGAACATCACGACCGAGTCGCTGGCTTACGTTTACGAGAACACGCTCGTTTCCGCTGAGGCGCGCAACGCGCTGGGCACACACAGCACCCCGCCATGGCTAGTCGATTACGTAATATGGCAGCTCGCGCCGTGGATCGAGGAACTCGCCCCCGAGAACCGACACGTCCTCGAGCCCGCCTGTGGGCACTCCGCCTTTCTTGTAGCCGCTGTAAGGTTGCTCCGTGAGCTCTCGCCGGAAACCCTCGACGAGAAGAAACGGCTGCGATATCTCCGCGAGCACGTTCACGGAATCGAAGTGGATGAGTTCGCGCGGGAGATAGGACGGTTGTCACTGACCCTGTCCGATGTGCCGAATCCGAACGGGTGGGACCTCACGGGCGCCGACATGTTTGCCGGGCCCGACCTGGCGAAGCAGGTCAAACGCGCCGGCATTGTGCTGTCGAATCCGCCGTTCGAGGATTTTTCCGAACAGGAGCGCCGCCATTACAAGCGACAGCCGGGCCTCGGCATCGTCCACAACAATAAAGCCGCCGAGTTGTTCACCCGTGTCACCGCAAACCTCCCGGTGAATGGCGTCTTTGGGATGGTGGTGCCCCAGGCCGTTCTCACCAGTAGAGACGCGCGCGAGTTCCGAGAGCGCCTGGTACGAGACTTCGAGCTACGCGAAATCTGTTTGTTCCCGGACAAGGTGTTCGAGAATTCCTCGGTCGAGTCGGCCGTTGTGCTCGGCCGGCGTCGCAGCCCAAGTCTGCGTCATTCGGTTTACTACCGCCGTGTGCGCGAGTGGGACATGGAGTCGTTCGAGCAGCGGCTCGAAGCGTCTTCGGAATCGCAGGTGCCGCAGTCGTCGTTCCTTCTTCGATCCGACACCGGACTGCGGTTGCCTGACTTGCAGGAGATATGGGAGGCATTGAGCGCGTGCCCTAGACTTGCGGACGCAGTCGTTGTCGAAAAGGGCTTCGAATTCAAAAACCGTGATCTGTTGGGGGGGCGACAGGTAACTGCTGACCGGCGTCGTAGCGGATGGAAAAAGGCCTTTCTTCGCGCGGATAGCGATTACCCAATCTGGGGGACACCCGAGGTAAAATGGGTCGACTATTCGCTCAGTACGCTACGACGGCCGGGGGCCGAACCGGGGCAGCCTCAAGTCGTGGTCAACTACGCCCCCACGTCGAGAAAGCCCTGGCGTCTGAAGGCTGTCCTGGACCCTCACGGGCACGTTGTGTCGAGTCGCTTCCTTTCATTGAAGCCGAAAGCCACGTCGAAGCTGCCGCTGATCACGCTATGGGCGATCCTCAACTCGCCTCTCGCGAACGCTTATGGATTCGCCGTGTCGGGAAAGCGACAGACGTTGCCGAAGGAATGGAAGCAATTCCCAATGCCCAAGTTTGACGAGGACAGCACAGCGCAGACATCCGAAGCGGCCGAGGCATACCGGGCGGCCGCCAAGTCTCACGCAGAGGGTTTCTTCAACGGTCCAACCGAGGTCGATGTCCGCAACCTTTTGCTGCAGATGGACGCGGCGGTGCTTCGCGCGTATGGACTGAAGCCCGCATTGGAGCAGCAGTTGCTCGCCCTCTTTGAGGACGTTGAACGAGTCGGCGTGAGTTGCCCGTTCACCTCATACCCGCGGGTGCCGACCTCGGTGCACCTGCCGTTCCACCTTCGTATTCAGCTTCCTCGCTTTCACGAGCTATCGTCACTTCGTCTCGCTGGCAAGATCACTTCTCAGCAGGCGGCAGAACTCCGAAAGATTGAAGACGGCTTCGATCAATATGAAAAGCAGGCGTCGAACGGCTCCGCCTTCCGGCGGTGGCTCCAGCAACTTGACGACCGGCAGGATAGAATCCGTTCGAAGCTTAATGCGATCGAAGCATCGCTTGCGAAACGGACTGGAGGGAGCGGGTCTTGAAAATCAACCGCCGCATCAGTTTCCCCCGGCACTCTGACTACGCGAAGTACAAGCCGTTGCTGCGCGAGGACTTCAGGCATTGCTGCGCCTATTGCGGGGCCCACGAGCGAATCTTCGGGGCGTTGCGGAACATGACCATCGATCATTTCCGCCCGAAGGCGAACTTCCCTAATCTCCTTTCGGAATACGCCAATCTGTATTACTGCTGCGGCGAGTGTAATACATACAAAGGTGATCGGTGGCCTTCCGATATGGAGCTCGCCGACGGCTTTCGCTTCATCGACGTGTGCGCGGAGGATTCGTTCGACCATCTCGCCTTTGACGATGCGGCGTTCGTACCACTGACCAACCCCGGCCGGTTTACGGTCATATCGCTGCGCCTTGATCGCGCCGAACTGACGCGGCGACATCGGGAGATTGCAACTCGCTTTGCGCGGATTTGCAGCGAGCTGTCCCGCATAGACGATCTACGCCGCAAGCTGGACACCGCCGGCGATCCTGCGCTAAAGGGACAACTCGACGAGCTTCACAGCGAGCTCATCGAAGACCTACGCGAGATCATTTTCCCCACGCCGCTTGTGGCATAGGGCCGAACCACGACAGCCGCACCGATCCTGCTTCAAAGCCGGAAGGCATGAAGCCCTAGCGGGCAGAAAGCTCCTACTTTCTCTCCCACGAATCGCGCCGGTCACATTTCCCTCACTCGAGCATTCTGTTCGCAGGGGGCCGAACCGGCGAGTCTTCAGCGAAGGTGGCTGCAAGGCCGGTCGGCCCCCGTTCTGCCGATTTTGTTCCCCTTCACGCTTCGAAAGGAGCACAAGATGCTGGACCTCCGATCATCGCAACGCGTGGGCCCGAAACCGTCCCTGGCCCGGCGGGCTGGGCCCGCCGCACGAACGACCGTGTGCCGGCCCGTTCTGGAGACGTTGGAACCTCGAGCCCTGTTCGCCGCCGTCGGCCCCGTGCCGGCGGCCGATGTTGCCGCCGCCCATCTGTTGTTACTGCCGGCGGTCGATGTCGCCAACGACCACGGCCTGCTCCTGCCGGCGGTCGAAGTCGGCGCCGACCATCAATTGCTGCTGCCGGCCGTCGACGTCGCCACTGACCGCGTGCTGCTGCTGCCGGCGGTGGACATCGCCGACGACCCCGGATTGCTGCTGCCGGCCGTCGACGTCGCCACTGACCGCGTGCTGCTGCTGCCGGCGGTGGACATCGCCGACGACCCCGGATTGCTGCTGCCGGCGGTTGATGTCGCCACCGACCGCGTACTGCTGTTGCCCGCGGTTGACGTGGCCTTGAAACCTGAATCGTCGCCGCCGCCGGTTGGCGTCGGCACGAATCCGGCGACTTCGGTTGCTACTTTCAACTCGGCGGAGACCTACCAGGTCGTTGGGGCAATCAGCGCGTTGAACCTGACGTTGATCGGGGGTGGCTCGTTCTTCTGATCACCCAAATGAAGGACCTGGCTCACCGCTGGGGCCTCAACGGCGGCAATGACAGGGAGCAACACGATGTGTACAACGCCGGCGCCCTGGTCGATGCGTCGGTCCATTATTACCGCGCGACGGGGAAGACGCGCCTTCTCCAGGTCGCCGTCAAGCTCGCGAACCAGATGGCCGACGTGATGGGGCCGCCGCCGAAGAAGAACGTGGTCCCGGGCCATGCCCTCGGCGAAGAAGCCATGGTCAAGCTGTACGCGCTGTTCCGACAGCATCCGGAACTTAAGGCGCAGATGCCCGTCCGGGTCGATGAGCGGCGCTATTTGGAACTCGGTGAATTGACCCTTCCCATGCCCGTCCAGCGCGTCAGGGCGGAAGAGAAAGTCCAGGCTGATGCCGGGCGTGTTGCCCTGCAGCGCGGCCCCATTGTGTATTGCGTGGAGGCCGAAGATAACGATGGCCACATCCGGGACCTGGTTGTCGGGCCCGATGCGCCGCTCAAGTCCGAGTGGCGGCCCAACCTTCTAGGCGGCGTGACGATCGTCCAGGGCACGGCCCAGCTCTGCGAGCCTCACGCCTCGGCGGACGTGGCACTTGGCGGCAGGAGCACTGAGTTCACTGCGATCCCGTACTTCGCCAACTCCAATCGCCAGAGCGGCGCGATGATGGTCTGGATGGCGGAGTCGCCTGATAAAGCCCAGCCGTCCACGCCGGCCAACCGTGCCACGCCGTCCGCGTCGCACTGCAATTCGACCGACTCGCTGACCGCGCTCAATGACCTGATTGATCCTGCCACGTCTGACGACACCGCCATTCCACGATTCACCTGGTGGGACCACCGCGGCAGCAAAGAGTGGGTGCAGTACGACTTCCAGCGACCGGAGAAGATCTCCTCAACTGAGGTCTACTGGTGGGACGAGCGTCGCATCAAGGCTCATTGCCGCGTCCCGGAATCCTGGCAGTTGCTTTATCAGGCCGGCGATGAATGGAAGCCGGTGCATAGCCCCGATGCCTATGGAACTGAAATGGACCGCTTCAACCGCGTTACTTTTGACCCGGTTGAAACCAAAGCGGTGCGAATCGAAGTCCAGCTTCAGCCGGAGTGGTCCGGAGGGATCCTCGAGTGGCGGGTCAAGTGACGGGCCAGCCTGCGAAGCACGCTTACCGTTGAATGCCCATTAGCCCCCGCGGCCATAAAACGGCACCACGGCGTTTACGCTGTTGAAAAACAATATCGAAGACAAAAGATTGAACGCGAACGTCGCGGCCAGCCAGACCGGTTTCGCGCGAGGTGACGGCCGGATGCGGCGGGTTGCCACCACCGCCAGGCCCTGGATCGCGAAGAAGAGAAGCTGCCAGCCGAGGATGCGGCCGGCGGCGATGTCGAAAACGTACTCGTGGGCCACGCCGGACACGGCGAAAGTCACCAACGTGGCGCGGACGGAATGCCGCGGCCCACCGGCGGGCTTGAATGCGTACTCTTCGAGGAACTGCTGTGCGGGGAGGTTCCAGCGCCGCCAGAATTGGCCCGGGGTGGCCGCGCCGGCTGGATTCATCATGAAATCCAGCGCCGGGACCCCGGCGAGCCGGGTGGCGGCGGCCATTGCATTCACGGCGGGCACCAGGACGGCGTATATGCAAAGCACTTTCAAGCCGTGCTCGACAACGAACGATACCGCCGCCCAGTCTTGACCGAAGACTAAAACGGCCGCCGCCAAGGCAACGACTGATATCGGTACATTGATGATCAGTCGGCGGACATCCGACTTTGGGCAGGAAGCCGGCGGCGTCTTGCGCCGCACGAGCCAGAATGCGTTCAGTAGATACCCCGCGTAAGAGCTGAATCCCGGCCGGCAGAAGGGGCGCGAGCAACTGTTCATGTCGTAGAGCTTCACCAGGCCCGTGACCGAAACGAGCGCGGCGGCGAATCTCAGGGGCCGGTCGGTCAGCGGAATGATCGCCGGGCTGAGCGCGACGACGATGGAACAGACCAGGAAGGCCGCCAATCTGATTTGGCGCGTGGCGCCCAGGGCGGCATAGAACGCCAGCGCTGATGCCGATGAAACCCCGAGTGCCGCGGCGGTTCGAATGAGGGTCAACGCGGCCGGGATAGGCACGGCTGACAAGTTACCGCATGGGAGGGGTTCGCGGTAGGGCAAGGTCAGGGCAAGGTCTGGGTCACCGGTCTTCACGAACGGTAGCTCATGGAAATTGGGCGCGATCGGCCGTAACCTGATTGTCTTCAGCCCAACGCCAGCCTGGCCGGGGCGGACCGATTGTGGCGCGCTTGACCGTAATGAGGCCGATCCCATGAACGTTTCCCTACTGAAAACCCTTTCCGAGACCCCCGGCGTGCCTGGCCGCGAGGAGCGTGTCCGCGAGGTGATCGCTCGCGAGGCACAGGGGCTCTTCGATGACGTCCGCACCGATACCATGGGCAACCTGATCGCCACCAAGAAGGCCAGAGCGGCGGGGGCCAAGCGGGTGCTGCTGGCCTGCCACATCGATGAGATCGGGTTCTACGTCAAGCACATCGACGAGAAGGGGTTCTTGCGCCTGCACAACGTCGGCGGGTTCGACACGCGCAACCTGCTCGCCCGCCGGGTGCTGGTGCAGTCCAGCGGCGGCGGCGACATGACCGGGCTGCTGAACCCCGGCGGCAGGCCGATCCACATCGCCAAGGAGGAAGACAAGAAAAAGATACCCGAGGTCGGCGAGTTCCTGGTCGATCTGTGCCTGCCGGCCGACGAGGTCAAGCTGAAGGTCCGCATCGGGGACCCGGTCACGCTGGTGCAGGAATTCTCGGAGGTGGGCCACTGCGTCAGCGGCAAGTGCATGGACAACCGGGTGGCGGCGTTCGTGGCCATCGAGGCGGTCCGCAAGCTCCGAGACGCCGGCCGCGAGCCCCGGCATGAGATCATCATGGCCGCCACCGTGCAGGAGGAAGTCGGCTGCCGGGGCGCCGGCCCGGCGTGTTACGCCGCCGAGCCCGACATGGCCATCGCCATCGACACCACCCTCTGCGTGGACACGCCCGGCGTGCCCGAAGAGGAGCGCGTGACCAAGCAGGGCGACGGCGTCGCGCTGACCATCGCCGACTCGCTGACCATCAGCGACCGGGGGATGATCGACGAGTTCGAGGCGGTGGCACGGCGCAGGGAAATCCCCTTCCAGCTCAGCATTCTCCCCCGCGGCGGGACCGACGCCGGCCCCATGCAGCGCAGCCGCGGCGGCTACCGCGCCATGACCCTATCGGTCCCCACGCGCTACATCCACACCGTGACCGAATGCATCCACAAGCGCGACCTGCAGGCCGCCATCGATCTGTTGGCGGCGTGGATGGAAGGGTAAGGGGCGGCGGCGCCCGCGGACTGAGTCGAAAGCCTTGGCCGGCAATGGCCATCGCGGACTTCTCGCGGACAGAGAAGTATAATCGCCAGAGGGTTCCGAGAGAGATACACGACCGCTGGCCAGGAGACAAAGTATGGCAGGCCCGTTTCCGGGGATGGACCCGTGGATGGAACAGCAGTGGGGCGACGCGCACCACACGTTGATCACGTTCGCGCGGGAGCAGATTCGTCCCTTGTTGCCTGCCGACTTGCGCGCACGGGTTGAGGAGCGGGTGTTCGTTGAAACCTCCTTTGGCCCCGAACGCACGATCTTCCCCGACCTGCGCGTGATCGAACGAACGCGAGCCTCAACCGAGCCGTCCTCGGCGAGCACCGCGACCCTTGCTTCGTCGGCAGGGCCAATCCTGGTCGAGTTGGACGATGAGCCGATGACCCAGGGGTACATCCAGATCATCGACGCCCGTTCCGGCAACCGCGTCGTCACGGTGATAGAGGTACTCAGCCCGGCGAACAAGCGGCCGGGGCAAGGGCAGGAAATGTTCCTGCGGAAGCAGGGCGAGTGCCGGCAAGCGAAGATCAACCGGGTCGAGATCGACCTGTTGCGTGGAGGCCAGCGCGTGCTGTCTGTCCCCGAGGAACGAGTGCCGGTATTCTGCCGAACGCCCTATCGCGTGTGCGTGCGCCGCGGCTGGCGGCCATCGATTGCCGAATGCTACCCCGTGCCGCTGCGCGCGGCGTTACCCAGGATTTTCATCCCGCTCCGCCAGAGCGATCCCGACGTGCCTTTGGAATTGCAACCGCTGGTTGATCAGGCCTACGTCAGCGGCGAGTACGACGATACCGACTACCGCCTCGACCCGGTGCCCCCGCTCGACCCCGCAGACGCCCAGTGGGCGGACGCGATGCTGCGCGGCAAGGGGCTTAGGTAGGGGCACCGAAGATGAGAGCCTACTATAGCGTCATTCAATACTGCCCTGATCTTTCCCGGGCCGAAGCCGCCAACGTTGGCGTCGTCCTGTTCACCGAGGAACCGCACCAACTCGTGGTCCGGGTCAGCGAGACCTTCCGGCGGGTCGAGCAGTTCTTTCACCCCGGCAGGGAACGGCTGACTCGCATCGCCCACGCGGCACGTTCGACCGCCGCTCGGCTGACCCTGTCCATCGACGACCTGGCCACCGCGCAGGACCTCGAATCCTTCGCGCAGACAATGGGGAACGACATCCGGATGACGCCGCCGCGCGTCGTCGTCGTCCAGGACCTTGCCAGGAGCCTGGCGGACTTGTACGAGGAACTGGTTGGCGACGGGCCGCCAGACCGGGTGCGTCGGGCCATTGTATTGCCGACAGCGATCAATCGGGTGTTCGAGCAACTGACCAAGAGCCGCAGGGTGTGGTCGCCGGGAAAGGTCAGGGTGCCCGTCATCGACCGCACCATCGAAATCCCCTACGCCTACCGCAACGGCTTGCTGAATTACGTCAAGCCGGCAATCTTCGCTGATGGCCAGCACGCTGACGGAAAGGCCGCCCGCCTCGCCATCGAAGGCGATCAGCTCCGCAAGCACCCGCAAGACGAGTTAGGCGGGGGGAAGGTGCAGCGACAGCTTGTTGTCGTCAGTGCCGCCGCCAGTGACCCAAAGGTCGAGCGGCGTGTTGAACCTGTCTTCCGCGAATATGGCGTTCTTTATGTGCCGACGGAGAGTGCGGATTCGTATGCACGGAAGGTGCTCCAAGAGGCCAGTTAGCGCGCGAATCCCATTGCCAGAGCCCTGTAGTGATGTCGACGCCGGGTCGCCCAGCGTGCGCCGACCCCTTCGAGTGTGGGTCAGCCCGCCCCAGGGCGTGCTTGTTCGCGTAGGCGTCCATGCGGTTCAGGAACGTCGTTTCCATGCTCACTACGATACGGTTC
>Ga0182024_10013422_pt1 | contig 16000 bp, 7 predicted proteins | sample P32metaG_FD_120480 | JGI IMG/M metagenome (GOLD analysis project Ga0182024, IMG submission 120480) | Permafrost microbial communities from Stordalen Mire, Sweden - P3-2 metaG (Illumina Assembly) | ecosystem: Environmental > Terrestrial > Soil > Wetlands > Permafrost | place: Sweden: Stordalen... | reverse complement strand
TGTCGGTGAATCCGTCGCCGTCATAATCCGCGAACGCGACTCCCAATGCTCGTCCTTTCTTAGCCGCGATACCGGAGCGTTGGCTGACATCGGTGAAGGTCCCATCCCCATTGTTGTGATACAAAATGTTAGTGGTGGCGGGAAATGCTTCCGGGGGACAATAAGTATGGAAATTACCGCCGCAATCCTTACTATGCTTGGTGTCCCACTCCATATATCGGGTAACAAACAGATCTAATTTTCCATCATTATCGTAATCAAAAAATCCGGCGGAGACAGACCATCCTCCACCAGCTACTCCCGCCTTCGCAGTTACATCGGTGAAAGTGCCATCGCCATTGTTGTGATACAGGATGTTCTTTCCATAACTAGTAACGTAGAGATCAGGATAACCGTCGTTATCATAGTCGCCGACAGCCACTCCCATGCCGTAATTTCCATCCCCCGCATTCGCCAACCCGGCCTGTTCGGTTACATCAGTAAAGGTTCCGTCCTTGTTCTGACGGTAGAGCCGATTCCAGTAACGGCGGTCGTGACGGTCGAAATCGTCAGGCGTCGGCAACGGACTGGTCAGGCGCCCACCGTTCACGAAAAAAATATCCAGCAATCCGTCATTGTTGTAGTCGAGCAGCGCAACTCCTCCGGGCATGGTTTCGATCAGATGTTTCTGCGGAGTAGGGGAATTCTCTAGGATAAAATCAATTCCCCGCGGAAGCTTCGCCTCAAATAAGGAAGCGCCTGTAGCTGCCGCGCCGATCGCGACGAGAATTCCGATAGCAACGGACAATCGGATCAGCGTCCCCTGGGTTCCGGCCATCACGAAACTGGTACCTCAGCGCAGTCAAACATGCGGTCAACCATTAGAACAAAAATTTCAATGCAAACTGGATGAGACGAGGATTTGTCCCCGGCGCGGTACTCGTGACCACCCCGAAATCTGCATTGTTCGTCGAACAACATGTTGTGTTCGGCGGAGAAAATTGAGTCCGATTGAACAGGTTGAAAACCTCAACGCGAAATTCCACACTAGAGCGCCCATCGCGATCCAGCAGGAAATTCTTGAAAGCAGCCGCATCGAAATTATTAACTCCATCCGAGCGCAGAGTTGGATCGACACGGGGCTCGTCGCCAAAGGTAAAGTCTGCCGGCGCCGCGAAACACGCTGTATTAAACCAGCTGTTGAGCCGGGATACTTCGCTCGGAGCTGACGACTTAGAGCAACCTGGCAAAACATTCGGACGGGAGCCGGCCCCGAACAGAGTAGCGTCATTTGCCTGGCCGTTGCGAAATACCAGCGGAAATCCCCTTTGAAACGTGGTTACACCATCGATCCCCCAGCCCCCAACGATGGTGTTCAAACCTCCACTCACATTGGAAAGATACTTCCTGCCCTGACCGAACGGAAGATCCAGAACGTAGCTGATTACCAACCTCTGCGGCACATCCTGCGAGGACAACGACCGTTCATTCCGCAGGTTGTTATTGTCCTGCAGGCTGCCGACGCCGGTTTCAAGCCACGAGGTAAGTGTGTCCGTATTGCTGATCAGCTTTGAATTGGTATAAGCCACTAGCAGCGATCCGCCGCTCGCGAATCGCCGGCGCGCTGTGACCTGCAGGGAGTGATAGATACTGGCGAATGACCCGTGGCCCGCCAGCTCCACGCTCGTATATTGCGGATACGGCCGCAGAAGTTGCCCGGCCGTCGTAGTCGGAGCGGCCAGCGCCAGAGCTTGTCCGTCCACAAAGAATGGATTGGGAACGGATTTAAGAAGAGTGACAGCGGATCGACCTCCCTCTGTAAACTGAGTGGCCGCCTGCGCCAACAATGCGTCAGAAATCTGGTTGACTTGCTGGGAGTACTGTTCCAGATGAGTGCCCCTCGATCCCACATAGGCAGCGGATAACAGGAATCCTCCGGGAATCTGCCTCTCAATGCTTAAGTTCCATTGCTGAACGTAACTGCCTTGATAATGAGCGGGGTCAACCTCCGTGATCGACTGCACAACTTGCGTAAGGAATTGTTGCGTGCCTCGCGTCCCCAGGCTGCGCCCCGGCGGCGCGGAGATGCCATTCGGGAAAGGCAGCGAGATCGTGTTGTACGGATGCGTTCCATCCAATGTCCCCGTAAAAGTTGTGGCACTCGCGTTGATCATGTCATTGATCGGATTCAGCGCGAACGAAACGTCGTTCGGCACCCAGAAAATTCCGTAGCCGCTGCGGATGATGGTCGTTGGCGTCAAGCCGTACGCCACACCGATTCGGGGCGCAAAATTGTCCTTCTGAAGCGGAAGGTTGTGCCGCACTCCAGGGGGAACCAAATAGACATCCCCCATGACTGTCGGAGAACCGGGCGGAAGAAGCTGGTTCAGATAGCTCGGCGCGCCGGGCACAAAATTCGAAAGCCGGTCAAAGCGCTCGGACCACGGTCCCTGTAGGTCATAGCGAAGCCCTAGACTGACCGTCAACCTGTCCTTGACATGCCAGACGTCGTTGAAATGGAAGCCACGATACGTTTGCTTCCCCGCGGTGAATGCGGGAACAACGGCCTGTGCGAAGAAATGGTTTTCAAAATTGCTGAAGTTGTCCGCATATCCCAACAGGAAATCGGCGAAAGAAAATCTGGTGAAGCATGGCTGGCCGGCGGCGCAGAAATCGAAGGCTCCACTGGCCACGTTCGTTTGCGCGTAGTTGTCGTATCCCGCCTGGTACTGTAGGCCGAAGTGATACCGATGGCGCCCGCGCATCAACGTCAAACTGGGAGCCAGATAATATTGCGTGTCCCAGTCCTGAATAAAACTCTGCCCCTGCGAACACATGATATTGTCGGCAAAATTGGCGACACAGGGAGTGGGCGGGGTTCGCATGATCGCCGGGACAGTCGCATTGTAGCTCGATGGCCAGCCAATCGAAGTCAGATCAAATCCAGCATTTTTTGGAGACCGATTGTATTTGAATCGGCTGAGGCTGGCGTGTAAATCAAAAATCGTAATGGGATTGAGACTGTAATTGTAGGAAACAGCCGCAGCATCGGTTGAATATTTTTCCGAACAGCGGTCGACGCACACGCCGTTTTGCAGCGGATCGACCGGCAAATCCAGCACGTTCCAATAACTGAAACGCACCATGAGTCTTTGCCGGGTGCCAAGATCCTGATCGACTCGCGTCACTATCTGGTTCTGGCTGCCTCCAGTGCTGGCAACCGTATTGAAGTTGTTGATCGTGCCCGATGGAGTTACCATTCCCGGGCTATTTGCCGACGGCCACAGATTGAGAAGCGCTTTGGACGTCGGACTGATGCGGCCGGAAGGAATCACATTGCCCTGGAACGGAATTGGCAAAGCCGTGCTTCCCGGGCACGCGCCTACGCTATTAACTGTGCCCGCGCAAGGATCCATAATCGCCGTGTCTGTGGCCGAGAAATTTCCGGCGCGTTCCGCCGCGGTCGGAACCGTCGCCGTGAATGGTTCTCCCGTTCGCAATCGGAATCCCTCCCAACTCGCAAACCAGAACGTCCGATTTCGCCCGCCGGGATAACGAAGCGGCAAAGGACCTCCAGCTTCTGCTCCAAACTGATTTTGCACCCATCCCGGCCGCGGCTTTCCCGCTGCATTCAGGAAATAGTTGTTCGCATTGAGTATGCGATTTCGCAGGTACTCATAAACCTTACCGTGCAAGAAACTCGTTCCCCCCTTGGTAGTAAGGTTCGTCACGCCGCCGGCAAACCGGCCCCACTCCGCTCCCAGGTTGCTGGTCTGGACTTTGAATTCCTGAATCGAATCCTGTGTGGGAATCAGCACCGGTAAGTTGATATAGCCGATGTTCAGCGGTTGGCCGTCGAGATACTCGGCACTCTGATTTCCGAAGGAGCCATTTACCTGGTAATTTCCCCACCCGAACGGATTGACTCCTACCGGCGTACCAGTGGAACTGCCTTGAGGTATCACCGACGGCGCCAACACGATTAAGTTAAAGACATTGCGCCCGTTCAGCGGCAGTTCGTTGGCTTTCCGCTGTTCGACCACCGTGCCAACCGTGGACGACTCCGTGTCGAGCGGCAATGGCTCTCCCTCCACAGTCACGCTCTCGGAGGTCGATCCAACCATCATTTCAAAGTTCACTTGCAGCGCATCCTGCACGTGGAGAACGACACCCGACTGGATCACCGCTTTGAATCCAAGCTTTTCCACCTCAATGCGATACCGCCCCGGTGGAAGGTTAGAAATGTAGTAAGTCCCGGTTTCGTTGGTGAGACCCTGATAATGGATCCCGGTCCCGCTGTTAATGACGGTAATTGTGGCTGCGGCAATCACTGTCTTGCTCGGATCCGTGATTCGCCCGGTGAGCGATGCATCGGCTGACTGCGCCTGGAGCATGCCGCGAAGCAGCACACCCAGCAACAATGCTAGAACCAGTCTACGCATGCGGCCCAACTTCATTCCGGCTACGTGGCTCGGCAACTTCTCCTCTTTATGGAAACGAGAGGCGAAAACTACCATAAGCCAGTCGCGCAGGGAAAGGAAATACCTCGAAAATAAATTGAAAAGACTAAATTCCGAGTTACGGCAGGCATCGCAAATCTGTACCAGCCTTTGCAAAATTGTTTTTGCCGCGCGTCAAAAAACATTTTCAAAACGGTCGCAATCTGATGTATGCTTCGCGGCACGCGTGCCGGATAGTCGGCAGTGTATCGATTGGGGTAAGAGTTCCAGGTTTGGGGTCCAGCAAAACTAGCCTTTTAAAATGAGCACTCCTCTGAATGGACGCGCGCTGGCATTCCCCGTGATATGGGGGACGGAGCGGCAAGATTCGATCCCAACGCCTCAACCGGTTGGGGTTCGCCCACCCACCGATGAAGAACTCATGGCCGGCCTCGTTGCCAAGGATGCGGAGGCTTTGGACCTGCTGTTCGGGCGGTATGCGAGGCTGGTTTTCGCGATATCTCTTCGTATCTTGAATGACCGCAATGAAGCCGACGATGTGGTGCAGGAAGCCTTCTTAAGCCTCTATCAGAAAGCTGCACTCTACGATCCCAGCAAGGGCACCGCGAAAGGTTGGATCGTGCAGGTTGCCTTCAGCCGGGCCCGCGACCGTCGTGCACATTTATCGCGGCGCGGTTTTTACTCTGGTACGGATATCGAGTCTGTGCAGGATACTCTAATAGGGCAGACCGACGTCGAGCACGAAGTCGGCGTAAAACTTGACTTCTCGCATCTGCGGTGTGCTTTTGAAGAGTTGACCGCTATCCAGCGCCGAACTTTGGAGCTGTTTTATTTCGAGGGCCTGGATCTAAGAGAGATCAGCGAACGACTTCGCGAGCCATTTGGCAATGTGCGTCACCATTTCTATCGCGGTTTGGAAAGGTTGCGCAAAAGCCCAGGCGTGAAGAGGCTTCGGGAAAACCACAATGCGTGAGACTGAACGTCTGAACGACCACGAGAAATTTAAAGAACTGGCCGCTCTGGCGCAGGCGCATGGGCTCACCGTCAGCGAAACAATTGAACTGAAACAGCATCTGGAGTGGTGCGAAGCGTGCCGAACAATTTCTGCTGAATACTCCCTGCTTAGCTCAGAAGGCATGGACTTTCTCGCGGCAGACATCGGCCACGTGTCAGAAGCCGAAGCCTGGGGATGCCGGACGGCACGAAACGAACTATCCTCGCGCATTCGAGAATCCGAAGCTTCTGCGGTTGTGCTTGCCGTCCAGCCTCGCGTCGCCAGTGTTTTGTGGCCTCGTTACCTGGGTGCACGATGGATTGCCGCCGCCGCTTGCCTTTTTGTCACGATAGGCGTGGGTGCTTATCAACTCGGCAGTCGCCGGCAAGTGGTGCGATCACAGACTTTAAGCCCTCCCCTCGTATCTCCTGAGCCCGCGCGCCTTCAGCAACTCTCCTCAGAAAAGAAAACGGCGGACGATTTGCTCTTTGCGCAGGGATCTCAGATATCCCGGTTGCAAAAGCAGATCTCTACCGAACAACGCGATCTCGCTGGATTGCGTGCAGCGCTGCGCGCGGCCGAGGACCATTCCAGCAAACTCTCGACCGCTAAAAATGCAGGGGAAGCCCAACTCCGAGAGGTCTCCGAAGAGCGCGACAAACTGGCGGCGCAAGTTCGCGACGCAGAAAAGGCCTACCAACTTCTTCAAGCGGAGTTCACCAGCCTTCGCGCCGAGCATGATCGTGCGCTCGTGCACCTCGCATCGCTGGAATCGAAGATCGATGAACTTTCCGCCGCCACTCGCGAGCAGGATCGCAGGCTCAAAGACAACGAACAGTATTTGGCCTCTGACCGCGACATTCGCGAACTCATGGGCGCCCGGAAGTTGTATATCGCCGACGTTTTCGATGTCGACAGCGGAAGCCGCACCCGCAAGCCTTTTGGCCGCGTGTTTTACACGCAGAACAAATCGCTCATCTTCTACGCTTTCGATCTCGATCGCCAACCCGGAGTCAAGAACGCCAGTGCCTTCCAGGTATGGGGACAGAAAGATGCCGAGCTTTCTGGCAAAGCGCATCCCATGAATCTGGGCATTCTTTACATGGATAGCGAGTCAAACCGCCGCTGGGTTCTTCGTTGGGATGATCCCAAGCAACTCGCCGAGATTGATGCTGTCTTCGTTACAGTTGAGCCGCACGGCGGCAGCCAGAAGCCAACCGGAAAGCCCTTTCTCTATGCTCTGCTGAGAAAAGAAGCGAATCACCCATAGCGGGAGCGTAAGACCAACATTCCGCTGTTGTTTGTCTCTTTTGATACATCCTTCCACTAACTTGGTACAACTCCTTTCACATTGGCGTAACTATTGACAGGGATAACTCAAAAAGATTAGTCGGATTCGTGTGGATACTCGACTTACTTTGCAGTTAATCCAAAATATAAGATACATATTCCAATTTCTGAAGGTGGGGCAGGTATGACGTCTTCCAAGTTGCAGACGCTTCTGTTCAGTGTTGTTCTAGTCCTCGCTACTTCTCTTTCTGTCAGAGCCCAAAGCACTTACGGCACCGTTGACGGCACAGTGGTCGATCCTTCCGGCGCGTCCGTACCGGCCGCTGAAGTCACTCTTACAAACACTGGGACTCAGGAAAAGCATACCCAGCCCACAAACGGCGAAGGCGCTTACCAATTCGTTAACGTGCTACCCGGCGAGTATCACCTCGACATCGAAAAACCCGGATTCAAACATTTTGTACGAACCAATGTCATGGTCCAGATTCAACAGGACACGCACATTGATGCCAGCCTTTCGGTTGGCCAGGCCACTGAAACCGTCGAGGTAACGACTGAGACTCCGCTGCTGCAGGCGGAAACCTCGTCCCTAGGCACGGTCATCGAAGAGCGCAAGGCAAATGAGCTCCCGCTGAATGGCCGCAACATTTTTAACTTGATAACCGTATCTCCCGCGGCGGTCGCGCAAGGCGGCTCCGGCGGCACGGCGGTTGGCCAAAATCCATTTAGCTGGGGCAATTACCAGGTCGGCGGCTCCTTTGCCAATCAAGGCGCGGAGTACCTCGACGGTCAGCCGCTCAATATCGGCTATATTAATTTGCCCGTCGTCATTCCGACCCAGGATTCAATTGGCGAGTTTAAAGTCCAATACAACAACGTGGGCGCAGAATGGGGTAAGTTCTCCGGAGCGGTTTCTAACTTCAGCACAAAATCAGGGACCAACTCTTTCCATGGTTCGGTCTATGAATTCTTCCGCAACAAAGTGCTGAACTCGAATGAATATTTCTTCAAAGAATCTGAAATCGCTGCCGGTAAATCCAACGCGCCCCCGCCCTATGTGCAGAATAACTACGGCTTCAACATCGGCGGCCCAATCGTTAAAGACAAGACCTTCTTTTTCGTAAGTTGGGAACAATTTCGGCTGCGCACGGGCGGTGTTGTTTCCACTGCGGTGCCTACAGCGGCGTTCCGGCAGGGCGATTTCTCCTCCTTACTGACGCAGGGAGTTCAGCTCTACGATCCGTATACCGTGAACCTGACCACGGGCGCGCGCACAGCTTACGTTAATAACCAAATCCCGGCGGCAGAATGGAGCAAAGCTGGGACTGCATTGTGGGATAAGTACTACAGTCCAGTGGCTGCTTCGGCTTTCAATGTTAGTAGCCCGGATAACTTCACATCGGCGAGCAGCAGCGGCGGCAATACTAACCAGTTCGTGACCCGTGTCGATCAGAACATCACTGACAAAACTCGTATATTCGGTCGCTTCACTTACAACGGCCTGCTTGATCTTGCAACCAACCCATTAGGCACTGGTTTGTGCCAGGACCGTTGCGCTGAAAATTATCACACCAAGGCGCTCGCCATTGATTTCAACCACATCTTCACTCCACACATCATCGGCGATTTAAACGTATCGGGAAGTCGCTTTATTTATCTACGTGCTCCTCTCCTCGCCGGTTACGATCTCACCCAGATCGGATGGCCGGCAAGCTACAACAACGATGTTCCGTCCGTGTTGCGGACGCCCCCTACGCCGGCCTTCCCCTTCCCTGGCGACATAGGAAGGACCCAGGGCAATAGCGGCATTGGTGATCACAACACTCAATACAATATTTCGCCCTCTCTCACCGTGATTCACGGCAAACACAGTATTCAGCTCGGCGCTCAGTATGAGTTAGGTCTGGACAACTACTACCAAACCAATATAGCCAGCGGGGCGTTTGGTTTTTCGGGTGCCTGGACTAGCAGCACCGGGTTGCCCACTAGCGGTAATCCGGCGACTGGGGGCTTTGCCTTCGCCGATTTTCTGCTCGGCTTAGGCCAGAATGGGCCGGCCTCATTTGTAAACCAGACAGAAGGTGCAGCTCAGGTTCCAGCGCAAACCGCTGGCCGCCAGACCTATCGCGCCCTATATGTAGATGACACATTCAAAGTGACGCCAAAGTTGACCTTGAACCTGGGACTTCGGTATGAGCTTCAGGGGGGGTGGTCAGAACGTTTCAACCGCTTGAGCTACTTTGGTCCTACCACCACGAATGCTACGGTCACAGGCTGTAGCGGGGTTAAGTTATCTCCGTGTACCGGGGACGCCCTACTGGTTAACACCGGTTCAAACTCGAGCAGCAATAACCTTCCCTTGGATAAAAAGCAGTTCTCTCCGCGCGTGGGCTTTGCGTATGGTTTGGACGAAAAAACTGTGATCCGAGGTGGCTATGGAATCTTCTGGATTCCGAACTATATCTCTTTCGCTCTCAATCCAGACAACGACGTAATTAATCTTGCCACCAGCCCTTTCTTCGCCACTACTAACCACGGTTTATCGCCAAGCGCTACTCTTGACGAAAGTGGATGCACCTTGGGTGCCGCGGGCTTTGCCGGGTTTGCCGCAAGCTGCGCGTCACCGGGCCCCTTTGGTCCAAGTGGGATATTGCCGCCTCCAGGCAGAAACGGCGGGAATGCAGCTCTCTCGCAATTCGTTGCCTCTAACGGTTCCCCTACCCTGGCCCCGTACACTAACCCGAAACCGGGATATGTAGAGCAGTGGAATCTTGACATCCAGCGCCAATTGCCAGCCGGCTTTTTTGCCGACGTGGCTTACGCAGGGTCGAAAGGCGTGCATCTAGAGCAATACTCCACGAATATCAATCAGATTCCAGATTCATTTGTTGCTCAAGCGGCCGCTCAATCCGCTGCCGGACAGCCGGTCTCGATTGACCAGCCAATCCTGAATCCGCTCGCAGGTGGGAATACAAACCTCCAGACGCCAACAATCCTTGCCGGACAGCTTAATCGCCCGTATCCCCAATACAGTGGATTAAGTCTCGCCGGCTATGGATGCTGCAGCAGTTCCTACAATTCGTTGCAGGCAACTGTTACACGGCGATTCGCGGGCGGCGGCACTTTGTTAGTCGCCTATACGAATGCGAAATTGTTAAGTAATACCGATACGCTGACGAGTTGGCTCGAAGGGCCAACCGGCGGCGTTGGACAGGTCCAAGACTATAACAATTTAAAGGGAGAGCGGTCCCTCTCTTCTCAGGACGTATCCCAGCGCCTTATCATTAGCTATGTGTTAGATCTTCCCTTCGGTCACGGCAAGAGATTCCTCTCTGGAATGTCAGGGGTCGGAGACAAGGTCGTGGGCGGGTGGGGAATCGATGGCATAACCAGCTTCCAACGTGGCTTCCCGCTCAAGATTTCATGGGCTGGCAATGCCACTGCTCTGGAGAATGCCGGCTTGGGCATCAGCAACATCCGTCCTAACGTCGTACCGGATTGCGGAAAGTCTTCGGGCGGCGGCCACGTTGCTCAGTGGTTCAATGTTAATTGCTTTGCCGCGCCGCCAGCCTGGGGCTATGGTAATGAAGCCCGCGTTGATTCCACACTACGCGCACCCGGAATCAATAACTTCGATTTTGCCATCTTCAAGCGTATGATGTTTAGCGAACGATATGGTCTGGAGTTCCGTACGGAATTCTTCAACTTGTTCAATCACCCGCAGTTTGGTGTCCCAGGCACGAATTTTGCTCCCGCAACCGACCCTGTAACCGGCGCGGTTAACAATGCGGCAAATGGTTTTGGAACGATAACCTCAACGGTCAATAACCCCCGTCTAATTCAATTCGCGTTGAGGTTTAGATTCTGATTTTCGCTGATATCGGCCGGACTGGGCATCATCTCCCAGTCCGGTTTTTTAATGCTCTCTTACTTATTTCAACTGCCGCAAACTGTGCAAGTTTTATCGGCTCTGTATTTTTCCAGTCGCCTCTTCGACCCTATGCGAAGTCTCCCCGTCATCGATTACTCCGACGCCAAAAAGATCATTGACCTCGTCGTCGACAAAGCTGCGCAGATGCAGAAGTCCGTGGTGGTTGCCGTCGCCGACCCGCATGGCGAACTCATCGCGTTCGCCCGCATGGACGGCGCTCCCATCTCCTCGATTCGCATCGCTATGAATAAAGCGTATACTGCGGCCCGCGAGCGAAAGCCAACTAAGGAAATCGGCGATAAGGTTAAAGATCAGGAAAAAGGGCATGACATTGCCTACTATGGAGACCCGAGATTCGTGGGCTGGGGCGGCGGCCTTCCTATTTGGAAAGATGGAATGGTCGCCGGCGCCGTTGCGGTCAGCGGCCTGTCTTCGCGCGAGGACATCGAGTTAGCAACCCTTGCCGTGGAACTTATTGGCGGCCAGAAGATTCCGTAGCGCGAATCGCGTAACATCAAAACAAGTTGACGTCACCGAAGTGGAGGTTCCATGTTCCGCAAGCCGTCACAACTTTTCTTCTTATACTTACTCGCGATTATTCTGGCGTTGCCTCGATTCCTCCTTGCACAGGCTCAAACCTCATCCCCTGATGTTGAAGCCCGAGCTAACTCTCTGCTTAAGAACCTAACTCTCGAAGAGAAAGTTGATTTGATCGGCGGAGTGGACGATTTCTACATTCGCGCCATTGAGAAGATCGGCTTACCCAGGCTAAAAATGGCGGATGGCCCGGTTGGCGTGCGGAACTATGGTCCGTCGACTGTGTTCGGCGGCATCGGCCTGGCAGCCACCTGGGATCCGGAACTGGCGGCCCGCATAGGAGAGACGATCGGCCGCGACGCTCGCGCCCGCGGAGTTCATTTCATGCTTGGGCCGGGCGTGAATATTTATCGTGCACCGCTCAATGGCCGTAACTTCGAATATTTCGGAGAAGATCCATTTCTCGCCGCTCGCACTGCCGTCGCCTACATCAATGGAATGCAAAGCCAGGGTGTAAGTTCCACGATCAAGCACTTCATGGGTAATAACTCGGAATTCGACCGCCATAACAGCGACTCCATTATCGATGAGCGCACCATGCGCGAAATCTATCTCCCGGTATTCGAAGCCGCGGTGAAAGATGCGCATGTCGGATCGGTCATGGGTTCCTACAACCTGACTAATGGCCTCCACATGAGCCAGAACGCTCATTTGAACAACGAGATCCTGAAGAAGGAGTGGGGATTCACCGGAATCCTGGTGTCGGATTGGGATTCCGTCTATGACGCCGTCGCCGCCGCCAATGGCGGTCTCGACCTGGAGATGCCCTCGGGAAAGTTCATGAACCGCGCGACCCTGTTGCCCGCGATCAAGGCCGGATCGGTCAGCGAAGCGACCATTGACGACAAGGTCCGGCGCATCCTGCGGACCGCAATTCAATTTGGGTGGCTCGACCGCGATCAAACCGACCTTTCGACACCGCTGCTGAATCCCGCGGGAAAGCAGGCTGCTCTGGAAGCCGCCCGCTCGGGCATGGTTCTCCTCAAGAACGACGGCAATCTTCTCCCTCTGGGGAAGGGAAGCATCAAGTCCATCGCCGTCATCGGTCCCGATGCCTATCCCGCGCAACCGGGCGGAGGAGGCAGCGGGGAGGCGAAGCCCTTTACCGCCGTGAGTTATCTGCAAGGCCTAACGAACTATCTCGGCGACGGGGCGAAAGTTTACTACTCGCCAGGAATACCGACGCTCGAAGAAATGGCTAAGCACACAGAATTTACTGCCGAGCCGCGCGGCGGTGAGAAGGGATTGAAGACAGAGATATTTAATAACTTAGATCTGAGTGGGGCAGCCGCAATAGTCCGCTACGACGAGCACTTGCACTACAGTCCAGCTCAAGGATACGACGGTGCGTATGCTCCTATATCAATTCGGTGGTCGGGTTTTTTCAATGCGACAGCTGATGGAAAATACCTCGTCTTCGCTCAGGGCCCCGGCGAGAATGGCGGCTATAAACTCTATATTGACAAGAAACTTGTGATCGATGATTGGACACAATGGTATGCATTCGTAAGCGACCTTCCGATCACCCTTACTGCTGGCCCGCACCAGATAGAATTCGACTATCGGACTAACAAGGGCTGGGGTAAAACCACTCCCAACCTTGGCATTGTGCGGCCAGAAACGCTGGTCACGCCCGAGGCGAAAGCCCTGGCCGCTCGGGCCGATGCCGTAATCGTCGCTGCGGGTTTCGATGCTGACAGTGAAGGCGAAAGCGCCGATCGAATGTTTCGTCTTCCTCCGGCTCAAGACGAACTCATCAAACAGATTGCTGCCGTGAATAAGAAGACGATCGCCGTTATAACTTCCGGCGGCGGAGTTGATATGTCGCCGTGGGTTGATCGTGTCCCCGCGCTCCTCGAGGCCTGGTATCCCGGTCAGGAAGGCGGCACCGCTCTGGCGCAGTTACTATTTGGCGACTTCAATCCATCCGGACGCTTGCCGATTTCAATCGAACGCCGCTGGGAAGACAATGCGGCGCATGACACTTATTATCCGAAAGCTGGCACTAAGAAGGTTGAATATACCGAGGGAGTCTTCATCGGCTATCGCCACTTCGACAAGTCCGCAACCAAGCCCCTGTTTCCTTTCGGCTACGGACTGTCCTACACAACATTCGCCTACAAGAACCTCAAGATTTCTCCCCCCTCATCGAATGAAGATCAGCAAGTCACCGTGACCTTCGACGTCAGTAACACCGGTGCTCGCGCCGGAGCCGATGTCGCGGAGGTTTTCGTGGGTGACCGCCATGCTCCCGTCCCTAGGCCGCTGAAGGAGCTGAAGGGATTTGCAAAAGTGAATTTAAGTCCGGGCGAAACTAAGGCCGTTACCGTCAAGCTTGACCGGCGAGCGTTCTCATATTATGACGTCGGGAAACACGACTGGACGGTGGCGCCAGGGGATTTCGATTTAGTCGTCGCTCGTTCGGCAGCCGACATCCAACTGACCGGTAAGGTGACTCTGCACTAGAAGCCTGAATCAAATACCTTCTCTGATCTGCGCTTATTGGATCGTCGCTTATTAGACCGTCGCACATGGGACCATTCCTTACGCGGCGACCCTCTCGCCGACGCTCACCCAACCCCGCGAGGCGGAAGATCGTTCCACCGCATGTAATAGTCGTTGGACTTTAAGAGCGTCTTCAAAGTTCGTGTGGAAAGTTTCCTGCCGCCCTATCGAATTGAGAAAGTCCGCAAACGTCGCAATGAACGGATGTTCATAGCCCAACACATGGCCTGGCTTCCAGAAGTTCTTTCCATAGGGGTGCTCCAGCTCAGTTACAGAGACGCGCCGTCCGCCTTGCAAGCGCCCGGGTTCAGTAGCATCGTAGAAACCGAGTTGGTTCATTTCCTCGAGAGTGAAACTTAACATCCCCTTCGATCCGTTCACCTCAAAAGCATTGCGATTCTGGCAGCCCACCCCATAACGACTCGCCTCGAACGTGCCAATGCTGCCATTGGCAAAGCGCGCCATCACCATGGTTGCGTCGTCCACGTCTCTGTTGGCGGCAAAAGTATGCATCATCGCGCATAATTCTGTGATCGCTCCATTCAGATACAGCGCCAGATCAAGAGAGTGGGAAAGCAGATCTCCCGCAGCTCCCATTCCTGCTTCACTCCGTTTGTAACGCCAAGTGTTTCCCTTGCTTGGATTATTTCCCGATTGATTCAGGTACAGGGCTCGATAGTGAAAAGTTTCGCCGATGCGCCCCTCAGTAATGAGCTGTTTCGCAAGAACCACCGCAGGCACGCGCCGGTAGTTGAACCAAACCGCATTATGAATACGCTGTACCGCCCTCGTCATTCTTTCCGCTTCCTCAAGGGATGAGGCCAGCGGCTTTTCGCAGAGCACAATTTTTCCGGCCTCAGCCGCCGCAATCGCGATCGCGGCATGCAGCGCGTTCGGGACGGCGATATCGACGGCGTCAATATCACTTCTTGTAACCACTTTCTGCCAGTCGGTTTCGACCTCATCCCAGCCCCAGCGCGAAGCTGTCTTTTCGAGCTTGGCTCGATCTCGGCCGCAGATAACCTTGCAGCAAACATCGTACGGAACATCAAAGAAATGCCCGACCTGGCGAAAGGCGTTCGAATGTACATTGGCGATGAAGCCAGACCCGATCATGGCCACGTTCAATTTCGTTCTTGGCATCGGCATTCCTTTGTAGTTAAAGTTTTTAAACTTGCTCTAGCCTACTGCTACGGGAGAACTCCCTCAACCCAGCCATCATTAGCAGGCTCAGCAGGCTGCAAAATACATCAGGGCAACTGCAATTCTATTTACACTTTCGAGGAAACCAACTGCCCCTTAAACAAGTCTAACTGGTAGCGAAGCAGTTGCGAGAAGCTGGAGGGAGCCTTAATTTTGAGTCATAAGCAACCGAACTGGATCGTCACGGGCATTTTAATTTGCCTGTGCTCGGCCGCAGGTTGGTGCCAATACTCCTCAGCTCCCGGGCCTTATAAGGTACTCACAGCCGACAATATTGTGTTGCACGATGCGGCGCGCAAGAAAAACATCCCCATCAAAATTTATTATCCCGTTGGCGTAGGTCCGTTTCCCGTAATCATCTTCTCCCACGGCGCGATGGCATCAAAAGACAATTACTCAGGCTTCGGCCAATACTGGGCCAGCTACGGGTATGTGAGCATTCATCCTTCTCACGCCGACTCCGTTGCCGACTTCGGCTTTCGCGGCATCTTGCGCGACGCGCTTAGCGATCCCCATGGCTGGGAGAACCGCCCAGAGGACGTTTCCTTCATCATCGATTTGCTTGCGCATGTCGAAGACTTTGCTCCGCAACTCACCGGCAAACTCGATCTCCGGCACATCGGCGTCGGTGGACACTCGTTTGGCGCTTACACGGCCGGTCTAATCGCTGGCACGACTATTATGCTGCCGGGAACGATTGTACCGAAGAGTTTTGCAGACAAGCGGGTCTCTGCGGTTGTGATGTTATCGCCGCAAGGTGAAGGCATCATGGGTCTGAATTCGCACTCGTGGGACGACCTTCGTCTGCCCATGCTGCTTATGTACGGTTCGCACGATTTTGGCCCCTTTGGCCAGGATCCAGTTTGGCGCAGTGAGGCTTTCGCTAAGGCTCCGGCAGGGAACAAATATAAGGTGGAACTCGAGGGTGGAACGCACATGGGGTTCGCCGGTATTTTTCCGGATGACGCTCATCGGGTCGCGGTATTTCAATGCGCCAAGCTCGAAACTCTGGCCTTCTGGGATGCATTTTTAAAGGATGAT
>Ga0182024_10013421_pt1 | contig 16000 bp, 16 predicted proteins | sample P32metaG_FD_120480 | JGI IMG/M metagenome (GOLD analysis project Ga0182024, IMG submission 120480) | Permafrost microbial communities from Stordalen Mire, Sweden - P3-2 metaG (Illumina Assembly) | ecosystem: Environmental > Terrestrial > Soil > Wetlands > Permafrost | place: Sweden: Stordalen... | reverse complement strand
CAGAGACGGCGTGGAGCGGAACCGGGAGTGGCTGTTCGGCGTATGAGATCAAGCCCACCTGGCAGAGCGACTCGGGCTGCGCGAACCGCACGGTCAGTGACGTCTCCGCCATCGCGGACCCGAACACCGGTGTCGCGATTTACGACTCCTACTCGGAGTCGGGCTGGCTCGTCTTCGGGGGCACCAGTGTCGCGACACCGATCATCGCGTCCGTGTACGCGCTCGCCGGGAACAACCCAGCACCCGGATACGCCTACACGCATAGGGCGGGGCTGAACGACGTCACCTCAGGTAGTGACGGGACCTGCACCGTCACGTACCTGTGCACCGCAGGATCTGGTTACGACGGACCCACTGGACTCGGTACTCCCAACGGTGTCGGGGCTTTCTAACAGAAACATTCGAGCGGGCGAATCGACGAACGCGTCTCGTTCTTAACAAGAACGGCACCGGGCGCTTTCAGCGCTTGAGCGCATGATCAGGAGACCGGTCGTCACCGGTCGCGAACGGTGCAGTTCATCCTGAAGGCTTCGGCGTTTCCTCACGATCGAACGTTCCGTCGTCGGGTGCCGCTGGCTCCGGTTGCACGCATGGTTCGATGGCGGCAGCGAGCGACCATGTCTGCGATCGAGTCCCGGGTTCGACGTCCGCGACGAGTAGTGGTTCGGCTTCAATGTCGGTGATCGTCGTCGGGGGTTGCGGCGAGATCAGCAGCTCGAGCGTCGCCGATCCGCCGTCCCCGGTCGAGGAAGCGCAATTACCGACCGGAACCGGCGCATTCTGCGACCAGTCTTGCGCCGGACCTTCGAGAAGCACGTCGGTCTGGAGCTGAGGTTCTGTGACCTGCCCGAGCACGGTCTGACCTTTCATCTTGTTCTGCGTTGGACTCTCAACGACGCGGATTTCGATCGGTTCGGGGATCCGGAGCGCCGCGCTGTAGTAGTCAGTGGTGCCTTCGACGACGCGGGTGTCGATGTGTGGTTCGGTGCTCCGCAGCGCCGCCCGGTCGTCGTCGCCAGGGGAAACGTCGGCGGCGTCTTCTTCCCAGTCTTGGGCGGGTCCTTCGACGTCGGGCGTCACGACGACGGACGCAAGGTGGTACTCGGCCGGGTTGTCGAAGAGGATCTCCTCGATCACGGATTCGCCGACGGGGATTGCCGCGATGTTGTACAGCGGGTCTTCGACGCGGATCGGTTCGGGGACGGGGACCGCCCCGCTGTCGTCTTGTGCCGGGTGGTCAACCGAGCGCGTTTCGCCGTTCGGCGCTGTCGGACGCGGACGGGTCGGCGGTGTCGCCCAGAAGTCTGCATCGATCCGGGGTGCTCGCTGGATGCTCAGACGCTCGGACCCACTGACGTTACGAGTGCGGCTCTGAGGGTTCGACGCGGGTGTTCGCGCAGTCCCGTTTTCCGGTTCGGCCCCCTCCCCGGGGTCGGTGTCATGCATGATCAGTTGACCTATGGCGCGGCGTGGCGCGCGGGAACGTCCAAGTTGTCGAGCTCGGCTTCGAGGGCGACACTCGTGTCACGGCCGGCTCTGGCGCACGCCTCGAGCCATGTCGTGTACGCCGGCCGGCATCCTGTCTCGCAACCGGTTCGAACTGTGTCCCGTGGGGGCCTTCAACGCATTCGCACGCGACGAGCCGGCGCGTTTCTGGTCGCCGGCCATGCTCGCCGACGATGTCGACGAAGGGTTCGTCTTCGACCCGCGCGGCTTGTGCCGCTCGCGCGCGCCGAACCGCGATGTCCGCGCACACGTCGTATTCAAACCTGAGCGTGGATCCTCCATCCGCATCATCGTCGCCGACGGGTTCGGCGCTCCTCCCGGTGCTGACCCCCGAACCGAGCGACGGCAGGTGCCGTCACCGTGGACGGTGGGTTGGCCTTGAAGTGTGCGCTTCGGCCGTTGTGGAAATAAAGGGGACAACCCTGTGTCTTTCGGGTGGACAACTTTCGCCACTGTCCACAGTTGTCGCCGACCTGCAGATTCACCCCGGCGTCGGATATGCCAGATCTGGCCGAACACTCTGAGTTCGAAGGGCAAGGCTTCGACAATGCCGCGCATGCGCGGGGTCGGACAGTCATGCTGGATCACCAAGGGTCATCCCGTTCGCAGCGCCAAGTTGTCGAGGTAGCTCCGATGTGCCAAGGAGGTGCGCCGCGCTCGATGGGACGCCGAAACTCGGCGTTCGTACGACATCGTGAGGACGAGACCGAACCGCGGCCGACTTGGAACCCATCGTCCCATACGGCCGTCGTGCGAGCCTCAAGATGTTCGTTGTAGTTACGGCGCCCCCGCCGAAGACATCCACCGATATACCCCATTGATCCGGTTCCGACGTCCGCCAGGCAGACCCAGATCGGCGAACGGACAGCATCCACATCTGCACGCCGTCGAGTTCCGCCATCGCGGTCTGGAGCTGCGCCATCCGCGCCGCGTCCGCCTCGCGCTTGTTCTCACGGGCGAATTGCGATGGGATTCCCGACTGGTCGGCACGGCCGGCATCGCGGCTTTGAGACGGCTCGACGTTCTGCATCGCGGCCCGCCGGGGCGGCTGATCTTTGTCATCGCGTCGCAGCTCGGCGTTATCGGCCGGTACCGCCCTGGAGGAGTGGCGTCTCGTCGGGCACCCCACCGCGAGGTTCGGGGTAGCCCGCAAAGTTGGGCTAGTTCCAAAGGGCGTCGAGTTCCATTTCGACACGTATTCCGGCATCGACGGTGACGTCAGGGTGGGTTCCGTGACGTGACACGTGTACGGCATCGAAGCGCGCAGCAACGTCGTCGGTCAGGAAACGGCTCGGTTGGCTCATCGTGTGTTCATCGCGGCCTTGCGGTCGGGAGTGGAAGCGCAGCGGGAGGTAGACATGGAGGTAGCGGCGCGGGCGGGTGACCGCAACATAGAAGAGGCGGCGTTCCTCTTCGAGTCCTTCTCTCGAGGTCAATGCCATATCGCAAGGGAAGTTGCCGTCGGCCGCGTTCAGGAGGTGGACGACATCCCATTCGAGGCCCTTGGCCGAATGCACGGTGGAGATCACGAGCCAATCGTCGTCGATCGACGGCGTGCTTGCGAGGTCGGCGGTCGAGTGCGGCGGTTCGAGCGTGAGGTCGGCGGCCACATCGGAGAGTCGAGCGGCGTTGTGCGCGACTGCGGTGAGGGCGTCGAGATCCGCGAGACGCGACTGCGAGTTGTCGTATGCCGCGCTGACCAGCGGCTTGAGCGAGTCTCGGAGGCGTTCGCCGTGCGATCCGACCGACTCGCCGTCGGCGCGTCTGAGGCACTTGATGAGCGCGTCGGCTGCCCGATGCGACGCTGACGGAAGTTGCTCCACCGCGAGCGGCCAGCGCATCAAGATCTCCGCGGGCGTGCCGGGTCGGTCGACCCCGAGAGCGGTGATCGCCCGGTGAGCGCGAATGGGTCCGACGCCCTCGAGGAGTTGGAGGAGCCGGAACCATGCTCGCTCGTCCCGGGGATTGTCGGCGAGGCGGAACAGGCAGATGAGGTCCTTGACGTGGACAGCTTCCAAGAACCGCAGACCGCCGAATTTCACGTACGGGATGCGCCGGTGTGCCAGCTCCAGCTCGAGGAGGTCGCTGTGGTGTGCGGCTCGGACGAGCACAGCTTGATTTCGCAGCGCGATGCCTTCTTCGCGATGGGCGAGGATCTGGTCGCAGACCGCGTCGACCTGTGCGTCTTCGTCCGAGCAACGCACGAGCCGCGGACGTTGTGTGCTCGACGGGGGCTCGGTGCCTAATCGGGTGATGAACCCTTCCGGGGCACCATCCGCGATCGCGTTGGCGACATCGAGGATCGGCTGGACCGACCGGTAGTTGCGCTCCAGCAGAACCGTGATCATCGAAGGGAACGCCACCTCAATGTCGAGCAGGTGCCGGGGGCTCGAGCCGCGAAAGCTGTACACCGCCTGTGAATCGTCGCCCACGACTGTCAACCGCGGGTCGCTGCGGCGCAAGGCCCGCAGCACGTCGACCCGGAGCGCATTGACGTCTTGGTATTCGTCGACGCAGATGTGGTCAATCTCCGAAGCCAGCTGCGGGCCGAGTCGATCGTCGGCCGCCGCGGCGCGCCAATACAAGAGGAGGTCATCGAAGTCGACGAGACCGAGCACCCGTTTGCGATTGACGTAAGTGCGGCAAATCGACCCGATCGGCTCGATCTGCTCCGCACACCACGGGGCGATCTCGTCGATGACGGCCGACAGCGGCCGCTGCGTGTTGACGGATCGCGAGTACAGATCGAGCAACGTTCCCTTCTTCGGGAAACGTCGGCCTGTCGCCGCCGCGCCCTGTTCCTGGCGTACGAGATCGATGACGTCGGCGGCGTCGCCGGAATCGAGCACCGAGAAACCCTCGGGCAGGCCGACCGCGGCCGCGTGGCGACGCAACGTCCGGTGGGCGATCGAATGGAATGTCCCGCCCACCACCCGACCCCGGCGACGCCGGCCCGCCGGTCCCGAAGAGTCGCCGATCAGTGTCTCAGTTCGGTGCACCAACTCTCGGGCTGCGCGCCTCGTGAACGTCAGGGCCATGACGCGCTCAGCAGGAATCCCGGTCCGGACAAGCCACGCCACCCGGGCCGTCAGTGCTGTCGTCTTCCCGGTGCCCGCGCCGGCGAGGATGCGGAGCTGATCGCCCTCGAATGTCGCGGCCGCCCGTTGCTCGTCGTTGAGGTGATCCAAGGTGGCGAACACACGTTCGATCATAGCGACCGGCAACACCCCAGCGGCCGACTCGGTGCGCTCACCTCGCCGACGGGCGACGGTTCGGAGCAAGCTGGCCGATCCGTTCGCCGACACCGCGGCGGTGCCCGGGTCGCTCCATAACGCGTCGGCGGCCGAAATCGTCCCGATTTGACGTACCCGCCCGGCGACCAAAACCGCCACCACGCCCACCCTCAGCGGGCGCCCAGTCGGGTGTTCGCTTCTCGACGAACGCACGGAAGCCTTCGACCACCTCGTCGGCGTTCACCGATTCGTCAAAAGTGATCTTGTCGACCGCGCCATAACGTGCGTCGACGAGGCGCTTCAATGCGACGCGGGCTCGCGGGGCCGCACGCAGAATGTCATGGATGACCTCCTCGGTTGCCTCGGTGAGGGTCGTGAGGTACGACACGCGCAACGAGGCCGTACCGTTCCGCCTCAGGTGCGGTCAGTCGGCCGCCGGTGAAGAGCATGTCCCGGCGCGAGCGCGACGCCGACCTGCTCAGGCCGGATCGCCTCGTGAGACGCGTCGGCTACACCCCGAAGCACTCCCGCGCAGCGAACAGCGCCCAAACCGTTGGCGACCGCGACATCAGCCAGCATTGCGATCAGGAGACCACCACCCATACATGGCCCGTTGACTGCCGCGACGGCTTTCGTGACTCGCGGGTCGCGTCAACGGCACAGCCCAGTCCCCAGCAGCTCGCACTGCGTCCCGCCGCGACCGCTTCGATGTCGAGGCACCGCGTCCGATTGCCGACAAGATCGGCCCGACACCCAACGATCTCGGTCAGGACATCGCAATCGTCACCACGCCCGACGATCTTCGCCGTGGTGAATGGTGGAAGGATGAGTATCAAGCGAAGTGGTGCGGATGACTCGTGCGTGACGTGCCCGACAACGTCGCGGTCGTGACGGGCGGCGCGGGCGGGATCGGTCGCAGCTTCGTCAACACGTTGCTCGGCGAGCACGCGCGGGTCATCACTACCGGCGTCGACGACACCGCGGGCCGTCCGCCGTCGTCGCAGAGCTCGCCACTCGGGATGACGGGCCGGGATCAGGACCGACGTCTCCAACGCCGCGTCCGCCGCGGCGCTCGAGACGCGGTCTTCGATCGGCACACCGCGTGGGATCTGTTCTGCAACAACGCCGGCGTCACCTCGGGTGGGGGAAGGCTTTGCCATGGCAGCAGAACCCAAATGACTGACGGCGCGGCTTCTGCATGAACGTGTTCGGCGTGGACAAACGAGGTGCGCGTTTGTGCCACACGCACGGAAGATCGCGTCGGGCCGGGAGGCTGTGGTCGGCACGCACATCGTCCGACGATCGCGGTATCGCGCCCGTGCGAATGCGTCGTCTACGCCGCGAGCGAGGCCGTGACGGGACGTGTCACCGAGGCACCGGCATGCCACCTCATCGACGCAGAACTAATCTGCACGCGACGACGCCCCTCGGCGGCGCTGCACGTGCCCTACCTTCGCGAACCCTTGCCGGCGGCGAACCGGACCAGCAGCTCACGCGACCCGAGCTGCCGAAAGCCACAGCCTCGCCGGCCAAGTGGACCGCGCAGCGCGCATCTGGACGATCCTGGAGGTCCGCGACTCGTGTTTCGGGAACGTCGTCGATCGCCGGGCCCAGACGCGAGTGTCGGGGCGCATCCAACTGACTGAAATGGCCACATCCCGATCAATCGGAGCGGGTCGGAACCGGCGCGAACCGGACTGCACGACCGGGAAACAGTGGGTGATGGTTCCGGAATCGGACGCGGCGGTGATCAAGGCGTCGCTCGACGAGCCGGGTCACTTCGGGCAGCTCTTCGACCGGCACGCGACTGTCGTCTTTCGGTATCTGGTGCGTCGAGTCGGTGTCGACGCTGCGGACGCGCTGCTCGGCGATGTGTTCCGAGTCGGTTTCGAGAAGCGGGCCACGTACGACTGCGAACGACCGAACGCGCGGCCGTGGCTGTACGGAATCGCGACGAATCTCATCGCACACCACCGGCGGAGCGAGGCGCGCCGGATTCACGCGACCGTACGTCTGCTCACAAGCCGCCCACCCTCGGACGATCCAACCGAACAGGTCGCGGCCCGGCTCGACGCTGCCGACTTGTGGCCACGCGTCGCTGAAGCGCTGGCGCACCTCCCAGACGGCGAACGCGATGCGTTGCTGCTGTACGCATGGGAGGAACTCAGCTACGACGAGATCGCGACGGCGCTTGGCGTACCGATCGGTACGGTTCGCTCGCGGATTAATCGGGCGCGGCAGAAACTGCGCGAACTGCAGACGCCGATCGGGAGACAACGGTGAGCGACGACTTCGACGGCGTGAGAGAGCTGCGACCCGACCGGGTCCAGCCTGACGATCCGGTCGAGCCGACTGTCTTCGCCCGAGAAAAGGAGAGACTGATGTCAACGATCGACGCGACGCGCGAGGAAATCCCGCCGATCCTGCAGATGCCGGACATCTACCCGCGGTTGGCGTACGAAGACGAGCGCGCCGCGCTCGACTTTCTCACGCGGGTGTTCCAGCTCATCGAGATCCGCGAGGCTCGCACCGAAACCGACGAGTCGATGCTCGCGTGGTTGCGGGCAGGTGACGGGGTCGTGATGATCGGTCACGCCAATGCTGAGGTCCACCAGATTCACAGCCCGCGCACGATCGGCAACACGACAGTCCAGATGATGGTGTACGTGCACGACATCGATGCGCACTTCGCACACGCGGTCGCAGAGGGCGCCGACATCACCATGCAGATTCAGGACGCGTTCTACGGCGAGCGCCGCTACGAGGCAACCGACCTAGAAGGCCATCGTTGGCATTTCGGTGAGCGCCACGCCGACATCAAAGCCCGCGGCGGCATCGTCCCCGACGAACCGCAAGGCGGCAAGCCCTGACCCATCAGTGCAGCAATGCGCCAGCCTCGCCCCGGCCAGCACGAACGAACGCCCGCGGCGTCAATCCGAACGGCATCGACCCGCAGACCGGGTAACGGATAGCTGAACGCGCCGGCCGTACGTTCTCGAACGCTCGCGCCCCTCAACCAACTCCGTCGTGCGACCCGGTGGCTCGTGTTCGTCTCGTCGAACGACGAGGCGTGTGGTGTCGCGCCAAGCAACGTATTCCAAACAGACCGTTTCCTCGTCGTCGCTCAGACGATTACCAATCCAGGGGACGTCCCGCACCGCTCACCGTCAGTACGAGGGTCGCCACCGTTTCGCCGATTCGGAGTCTTCCGGACGAAATCTGAGGGGATGAGGTCCATGGTGAACAAGTCGACTTCGCTGGGACGGCCGCACGGCTGGAAGGCTTGGGTATGCGGTGTCGCGATCGTTGGCGCTTCATTTGTGGGGGCAGGCGCGAGCGGCGCGTCGCCGACCGTTCCGGGCGCCCCGACGATCACGTCGGTCACCGCCGGAGACCACTACGTCAAGGTTGCGTTCAGCAGACCGGCCAGCGACGGTGGTGCACAGATCTTCAACTACAAGGCGACGTGCACATCAAGCGACGGTGGCGCGACCCGTTCCGCGAGCTACTTCAGCTCGCCGCTCCGTGTGAGCGCCACCGCTGGCGACACCTACACCTGCACGGTCATGGCGAAAAACAGTGCCGGGTTCGGTCCGCCGTCGGCGCCCTCGGCGCCGGTCGTGGTGCTTCCGGTCCTACCGGGCGCGCCGACGATCACCTCGGTGACGCCCGAGGACCACAACGTCGATGTTGCCTTCACGAAGCCAACCAGCGACGGAGGATCGCAGATTTTTAACTACAAGGCGACGTGCACATCGAGCAATGGTGGCGTGACCCGTTCCGGGAGCTATTTCCGGTCGTCCGTTCGTGTGGAAAACCTGACCGGGGGCGACACGTACACGTGTACGGTCATGGCGCAAAACAGTGCCGGGTTCGGCCCGCCGTCGGCGCCGTCGGCGCCGGTCGTGGTGCTTCCGGTCCTGCCGGGTGCGCCGACGATCACGTCGGCCGCTCCAGGAGACCATGACGTCACGATCGTGTTCACCGGACCGACCAGCAACGGTGGATCATCGATCGTGAGTTTTGAGGCGACGTGCACCTCGAGCGATGGAGGCGCGACCCGCTCGGCCAGCTACTTCCGCTCGCCCATCCGTGTCGGCCTGACCTCGGGCCACACCTACACCTGCACGGTCATGGCCGAGAACGGCGCCGGGTTCGGTCCGCCGTCGGCGCCTTCGGCGCCGTTCGTGGTGCTCCCAATCGTGCCGGGCGCGCCGACGATCACGTCAGCCACCGCCGGACTCGACAATGTATCCGTCGCATTCTTGCCACCCGCCAGCAACGGCGCGGTCAACATCTTCGACTACAAAGCCGAGTGCTTCTCGAGCATGGGCGGCGTGACTCGTTGGCAGGATTCACCCGTGTCGCCGATCTTGGTCAGCGGCCTGACCGGCGCCAACACATATATGTGCGTCGTAATGGCGAAGAACGACGTCGGATTCGGTCCACCGTCGGTGGCCTCTGGCCCAGTTGTCACGCTGGCCCCGCCGGCGGCGCCGGGCGCACCGACGATCGCCTCGGTGACCGCCGGGCCGCAGAGCGCGTCCGTCACGTTTACGCCACCCGCCAGTGACGGTGGCGCAACCATAACCGACTACCAGGCCACATGCTTCTCGAACGATGGTGGCGTCACCCGCTCGGATGACCAACCCGCCTCACCGATCGTTGTCGGTGACCTGACGGCGGGCGACACGTACACATGCGTCGTCCTGGCTGAGAACAGCGCCGGCTTCGGTCCACCTTCGGCGGCGTCCCCGCCGGTGACTACGCCGTCGTAAGCGCAGCCTCGAGACGGGCTCTTGGAAAGAAGAACCACCACACGATCGCGGACAACGGCAGGAAGGAGCTCCGACCGGGCGCAGCCGTGACGGCATGAGCGTTCATGATGTCATCGGTGCTCAATCCACCGTCCCCAGGAAGGTGTCGTGCCCCATCGGCGCATCCAGTCGCGCGCTTGTTGAGCGATGAATGGTTTCCTTCGTGCAGGCGCGGGTAATTCCTCGTCGAAACCGATGCGAGCATGTTGAACGACGAGGGGATGCACGATGGGCAAGTCCAGTCCAGGGTTACGGCCCGGGGTGGCCATGGTCTGGTTGTGTGGCGTTGCGATCATCGGCGCCGTGGCGAGTCAGCGGCCGGCGCGACTGCGACCGTGCCGGCCGCGCCGGCCATCACGGCGGTAAAGGCCGCCGGGTTGAACAGCATCACGGTTGCGTTCGCCGCGCCCGGCGATGATGGCGGCACGCGGATTGTGAGTTACAGAGCCACTTGCACCTCGACTGACGGCGGTGTCGGTGGCGCACACAACGCGTCCCGTTCGCCGATTCGTGTGCCAAGCCTGACCGGGAACGCCACCTATACCTGCACCGTCTCGGCGAACAACGCCGTCGGCTCCGGTCCCGCCTCAACGCCTTCGCTTCAGGGCTCGTGCGTCCGAGCGCTCCGGCTGCGCCGAGCATCACCTCGGTGAGCGCCGTCGCGCTTCGCAGTATCAGGGTCGCGTTCACCAGCCCCGCCGACGATGGTGGCGCGCCAATCACGAATTACCGAGCTACGTGCACGTCGACGACCGGCGGTGCGACCCACGCCCGCGAGGCGCACCAATCGCCAATCACTGTCACGGACCTGACCGCCGCCGAGACTTACACCTGTACCGTTGCCGCCGACAACAGAGTCGGTTTGGGCTGCCCGTCGATAGCTTCCGCTCAGGTGATCGCGCGTCCCGCCGCACCAGCGGCGCCGATCATCACGTCGGTGAAGGCCATCGGGCAACGCAGTGTCGAGGTCAGTTTCACCAAGCCGACCAACGACGGTGGCGCGCCGATCAAGAACGTCCTGGTTGTGTGTCGATCCAGCGACGGAGGGGCGGCGCGGGACCGCGACGCGGCCGACTCGCCAATTCGGGTGGCGGGCCTGACGTCCGGCAAGACCTACACGTGCACCGTCGCCGCCAGCAACGGCGTCCGTCTTGGGCCCGCGTCGCCACCGTCGAAACCATTCATCCCCCGCTCCGAGTCGACACGACCCTACGCTCGCCAAGGCTCCGAGACGGGATCGTCCTTCGCCGGGAGCGCCCGGCGCGGCCGGGACGCCTCCCATCCGAGCGGGACCAGATCTCGGCTGCGCCACCCGTTTACGTGACCACGACCCGAAACGAACCGCGGCGCCTCCCGACGGTCTGTACCGCCGTCCGCGAGGTTGGGTTCGGCGCTCCCCGGTGGTACCACCGCCAATCAATTGGGTGGCGAAAGAATCGACCGGCAACGCCGCCGTCGTTTCCGGGACCGAGGAGCTGGGCCGTTTCCCTTTCGAGGCCTGGACGATTACCCTCTCGGACGCGCAGAACGCACCACGCGGGACGACGAAATCGGTGATCTGCGAACGCTCCTTGGATCCGGAGCAGGGGGGTCATGATGGGCAAGCCAAGTGGTCGACGACGGCCGCGTGGCTGGACCGCTTGGCTCTGTGGTGTCGTGGTCGTCGGCGCCGCGTTGAGTGGAGTTTCGAGCGGCACCTCGGCTGGTGCCGCGACGGTGACCGCGCCGGGCGCGCCGAAGATCACGTCGGTGACTGCCGGACTGAGCAGTGTCACGCTCGCGTTCAAGCCGCCTGCCGATGGTGGTGCGCGGATCTTGAACTACCGGGCCACGTGCACCTCGAGCAACGGTGGCGTCGCCGGCACGCATCAGAATTTCAACTCACCGATCCGAGTGGCAGGCCTCACCTCAGGAAAAACGTACCGGTGCACCGTCGCCGCACTGAACAGAGTCGGCTTCGGTCCGGCGTCGGCGCCCTCAACCGCGGTGGTCGCCCTTCCGACGGTGCCGGCGCCACCCAAGATCACGTCGATGACGCCCGGCTGGCACAGCGTCACGATCGCGTTCGCGCCCACCAATGATGGTGGCGCCCCGATCTTGAGCTACTTGCTGGTGTGCTCCGTCGGGTACGGCATTCGGACACATCAAGGATTCAGCTCACCGGTCACGATCGCGTGTGTCGGCGGCGGCGAACCGTACCTGTGCACGGTCGCCGCCGAGAACAGGGTCGGTTGGGGCCACGCCTCCCCGACGTCAAGTCCGGCAGTGTCGCTTCCGATCGCGCCGTCCGCACCGACGATCACCTCGGTGAACCTCGGCCTGTACGGCGCCACGGTCGCGTTCACGAAGCCGGCGAACGACGGCGGCGCGCCGATCTTGAACTACCGCGTCACCTGTACCTCCAGTAACGGTGGGGTCACGAACTGGCATCAGGCATTCAACTCACCCATCACCGTCACGCAGCTCTCACCCGACGACACGTACACCTGTACCGTCGCTGCCATCAACCAGGTCGGTACCGGACCCGCGTCTGCACCTTCGCTCCCGTTCGTCGCGCCGTCTCCCTGAACGACCGCCGAGATTCTCAGACATCGCTGACCCTTGCAGTGGCGGGAACAGCTGTCGACGACGATCCGTCCCTACCTGCACGCGCGGCGACGAGGAACGGCGCCTGCGAAAAGGGACGGCTGATCGAAGCGGATCACGGCCCGATCACGCCGCGCCGGGCCGAACGGCGAAACCGGCCTGTTCCCGCGGCCCGGGTGTGAGCAGGTCGTTGAATACGTCTCGTGCTCGGCAACATTGACGACCGCGCCGGTAGTTTGAACGGAGTGCGCCCGGTCGTGACGGCTGTCGAGGTGACGAAGCGTTGGTCGACGACGCAAGCGTTGAGCGGCGCAACGTTCGAGATCGGCGATGGGGTCACCGGCCTGCTCGGTGCCAACGGGGCAGGCAAGACCACGCTGTTGGGTTTGATTCTCGGGCTGCACCGACCCAACTCGGGGACCATCACCGTGCTTGGGCGGGACCCGTGGGTCGCGGGCGCCGATGTCCGGGCCCGCCTCGGGTATGCGCCCGAGCACGATGCGCTGCCTCCGGATGTGGCCGCCCACGACGTGGTCCGCCATCTGGCCGAACTGCACGGCCTACCCCGACGGGAAGCGACCTCTCGAGCCAGTGATGCGCTCTGGGAGGTCGGACTCGGGGAGGAACGGTTTCGGCCGGTCGGGACCATGAGTACTGGACAGCGCCAGCGGGTCAAGTTGGCTCAGGCGATCGTCCACGACCCCGAGTTGCTTCTCCTCGACGAACCGACGAACGGGCTCGACCCGGCACAGCGGGACGACATGTTGGCCCTGATCGACCACGTCGGAGGCGATCTGGGCATGCACGTCATCCTTTCCTCCCACCTACTCGAGGAGGTCGAACGAGTGAGCGCATCGGTGGTGATCCTCGACGCAGGGCGGGTCGTCGCCGAGGGCGAGATCGCCGATCTCAGTCGCACGGCTCCAGAACTGATCGTCGAACTCGACCGCGACGACGGCACCGACCCGGCGCGGACGCTCGCATCGACCCTGCAGGCCAGCGGACTGTCGGTTGCCGTCGAAGGTGACCGGCTCGTGGTCGTCGCGTTGGAAGCGTCGTGGGTTTACGACGTGGTCAGGGATGCGCTGGCCGACGGCGGTTACTCGGTCCGGCGACTCGAGCGCCGCACAGCAAGCCTCGAAGATGTCTATTTGGCGAGGGCCGGTTCGGGGCGAACGATTTGAGCGACCGGGACAGTGACGTCATCGCCGCCGACGCTCGCGCTCGGATCTTCGAGCCCGGCTACCGCACGTACCGCGGAGTCCGTCTCGGGGTGGCGCATTCGGTGTGGACGTTGGCCCGCCACACAGCCGAGCGGATCCTGGGCCTGAAGCGACCGGCCCGGTACAAGGTGCTTCCGTTCGCGGCGATCCTCATTGCCTATCTTCCAGCGATCGCGTTCATCGGGATCGTGGCGTTGATCCCGAACGGGCTCCAACGGCTTCCCAACTTGATCCCCGGTCCCGGCCGCTACTACGGGTTTATCACCGCGGCGATCGTCCTGTTCGCCGCACTGGCGGCACCCGAAGCGCTGTGCCCGGACAAGCGCTCACATTTTCTAGGACTGTATCTGTCGTCCCCGTTGAACCGGTCGACCTATCTGCTCGCCAAGGCAATCGCGGTGATCGGCGTGCTCTTGCTCGTCACCCTCGGGCCTCCACTGTTGTTGGTGGTCGGCTTGGCATTGCAAAACGACGGGCCGCGCAGCTTCGGCGCGTTCATGGAAACGCTCGGTCAGATTCTTGCCGCGGGCTTGTCACTTTCGTTGATGTTCGGTGCACTGTCGTTGGCGATACCGAGCTTGACGGACCGGCGGGGGATCGCGTCGGCTGGCTCGCTGCTCCTCATTCTCGGCTCGACTGCCATCACCAACGTGATCGCTTTTGGCGTGCACGGACCGCGCAACGTCCTTGCTTTGTCCCTCGGTCGGCTTCCGTTCGAACTGGCGTTGCGCATTTTCGGTCTCAACGGCCTCTCCACACGATTCCGAGGCGGGCTCGGCTCGCCGAACGGTTCGCCACTATCCACCGTGGTCGTCGTCGCCGCGAGCGTCGGGGTGACGCTCGTCGCGGCCGCGGTGACGTGGTGGCGCGTTGTCGGCACCGAGGTGACCCGGTGACCGTCGTGGACGACACGACGCTGGAGGTGCGTCAGCTCTCGAAGTGGTTCGGGTCTGTCGTCGCGCTCTCCGACTTGACGTTCGACATCGGTCCGGGCGTAACCGCGCTGCTCGGCCCGAACGGCGCTGGCAAGTCGACACTGTTTCGAGTCCTGTGCGGCCTCGCCAACCCCACGCAGGGCACGGTTCGCATCTTCGGCGAAGACCCGCGGGCGAACCCGGCCCTGACCCGACGCATCGGCATTGCCCCACAGCAGGACCAGCTCTTTGAGCACTACACAATCGTCGACTTTGTCGGCCTGGCCGCCAGGTTGCACCACCTCTCGGATCCGACCGCGTCGGCGCTCCGGGCGATCGAAATCGTCGACCTCGATCCCGGCGACTCGCGGCCGTTGTCGGCGTACTCCAAAGGGATGCGCCAGCGGGTCAAGCTGGCGCAGGCGATCGTCAACGACCCGGACCTGCTCGTCCTCGACGAGCCACTGGAAGGCCTCGATCCCCGCCAGCGGCTCGGAGCGATCGAACTGTTCCGCAGCCTCGGAGACGCGGGAAAGACCGTCATCGTCTCCAGCCATGTGCTCGACGAAGTCGAACGTTTCGGATCGCGCATCCTGGTCATCAACCAAGGTCGACTTGCCGCCGAAGGGCCGTTCTCGGCGATTCGCGACCTGATGGACGATCGGCCCCGTCACCTGCGTGTCGGCACCGACCGGCCCCCGACGTTGGCCGCCGGCCTTTTGATCAGCGGCGTGGTGACCAGCGCGCGAGTCAACGACGGTTGGATCGAGGTCGAGACGGGCGACGCCCCCGCCTTTCGGCGGTCGGTCGCGGCGATCGCACGGAACTGCGAAGTGCGCCTCACCGAGGTGCGAGCCCTCGACGACGACCTCGAGAGTGTCTTCGCCTATCTCCTCGGACCGAGATGACGGCAACCGCTGTGCCGTCGACGGCGAGGACCCTGTGGTCGGTGCTTGTCCGCTCAATCGTCACCCGGGTACGCGTCGTTGGGTTGGGATTGCTCGGTGCCGGGGCCATCGCCCTCGGTGTGGCCGTGCACCTGTCCAACGCGGCCAACCGGCCGGACGCGGCCTGGTCGCTCGTCGACTCGTACGGGCTGTCCCTGTTGATCCCGGTTGTCGCGCTCATGTTCGCGTCGGCGGCGCTCGGAGATTTGGCCGAGGATGGAACGCTCGTCTACCTCTGGCTACGCCCCGTCCCCCGTTACCAGCTCGCGCTGGCCGCGGTCGCGGCGTCGGTGACGGTCGTGGTACCCGTCGCGCTGATCCCGCTTCTCGTTGGCGCCGCGATCAGTGGCGGAGGGTTCCGCTTGATCGGTGCCACCGCGGCCGGTGGAATGCTGGCGACCGTGGCGTATTCGGCCGTGTTCTGCGGCCTGGGGCTCCGAGTGCGGCGGGCTCTTGCCTGGGGTTTGGCCTACCTGCTGATCTGGGAGCAGGCCGTCGCCCGCGTGTCGCACGGCGCCGCTCGGGTATCGCTGTTCATCAGTACTCGCTCGGTCGCCGCGTACCTGGCCCGCCGTTCACCGCCGCACAATGCGGTGGCCTGGACGACTGGGCTGATCCTTCCGCTCGTTGTCGCGTTCGCTGCCGTCGTGGTGACCACTCGGTCACTCAATCGCGGTGAAATCTCCTGACCGTCGACGCACGCTCGTCCTCGCACACGACCGCCGAGATCGCATTGTCGAGCGACGATCTCGCGCTGTCAGCTGAGCGTGCTGT
>Ga0182024_10013420_pt1 | contig 16001 bp, 17 predicted proteins | sample P32metaG_FD_120480 | JGI IMG/M metagenome (GOLD analysis project Ga0182024, IMG submission 120480) | Permafrost microbial communities from Stordalen Mire, Sweden - P3-2 metaG (Illumina Assembly) | ecosystem: Environmental > Terrestrial > Soil > Wetlands > Permafrost | place: Sweden: Stordalen... | reverse complement strand
GAGCACGCGAGCGGCGATTCCCGCATCGCGACGGTTTCGCTCTTCGAGTGCATGAGCTTCGAGCAGTGCCGCCGCAAGATCGTTGGCGTTGTGGACCGGGCATTCCCCAGCGATGATCCAATGCGCATGCGCGAGGTGGACGTGGTCGGGTTCTCGATGGGCGGGCTTGCGGCGAGATTGGCCGCGGATCCGGCCGAAGCCGGAACACGCCGGCTGCGCATTCACCGCCTCTTCACAATCGATTCGCCCAATCAGGGCGCCGTGCGCGCCGCGCAATTGCCGCTGCTCCACCCGCTGCAAGCCGACATGCGGCCCGGTTCGGCGATGCTAAACCGGCTCAATTGTCGCGTCCCTTCCTATCCCGTGATCGCCTACGTGCGCCTCGGCGACAAACCAATCGGGGAACCGAATGCCCGAGTCCCCGGCAACCCGATGTGGTGGGTCGCGACGCTTCCGTTCAGCAACCCGCACGCGGATGCCGTTCAGGATCCCCGCATCCTCGCCGACATCGCCCGGCGGCTGCGCGGGGAAATGCCTCTCACCGCGATGCCACCCGCGCCACTCCCGAACGGCTTTTGACTTATCTTGGGTGTAACTTGTGTTTGTAGCGACTCGGTGGGGTAGACATTCCTGTCTGCCCATTATCCGCAGGGACATTCCTGTCCCTTCCTTATCTCTTCGGGCCCGCTCGGGCTACGCCCCTTGTCTTCAACTGAAGATTCGTCCGTGGACGCCATGCCGCCGCGGCGCGTATCTTCGGTCGGGTTACATGCAGATATCGTTCCGAGACGAAGAGACCGTGAATGCCGCCACGCACGCCGCGGGTTTGGCCTGTGGCGTTGCCGCGGCCGCGTTTCTGGTCTGGACAGCGGCCATGCGAGGATCGGCATGGCAGATTTGCGGCTGCACGATTTACGCGACCACCCTCGTCATCGCCTATGCCGCTTCCACGCTCTCGCACGCTTTCCGCGGCCCGCGCCTCAGTCACGCGTTTCGAATCGCCGATCAGGCAGTCATCTTCCTTCTCATCGGCGGCACCTATACGCCGGTCGCACTGAGCTATCTTCGCGGCGGCGGGTGGTGGGCGCTGCATTGCGCGATCTGGGGAATCGCCTTGTTCGGCTTCGTCTCCAAAGCCGGCTTCGCCCACCGCGTGACACTCGGGGCGGTGTCGATCACGCTCTATGTCCTGCTCGGCTGGCTGCCGGTTCTATTCACCCCGCTGCTGATTGGGGTCGTCCCCGGCCGGCTGCTGCTCTGGTTCCTGGCCGGTGGACTGGCCTACATGGCCGGGACGCTGTTCTTCATGTACGACAACCGCGTCCGCTACTTTCACGCCGCCTGGCATTTGATGGTAGTCCTCGGCAGCACGTTGCACTTCATTGGCATCCTCCTTTACTGCACGGCATCGCGATGAAGGATTGCCCTATGCAGCGCGGATCAAATTGCCATCTGCCGCAGCGCCTCCCTCCACTCAACATATAAATATGGCACCTGAAGGGTCTCGTGCAGCCGCTTCAACTCCGAATGAAATCGCTCGTAGGCGGCGTTCTGCCATTCGGTGCTCGTGCTATCGCAAAAGAACATCCGGCAGCCAAAAGGACGAATCGCATGCACCGTGCAAAGCTTGGCGCGCTGGTACGGGCAACCCGTGCCGTCCCATTCGCCCGGCAGAGTTACCGGCCCCGCCTCGCGAACGAAGCGCGCCAGCTCCATCGTGGTGACGTAGAGCCGATGCCCGTATTCCTCGAACCGGCAGCACCGCCCGGAGATCACGCACAACGGGCGGCGCAAGTCGATCTCGTCCTGCACCGTCGCATAGAGCTGGTCGATCGCACTCAACACCTCCGGGCGCTGCGAGGCTTCGATCACGGATGATTTCAGGCAATTTTGCATGGGGCGCCCACCATTTCCGCCACAATCCTTGGGAGCCCATAGGTAATCGACCAATCCGGATAGTGGCTCTTGAACTTGCGAAGATCAGAATAGTAGCAGATGTGATCCCCAACCCGGTTGACGTCCTGGTAGGTGAGTTTCGGGCGTTTTCCGGTCATCTGGGCAATCATCTCCACGCATTCCAGCAAGCTCGCGGCGTTCTCCTTGCCGCCTCCCAGGTTGTACACCTCCCCCGGGCGCGGGTTCTGTGAGAATTCCCAGAACGCACTGATCACGTCGTGGCTGTGGATCTGATCGCGGACCTGCTTGCCCTTATAGCCGAAGATTGTGTACGGCCCCTCGGCCAGCGCAACCGACACGAGATAGTTGAGGAACCCATGCAGCTCGACGCCGGCCTGATTGGGCCCCGTGAGACATCCGCCGCGGAAGATCCCGGTCTTGAGCCCATAGTAGCGGGCATACTCCTGGGCCATCACGTCGCCGGCGATCTTCGAGGCGCCGAAGAGCGAGTGCAGGCAGTGATCGATCGGGAAATCCTCGGGAATTCCGTGATGATAGCGCGGGTCGTCGTAATCCCACCGCGTGGCAAGCTCCTTCATCGGAATGCGATTGGGTGCATCCCCATATACCTTGTTGGAGCTCATGTGAATGAACACCGCCTCCGGTCGATGCCGGCGGCAGCTTTCCAGCAGGTTCAACGTCCCCACTGCGTTCACGTCGAAATCATCCAGCGGCCGCTGCGCCGCCAGGTCGTGGCTCGGCTGAGCCGCAGCGTGAATCACGAGGCCGAAGTCATTGGAACGGAACAGCGCTTCGACCGCTTCGCGATCTCGAATGTCGATCGGCCGGTGCGTGAAATGCTTGCAGTGGGCCTCGAGACGCTGGCGATTTGGCGTCGTGTCTCCCTTGGGCCCGAAAAAGTCCCGCCGCATGTTGTTGTCGATGCCGGTGACGCGGAAGCCCATCCCGTCGAAAAAGCCGACGGCCTCGGAGCCGATCAGTCCGCTGCTTCCAGTAATCAGGACGTGCATTCGGCTTTCCGTTCTCATCCGAAATCGTGCAATTCCCGGCGTGAAAATACGCTAAGCCGCTGAGTTTGCAGCGGCTTAGCGCGAGGACGGGAATGAGAACGCGGAGAGGGGGAGATTCGAACTCCCGTGACGGTTTAAGCCGCCAACAGCATTTCCAGTGCTGCGCCTTCAGCCGCTCGGCCACCTCTCCGGCGCGCCCGGCGATTTTCCGGGCAGGGTGGGGATGGTAACGTCGAGGGCTGTCAGATTCCACGGATGGCGCCGGCTGAAGCCGCCTTCACCTCCGGGGCAAAATTCCGGCCAATATTCAAACGACCGCGACGGCGGCGTGTATTGGGGATCGGCGTGAGCGTACATTCACGAACTGAGGATCATCCATCATGTTGAACAAGTCTGGTTTGCTGGCGGTCTGTCTTGCCGCCTGTGGATTTCTGGTCTCTCCCCTCATCGTTCGCGCGGAGGAAGAGAAGCCGATCAAGGCCCTGTTCGTTTGCGGCGGGTGCTGCCACGACTACCTTCACCAGAAAGACATCATCACCAAGGGCATCTCGGCCCGCGCGAATGTCGAGTGGACGATCGCCTACGATCCCGACAAGACCACCAGCCATCTCAATCCGGTCTACAAGAATGCGGATTGGTCGAAGGGTTTTGACGTGGTCGTTCACGATGAGTGCTCTGCCGACGTGAAGGACCTGGACCTGATCAACGACACGATTCTCAAGCCCCACCGCGAGGGGCTGCCTGCGGTGGTGCTGCACTGCGCGATGCACTGCTATCGAAGCGAGGGCTGGCCGAAGGCGGTGACGCCGTGGTACGAGTTAACCGGTGTCCGCAGCACTGCGCACGGGGCACAGTTGCCGATTGCCATCACGTTTACCGACAAGGAAAGCCCGATCACCAAGGGACTCGAGGACTGGACGACCATTCACGAAGAGCTTTACAACAATCAGTTCGGCCTTCTCGACAGCGTCCACCCCTTGGCGCACGGCAAGCAAACGTACAAGGACAAGAAGACCGGCGACGACAAGACCGATGACGACGTGGTCGTCTGGACCAATACTTATAACGGCAAAACGAAGGTCTTCGGCACGACGATCGGCCACAACAACGAGACCTGCAACGACGGCCGTTACCTCGATCTGGTCACCCGTGGCCTGCTATGGTCGGTCGATAAGCTGGACGAGCACCATATGAAGCCGGTGAAGGAAGCCGCGGCCACGAAATGATCCCATTGGGCCAAACTCTTCCCGCCGAAAGGTTGTCGGCATGTTGAGCAAGTTTAGCTATCTGACGCTCTGCCTCGCGCTGTGCATTTGGCTTGTTCCGGCCCGCGATTGCGCAGCCGCGGACGAGAAGCCCATCAAGGCGCTGTTCATCTGCGGCGGATGCTGCCACGATTATCTTCATCAGAAGGACATCATCACGCAGGGGATGTCGCAGCGCGCGAATATCGAGTGGACGATCAGCATTTCAAAACGGTGAAGCAAGCCGCCGCGGGGAATTAGCGAGCGTCGATCGCATCGATTGGCGGGCCGCGTCAGGTCGCTCCCGCGCTCCGGTGATCTTATGAGCTATAGCGAACTGGTTCGGCTCTATTTCGAGCGATCGACGGCGTTGCAGTGGTATTGGACGCTCTACGTCGTCGTGATCGGCGGGTTGCTTGCCATCTCCTCGTTCCGTCGCCGGGGCGATTTGCTGCTGACGGCTTTGGTGACGATTCTCTATTGCTTCTTCGCCTATAAGAATCTCGGTGCGATTCGTGACGTGACCATGCAGCGCTTCGCCGTCCTGCAATCAATTCACGACGTTCAAGCGGACACGCTGGACTCGCGCACGCGCCAGTTTCGCGACGTAGTGGAACCCACTCTCACGGCGCCCGACTACGCGGGCGTGCGAAACTTCCACGTCGTCAGCGACCTTCTGACGATCGCCGCGCTTTGGGCGATGGAGCGACGCCGCCGCAGGGCTGGGCCGCCGCTTTCCGTTCCGACCGGCGCATCCCATTGATGACCGAGCGCCTGACTCGCCCACGGCATTCGATATGAAATTCCTGCTTGTTTGGGGGCTCGCCACCGCCATCGCCGCCGCGGTCTCCGCCTTAAAGGCCGTGCGGCACCGCCAGTGGTGCCGAGCGGGTCTCACCTTCGCCGCCGCGCTGGCCTGCGTCGCCGCCGTCTGCTTCCTTCTCGTCCGGCACGGAAATGTGATGCGACGCGGGGACGACATGGCCCCCACCACGCGACCGCGGCAAGCCGTTGATGAGGCCGATCGGCCTTTCGATCCTGAAGTCCTTCGGCGCGCAGCCGAGATCGCCGGCAAGTATCAGGTGATCCTCCAATTCGAGGAAGGCGACTACATAGGACGCGGCTTGGAACTGCCCAATGCCTTCGAAGACGGCAAGACGCCCGACGAGTGCGTCACCAAAACGCGGGAGATGTTCATCACCATGGTAGCCACGATGATCGAGGAGGGCGAGGTGCCCCCGCCGCCCGCCAGCGAAGGCAAACGCACGGAACAAGTGAACGTAAGACTAAGCGTCGAGGAAAAGCTGGTCTTGGAAGCCTCCGCGCGATGCCGGGGATACGCCGGGCTGGCAGACTACATCCGGGCGGTGGCAATTGCAGGGGAAAAGTAGGGGCAAAGAGTTATACTCTCAGTTCAGTCATGGTGGCGAACATTCCCATTCCGATGGACCAGGTCGAGGCGTTCTGCCGCAAGTGGGGCTTGAGCGAATTCGCCCTCTTTGGTTCCGTGCTTCGCAATGGAAGAGGAGCTGAAGACGATGTTTGGCCGCGAAGTGGATGTCGTCGAAAAGCAGTTACTTCGCAATCCATTCCGGCGCCACGAAATTCTTACCACGCGGCAAATCCTCTATGCGGCATAAAAAGTCAGACGCCGCGTTCCTCCTGGATATGCTGAACGCCGCCCGAGTGGTGGTGGGCTATGTGTCCGGCAGGACTCGTGAACAGTACGACGACGACGTCGTGAACCACGATATCATCTGGCGCGTGGCGACCTTTTATGTTCCCGAGCTCATCTCGTTGCTCACCCCATTAATCCCACCCATTCCTCCCGATCCTGAATCCATGCCGCCTCCTCCTTCCAACGTGGCTTGATTTCAGGGTTGCCCGCTATCGTCCTCCTCCGTCCGCACTTCAGGGGGTTTCTCCTCTCCAAGCTGGAACAGCTTCTCCAGTGCGTGCAGGTATGGCGCGGCTGAGGCGTGGTCGGGGCCGGCGTGGCGGAGGGTTTGGATGGGGTCGTGGAGGAGCTTGTTGACGATCCGGCGGGCAAGGTCCTCCAGGTGCGCCTTCTCGGCATCGGTCACGTTCGGAAGCTTGTTCAGCGTTCGGGCGAGTTCTTCCCGGGCGATGGCGTGATAGCGGCTATAGAGGCGGTGGATCGCAGGGCCGAGCTCGCGCTGGCGGTGCCAGGCCATGAACGATTCGATGTGCCGGGCGACGATCGCGCGGGCCGAGCCGACGGCATCCGTGCGCTGCGATTGGGTTTGCGAGACGACTTTCTGCAGATCGTCGAGGTTGTAGAGATAGACGCCGTCGCTTTCACCGACCGTGGCTTCGATGTCGCGGGGGACGGCGATGTCGATCAGGAAGATCGGGCGATAGCGCCGCCGCTTGCGGATGCCTTCGAACTGCCGGCGCGTGATGATCGGTTGCGCCGCGCCGGTCGAGGTGAGAACGATGTCGGCGGCGACAAGGTGCTCGGCAAGGGCCTCAAACGGAACCTGCGTGCCGCCAAAGCGGGTGGCCAGCGCCTCGGCTTTGAGCGGGTCGCGATTGCAGACTAGCAGCCGCCCCGGGTGCAGGCCGGCGAAGTTTTGCAGCACCAGCGTGGCCATCTTCCCCGCGCCGATCGAGAGCACCGTTTTGTCGTGAAAGTGATCGAAGATCCGTTTGGAATAATCCACCGCCACGCTCGCCACGCTCAATCGACCCTCGTTGAGCGACGTATCGTGCATCACTTCTTTGCCGACCGCGATCGCTCGCTGGAAGAGCGGATTGAGCATCGGGCCGACCGACGACAGCGATTTGCATGTCTCGTAAGCGTCGCGCACCTGGCCGAGGATTTGCGTTTCGCCGAGCACCATCGAATCGAGCGACGCGGCGACGTGGAACAGGTGATCGATCACTTCCCGATCCGCCCGGTGATACAGGTGCGGCGCGAATTGCGATGCGGGGAGCGAATGAAACTCGGAAAGGAACTGAATCAGCTCCTCCTCGCGCGGGTGCCCGTGGACGGTGCGGGCGGTGTAAATCTCGACGCGATTGCAGGTGGAGAGGAGCACCAGCTCGCAGTTTTCGAACCGCTGGCGGAAGCGCTCGACAGCCTGGCTTTGCTGGCGCGCGTCGAACGCCAGCCGCTCGCGCACTTCCAGCGGGGCGGTGGTGTGATTCAGACCGAGTAACAGCAGGCGTTCCATGGGAACTTGATTGCTGATTTCGGATTGCGGATTGCGGATTGCGGATTGCTGATTGAAAGAGGCCAGTTGTCTTCAATCAGCAATCCGCAATCCGAAATCAGCAATCAAAAACTCCTACCTTCCTGCCGGCATCCATTGGACGGCGATCAGGACGCCGATCATCAGCACGAACCCGACCACGCTGAGCATGGCGGTCCGGCGGCCGCGGAAGCTGGGGTTGATCGGGGAGTGAAGGATGAGCGCATAGACGATCCAGGCGACGAAAGTGAGTAAGACTTTCGGTTGTGCATACCACGCATGCCCGAGCGGGTTGCCGCCGCGTAGGGCGCGGACCAGGCCGGTGATCAGGCCGATCGTCAACAGTGCAAATCCAAGGGAGACCGCCAGGAGCATCAAACGTTCGAGTCGTTCGAGGCTGCCGAATTGGACGCCCGGCGTCAGCCGTTTGGATCGCAGGCGGTGATTGACGATCAGGTACATCGCCCCGGATGCGCCCGCGACCGCAAACGCGGCCGCCCCGCCAAATGCGGTCATCAGATGGACCCATGACCAGGTCGTTCGCAGGTAGTCGTGCGGCTTGGTTCGCCCAAACACGGCGGCGGCCACGAGAAGTCCGATGACGATTGGCGTGACGAACCAATCGATGCCGCGAAGCGGCCGCGTCGCCTGGATGTAAGCAAGAAAAAGCGCCAGGAGCAGCGCCAGCCAGACCATCGCGTCGAAATTGTCGTCCAATGGAACCCAACTTTGGCGAGCAACCGCATGCCACACCAAAAGCGCGATGCCCAGCAAGATCCCAACGTAGAGGCAGGCCTTGGATGAAATGCGCAGGGCGCTGCGATCGTTCCAAAGCCGCGCAACCGAGAAGACGCCGCCCGCAGCGAAGATCAGGATCGCGGCAAACAACAGCGCGAGTTGGCCGGCATGAGGAACATCAGCCATGGTGCAATTCCGGGTGTCGCTCCAACAGCCAGTCCCGAAGACCGGCCGCGTCGCGGGTGGCAACCACGTTCAGGGCTTCCTCGCTTGCCAGCTCGCGGAAAATCTGTCGCCGCTCGGCAATCTCCACGTTCGCCGATTTGATCAGGGGCCGCAACTTCTGCATGGCGTCAGCCATCTGTTGCCAGCGCGAGTCGAACGAGGCTTCGAGCGTGTCGCGGATCAGCGCCGCCAGCGCCGGGCTTCCGGCGGAGATCGCAAGCATGACCTCGCCCCGACGCAAGCGCGCCGGAACGGTGAAGTCGCCCGGTTCGTCCTCGTCGGCATCAGCACGATTCACCAGCAGTCGCCGGGCGGCGGCGTCGCGATCGATTGCGTCGTTGACCTGGGCGTTATCCGTTGCCACGAAGACGAGCCTCGCGCCGTCCAGGTGCTCGGGGCGATACGCTTGCTGCAGCCGCTCGACCTCCGGCGGAAGCGCGTCGCAGAATGTTAATGCGACGCAACGAACGCGTGCGGCTCCCGCTTCGATCAGCCCGCGCGCCTTTCGCGCCGCCACCGGGCCGCCTCCGATGATGACGGCTGTCCAGCGGGTGATGTCCAACAATACCGGGTACGCGTGCGCCACAGGTTCACGGATTTTACGGGGCCGAGAGGGATGATTCCATTGGGGAACAGTTCACCGCCGGGACCGCCCAGGGCGATCGCGTGTCGCCGAAATGGGAGGGCGAGGCTCCTGCCGAGCCGGGATTTTCGAGCGGGCTTCGGCTCGGCAGGAGCCTCGCCCTCCCAGAACAAACTTCGTCTCATGCTTGGAAGCGCGGATCGCTGGCGGTGGCGACGATGGTGCCGCCCACGTTGACTCGGGCGGGGAGAACCGCCGCCAGGATGCGGCTGTCGTCGCTCAGAGTGCTGCGGAGGGTGATAGCTCGGATCTGGGACTTGGGCAGAAGCGTCAAACCTGAAAAAATGGTCCCGCCCGGCAGCGGCGCGCCGCCGGCCACGATCTGGCTGGAGTTGATGGGCCCACCGACGAAGAGCGACGTGATCGTCGCCACGACATAACGGTCATCGGATGTGCCGAGGACATCGTCCGAGCCGGCGTCGGCACCGACGAAGATCTCGGCGTTCGACAGGCTGCCGTTCACGTGGAGCGTTCCGACCCCACCGGCGATGGCCCACGTGCCGCCGTCGATCGTGCCGAGGGTTGCCGTGGTGAGCTTGCCGCCGTTGTGAAGCTGAAGATCGGGATCGAAAACGCCTTTGACGGTGAGCGTTTGAATGGAGGGCGCGATGATCTGGCCGCCCACCCATGATGAGGCGGTAAGCATGCGAATGGCAGAGCCGGAGGTGAAGTCAACGCCAGACACTGCGCCCAGCGAGAGGGTGACGGTGCCGCCGGATCCAATGGTCATGGGCATGCTTCCACCATCACCCAGGGATGCGAGAGTGAGGGTTGCGATGCTTCCGCCAATCGACAAGCGGCCGGTCACCGACGCCTTCGTTCCCGTGATGCTGGCCAGTGGGCCGGAGCTGGTGATGGAGTCGAACGAGAAGAAGGAGCCGTGCAGGGGAGTGATCAGCAGTTTGCTGGAAGTGGTTGTCCCGGAGAGGGCGATGTCGGTGAGCCCATTTGTTTGCGTTACGCTGCCGTCGCCCCCACCCGACATCGAGAGCCTGGCTTGATCGCCCGCGGCATCGGTCACGGTGAGAGTGAGATTGGCATGAGTTCCGACCGTTCCGAAAACCAATCCGGCAGCCTGAAGACGTCCGGTGTTGACCAGGGTCGTCGTCGTCAGCTCGTCGGAGGTGATCCCTGAAATCGGCACGATTTCGGCGATGAGATAATAGGTGCCCGGCGTATAGGTCCCGAACTTGAACGCCCCCGTAAGGGTCGTGCTTTGCCCGATGCCCAGGGCGATGGACCGATTTTGCAAAGCCGCCGCTGTCAGGGCGATCGCAGAAGAGTCGAGCGTTTTGGTTGGGGAAAGGAACAGGTCGACCGACAGGCGTCCCCGCGCAACCGCCCCGCCGCCGTTGGTAAACGTGAGCGTGACGCTGCCGGGATCCTTGGGCAGGAACAGGCTCGGGGCGGTGACGGTGGTCAGTGCCGGGACGATTAGCGGCGTGGTGGCCGTCGTCAGAAGAACGGTTTCGTTGATTGGAGAGGAGGTCACGTTTGCATAGGTCGCGTCGCCGCTGTAGACGACGGTAATCTTCTGCACGCCCACGCCGCTGAGAGGAGCAGAGAGTTTGGCGCGACCGTTCTTCAAGGCGACGGTGCCAAGCGAAGCCGTCCCGTCCATGAAGTTGACCGTTCCGGTGGGGACCGGGAGGCTGGTCGTGGAGGGAACGGATCCGGGCGTGACGGCCGCCGGGGGCGGGGCCTGCACGAGGGCGCTGAACGTGACGGGCACGCCGTCAACGACGCGCGGGGTCGAGGTTCCCAAGGTGATCGTCGGGGCCACGGGAACGGTCCTGGTGTTCAGGAGCACCGATGCCGAGGCGGCCGGGATGCGCGTCTGGCTGAGCGAGCTTCCGGCCGGAGCATCGATCGAAAGCAGGTCGAGATACCCATCGCCGTTGAAGTCACCGGCGTAGACGGTGATCGGCACGCCCGGAACGGCAAACGAACTGGGCGTGCCAAAGGTGCCGTCGCCGTTGCCGGTCATCACCTCCAGAGCAGAGGTACTCGCGTCGGGACTGGTGGTGCCGACGATGAGGTCGGGAATTCCGTCCCCATTGACGTCTCCAGTTGTCATCGAGGTGATGGTCGAAGCAGTACCGAGCGAGATCGGCGTACCAAATGTAAATGTTCCGTCCCCGTTGCCAAGCAGCACATCGATCTGCCCGGCGGGAGAACCGGCAGGCGGAAGCAGCGCCACGTCAAGGTTGCCGTCGGCGTTGAAGTCGTCCACGGCAAACGCCCAGTAGGACGGAAGCGCCGCAGGCGCCGACGACGACGCGCCGGACCCGGATGACCCGGTGGAAGTTGATGGCGCCTGTGGGAATGGAATCGGCGCGGCGAAACTCCCGGTCCCGTTGCCCAGCGATACACCGAAGGCACTCAGGACATCGATGTTTCCGTCGTTATTGAAATCGTCGAAATCGAGGGAGGCGAAGCTTTGGTTCAAGCCGCTTGCCGTGCCGAGGACGCTCGAAATCGGAGCCTTGAAGGTGCCATCACCGTTGGCCAGCATTACGCTGACGCCGAGCGTCTCGGTTTGTGTTTGCGTGGAACCCTGCGTCGTCTGAGCGACGGGCGTGAGAGTGACGGCAATGAGGTCGGCGTTCCCGTCACCGTTCACATCGGCAGCGTCGAGCGCCACGGTATTGGGCGGAAGTTGATACGCATCGGCTGTAGCGGTGGCGCCGAAGGTTCCGTCGCCGTTTCCCGGAAGAACGCCGACCGCGGTCGCCAGGTCAAGATTGCCGTCGTTGTTGAAATCTTCCAGGGTCTGCACTTGCGCCCCGGGCCCGACGAGCGCGCCGGGCGTAAAGATGCCCTGGCTTGTTCCCAGGAAGACCTGTCCCGAGCCGTCGTCGTGACCGACGACCAGGTCCGGGATTCCGTCACCATTGAGGTCGCCGATGGAGGTCGCCGTCACGTCGTATTCGCTGGTATTGACGCTCGTGGTGACGGGCGCGGCGAAGGACACGGCAGCCAGAAGCCTGCGGATCTCGAGAGTTTCCAAAACGGGGGCGCGGTTCCGATGACGAGGTCGCCGTGACGGGTTCATGTGCTGCCGATTGTAACGCATGGAGCGATCATTCCCGCCAGGGCGAGTGGATGGATCGCCGAAGGATCCCGGCCCGGCGCGGCAGAGGCGAGCCGCGCGAAGCCGACTGAGAGCGTGTCCGCCAGACAGGGGCGCTCGTGGGCACAATGACATCGCTGCCCGTCGACGAACGAGACCCGCGCCGCATCGGACGAGCCGCCCCGGCAAGAAGGCACGCGGCCCAAATCGCGGCCGCGCTCAGGAGCAACAAAGCGATTGCCAGAATCATCAGCAGCGCTGTCGCCGACATCACATCCTCCGGCCATTCAACGTCGGCTACCCACTGATATTCTGTACCAGTATGGCGCTAAGTTCTTCCCGTTATAGGCTGAAGAGCATATCGGAGCGTCTAACGATCAACGCGCTATTCTTGCTTCCAAAAGCGATGCAATTGCAGAGTGCGACTTCGGCCGGGAGCTTTCGGGCGCTGTTGGGAATGTAGTCGAGATCGCAGTCTGGGTCGGGCCGATCGAGGTTGATGGTCGGGTGGAAGATGCCGTCCTGGAGCGCAAGAACGGTAGCGGCCAGCCCGGCGGCGCCGCAGGCGCCTTGGGGATGGCCGATCATCGATTTGGTGGAGCTACAGGGAATGGAAGCTGCGCCAGCACCAAAGCATCGCTTCATTGCCGCGGTCTCGAGCTTGTCGTTCAAGGCGGTGCCGGTGCCATGGAGGTTGGCATAGTCGATTTCGTCCTTCGCCGCGCCCGCGTCGGCCAGCGCCATCTCGATGGCGCGGACCGGCTCCTCGACATCGGGCGCGATCTGCACGCGGTGGTAGGCATCGCAAGTCGAGCCATATCCGGCAAGCTCGGCCAGGATCGTCGCCCCACGATGCAGCGCACGGTCGCGCTCCTCAAGGACGAACATCCAGGCGCCCTCGCCCAGGATGAATCCATCGCGGTCGGCGGAAAACGGACGTGACGCCGAGTGGGCATCCTCCCAGTGGCGGGTGGAAACGACCCGCATCTTCTCGAACGCGGTGAGAATGCCGCGGGAGATTGGCGCATCCGCGCCTCCGGCGAGCATCATGGGAATGACGCCGGCGCGGATCATCATCATCGCATGGCCGATCGCGTCGGTGCTGCTGGTGCAGCCGGTCGAGAGGACATGGGACGGGCCGCGAAGCCCCAGGGCGATGGACAGCTCGCTGGAAAGATTGCCGTGGGTGCCGGCGGTGATCGAGTAGAGCGATACGGTTCCCTGGAGGAAAAAGGTTTTGTATTGCTCTTCGACGAATGCGAGTCCGCCTCCGCCTGTGCCCAGGGAGACGCCGATGGTGCGGGAACCTTCCTTGTCGAGGAGGAGATGCGGACCCGCGGCAGCCTGCTCTGAGGTTCCTCGAAGAGAGCCGCTGGGCTCTCGTTTGAGGGGTGAATCGTTTGTCCAAAGTCGGGCTTGGGCGAGCGCTTCGCGTGAAGCGGCAAGCGCCAAAGGCACCATCCGCGGGATGCGGCGAAGCTCGGCCGGTTCGAGCAGAGCAGTGGGATCGAAGTCGTGAACGGCGGCGGCCACGCTGGATCGAAGGCCGGTGGTATCGATGCGAAGAGGCGAAACGCCGCTGCGCCCTTCGCGGCACCCGTGGGCAAACTCGTCAGCGCCGATCCCATTGGGGCTAACCACGCCCATCCCGGTGATGACCACGCGCGGCCGCGACGCTTGGGGCACAGAACCTCCGCGAAACCGACCGCCTCGCACCGGAGGCACGTTGCGGCATTTTAGGCATCGTCGCGCCAGAGCGTGACGGCCGGCGGATGACCGGGACGAACCACGCCCACCGCACTGAGACTATCGAGCGCCGCGCAGAAGGCGATATCCGGCTCGAGCCCCGCCCGGCGGATGTTGTGGCCGCCGCGGGATTCGTAAAGCGCGCCATAGAGGTGATCCCGATTGGAGAGGAAAAGGTTCCGCGCCATCCAGGCCGTATCGGAGAGCAGTTCGACATCGGCGCGGGCTTCCAGCGCCGCGATCACCGCGCCAGCCCCCAGCGTATCTTCCGTGCAAACCAAGCCCTCGGTCCCAGAGCACAGGAGCGTCACATCCAGGTTGGCCTGCGATAACGCCGTCGCGACATGCCGTGCATTTGCCAGAGCACCGGTAAAGACCGTTTGAGCCGACATGGCCGCGAGAATTGCTACGGTGCCATTCGTTGTGGTCATGAAAAGCGTGGTATTGGCGTGGACATCGCGCTGAAATGCGGCGGGACTGTTTCCCAAATCAAAACCGGGCGGCTTGATTGCGTGGCGTTCGCCGCACGTCAGGTGCGGGCCGCTAAAAGAACGGCCCGCAGCTAAAGCCGCATCGAGATCACCGAAGACGCGGATTTCCTTTACGCCGGCGGAGAGTGCCGCGGCCATCGTGGTCGTCGCTCGGAGCACGTCAAAGACGACCACCGCCCTGTCCGACAGGTGCTCGGGCTTGAGCTCCCGCGGCAAGAGGACCACATCGATTTTCATGGTTCGGATTAGACTTGAGGCGCCGGCAAATTCTCATAGACGAGTTGGGTGGCGCGACTCAATATCGGTCGGCATTATCGAGAATGCTGCCGGGCCTCGCGTAGCGTTCCCACGACTCGCCATGACACTTAGGGCACAGACGAGGCGGCGTGACCGCGCCCTCCGGCTCGAAACCGCAGCAGCGGCACTGGATCTGGAAGATCGCCGTCCGATGCGATGCGGCTGCGAATGCATTGTACGTCGCGAAATGCCCCTCTGACCCGAATCGCTCCATGCTGATCGACATATCTAAATCTCCTTTGCGTCAGGCTTTGTATGCCTCGAAGCGTCCCAATGAGAGGAACGGCTTGAGCAAAGGAGATACCAGCGTCAACTGACGGAGCGAGCCGAGCAGAAAAGCCATGATTTCCCACGGCGCTGCGAATGTACGGATTTTCAGCATTGCGGCGAATCACCCAAATTGACACCACTGCAAACGCCAATCTGACGGACTGTCGGGCACGGTGTCAGGTGCCGGTCAGAACGTCCGTGATTGCCGATTTGCGGGACCGGTCCAGGTTCTCGTAATGCCGCAGCTTCCGCTGCAATGTGCGAACGGAGATGCCGAGGCGCTCGGCCGCGTGGGTGCGATTGCCGGCACATTGCTCGAGAGCCTTGGTGATGGCGAGCTTCTCCAGTTCGTCCATGGTCATGTTGGCCGTCATCTCTTTGGGCGCGGCCACGTCGCTGGAGGCCGCCATCATCTCCTCGGGGAGGTCATTTTCCGTCAGCACCTCGCCGTCCGCCAGAACCATCATGCGCTCGAGGGTATTGCGCAGCTCGCGGACATTGCCGGGCCACCGGTAGGCTTCGAACCGGCGCATCACTTCCGGCGAAATCCGCCGCGAGGCGGTGTGCTTCTGAACGCTGATTTCGCGGAGGAAATGCTCGACGAGAATCGGGATGTCGTCCGTCCGATGCCGCAAGGGTGGCAACTGGATGGTGACGACGTTGAGGCGATAGTACAGGTCCTCGCGGAACGTGCCTTCCTCGAGCATCCCGCGGACATCCCGGCTCGTGGCGGCGATGACGCGAACTTCAACTTTGCGGTCTTCATGCCCGCCCACGGGCGTCAGGGTGAGCGTCTCCAGAACACGCAATAACTTGGCTTGCAGGCCCAGTTCGAAGTCGCCAATTTCGTCGATGAAAAGCGTGCCGCCGTCAGCCTGCTCGAACCGGCCGACGCGCCGGTCAGTTGCGCCGGTGAACGCGCCGCGAACGTGGCCGAATAGCTCGCTTTCGACCAGAGTGGCAGGGACTGCGGCGCAATTCACCGCCACGAACGGGCCCTTTTTGCGATTGCTGTTGTGGTGGAGGGCTTGGGCGACCAGTTCCTTGCCGGTCCCGCTCTCGCCGAGAATAAGCACGGTGCTGTCCACCGGGGCGGCCCGCTGGATCTTGGCGAACACGTCCTTCATCTGCT
>Ga0182024_10013419_pt1 | contig 16001 bp, 15 predicted proteins | sample P32metaG_FD_120480 | JGI IMG/M metagenome (GOLD analysis project Ga0182024, IMG submission 120480) | Permafrost microbial communities from Stordalen Mire, Sweden - P3-2 metaG (Illumina Assembly) | ecosystem: Environmental > Terrestrial > Soil > Wetlands > Permafrost | place: Sweden: Stordalen... | reverse complement strand
CTGCTGTTCCAGGCCCCAGCCGATCAGCGCTTGCAGGAAGCGATTGAACAGACCATAGCGTGGCGTGAAGAGGACAGAAAACAGGATCCCGACAAAAACCTGGCCTGCGAGGTTGGGCGCGAAGATCGCCAGGCGAAAAATTCCCTTGAGGCGGTCGTTCTTGGCGTTGAGCAGGATGGCCAGACCAAGGCTCAGCGGCAATTGCAGGCAGATGGAGAAGACCGCGAAAATCGAGGTGTTCCACATCGCTTTTCGGAAATCGGGATCATGCAGGACGAAGTTGAAATTGCTCCATCCGACGTAGGCTTTCCGGGCCGGACCATCGGTTTGGTAAAATGCCAGCACGGTCGCGGAAATCAGCGGATAGAGAAAGAAGACGAAATTTACGACCAGGAACGGAAGCAGAAACAGATATGGAATAGCCCGCGAGCGCGCTTGCCACCCACGCAGGCGAAGCAATCGGCGTGGCTTGGCGGCGATACGCCCAAGCTCCTGTGGAGGCGGAAATGCGGTGCGGGGAGGGGCACTCATGATGGGGGGGCTGCCGCTTGGCCGGATGATCCCTTCAGGAAAACGTTTCGATCCATAATCACACGGACGCGATCGGCGCAGCGGTGAAGCTCCGCTCGGGCGTAATCACGCAGCCCTTGATCGCCATGGCTGGCGTAATAGTCAGCGGTGTTGGAATAAGCTTCGGATAGCTTGGCGATGGCCATGGAGTTGTAGGCGGTGTCGTGCTCCTTAGGCACGTCGGGGGCGAGCGCTGCGTAGGCGCGCCCCAATTCGACGCCGCTCCAGAATGCGCTGGGCTGGAAGAACTCCGGCCTGTTCCATGCGGCTTTGAGAGGCGGCAGGATGTGGGTGGCGGCGAAACGGGGGCCCAGTTGATCCGGATCGTAATAAAGATACATCGCCAGCTTCCAGGCCAGATCGAAATCGCGGCACTGTTTCGTGAAAGCGAGTCCTGTTCCGCCCCAGGTGCTGGTGCGAACTCCGCCGGGATACCAGGCGGGCAGGGGCGTCAGGCTCATTTTCCCAGCGACGCTGGGGATGTCGGATTCAATGCCGATGGTCCGCCAATCGGGACACATATAGAACAGGCAGAGGCCGTCGATGACAGCCATGGAAAACCCCTGTCCCATTCCGCATGGAAAAGAGATGCGGTCTTTCCCGCTGACTTGTTTGACATACCAGCACATGACGTCGAGGGATTGCTCGCTGTCAAAGGCGACGTCCCCCGCCGCGTTAAACAGGCTGCCGCCGTGCTGGAGGATCAGAAAGAGCAGGACGTCGCTGCCGTCGTTGGGGAGATCGATCATGTAATGGGCGGGGATTCCGTCGGGGCCGGTGGTTTTGGCGACGACCTGCCGGCCGACTCGGCAGAATTCGTCCCAGGTGGTCAACTGGTTTACATCGATGCCCAATTGCTCTACCAAATCGCGCCGGTAGGCGAGCATGACCGGGTGCACATCGTGCGGCAGAGCGAAGATGTGGCCGCGCGAAGACCATCTCGTGAAACGGTTGCGGACCAGCCGATCGTACAGGCCGGTCTTGTGGACCTGGTCGGTCAGATCAACGAATCCCACGCCATCGAGCGGCCCGCGGGTGAACAGGCCAAGCGTTCCGTAGAGCAACTCGACCATATCGGGTACCTGGGCCCCGACTTGCAGCGCCGACTGTAACCGGTCCTGTAGCGCTTTCTGGTCGACGACCTCGAGCTGGATCTTCACGCCGTAGCGCTGCTCGAATTTGGCGATGGCGGGGCGATAAGCCTCGGCGTGCTCTTTAACGAACGTGGCATAAACCAGATCGGGCAGGCGCGCATCGGACATTTCTGCCGACTCGCGCGGCGCGATGAGATATATCCCGGATGCCACCGCGAGCACCAGGATCGCCAGAGGCGCTGTGCCGTAGGGGAAGTTCATGGGCCTGTGGCTTGGTCGCCGGTCAATTCAATTGTGGTGACGCTGCGCGCCGGCATGGTGTAATCGAGATTGTGCCCGTCTTTGATCCCGATCGTGCCCGCCGCCTGAATCCTGGGGCCGGCGCCGGTCAACTGGAATGCCTGGGCCTGCGTGAAGCGGCCGGCATCATGCAATTGCAGCGTACTGGTCCTGGGTTGTTCACTTCGATTGATCAGAACGATGACCATCCGTCGGGGATTCTTGGAATCGCGGCTGGCATAAATCGCGCTGTCCTGGATGCTGCTGGTTCGTGCGCGTATGGAGGTATCGCCGAAGGCGGCATTGTTGCCGTCGAAATTGCGATACATTTCAAATGCGGCCCCCTGATAGGGGATTTGGCTGCCGGCGGGCCAGAGCGCGGCGGCGAACACGCCCTGAACGCCGAAAATTCCCAGCGCGTCGGCCTGGGCAATCCCTCCGGAGATGTCCTCACCACCGCCAAAATCATATTCGGTGAATGACAGCCGGGTCCCGGGGTAATGTGCCGCGATCTTTTCTTTGAGCAGTGGGATTAAGCGAATCGGGCCATGGGTCGAACTCTTGGTGATCCAACTCACTTCCGTGAAGTTTGGATCCCACAGAGATCGCGTGGCCTGCACACGCGCGGCAGCGACCGGTGGCGCGTTGGCATCTTTGGAGGTCATGCAGACGCGCACGCCATTGCCGGTGGCTTCGGGATAATAGTGAACGTCAAACACGTCCAGCAGTCGCTTTCCGGCAGTTCCCTGGGCGGCTGCCATTTGTGCCAGATAGAAATCCTGGAAATCCCGTCCGCGGCCGTCGGGGGCATCTTGCAGCGTCTGGTAGCCGTGCCAACCGTAATTCACCGGGCCGAAAATCAGCGTGCCGGGCATCACGTCCTTGATCGCCTTGGCGTAATCGGTGCTTTTGCTGACCAGTTCGGCGTATGTCACGGGTTGGGGATGGACTTCGGCGTGGGTTGAAGCCCAGATGTCCGGCTCATTGTCCAGGTCGAACCAGATCGGATGCATCGGGTCCGCCTCAGCATAGGGATATTTGGTCTTGACCCAATTGACGAATTCGTCCTGGTAGACAATGGGGCTGTTAGGATCGGGCGTGAGCGTGAAAGGAGCGTTTTTTTTCGGCTGTACCGGTCGAAATTCGGTCTTCAAATAATCGGGAACCTGACGCACATCACTGATTGTGGGAGTCCGGTGGGCCGACACATAGCCGGCCATCGGGATCGTAAGAATCAGCGCGGCATTTTTTTCGGCGGAGATCTGGATGGAGGGAATGCACGCGCCGCCGGGCACATCGGCCAAATTCTTATAGGCGGGGCCCGATACAAGGTAATCGTCGCTTTGGAAATGCCAATCGTTGCCCGCATTGGAGGCGTTGTTCGTCCAGTTGTAAGCGCTGATTCGATTCCCGCCCATGCGGTTGAAGGTGAGGTTGGTGTAAGGCACGTCGAGCCCGTTAATGCCATAGATAAAACGGGAAATGGGCTTTGCCTCCCCGGCGGCGTCGACGTCGAATCGAATCGCCGGGGCTTGCTGGGCCAGGACCATTGAACTCCAGCAGACGACCAGGACAATTGCTGAATATGGGGTTTTCATATTTTTCGAGATGAGCGATTCGGTCGGGCAATACAGGCAAGCAATCCCGCAGCCAATAGTCCGCCGCCGGTTGGCTCGGGCACGGTAATTATGAAAGTGTTATTAGCCCCTTGTGTCATTGTCAAATCATACGTCTGGCCATCGACAGTCACCGCGTAGGTTCCGTAGGTCCCGTTGGTAGTCCCCGGTACGGCATCGACGAAGTTAAAAGCGTTGCTGATGAGCTTCATCTGGACATTCGTGCCGGCGCCAATCGGCAGGCCGTTGGCCCCGTCGATGGTGATCGTTCCCGGACCGGAGCGGAATTTGTCGGCGTACGTTTGCGCGGCCTCCAACGCCACCGTGTTTGTGTTGGAATTCAGTACAGTGGCACCGCTGCTTGCGCTGAGGCTGTTGACATTCAGATCGGGCGTGGCCGAGCCGGTCTGGTTATCCAGCTGTACGCGGACCATGTAGGTTCCGTTGGCGCTGGGATTGGAATCGCCGGGCAGATTGAAAGTAGCGGAATAGGTGTTGGAATTGGTGGAATTGACGGAAAAAGATTGACTCATCCCCGCGACCGAGATGGACATGTCGGGCCAAGTGGTTCCCGATTCAACACCCGAGACATTGACGGTAAACGTGATCTGGCCGCCGCTGGACGGGACTTGAATGTATGTGCCGACATAACCATCGCCGTTGGGTCCTACGCCGTTAACGGCGTTGGCGGCGCTGCCTCCGACGACGTTGTTGCCCACTGTCCATCCAGTGCCGTCGGCCTCGCCGTTGGATTGGAAGACCAGGTTATCGCCGTTCACGGTGCTTTGCGCATAAACGGGCGTGGCCGCCCCGCCGGCGAGAAGAAATAGACCGACAAGACGCTTCATGAAAGGGGTTGTCCGCAATAAGATGGGGCGTCCGCTACCAAAAAAAGAAGCCGACAGTCAACTACGGAAATTGACTATCGGCGGAATGTGTAACGCGAGAACCAGAGCTCCTGCTCAGATACTCAAGCGGTCTTGTTTTTGCGACGCAGCATGAGGCTTAATCCTCCCAATCCCAGGAGCGATGCAGATGCCGGCTCCGGCACGGTGCTGAGCGTGAAATTGTCGAAATAGAAGTCGGTGGGTGGATTGGAGTCGTTTGTTTGAATGGCGAACTGGATATACCCGGGGCTTGCCGTTATGGCGGCCTTGTAGGCGTCGTAGTTGATAGACACGGTGTTTAATTGTCCGCTGAAGGGAGGATTCTGGTTGACGGTGCCGGTAGTCACCGCCAAAGGACTGGTGGCTCCGCTTGAACCGCCGACGGACGTAAAGCCGGCGCCCGGGGCGTTCAGAATGATGTTGTACAACTGCGAATAGCCAGTGGATTCAGTGCCAGGCGCGACTTCCCACTGGAAGCTGAGGATGTCATTGGCGAGAAACTGGGAAGTCAGACCATTGGCCACGAAATCGAATCCGAGATCGGCGCCAGTACTTAGACCACCGTTAAAACCAGAAGCCGTCAGATCGAGGACTTTGGTGGTATCCGTGCCGGTGCCCGGGGTAATGACGCTGCCAGCCGTCGGGCTGGAGAAGGTGTTTGCCGTCACACCACTGGAGTTGGTAAGCGTGCCGAAACCGTCGGGCGTACCATCCTCGAAGTTGGCGAAGATCTGGGCCCCTGCGCTGGAGCCATGCGATATTACGCCCAATCCAGCAACAAGCGCCGCATGGAACATCAAGACTCTCTTGCGAACATTCTCCATATGCCCTCCGAGGTAACGATTTGGATGCGGGCTCTGAAGCGACTGGTCACGTCCAGGTGCCGCCAGCAGCCCTCCAAATGGAGTTTATTAGGTAAACGCTTACTCAGAATATTGCTGCCCGCGCGACGTGTCAAGGAAATTCCACAGGAAACTGTTTACCTGTGAGAATCTGGCGTGGTTTTGCATCCCGGTTGGTCTCTATGGACTGTTCGGGAAGGTTCGAGCGGCTTGCGTGCTTTCAATAGCGCCGACGGTGTGATGCTTCTGAATCACTCGCGAAATTCTCTTGACAAGAATTTCGGATCGATTAATATAGGTAAACGTTTACCCCAGCGGTGCGGGTCTCTACATCGAGCCGTCCGTCAGCACTGACGGGGGCTGGGCGGATTTTCAAAGGAGTCGTCATGCGCAGCACGGCTAAGCTTCTGACGGGTGGTCGTACCGAAACTCGAGGGGCCTTCACACTCGTGGAACTTCTGGTCGTGATCGGCATCATCGGGTTGCTGATTTCGATCCTTCTGCCGGCCCTGGGCCGCGCCCGCCAGCAGGCGAATGTGGTGGCCTGCGAATCCAACCTCCGGGAAATCGGCCAGGCTCTTGTCCTCTATACCATGGATAACCAGGGGGTCCTGCCTTTTGGCATGTGGGACGGTGGGTGGAACCCCAACACCATGACCAGCGGTGGACAGGATACCCCCAACTATAACATTGGCAGTGTTTGGGACAATTTGATCGAGCCGGAGCTCACTCACGTCGGTGGCTCCGATTGGCAAGATAACGCTGGCAATGGAATGAGAGCGGGAGTGCGGAAAGTCTTCGTATGTCCCGACGCACAAGTTGGCACGGATGGTACGGGGAATCTTTATAATACTTACGTCTGCCATCCTCGGCTGATGCCTCAAATGGACAGTTATTACGGCCCACAGGGCAAGACCGCCAAGGTCCCATACGGGATTCCATATAAACTCTCCCAGATCAAGCGCAGTGCTGAGGTGTCGATTATTTGGGATGGGGCGCTGCAACTGATCACGGGCGGCACCGAGGCTGGAAGCTGGCAGCTTGGACCGTACGCCTTCCCTATTGACAGCTCCCTCGACGCGTACAGGCTCGGTTATAGCACGTACCTGACTGACGATTACGCGCTCGATCCCGAGTCATATATGACGCCTAATACCCCGGTGGATTTGGATGATTCTACTCCTTTGGCATATGTGAACACGGACAGCACCGTCAATGCGGCCTGTCCCCGATTCCGCCACTTGCAGAATACCGAGATGAATGCCCTGATGGTCGATGGGCATGTGAATACTTATCACTACAACCCGAAAGGTCCACCCGGTGAGCTAACCGATTGGCTTCGGGGCAGTATTAACGTGAACTTCGAATACTAAATCGGCGGCACGGCGGTCGCGCATCCGAAGTTAATGGCCATTACCCATCTTCGGACGGAGGATGTGTGGGAATCCGGCAGAAACTGAACAACGCGTCCAAGGGTGTCGTCGCGCTGGTTATCATTTTCGTCCTCGGGGTGTACGGCGTGGTCGCGTGGGAGATCCGTCGTCCCGCGGCCGGAGGGCATGCAAACGTCAGGAGCTACTACACCCTCGACGAGGGAAAGACGTATTTTGCCGATGATGGTGCGCTGTTTCCACCGTTCGATTATGAGGGCGGCCAGGCTGTCCGTTGTTATGTGTTCACATCCCCCTCAAGCGGTGAATTCGTCGCATACCTTGAAAAATTCTCGCCCGAGATGAAAGAATTGTTGGAAAAGCCATCGGATCCGACGCATCCCGGCGCCGCTCCGCCGATCAATTACGCCGCCGGTGTTCTGGTCAAAAGGCTCGGCGACAAAACGTGGGTTCCCGAGGCCAGTCCCAAGGGCGAGGCGATTGTGCACGACGTGAAATGTCCCAATGGATCCAACGAAAAGCCCGCCGCCGTCACTCCATAGCATTCCTCAGGGGCGGCTACCAAGGGATCTAGAATGGCAAGGTGGAATTTGGCTGCGGCTTCAGTTGTATTGGGCGCTTTGACCACTGCCGCATTGGCGCAGACGACCGGCCTCAAGGACGTCTACCGCGATGACTTTCAGATCGGCGTTGCCCTCGGCGGCAAGCTGCCGGATTCTTATTCTCGCGCGGAAATCCAGATGATCGTCAATCAGTTCAACGCGGTCACGCCGGAGAACTGCATGAAGCCGCAATCGGTCCATCCGCAGGAGAATGTCTGGACATTTGACGAGGCCGATGCCCTGGTGCAATTCGCCCGCGACCATCACATGGCGGTGTATGGGCACGCGCTGGTGTGGCACAATCAAACCCCCACCTGGTTTTTCGAAGACGGCGCCATGCCCGCGTCGCGGGAACTTGCGCTGCAGCGGCTCAAAGAGCATATCCAAACCGTGGTGGGGCGGTACAAGGGGCAAATCCGATCCTGGGATGTCGTCAACGAGGCAATCTCAGACGGCCCCGCGGAATATCTCCGCAAAACCAAGTGGTTAACGACCATTGGCCCAGACTACATTGATCAGGCTTTTCGCATGGCTCACGAGGCGGACCCGGACGTTGAGCTGCAATACAACGACTACAACATTGAAAACGGCGTGAAGCACCAGCACGCGATGAAGTTGCTGCGCGGGCTGAAGGAGCGCGGGATTCCGATCACTTCGGTCGGGATTCAGGGACACTGGCTGCTGGATCGCATCCCGTATTCCGACATTGAGACGGCGATTGACGATTTCCAGCAATTGGGACTTAAAGTGAGCTTCACCGAAGTTGATCTGGATGTGCTGCCGCGACATACCAATGGGGCGGATGTGGGCAGCAAGGAAATGCCAAATGCGTCCCTGGCGTTGTCGGGGACGGCGTTGGACGACGTGCTCAAACGTCAGGCGGACCAGTACGCGCGGTTGTTCCGTCTTTTTGACCAACGCAAGGCCGTGATCGAGCGCGTGACGTTTTGGGGAGCGGATGATGGCCGTTCCTGGCTTAATACCTGGCCGAGCCATCGCGAAAACCACGCGCTGTTATTCGACCGGCAGTTTCAACCCAAGCCGGCGTTTTTCGCCGTCATTAATGCCTTGACGCCGCCACCAGCGCCCGGGCAGTGATTGGATGTTCAAATTATGTCCAATTCACCCGCCCCGATTAACCATGACGCCAAGGCCCTTGGGCACAAGTTGCCGCCGCAGTTGCGGCAATCTACTATAATGCTGCAAGTGCCTTCACGCCGGCCGACTATTACTGACGTGGCCAAGCTTTGCGGTGTGACACCGGCGACGGTAAGCCGTGTTCTAAACAAAAAGAAGGAGTTCTCCACCACCGAGGCGGTGCGGAAGAAGATTTGGAACACCGCCTCAAAGGTGGGCTATGTTCCGGATCTGAGCGCCCGCAATCTCAGCCGCAGCAGCACACACATCATCGGGCTGTTCGCCTCGCCGCAGACACACGTGGCTGAGGGCATTAATGAATCGTTGATCGAGGGGATCGCGTCGGTCCTGCACGCCGCCAATTACGATGTCTTCTTCGAGCTGAGCCCGATGCAGAGCGATCATCCACTTCCATTCTGGCGGTTTGACGGGGCGATCCTGATGCAGTCGCCCAAGCCGGAGACGGTGAGCCAACTCGATTCCCGCCGCGTTCCCTATGTCTGCGTCAACGAGCGCGTTGGCCATCCTGTCGCACAAGTGCTGGCCGACGATGCGATGGGAATGAAAAGCGCCATCGAGCATTTGACAAAATTGGGCCACAAGCGCATCGCCTACGCCAACGTCCGCGCCGGTTATTTCAGTCACTACAGCGTCAGCGAGCGTTACGACACGCTGCTGGCGGAGGCGCGCAACAAGAGGGTGCATCTGGTGCCCGGTCACGAAATGCCATTTACCGACCCCGCGGAATTTCTGCGGCGTGCCGTCATCGACGGTGGGGCGACGGCCATTATCACCTACGATCATCGGATCGGGGTCATGATCCTCAGCGCCGCCAATACCTTGGGGATGCGGATTCCCACGGATTTCAGCCTGATCTGCTTCAACGATGTCTTTCCGGTTGCGCTGCTGAATCCACCATTGACATCGGTAGCGGTGGCCGGCGGAGAGATGGGCCGGCGTGGGGCCGACCTGCTTTTGAGCAGTTTGCGGAAGGCGCGCCCGGTGTCCGGGACGGAAATCCGCGTTGTGGAAGACCTGGTCATTCGGGGCTCCACCGCGCCGCCGCGGGCTTCCAAATCCTAAGGCGCCCACGGCCCGTTGCGCGACGCATGCGCGATCATGGAAAACACAATGCGGCCTTTGGAAAATGGGGCATTGCGGCTCTGGCGGTACTGGCAATGATCGCGCGATCCGCGTCGGCCGCCGATCGCGTGGCTGGCAATCTGATCCTCTTCAACGACAACGGCGCCTGGTGCTGGTACCAGGATGAGCGGGCATTGGTTGACCAGACCAATGACACGCTGCTGGTGAGTTCGGTGGCCGCTGGCGAAGGCGTAGATGGGAAAACGCGCGGCGGGGATGTCGATCTGGTCAGCTACGATCTGAAATCCGGCGCCGCGACCCGCATCGTTCTGCATCACAGTTTTTCCCAGGACGACCATAACACACCGGCCCTGCTCATTCGCCCTGATGGCCGGTATCTGGCGATGTACACCAAGCACAACCTGGAGAATTATTCCTGTTGGCGCATCTCGGCCAGCCCGCACGATGCCCGCGAGTGGCGGCCGGAAAAAAGTTTTGATTGGAGCGCGTACCTGGCCGCCGTCAGCGCCAAGGATCACGTGACATATTCCAACTTGTTTTACTTGCCTGCCGAAAATCGCACGTACGACTTCGCCCGGGCAGTCAATGACGATCCATCGATTCTTATTTCCACGGATCAGGGTGATAGCTGGTCTTTCGGCGCGAAGCTGCTCACTGAAGAGCGGGTGGGTTACGTAAACGGCTACGTGAAATACGCCACTAACGGGGTAGACCGTATCGATTTCATCACCACGGAGCACCATCCGCGCGATTTCAACAACAGCATCTATCACGGTTATATCAAGGGGGGCAAGTTGTTTAGATCCGATGGCACGGTGGTCGACGCGGATCTTTTCCACGGTACGGGCCATCCGCAGACCGAACTGACGAAAATTTTCGCCGCCAACAGCATTTACAACGGCGACACGATGACCCATGCCTGGACGATGGATCTTCATCTGGATTCAGCCGGGCAGCCGTGCGCGCTGATCTCCGCCCGGGCCAATGATCTGCCCCAGAACACCAATTTCAGCGATCATCGTTTTTTCTATGTCCGATTCGACGGGCGGGATTGGAAGGTGCATCCGCTGGCCAAGGCCGGCGCGTGTCTGTGGCGCGCCGAAGAGGACTACACCGGGTTGGCCACTCTGGATCCTTCTGATGTAAATGTGGTCTATATTTCCACCACGATCGATCCGCGCGACGACACACCATTGCGTGTCCATGAGATTTACAAGGGCGTGACGGCCGACAGGGGCCAGACGTGGGCTTGGACGCCAATCACGCAGGATTCAAGCGTCGATAATCTGCGTCCAATGGTTCCAATCTGGAGCGGCGGCAACACCGCGCTGCTGTGGTTCCGCGGAACGATGAGTCGTTCGCAACATTATGATTCGGCGATCGTCGGCACGATTGAGCGAAAAGGCGAAAAAATCGGCCCGGTACAATTCGTCGCGGCGGGCAAAAGCTCTGACCGAACAATTACCGGGCCGTCCCTGACCGGGGGAACTTATGATGTATTCGCATTTTTCTGGGCCGATGCAAAGGCGGATCGGGCTTTTCGCGCCGGGTTGGCCGAGAATCGGCTGATTCTGCTGCGGCCGCGTTTTTGCCAGCAGGCCGAGGCCCGGCAGTTCGCACAATCCGTGACATTGAACGATGGGCCCAGATCTCTGTACCGCGGTTATCTCGGCCGGGTTTCGCTGGGGAGCGGAGAATCGCTTCATGCGGTCATCGACGATCCGGCTGAGGGCGGGCATCGCGCCTTCGCGGGCATCGGCTATGCGGTGGTCACAGAAGCGCGATAACATTTCTTTTTGCTACTGAGCGTAGGCGGCACGATCTGGACATAAAGACAGGAGACACTATGTACGTGGTGAGTGTAACAGTTTTTGTGAAGCCGCCTTGTGTGCAGCGATTTATCGAGTCGACTCTGGATAATGCCCGTAACAGCCGCGGCGAGCCTGGGAATGTGCGGTTCGATGTTCTGCAGGCCGAAGGAGAACCGACGCGATTCCTTCTGTATGAGGCGTATCGAACCAAGGAGGACTTTGCTTTGCATCAGCAGACCGAACATTACCTGCGTTGGAAGCAAATCGTCGCGGACTATATGGCCCAGCCGCGCCAGGGCGTGAAACACCAGTCGCTGTTTTTCGGCGACCAACCAACCTGATGCCGCCTGATGCGGATGCTGGAGCCGATAGATGAAATCGTTCGAGTTTTATGGCGTGGCGAAAATAGTCTTCGGCCGGGGAACCATTTCCCAAGTCGGCGAGTTGGCCGCGGGATGGGGGCGGGCGGCTTTGGTAGTCCATAACGGCCCGGCGATCGATCGTCTGATTGATCTGCTGGGCGCGGCCGGCGTGGCGACGACAGTTCGCCGCCAACGCGGCGAGCCGGTTATTGCCGATGTGGATGCAGCGGTGGATGAGGCGAGGAGTCGCGGTTGCGATTCGGTGATTGGGGTGGGCGGCGGTAGTGCCATCGATGTCGCTAAGGCCGTCGCCGGTTTGCTCACCAACGTCGGATCGGTCGTTGATTACATGGAAGTCGTCGGCAAGGGGCGCAAGCTCACGCAGCCGGCCGCGCCCTGGATGGCCATCCCCACCACGGCGGGAACTGGCGCCGAAGCCACCCGCAACGCGGTGATCGGATTTCCTGAAAAACGGTTCAAGGCGAGTATCCGCAGCGAGCTTCTTCTGGCCCGCGTTGCTTTGGTAGATCCAGAGTTAGGCGTACCGGTTCCTCCAGCCGTCACGGCCAGCTCGGGATTGGACGCGCTGTGCCAACTCATTGAATCGTATACTTCCACCGGCGCCTCGCCGGTGACCGATGCACTGGCACTGCAGGGCCTTCACGTCGCCGCGCGATGCTTGATCCGCGCATTTCATGATGGGAACGACCTGGAGGCACGCGAAGGGATGGCCCTGGCCGCACTGTTGAGCGGCATCACATTGACCAGCGCCGGGCTAGGCGCCGTGCACGGGCTAGCGGCCCCGTTGGGCGCAAATTTTCCCGCCCCGCACGGAACGCTCTGCGCCGCGTTGCTGCCGCATGTGATCGCCGCCAACGTGCGCGCTCTGCGCCAACAGTCAGAAACGGGCGCGCGCGGGCTGACCCGCTATGCCGCGCTCGGCCGCCAACTGCCCGGATTCGAAACCGCCTCGACCGACGATGCCATCGACGCCTGCGCCCGCTTCACATCTGATCTGGTGCGCCAGTTGAAGATCCCGCCGCTGAAACAGTTCGGCGTTGGCCATTCCGATGTGCCTGGAATGGTCGCCCTGGCCGCCAAGGCCAGCAGCACCCGCTTCAATCCCGTAGTGCTGTCCGAAGAATCGCTGTCCGCGGCTCTGACGGCGGCCATCGAAGGCTCTGCGACGTGAGACCGCTTTCTAGCACCAAAAGTAGAAAAAGAAAGAATTATACTAAGGGTAGGGTTTAGTTTGATGCCGATACAATCTATTGGATCAACCTTGACATATGTTCCTACTCGATGTACGGTAAACGTTAAGGTGACGGAGAATGTAACTTAAAAAGGAGTATTGTTATGTCGAAACCGACCCTGCGGCCTGGCACACCAGCACCCGCATCGGCTCTTTACAAGATCGTTGGGCAGCGCGGCGGCATTAGTGGCAAAGAAGTAACTGGCGTCAAAGGTAAGCCGCTTCCGCCGACCCCCAATTCAGGCGAGTCATATAAGATTGCCGACCGCGCCCATAACAAATCTGGCCACGGAAAATAACTTCCGTTCGCCGCGGTAATTTGGCGTCGACGCGCGGTGGCTGCCGTCGCGCAAAACTCAGCTATAATCTATGCACAATTTTTTCTCTACCACCCATCACGCAGTGGTCGCTTTCTTTTCTTGGGCTTTCGCGCAAGGGCGCATGGGGGTAAGCCTTACCATAATTGCGTTGATTGTTTCCATCAGCGGTTTCGTCCTGAGTCGATTCCGATTGATTAAAGTACGCCAAATCCGCGCCTATGGCAGAATCGGCGTCAGCGATCCGCAGGGGTCCGAGTATTTTGAGGTGAGCGTTCTGAGCTTCGGGGCACCAGTCTGGGATATTTCGGCCGAGGTTACCATAACTGTACCGCTGAAGAAGAAATTCATGAGCCCCGGATTTACGCGCACCTATACGCTTGAACTCGGGCCAACGGAGGAGAACACAAATCCACTAAATAGTGGGCAGGGGATCACGTTCCAAATGAAACATCCCCAAGGCAGGCAACGGGTAGGTGGCGTCGATAGAGGGGTGGGTGGCTTCGGGGTATATTTTGATGAAATTGCGCCGGCGATTCCCCGAAGAAATATTTGTCTATGTGTTTACAGCGGTCGAGGGGAAAAAACACGCAAATTGCTGAAGCGCATACGATCTCGCCATTTTCACTGGGAGCTTGATTGCTATTTGGGTCATGTGTTTAAGGTTCAACCGTCCTGGTGGAGAAGAATCTTGGTAAGGACAGAAATTTGGTGGATGCGCCGCCAATCGCAGAAGTTTCAAAATTGGATGAAGACGGCGGGGTCTTAAGGCTGCGACAACGAACAGCCAAAGGCGATGACTCAAGACCTGCGAGAGCGTCTCACGAATGAAGATGCAAATGTCCCGAAGCGGGCGCGCCTCTAAGAATAAAGCTCCGGGAGCGCTTTGACGATTGTCACCGTTTCTACGCTCACGCGCACCACCTGCCCGACCAATCGCACGATGTATTGTTCGTCATCGTCCCGGTTTGGGTCGCTTTTGATGCCAGATCGCTTGTCCTCGCTCACTTGGTATTGATCGATTACCCAGGATGCTCTGACGGTGGCCATCGAAGGCCCAGAGGGCCCTGATCTATCAATGATCGCTCTTTGACTCACCGAGGCATAAACCCATCACTTCAACAATCGGATGCCGCGCGCTTTGGGGGTTGTATTCAAGAAGGTGCCGATTGGGATCGTCCGCTGGATGACTCAACAGTTTCAAAATGGCATCAAAAATGGCTTGGACGTGTTCACCGCGTTTTGTCGCATGGCATTTTAGATCGTCCCAGCGATGAGCGGCGCCAGCGTTGGTGGCCAGGCCTTGCCGGAGGCTGACAAAGGTCCGCATGATTTCGATGTTGACTGCCAGGGCTTGCTTGCTGCGCAACACGCTGGATAGCATCGCTACGCCCAAGCCGGTGAAGACGTAGGGAAGACGACGACGGTCGGAGCGCGCGTTTGGGTTGACAGATTGCGATGTAAAAGGTTCGTGCTCCTCACGTGTCAGCTGAAACGCGAAATCAGAGGGAAAGCGATTGGGATTTCGTTTCACAGTGTCACTGATCCGCCACCTCGGTACGCCCAACAGGGCGCCAAGCGGAGTATCGAGCATCACCCGCCGCCCTCTGATGATGTGAATCAAGTCGGCTGTGTGATCGATGGGTACGAGGGCTCTGGTTTCCTGGTCAATCGCTGTCGAGACTTTTGGAAGAGAGCGGATGTGCTGGACCCGGTTGCGCTCCACTTCGCGCATAGCTCTAGCAAGGACTTCCACACTCATATCGTAATCGCTTTGCAACTCAATATTACACGTAATCAGCCGCGGATTATGACCGATGGATGCGACCTGCGCCGCCCGTGCCGAACAGATTGCCCGGCACATTTGGCCGTTGCCCGACAGGAATATGAGGATTGGGACGGGCGATGCTGCTGAGAGAGGTGGGATGAGAGGTTACACATATAACCCGGTCACACCACTTCGCCCTTTGTCATAATTTAGTCCAGAGCCGTGCGATAAGGGATAGGCTTTGGCCGGCTGATCAATGAGCCGTTTCCCAACCGCCCAAAACCTCTAGTCTTATAAAATAGCCGAAACCCGCGAACCAGAATTGAACTGGTAACCGCCCGTACACAAGAGCCGGAATCATAGCAGCCGATGATCGGTTGTCACGTTTTATCTCGCGTAAAACGAAAAAGAATTGCTCTCCGGCAGCCGGAATTGGTACTTGGCCGATTTCTTGCTCGTCGGAATATTGTTCATTGAGTTCGTCCTTTTGCGCATTGCAAATAAACGTTATTGCGCGATGCACATGTCGATCGTTATATTCCCCACATGGAGTCAACCTCCGCCGATTTAATTATCGGACCATCGGGCAACATCGCTCTAAAGCCAAGGCCCCTTCCGCTGGCTCTTTGCCTGCTCTTCTTCCTGTCTGGATCGAGCGGTTTGATATACGAAGTGGTATGGCTACGATTGCTCAGCCGAACTCTGGGCAGCACTGTTTATGCCGCTGCTCACCGACGATCATCCCTACACCGAATTTCCGCTCTGGCGAATTACCTGGCGCAACCCGTCGGACTATACGACACTAGATGCAAATTATCTCTCTGCATGGCTTTTGCGGCGCCAAGACCGCGAGAATCAAAGACCCAATTAATGCTTACAGGGCCGGAATGCGTAGAGCCGCGATCCAGAGTTGAACTGGAAACCGCCGGTTTACAAAACCGGTGCTCTGCCAATTGAGCTATCGCGGCG
>Ga0182024_10013418_pt1 | contig 16001 bp, 13 predicted proteins | sample P32metaG_FD_120480 | JGI IMG/M metagenome (GOLD analysis project Ga0182024, IMG submission 120480) | Permafrost microbial communities from Stordalen Mire, Sweden - P3-2 metaG (Illumina Assembly) | ecosystem: Environmental > Terrestrial > Soil > Wetlands > Permafrost | place: Sweden: Stordalen... | reverse complement strand
TCAATCCGCCATGCGCGAGCATGGCCCGCAGCATCGGCACGCTCTGCTCCAGTGCGCTGCGCGTGTCGGGGTGCGCGGCGATGAAATTGACGTTGATCTGCGCAGCCTGCATGTCGATGTGAACTTCGATTGGCCCCAGATGTTCGGGTGACAGTCGCAGCGTTGCGCTCTGTATATTCGACGAAGCCATCAACTGCACCTGGGCCGCCATTGCATGCGGCCAGGCCGGATCGAACACCGGCACCGCGATTGATCGATCCGATCCATCGGCCTGGCCCGTGACGCTGCTCACAGCGCGCGCCAGGCTCGCCAGCGCCGTCAGGTCCGGACTCGATCCGCTGCTGGCGCCAGTCGTGTGCGCGCCGTCGCCGCTGGTGACATTCGCACCCGCGTCATCGGCGGTGGCGTCGGTCGATGCGGCATCGAGCGTCGATACCGCGACCATTCCGAGCACCGCGGCATCCGCGGTTGCGTTGCCGGAATCCGCCCCCGTGGTACCGCTGGTGGATCCAGTGGTCGCCGCCAGCGCGCCGGCCGCTCCGGCATCGGCCTGGGTCGCGAGCGACGCGTTCGAGGGTTGCGACATACCGCCGGCTGCGCCGGCCATGGAGGCCGCGGCGGTGGCCAGCAGCCAGACCGCCTGCGCCGATAATTGGTCGGCGACGCTCGCTGCGTCACCCGACGATCCGCGGCGCGTGGCGCCTTTGGGGCCGGGCGATGCGGAGCCCGCAGCCGGCGTGGTCGCAGGCGCCGCAGCGGCCTCATCCGTCGAGGCGGCCTGCGATTGGGCATCGGCGTCGCCCTCCACCGCGGCAACAGCAGCGGCGGCGGCGGCACCAGCAGCGGTAGCTGAGGGCGCATCCCCGGCCGTGGCAGCGATGTTCGCGGCCGTCGCTGTGCCGGTTGCGCTGCTTGTCTTGGATGCGGACGGCGGCTTCGATGTCGCACGGCCGGTGGCGGGCGCGCCGCTCGCGGAGCTCGCCGCCGCACCGGCAGAGCTCGCATCTGCAGTCGCTGCATCGTCGCTTGATGCGTCCGTGTTCGAGGCGGCCGGTTTGGCCGTCGAGGTGTCTGTATTGGAGGCATCGGCCGGTGCCGCCCCGCTGCCGACCGTCGCTTTGGTGGCCGGTGTCGAGGACGTTGCCGGTTTCGAGGACGCCGCCGGCGATGCGGTCGAATTGGAGCGCGCCGATCCGCTTGACGCAGGGGTGCCTCGCCCACTGTCGGCGCCGGCAGCGCGCCCGGTCAGCACGTCGGAGAAACTTTGGCTTTGGCTGTCATTGCCGCCGCTGTTGCTCGGCACGGCGCTGCGCGTGGCCGTATTGCCGGACGCGTTGGCGATCGGCGCGCTGGTGCTCATACCGAACCCCGCTGGCGTTGTGCGCGCTCGTCGAGCTCGCCCTGCTGACGCCGATCCTCGGCCTTGCGCTCATCGCTGCGTGCCTGGAGGATGACCTTGCCGACTGCGGTTTTGCGGACGGCCGCCTGGGCCCACACTTCGCGTTCGGACTGGCATTCGGCCGTGAGCTGCGTGACCACGCTCTGTTGCGCCTGTACCGCCTCCTGCAGCCGCGCGATGAAAATCTGGTAGTCGCGCATGCCGGATACCCCCATGCCTGCCTTGGCGCGCGCCGCAAACAGCTCGCGATATTCATCCAGGTATCGCTGCAGCTCGCCGCAGCGTCGTTGTGCTTCACTCAGCCGGTTTTGCGTCGCAGCCACGCGCAGGGCGCTTTCGCGCTCCAGCTCATCCATTAATTGGCCGACCGGCTGTAGTCGTTTGGCACGTTTCACTTCATACCCCCTTGTTGCGAGCTGCATCGGGCGCAGCTGCTGCAGGCGCGTCGGCCATGGTGCTGGCCAGTGAGGCAACGCTGCTGGCGAAATCCACCCGCTCGTGCATGTCCTGGCGTAAAAAGGCCTCGATCTGCGACCAGCGGCCAATGGCGTTGTCGATGCGCGGATCACTGCCGCGCTGATAGGCGCCGATCGTGATCAGGTCGCGGTTGTTCTCGTAAATCGCGGTGGTCTGTCGCAACCGCCGCGCGAGCTCGAGCTGACCGGCCGGCACGATGTCGTGCATCACACGGCTCACCGACGCTTCCACATCGATGGCCGGATAGCGGCCGCTGTCGGCGATGCGACGCGCCAGCACGATGTGACCGTCGAGAATTGCGCGCGCGGCATCCACGATCGGGTCGTTCTGATCGTCGCCCTCGGCGAGCACCGTGTAGAAGGCCGTGATCGACCCGGCACCCGCGATGCCGTTGCCGGCGCGCTCCACCAATTGCGGCAGGCGCGCAAACACCGATGGCGGATAACCCTTGGTGGCCGGCGATTCGCCGATCGCGAGCGCGATCTCGCGCTGCGCCTGCGCGAAGCGCGTCAACGAGTCCATGATCAGCAGCACATTGCTGCCACGATCGCGAAAGTACTCGGCGATCGAAGTCGCCAGCCAGGCGCCGTGCAGGCGCATGAGCGGCGGATAGTCGGCCGGCGTCGCGACCACGACCGAGCGCGACAGCCCGGCCCGGCCCAGAATGCGTTCGATGAATTCCTTGACCTCGCGGCCGCGTTCGCCGATCAGTCCGACGACGATCACGTCGGCGGCCGTGTAGCGCGCCATCATGCCGAGCAGCACGCTCTTGCCGACGCCGCTGCCGGCGAACAGGCCGATGCGCTGGCCGCGCCCCACGGTCAGCAGGGCGTTGATGGCGCGCACGCCGACATCGAGTGGCTGCGTAATGGGATGCCGACGCAGCGGATTGATCGGTGTGCCGGTCAGGCGCACGTTGGTGTCCGATTCGATGCGCCCGAGCCCGTCAAGCGGGTTGCAGGCGCCATCGACGATGCGGCCGAGCAGATGACTGCCCACGCCGACCGTGCCGGCGTGACTGCGCGGCAGCACCAGGGCGTTCGGCGTCAGTCCATGCACGTCGCCGGTGGGCATCAGGAACAGGCGGTCGCCCGAAAAGCCGACCACCTCCGCTTCAATGCGCTCCTTGTCGACACTCACGATCTCACAACGATCGCCGACCGCGGCCTGGCAGCCGGCAGCCTCGAGCGTCAGACCGACCATGCGTGTGAGTCGCCCGGCTACCACCGGTGGCGGTACCTTGGAGAGGCGGCCGCGGGCAATGTCGAGCGCAGCGCTCCAGCGCTTCGCCGCCGGCGCATGCAGCGGATTGGCCGCCAACTCGGCGGCGCTCATTGGGTCGCCTCAGGCGCGGCACGCGCATCGCCCATGGCGGCGGCGATCGCTGCGCCGACACGCTGCTCGAGCTGCGCATCGATGCTGGAATTCTCGCTGCTGACACGGCAACCGCCGCGCGAAATGATCGGATCTTCGGCAATGCTCCAGGCGCGGTCGCCGGCCGCCTCGGTCAGGCGCGCACGTACCAGCCGCGCGTCCTCGGGATTGAGATGCACGCGCACGTCGCGCGCCGCCAGCGGCAGCAGCGCCACGGTCTCGCGAATCACCGCGACGATCTCATCCGGGTGGGTCTTGATCTCACGGCGCACAATATGGCGCGCGATCGCGCCGGCCAGCGCGACCAGCTGGCGCTGCACTTCCTGGTCGAGCGCAGCGATCGGCTTGGACATGAAGTCGAGAATCGACGCCAGGTTCTGTACGCGCCGGTCCAACTCCAGTGTGGTCGCCTGCTGCTCATTGTGCACGGCGGCCGTGGCCGCCTCGCGACCGTCGGCGTAACCCTGCTCCCAGGCATCGCGCTCGATGCCGGCCAGATCCGCCACGCGGCGGTTGCGCGTCAGCACCGGACCGTTGATCTCCGGCAGCTCCCATCGTGGGGTAGGCGCCAGCTCAGACATACTCGTCCTTGCCCTTGCCACCGAGCTGCAAGCGTCCGTCCTCGCTCATCTTGCGTGCCGTGATCAGGATTTCCTTCTGCGCGGCCTCCACCTCGGACAGCCGCACCGGCCCGCGCGCCTCGAGATCGTCCTTCATCATCTGCGCCGCGCGCTCCGACATGTTCTTGAAGAACTTCTCCTTCAGTTTGTCGTCGGCCGCCTTGAGCGCGATGATCAGCTTGTCGCCCGGTACTTCGCGCAACAGTTCCTGCATGCCGCGATCGTCGGCTTCCCTGAGGTCTTCGAACACGAACATCAGGTCCAGCAGCTTCTGGCCCAGCGGTTCATCGACCTTGGAGATCTGCTGCATCAGCGAGTCCTGGGTACTGCCGACCAGATTGAGAATCTCGGCCGCGACCTTCGGGCCGCCAAAGCCACCCGAGGTCTTGGAGCCGCCGCTGCCGGAGAACTGCTTCTCCAGCACCTGGTCGAGCTCATCGAGTGCCGTCGGATGCACGCCGTCGAGGGTTGCGATGCGCATCAGGATCTCGGCGCGCATATTGGCCGGCAAGTGATTGAGAACCTCGGCGGCCTGGTCGGGTTCCAGGTAGGAAAGTACGATGGCGATGATCTGCGGATGTTCGAGGCGCAGCATGTCGCCGACGGCGCGTGCTTCCATCCATTTGAGCGCTTCGAGGCCGCGGCTGGTGCGGCCGCCGAGAATGCGATCCACCACGCTGCCGGCCTTGTCAGCGCCCAGCGCTTCGGTGAGCACCTTGCGGATGTACTCATCGGTGCCGACGCCGAACGAGGTCTGCTGCTCGACGTTGCTCGAGAATGTGGACAGCACCAGCGAGACTTCTTCGCGCGATACGCCACTGAGCTGCGCCATCGCGGCGCCGACGCGCTGCACGTCCTTGGCGCCCAGGTGCCTGAGCACCTGCGCCGCGTCCTGTTCGCCGAGCGCCAGCAGCAGAATCGCCGCACGGTCGACGCCGGAACGGTCCAGGCCAGGGGTGCTCACGATTCACCCACCCAGGTCTTGACGACCTGGGCGACGCGCTTCGGGTCCTGTGAAACCAAGCCGCGCGCCTGCACCACCTGCTGCTCGTAGGCCAGTGCGGGGCTCACGGCAGGCCCTGAGCCCGCCGCTGGCCCTGGCCCCGCCTCCGGCCCGGCCAGCGCCGCCCTTGGCGCGCTGCTGACCGCATGGTTGGCGAGATTCTTGATCAGCGGCCGCAGCACTCCCAGCGCCAGGGCGATCAGCACCAGCGCTCCGAGCACCAGCCGCGCAATGTCACGCACCATCGGCCGCTGCCACAGGGGTATCACTTCGGGCTTGATCGGCGGCGCGCTCTCGTCGTGGAACGAGGCATTGACGACATTGATGCTGTCACCGCGGGCTTCGTCGAACCCCACGGCGTTCTTGACCAGGCGCGTGATGTCCTCGACCTGCTCCTTCGACAGCGGGGTCTGCGATACCTTGCCATCGGCGCCGGTGCTGCGCACATTGTCGACCAGCACCGCCACCGTGACCCGTTTGACGCGTCCGGCGGGCTGACGTGAATAACTGAGCGTGCGATCGATTTCGTAGTTGCGGGTGTTCTGCTTGGTACTGCTCTCCGGCACCGCGGCCGCGGCCGCCGCGGCTGCAGCCGCGGCAGCAGCGGCCTCGGCCTGCGCAGCCGCTGCGTTCTTGGCGCCGCCGGCCGCCGGCGCGGGCGCGGCTGGTTTGGCTGCCGCGACCGCGGTACCGCCGGCGGGCGGCTGATTGGTCAGCGCGCCGGGCACGCCGCCCGAGGCGCCACCGCCGCGACTGCTCTCCTCCGAGCTCTGTTCGCTGCGCACCACGCTGCCGTCGGGCTTGTACTGCTCGTGCGCTTCCTCGCTGGCCGCGGCATCCAGATCCACGGTCACCTGCGCGCGCACCCGGCCCTCGCCCACGATCGGCGCAATCAATTGCTCGATGCGCTGCATGTAGGTGTCTTCGATGCGGTGCGCGGCTTCAAACTGTTCGGCGGCGATGGCCGCATCGCCGCTCTTCGGCGATGACAACAGCCGGCCCTGCTGATCCACCACGGTAACCTGATCCGAGTCCAGTTCCGGAATGCTCGAGCCCACCAGGTGCACGATCGCCGATACCTGTTCCGGCAGCAGCCGATGACCGGCTCGCAGCTGCAGGAACACCGAGGCGCTCGCCGGCCGCCGGTCACGCACGAATGCCGATTGCTGCGGAATGGCCAGGTGCACGCGCGCCGCCTCGACCGCCTGCAGCGATGAGATGGTCCGTGCCAGTTCGCTTTCGAGCGCGTACTGGTAGCGGGCGCTTTCCATGAACTGACTGACGCCGAACCCAGGGTCCTTGCTGATCATCTCGAAGCCGCTCTTGCCCTGCGGCAGGCCCTGTGAGGCCAGTTGCAGGCGGGCATCGTGCACCCGCTCGGCCGGCACCATGATGGCGCCGCTGGTATTGTCGATCTTGTATTCGATGCCGCCCGCCTGCAGCGACTGCACCACGCTGCTGGCATCGGAATCCGACAGATTGCCATACAGCAGGCTCCAATCCGGTCCGCGCCACCAGAGCACCACGGTCACGCCGGCTGCGACTGCCAGGGCCACACCCAGCAACAGCAGCAGCGGCCGGACATTGATGCCGAGCGCAGGGGGAACCATTACCGTCTGATTGTTCGCCATGTGTTAAACCCGCGCCCCTATATCGACATGTTCATGATGTCCTGGTACGCGCTCACCAGGCGATTGCGCACTTCCGTCAGGGCGCGAAATGACACCGACGCCTTCTGACTCTCGATCATGACCTTGGCCAGATCGACACCGGGCGTGCCACGTTCCCAGGCGTCAGCCAGTGCGCTGGCGTTCTGCTGGGTGCTGTTCACCGAATCGATGCCCTGCTTGAGCAGCTGGGCGAATTGCGGCGCAGCGCTCGCGCCACCAGTGGCGGAGAGCGCTCCGGCCATGACACCGCTGGCGGCGGCGTTGTTCTGCGCCGGCTTCAGGTTGGCACTGGCCTGGGTCGAGAGTGCGCGAATCTGCGCCAGCACCTGGTCGATTGCGATGTTGCTCATGCGGCGCTCCCGCCGGCGGCCAGTGCATCGCGATCGAGCCCCAGGCGGCGCAGCCGCGCCAGTTTGTAGCGCAGCGTGCGCGGACTGATGCCGAGACGCTCGGCGATGCGCTCGCGCGTCTCGTTGCTGCGCAGCGCCTCGAGCAGGATGCGGCGTTCGGCCAGTGCCAGCGACTCAGCCAGCACGCCGGGCGCCGCTTCCGCGGCGGGCTCGATGCTCCGCCGCGACAGGTCGCTGTCGGCAACGGCGGGCGCCGCATGGCTCGCGGCCGCCGGCGGTTCGAAGATGATGTGCGCATCGCGCACCAGCTCGCCATCGCACATCACCAATGCGCGCTGCATGACGTTTTCGAGCTCACGGACGTTGCCGGGCCACGCATAGGTCAGCAGCAGTTGCGCCGCACTGGGGTGCAGGGCCGGAATGCGCGCGCCGGGGGCGCAGTGCGCCGCCAGCAAGCGCATCGCCAGTGGCAATATGTCGTCGCGCCGCGAACGCAGTGGCAGCAGCGTGATCGGAAACACGTTCAAACGATAGTAGAGGTCTTCGCGAAATCGACCGGCGACGACTTCCTCGCGCAGCCGCCGATTGGTGCTCGCGACGATCCGCACATCGAGCACAATCGCGGTGCGCGCGCCGAGTCGTTCGACCTCGCGCTCCTGCAGCACTCGCAGCAGCTTGGCCTGCAGCGGCAACGGAATCTCGGAAATCTCATCGAGCAGCAGCGTGCCGCCCTGGGCCTGCTCGAATTTGCCGGCGTGCGCGTTGTGCGCCCCGGTGAAGGCGCCGCGCTCCCAGCCGAACAGCATGGCTTCCAGCATATTGTCGGGGATGGCGGCACAATTGATGGCCACGAACACGCCGCCGGAACGGGTCGAGTGGCGATGAATGTAGTGCGCCAGCACCTCCTTGCCGGTGCCGGATTCGCCGCCGATCAGTACCGTGCAATCGCTGCCCGCGACCCGGCGCGCCAGCTCCATCAGCAGGCGCGAGGATTCGGCACAGGCCACGGGGTCGCACACTTCCGCGGCCGAGCGGCGCGCGCGCGTTTCGACCGCGGGCATCAGGGCTGAGGTCTGCATTAGGGAGTCCATTGCCTCTTCAAGTGATACTTGTCGAGGTCAGTGGAGCAATTTACGTGCCGGCGGCAAACTGTGACGGGGCTCACGAGGGCAGAGCCCAGCCGCCGCCGCGGACGTCAAGATTCCGACACCACCGCTTCACTGCCGCCCATCGCATACTTGCGCAGCTTCTCGACCAGCGTGGTGCGGCGCAGACCCAGCACTCGCGCGGCCTGTGCCACAGTGCCACCTGCCGAGCGCATCGCGTGCGCGATCAGTTGTTGCTCGAGGGTCTCGAGATATTGCCGCAGATCGAAATCCACCGGAATTGTCAGCAGGGCGTCGACGAATTGCGGCTCGATGAAGGCCACCTCGTCTTCCCCCGCAAGCGCGCCGGATGACTCCGCGGGCTCGTCAGATTGCGAAATGATGACTTCGGCGATGGCTTCGAGAGCCGGCGCCAGGATCGCGGCGGCGGGCGCCGCCGCCAGCAGCGCCTCGCACGGCGGCTGTGCCCCCGGGGTCCAGTCCGCTGGTCGGTAGCGGGGCGGCAGATCGGCCACGCAGACCGCGCGCGCTTGGCACTGGATCGACAGCCGTTCGATCAGGTTGCCGAGCTCGCGCACGTTGCCGGGCCAGCGATAGGCCCTGAGTGCATCGATCGCCGCGTCGGTGAACTGCACCCGTGGCCGGCCCGCGACGTGCACACGCTCGGCCAGCACGGCGATCAGGGCCGGCAAGTCCTCGCCGCGCTCGCGCAGCGGCGGCATGTCGATCGGCACCACGTTGAGTCGATAGAACAGATCCTCGCGGAAGTTGCCCTTGATGATCGCCTGTTCGAGATCGCAATGGGTCGCGGCGATGATGCGCACGTCGCAGCGCTGCGGCAGACAGCTGCCGACGCGCTCGAAGACGCGTTCCTGCAGCACCCGCAGCAGTTTCACCTGCATGGTCGGGTTCATATCGCCGATCTCGTCGAGAAAAATCGTGCCACCCTCGGCGATTTCGAAGCGGCCCTTGCGGCTGCTCAGTGCGCCGGTGAAGGCACCCTTCTCGTGACCGAACAGTTCGCTCTCGAGCAGCTCTGCGGGAATCGCGCCGCAGTTGATCGGCACGAACGGACGGGCGCGGCGTTGCGAGCTGTCGTGAATGGCACGCGCCACGACTTCCTTGCCGGTGCCCGATTCACCGAGGATCAGGACGTTGCTGTTGAACGCGGCGACCTGCCGGATCAGCCGATTGACCTGACGGATGGCTTCCGACATGCCGGTCGGCAGATTCGCAGGCATCGCCGCCTGTTCCTCGATCGATACGGCCATCGCCACCCTTTCTGCCATGGTTACCGCTGCCTCTGTGTAGATGAGGCACAGAGTAGGAGCGGGGTTATGGCAAGGGATGGGTATACGTCACAAAGTTGACGTTATGAAATATTATCGATCGGCGTCACCGGACGATTGCGACCTGCGTCGCAGGCTGCGGCGCGTTATGTACTGCGCGCCTTGCGGACATCGGCAACATGTCGCCGGTGGCGCAGGAATGCCAGCTTCTGTATCAGCTCTGCATTGCCCTCCGAGAGCTCCGGGAACATCACCCGAACGGTGGCGCCGCTGACCGTGCTGACTTCGGCCGGCAGCTCCAGCGGCTGGGGCAGCGAGCTGCGCAGTTGCACGCGCAACAGGCCCTGCTCGCCGACCGCAGGGGCCGCGCCGAGCGCGGTCCAGCTGGCGCCGAGCGCATTGAATTGGATCGAGGTGGGCGTCGAAATCGGTTCTTGCGACACCAGTTTCGACAGCAGCTGCAGTACCAGGTTGATCTTGAAGTCCAGGCGCGCCAGCTCGTGCGCCAGCGGTTCCAGATCCTCATTCTTGTCGCGCGCCGGATGCTCCTCGACCGCGATGCACGCCTGCAGCAGCAGCATGTTGGACTCGTCCAGTCCGATCAGAGCAAAGCGATCCAGCGGTCGTGGCAATGATTTCCATTGCACCGGCAGCACATCCTGGTAGGCCAGTTCGTCGTACAGCACCACGGTGTCAGCGCCTTCGTACATAAACGCCTGCCCCTAGGTTAGCACGCGCCGGTCAGGCGCCGCCCCCAGCGGCAGACACCCTCGCTCGAACTTCCGGTCCGATGGCCACCCACGCCCCGCGCACTTCGCCGAGCAGTCCGCTGACCTCCTTGAGGTACTGGACCTTGCCTTCAATATTACCGCGCAGCAGCTGCCGCGCCATGTACTCGTAAAGCTCGCTTAAGTTGCGGGCGATCTCGCCGCCCTGCTGCAGGTTCAGACTGCCGCGCAGCTCCGAGATCAGGGTTGTACAGCTGTGCAGCAGCTGCGCCTTGCGACCGAGTTCACCGCGCTCGATGCAGCCGCTGGCGACTGCCAGACGTTCCAGAATCCCATCCATCAGCATCAGTATCAGTCGATGCGGATCGGCGCCGGCGACGGTGCCGTGCACCGAAACGCTTTGATAGGCAGCTAGTCTTGAATTCCTGGCGTAGGCGCTCACCGCGAGATACTCCGTCGAACCCTGATGAGATCTTTAACGGCGATCGGGCGACGAACTTGAACACTCAGGCGTTGGGTACGCCCTGTACGGTCGGCAGCGTCGCAAAGGCTTGCGACAGATAGGAGGAGGTGCTCTGCAATGAAGACAGCAGCGTGTTGAGCGTGGCGTACTGCTGCGTCAGGCTGGCGCTCAGGGCGCTCATCTGGGTATTGAGCGTGTTGGTCTGAGTCGTCAGGGCGTTTTCCTGCGAGACCAGCGACTGACTGTCGCTGGCGATCGTCCCGCCGCCGGCCAGATCGCTGGTAATGGCGGAATTGAGTTTTGCAGCGACGCCGCCCGTGCTACTGAACAGCTGGCTGACCGCGGTGAAATTGCTCGCCAGTGCGTTCTCAAGCGTCGCGTTGTTGACCGACAGCGAACCGTCGCTGTTGGTAGTGATGCCGATGCCCACCAGCGAGTTGTCAGCGGAACTGCCGACCACGCTGTAGAGTGCGCTCTGGATCTGGCTCTGAATGTTGGTCAGCACCGGATTGCCCAGCATCGGCCCGGCAGTACCGGTGCTCGAATCGTAGCTGCCGAGCGTGGCGAGTGCGCTCTGCAGGGTGTTATAGGCCGTCACGAAGTTTTGCACATTCGTCTCGACTGTCGAGGTGTCGTTGGCCACGCTCACCGTGGCGCTGGCCGGTGCACCGGGGTCCGCACCGACGGCGCCCGCGGTCAGACCGGCTAGAGTGATGGTCACGCCGCTGATCGCGTTGCTGACGGAGTTGCTCGGGCTGGTCAGGGGAACCCCGGCGACGCTGAAGCTGGCGTCGGCGGCCGGTGCCTGCAGGGTGAAATGGCTGGTATTACCCGTGCCGTAAGTCAGCGCTGCGAGCCCGGTGCCGGGGTCGCTTTCGGTGACTGTGATGGTGTTGGCCGCACCGGTCTGCGATGAGGACAGTAGCAGGTGCGCGCCATCCGTACCGGCGATGACGGTGGCGGTGATGCCGGTGTTGGTGCTGGCCGCGTTGATGGCGTTGGCGATGCCGCTGACGGTGTCGTTGGCGGCGTTGATCGCGACACTGAAGCTCGCGCCGCCGACCGAAAGCGTCAGTGCGCCGGTGCCGACGGTGGCGCCGGCGCCGCCGATGAAACCGCCCGAGAGCAGCTGCTGTGCCGATGCCAGCGCCGAGACGGTCACGCCGTAGCTGCCGGCGACCGCATTGGAACTGGCTGTCGCGCTGACCACATTCTGCTCCGAGCTGCTCGCTGTCACGGCGTTGAACGCAGTGGGCGAACTGAGTGAAGTCAGCGAGGACTGAAAGGTCGAGAGTGCACTCTTGAGCGTTCCGAGTGCCGAGATATTTGCCGTGACGGCCTGGGTCTGATTCGTGATGAGCGCCTGTTGCGGCGCCTGGCTCGCAGCCACCAGTTCCGACACCAGCGAGCTGACGTTGATGACCGAGCCGCCGGCAGCCCCGGAGCTGCTGCTGCTCGCGACCGACACTGGGGTGGTGGTGACCGGCGTGCTGGTCACCGGTGCGGTGGTTGCGCTCGTGGTTGTCATGCTGTTCGTCCCTCCAGGACCGATCCCCTAAAATTGCAGCGGGCGGGGACCTTTCAGTCCCCGCCCGGCCGCTATCGACATGATCAAGTCCGTCATCAAGTCCTACGGCAGCTTCTGGAGCAGCGTCAGGACGTTCTGGGGCACCGTGTTGGCCTGTGCCACCATCGCGGTGCTGGCCTGCTGCAGGATCTGCGCCTTCGACAGAGCCGAGGTCGCCGCAGCGTAGTCAGTATCCTGGATCGAGCTGCGCGCATCTTGCAGGTTGGTTGAACTCGTGTTCAGGCCTGTGATCGCCGCCGCGAATCGATTCTGATACGCACCGAGCTGCGCGCCCGTGCCTGCGATCTGCGTCAGGGCGGCAGAGATCGCCCCCAGCGCCGCGTTCGAGGATGCCACGTTCAACACGTTGGTGTTGGCCAGCGTAGCGCCCGTCTGAGTGGACGCGGTGGTGCCAGCCGTCAGACCGGCGGCGGTCAGGTCGGCAGCGACACCGGAGATGCTCACATTGCCGGTGGTGGTCCCGTTGTAGTTCACGATGAAGCTGTTGCCCAGGGCGTCGGTACCGACCGTCAGGCCAGTCTGCGCCGCCGTGAGGCCCGTCAAAGCAACTACGATCGCGCTACCCGTTGAAGAAGTCAGCGTCAGCTGATTGTTCGCAACGGTCGCCGACACACCGGTATTGCCGGTGATGCCGTTGATGGCATTGGCCACGTTGGTCAGATCGGCGGTCAGCGCGCCGGCGCCGCCAGTGGTATCGACCAAGCCGGTCGTGACACCGTTGATGGTGACGCTCTGTCCCGTGCCCGTGGGCTGAGCAGCGAAGGCCGTGGCAACCGCGCCGGTGTAGGTCCCGGTGACGCCCAGGCCGGTATCGGCGGCCACGAGCGAGGAGCCCGTGCCGTAACCGACCGAGATGGCATTGCCCGACTGGTCGGTGAGCGTGATCGCCGTGCCGGTCGTGTTGGTGGCTGCCGTCACGCCGGTCGAGGCGCTGATGGCATTGATCGCAGCGACCGTGTTGGCGACATCCGTGGCCGCCGTACCGGTGGCCGTGACCGCAGCGGTCGCGACGCCGTTGATGACCAGCGTGCCGGTATGTCCGGATGTGCTGGCCGTCACCGTCGCGCCGACTACCTGCGTGCTGGCGGTGATGCCGCCGATGCCCGCGGCATTGATGGCAGTAACCAGTCCGCCGGTCGAATTGACCGTGCCGGTCGTGGCCAGGGCCTTGCCGTTGATCGATACGTTGGCCAGATTGACCACAGCGGGATAAGCCACACCGGTGTTGGCGGATTGAGCCGAGGCCGCATACTGCGCGCCGAGTGCGCCCGAGGTCGCGCTGGCGACCGAGGACACAGTGATGGTCTGACCGGCGTCGGCGCCGATCTGGAAGGTCGCACCCTGAAACGAGCCGTTGAGCAGGTTGACACCGTTGAACGAGGCCGTACCGGCGACATTGTTGATGTCGGCGGCGAGCTGCTGATACTGCTGGTTGAGGTCGGCGCGATCCGTCGAGCTGTTGGTCGCGTTCAGCGACTCGACCGCCAGATTACGCATGGTCTGCAGGTCGTTGGTGATTTCGGTCAGCGCGCCCTGCGCGGTCTGAGTCAGCGAGACGCCGGCGCTGGCATTCTGCGCCGCCTGGTCGAGGCCGCCGATCTGTGAGGTCATGCCCTGGACGATCGCGTAGCCGGCAGCGTCGTCCGCCGCGGTGTTGATGCGCAGGCCCGAGGACAACTGCTGCAGAGCCGTGGCCAGCTGGCTGCCCGACGATGACAGGCTGCCCTGTGCCACGAGGGAGTTGATGTTCGTATTAAGGACGAGTGACATTGTCTGTTGCTCCTGGTGATTCCGTTCAGGCCCCGGAACCGATCCGGTGCGCTGCATTCCTTCGGCTGGCCCCCATGGCCGCGCCTTGTTCCGTGGGGGTTATCGGATTCCTACAGCCGAACTTGAATGACCCGGATCGCACTTTTGTAAACCGTCGACCGCGTCACAATCGACCCCCGGGACCTCACAGGAACTTAAACAGCGACAACTGGTTGATATCGGCATACGACTGCTCGGCCGCCTGCAATGCCAGGTACTGCTGGCTGTACTGCGCGGTCGCCGCAGCGTAATCCAGGCTGCTGAGATCGGACATCTGGCTCTGCACCGTGGTGCTGGCACTGGTCAGGCTGTTGTTGACGCTGCTGATCAGGGAGATCCGTGAGCCTACGTTGGAGGTGACCGTAGACACCTGGTTCAGGGCTTGATCGACCGACTGCAGCGAGCTGTTGAGCGTCGAGGTCAGCTGCGCCCGCGACGCGGCGCTGCTGCCAGCACCATTGAGCGCGCCCACCAGATTGTCGAGCTGATTGAACACGCTCTGCTTGCTCGCCGGTGCGACCGTGAAGCTGTCGTTGGCCGCCGGTGTGCCGCTGATACCGACCTCAACACCATCGAAGGAGATGCTACCGCCCTGGGTGGCATCATACGTGCCGCTGGTGACTGTGGCGCCGGAGGAATCGGTGACCGTATAGTGACTCGCGTCGCTGAAGCTGATCGTATACGGGCCCGGCAGTGCGGTTTCCGCGTTGCTCCAGGCGGTGGCATCAGTAACGCTGCCGGCATCGATAATGCCGGTCCCGGCATTGCTGCTGGCGGCGGCAGTGCTGAAAGTGCCATTGCCGCCGGGGATGTTCATGAAGACACTCGAGCCTGCATCGCCGGTTTGCACCGAGGTGCCGCTGTTGATCGGCACCGTACTGACACCGGTATCGCCGAGGTAACTGACCGAGCCGTTGCTGCCGCGCACGAACGGCTGATTGCCGGAAGAGTAGCCCGCGAACAGATACGCACCCTGGGCATTCTGGCTGTTGGCATTACCCAGCAGCTGGCTCTCGAGTGCGCTGACCTGGGTCGCAATGTTCTGCAGATCGCTGGGGGTATTGGTCGCGCTGTTGGCCTGAACCACCAGGTCGCGAATCGACTGCAGCGTCGTGGTCGAGCTGCTCAGCGCCTGCTCCTCGAGCGTGAGATTGGTGCTGGCGCTCTGGCCGTTGCTGACGTACTGCTGGTACTGCGAATTGGTGGCGCTGAGCTGCAGCAGTTGTACCGCGCCCACCGGATTGTCCGAAGGTGTGTTGATGCTCTTGCCGGTCGACAGCTCATTCTGTGTCTTCGACAGCGCCGCCTCATCCTGCATGATGCCGTTGACGGCCGATTGGTTCAGCATCGAGGTGGAAATACGCATGGCGGCCTACGCAGTGTTGATGGCGGTGATCAGTGACTGGAACAAGGTATTCGAGGTCGTGATGACCTGTGCAGCGGCCTGGTAGGCCTGCTGGAACTGCACCAGGTTGGCGGCCTCCTGGTCCAGGTTGACCCCGGACACGGACTGCTGCGCGCTCTGCGCACTCTGCAGCACGCTCTGCTGCGCCGTGGCGCCGTTCTGCGCCTGGCTGGTCTGCAGGCCGACGGTGCCGACGTAGGCGTTCACGGCATCACTGAGCGATTCGGAACCGCCGTTGAGCACCTTGCTGTTGAGTATCGCGGCCAGCTGCAATGCGTTGCTGTTGTCACCGGTGCCGCTGGCGTTGTCATCGACCGCAAAACTGTCGTTGGCGGCCGGCGTTCCCGTCAGCGTGACGCTGATGCCCGCGAATATAATCGGCGTACCGGACGTGTAGGTGCCGGTCGCGACCGTGGCGCCCGCGGCGTTCGTGACGGTATAGGCCGTGGGGCTGGTGAAACCGATGGTGTAGTCGCCGCGAACCCAGCTGGCCGGCACCGGTACGGTAGCGCCGCCGATTACGGCCGTGCCGGTATTGGCGCTGCCCGCGCTGCTGACCAGCGGCCCGGAGGCGGCGATCTTGGCAGGATCGGTGGTCAGCAGACTCAATCCGGCGACTGCATTGCCGGTGGGCTGCACCAGAAAGCGATCGCCGGCCTGCGCGGTGCCGGTGACCGTCAGTGTCATGCCCGCACCGGTGAGCGTGGTCACACCGGCGGT
>Ga0182024_10013417_pt1 | contig 16001 bp, 12 predicted proteins | sample P32metaG_FD_120480 | JGI IMG/M metagenome (GOLD analysis project Ga0182024, IMG submission 120480) | Permafrost microbial communities from Stordalen Mire, Sweden - P3-2 metaG (Illumina Assembly) | ecosystem: Environmental > Terrestrial > Soil > Wetlands > Permafrost | place: Sweden: Stordalen... | reverse complement strand
TAAAGCGAACCCTCGCTGTTTCTGCGGTAGACGTTGCTTTCTTCCTGATAAGACCCATCCGGGGATTTGGACTTGGTAGAATCCCGCTTCTCGACGGTTTCGACGCCGCCGTTGATGTTCGGCCGTTGTATGACCGTTTCGGCGGTCTCGGTGGAATCGGTTTTATGCGTGTCGCTGGTGGATTTCTCGATCAGCTGCATACCCCCGCTGATATCGCCCGGTAGGTGGTGGTCTGCGTGGTGGTGCTGCCATCCGGCTTCTTTTGCTCGTCGACGGTTTCTTTGGTTGGGGGAAGGGCGTTGCCCTGTGGATCGTAGCGGCGGATCACGCGCTCCACCAGGCGGCCAGAGGCGTCGTCGCGGAGGACTTTCTCCTCCACCCGCTCGAGCGGGACCATGCGGCCATTGATGGACTGCATTTTTTCGGTGATCTCGGTTCCGTTGGGCGAGGTCTGGCGGATGGTTTCAGGCCCGTCGGGGATGCGATGGCCGTTAATGTCAACGGCGGTGGTGCTGGAGACGGTGGATTGCTGCTGGGCGCTGAGCGCAGCGGCCAGGGCCCCGGCCAGGACGATAGGAACTAAAATAAACCCCTTCACAATTCCAGCCTAGCGTCTCTGATTTAAATCGACAATGAGGCGAAGACCTTAGAAACGCGGCGAGGGAGCGGCGATCGGACGAAGTTCCACGATTCTTCAACCTCACGTAATCATTCGCCCGCCAACTGCCGATAAAGACTAGAGGGTTCCAGTTCCAGCTCGTCGAGCTCACTGCACATGGACCGGACAGAAGGCCTTAGCTATTCCGCCCACTCAGGCGCCGCGGATCAGATGCGCGCGGAGCTTGCCAAGGAACGCGACTTCATCCGAGCGGTGCTGGAGGCTTCGGCCGCCCTGATTCTGGTATTCGATCCGGAGGGCCGCATAGTTCAATGCAACCGGGCTTCGGAGCAGGTCCTCGGCTATACCAGCGAGGAATTGAAGGGACAGCACTTCTGGAACGTTTTCGTGGACGCGGAAGATAGAGAAGGCAGCCGCAAGCGTTTCGCGGGCATCGTGGCGGCGCGGGTTACCTCGGCCTTTGACCGGGAATGGATCACCAAATCGGGAGAGCGGCGGCGGATTTCGTTCTCCAACGCTCCGCTGTTGAAAGAGGACGGCCAGCCGAAGTATTACATCGTCACGGGAGTGGACATCACCGATCGGCACAAGGCGCAGCAGGAGCTGCTCAAGTCGGAGATTCAGTTCCGTTCGATCTGGGAAGCTTCCCAGGAGCCGATGTGCTTGAGCGGGGCGTCGGGGACGATTCTGAAGGCAAATCCGGCGTTCGGCCGCATGGCCGGCCGGAGCGTGGAATCACTGGGAGGCTCGGCGATCAGCGTGCTTTTCCGGGAGGAAGAGCGGGAGGGGATGCTGTCGTGTTACACCACCCCGTTCGCATCGCTGGCCGAACGTTGTGTAGAGCGCGAACTGCATTTCAGCGACGGGCGTTCGGGTTCGTTCGAAATTTCGATGACGCTGCTGGAGATTCCGGGCCAGCCGGTGCAGCTGTTGAGCATTTATCGGGACGTGACCGAGCGCAAGCGCGGCGCGGCGGAGTTGGGTCGCGCCAAGGAGGCGGCTGAGGAGGCCAATCGGGATCTGGTTGCTGCGAACCGGTATCTGGAGGAAACCGGGCGGCTGGCGCAGGAGATGGCCGAGCGCGCCGAAGCGCTCAGCGCGGCCAAAAGCGAATTTTTGGCTAACATGTCGCACGAGGTCCGCACGCCTCTAAACGGAATCCTTGGCATGACGGAATTAGCGCTTCAGACCGAACTTGAAGCGGATCAGCGTGAATATCTGCAATTAGTAAAATCTTCGGGCGAAGCGCTGATGTGCCTGGTGAACGACGTTCTGAATTTCTCCAAATATGAAGCGGGCAAGCTGACGCTGGAGTGCGCCAACTTCTCGTTGCGCTCGGCGCTGCGGGAATTGCTTCGGCCGTTCGCGCTGCACGCCGGCCAAACCGGCCTGGCTCTGGATTACGAGATCGATGAAGATATTCCGGATGCATTAGTGGGCGATGCGCTGCGGCTGGGGCAAGTTCTCCAGAATCTGGTGGGGAACGCGATCAAATTCACGCAAGCCGGGAAGGTGGAGGTCCGGGTACGCACCGAGCTGCGAGCCGAGACGCACATTACATTGCGTTTCACCGTGGCCGATACCGGAATCGGCATTGCGCCGGAGAAGCACAAGAATATTTTCGAACCGTTTACGCAAGCCGATGGGTCGACCACACGGAAGTATGGTGGAACGGGACTGGGATTATCGATCGCCTCGGGGCTGGTGCGGCTCATGGGCGGCCGCATCTGGCTGGACAGCAGTCCGGGGCGGGGCAGCACCTTCCATTTCACGGTGAATGTCGAGGTGGCGCGGGTCGAGCCTGCGTCTTTTCGTCATCGAACCAAGCGGAGCATGCGCATCCTGGTGGCCGAGGACAATAACGTAAATCAACGCTTCGCAACCAGCCTGCTGGAGCACGAGGGACATAGCGTGCGTGTAGCGGCTTCCGGCCTCGAAGCGGTTGAGATGGCCATAACGAGCGACTTCGATTTGGTTCTGATGGATGTTCAGATGCCGGACTTGGATGGTCTGGAAGCGACCGCGCGGATTCGCGAGCAGGAGCGCGGCTCAGGCCGACGCGTTCCAATTGTCGCCATGACCGCTCAAACGGCCGAGGCGGACCGCCGGCGCTGCCTGGAGGCGGGCATGGATGCGTATGTGTCCAAGCCGGTTCGAATTACGGAATTGATGCGCAAAATCGAATCTGTAGTATCAGGAGGAAATTGTATGGACGCGGAGCAAACACGCGAGAGACCTTCCACCGAGGAACAGTTTAAACAGTTGGACGAATCGCTCGCGCTTAGCCGAGTGGGCGGCGACTCGGATCTGTTACGCGAAGTGGTTGGTCTGTTTCTCGACGATTATCCACAGGCGATCGATCAGATCCGGAGCGCGGTGGCTTCCGGGGATGCATCCGCGATTGAGCACCACGCCCATAGCTTGAAGGGCTCGGTGTCCACGTTTGGAGCGGGCCCGGCCTTTGAAGCGGCGCTGGCTCTGGAAAAACAAGGGCGCAGCAAGAATCTAGGCGGCGTGGAGAAGCAATTGTGTCAACTGGAGAATGCTCTTGAAGCGCTGCTACCCGAACTGCAAGCTCTTCAGACCAAGTAGGTTCCGGTACCCTGGCGAGGGCCCGGAGTCCGGCTTGACAATGGAGGACCAGTCAAGGTTGTAAAATATAAGATATGTCTGAAAGCACGGTGAACCCCGCCGAATTAGGCCTGGGTGCCGCTATTATCGACCTGCCCGCCTGGAAAAAGGTCATCGGGACCACCTTCTCAGTGCTCCTTGCGATCATATTTTTCACTTCCGGCGCTTGGAAGCTGTCCGATCCATACAAATGGGCACAAGTGCTCGGGGAGTTTAAGGTTCCCGCGGATCTGTCGCTACCTTTCACGCTGGCTTTAGGCATGGCGGAAACATTGGGCGCGGTCTTGATTCTGGTGCCCAGGTTCCGGCGTTGGGGCGGTTGGCTGCTGGGATTATTGCTGGCGGCGTTCATGCTTTACATCGGCGCGAATTATGGCGCGCTGGCCGGCAAAGAGTGCAGCTGCTTTCCGCTGGTAAAACGAACCGTGGGACCGGCATTTTTCGCGGGCGATATGACCATGCTGTTGATGGCCGCGATGGCCGGATGGTGGGTACGTCGTTCGGAGAACCTGCGCGGCGCGCTGGTCATTTTGGGTGCGGTGGCGGTTTTCGCGGGCGTTTCTTTCGGCGTGAATTCGGCGCATCAAACCGGCCTCAAGGCGCCGGACGCCATTACCGTGGACGGGCAGCCGTTTTCGCTGCAAGAAGGCAACATCTTTTTGTTCTTTTACGATCCAACATGCCCGCACTGCGAAGCAGCCGCCAGGAAGATGTCTAAGTTTTCTTGGAAGGACACCAAAGTGGTGGCGATTCCGACTGAAGAGCCGCAATTCGCCGCGTCCTTCCTGCACGATACGGGGCTCAAGGCCGGCACCTCGAACGACCTGAAGTTATTGCGCGGCACATTCCAGTTTGTAAACTCGCCCTACGGCGTCGCGCTCGAGCGAGGCCGCCAGAAGGCTACCTTCGCAACTTTTGAAGAAGGCAATGAGCCGGATGCAACGCTGCGCCAGCTCGGCTTCATCGAGTAGTATCGGGATCGCCGCCCTTCGGCTCCAGGTCCTGCGGGGCCGGCGAGCCCGAGCTTGAGGATGCGGCCTCGGAAGTCTTTGGGCACTCTAAGGCCCCGGTAGCGGCCTCGAGCAGCGTCCCGGCGAGCCAAGTGAAATTCATGCCGGGATAAATCCGCCGCAGCTGAAAATTCCATCTCTTCTCAAACGAAGCCACTCTGCGGGCCTGCTCCTTAGCCGCCAGGCCACCGAGCCCTCCCAACGCGAGCAGGGCGTTCACCAACAGGGCCTCGCCGTGGATGAGCGCGTAGAGGCACTTCCGGCTCTTGCTCAATCGCTCGACGGATTGAACGATCTCGGGGGCGCGCTTGCGGGCGTATTTCGCGGCCGGTTCGTCTAAGCCAGCCGCTCGCAGCTTAGCCTCCACCACGTCGAGCAGCTCGGGCAGCGCCAATTTAACGCTGCGGAACAGAGCCGCGAGTGTCTTGGGATTGAGCACATCGTAAGTCAGCTCCGAGCGCAGCTTGCCGTGGAAGGGCCGGCTGGCTTGATAAATCAGCATCGGGTAAGCGGTCTTGGTGTCGCTGTATTTCTCCCAATCGGCGAAGTATGCCTTGGGCATGTGTTCGCGCAGGACGGTTTGAACGGCGACCGATACTCGCGCAAATACCGGAAAGAATGTGGAGTTCCTCTCATCGGGAGCCTGCAGCCAGCGGGCCTCGAGTTTTGGAAACGGAAGCGGAGTCTGAGTCAGCATTCGATGACACGTTCGATCCGAGCACTGCTTGCAGTCTACAGAACGGCTCCTAATTTATGCGCGATCAGACGCGCGCGCGGCATGGATCGCTGCTCTAGAAGGGGCGGAAAAACTCGGGATAGCGTCCAGTGCCGATTTCTCCCATCGTTTGTGACCGGCTATGATCCCGCGCCGGCAATGGTACTAAGAAAGGTAGTTTGACATGCGGCTTAAATTCCGAGTAAAGTGAGCCGAGCGAGGTGTAGCATGGCGAAATCGAAGAAGGCCCCCGTTGATCGTCGCGGTTTCTTAAAGGGAGCGGCTGCCGGCGCGGCGGCAGCGCTGGCCGTACCCTCCATTGGCGCCGCCCAGCAGGTGCGCGCAGTTGCGGCCGCCGCCGAAGGTGAAGCAACCAGACCCGCGCCCGCTGAGGTTCGATCCCAGGATAAGCAAGGATCTGACTTCATGGTCGACGTCTTCAAGTCCCTGGGCTTCGAGTATTTCTTCTGCCTGCCGGGCGGCGGAACGGGAATCCAGGAATCGGTGGTCAACTACGGCGGCAATAAGGACCCGCAGTACATTCTCGTGATGCACGAAGAGTCCGGTGCTGCTATGGCCAACGGCTACGCCAAGATCGAGGGCAAGCCGGCCATGGTGTGCGCGCATGGAACAGTGGGACTGCAGCACGCGGTGATGGGCATCTACGACGCGTTTTGCGATCGCGTTCCGGTGTATGTAGTGATCGGAAACACGCGCGATCCGAACAGTGAGGTAGGTGGCGTCCACGCGGCGCAGGATCCCGCGGCGTTGGTCCGCGACATGACCAAGTGGGATGATGCGCCAGCCTCGCTTCCGCGCTTCGCCGAGTCCGCGGTTCGCGCGTATAAATTCGCAATGACGCCGCCCACGATGCCGGTGCTGCTCACCATGGACGAACCGACGCAAACCCGTCCCATCCCCAATGGCACCGATTTGCGCATTCCAAAGGTTGGAACAATGGCGCCGCCCGCGGGCGATTCGGCCGCGGTTGCTCAAGCGGCTCGCATGCTGGTGGAGGCTGAGAATCCGGTGATGGTTGCGACGCGCGCGGTGCGCTCGGCCAACGGGTTGAAGCTGATGGTGGAGCTGGCGGAGACGTTGCAATGCGCCGTCATCGATCAGCACCGGCGCTTGAACTTCCCCACCCGGCACCCGCTCAATCAGACCTTGCTCGCCGCGCCCGGCGGAAAGCCGCTCATGATTCCCGCGGCGTTGAAACCAGACGTCGTGATCGGGCTCGAGAGCAGCGATTTCTTCGACACCGTCCGTCCTCTCATGCAGGGCGGCACTCCACCCAAGCTCATCACGATCACCGCCGGCGACCTGTTCCGCAAAGCGAATTACCAGGACAATTATCGATTCCGCGACGTCGATCTGGCGATCGCCGCCGACGCCGAAGCCACGCTGCCCGACTTGATTGAAGCGTGCAAGAAGCTCATCACGGCGGACCGCAAGCGGTTCTTCGAAGCACGCGGCGCCAAGCTGGCTGAAGCCAGCCGAGCGGCCTTGGAACGGCATCGCACCGACGCATCCTATGGTTGGGACGCCAGCCCCATCGCTACCGCCCGGTTGTCGATGGAGCTATATTCGCAGATCAAGAACGAGGACTGGTCCTTCGTGACGGAATCGTTCTGGATCAGGGAGTGGCCGCTCCGTCTGTGGGACTTCAACAAGCACTATCAATATATAGGTGGCGCGGGCGGGGAGGGTGTCGGCTATCAGGCGCCGGCCGCCATTGGCGCGGCTCTCGCCAACAAGAAGCATGGCCGGCTAAGCGTGGCTATTCAGCCTGACGGCGACCTGATGATCGCCAACGGTTGCCTGTGGACGGCTGCCCGCCATCACATTCCTCTGCTGATGCTCATGCACAACAACCGCGCTTATCATCAAGAGCTGATGGAGATTCAGAGCACGGCCGCCAAACGCAGCCGCGGTGTGGATCGCGTCAACATCTGCGCCAAGATCGACAACCCGAACATCGACTACGCCAAGCTCGCGCAGAGCATGGGTGTGCAGGCCGAAGGACCGGTCAACGATCCAACGCAGCTTGCGGCCGCCATCCGGCGCGGAATCGAAGTGGTGAAGAGCGGCGAGCCGTATCTGATCGATACGATCACGCAGCCGAGATAAGCAGTAAGACGAAGGAGTAACACGTGAACAAGTTTTCATTGATCGCTGCTCTGGTGCTAATCTTTACTGCATCCGCGTTTGCTCAGGACGGCAATGCCGACAACGGTAAGAAAATCTTCCTGAAGGACGGCTGCTATGAATGCCACGGCACCGTGGGGCAGGGAGGCACGGGACCGCGTCTGGCGATGCCCGCGATAGCGCTGCCAACCATCACGGCCATCGTGCGGAAGGGCGTAGGCGGGATGCCGCCTTATAGCGCCAAAGTTTTGTCCGACGCGGAACTCACCGATATCCACGCGTATCTGGAGAGCATTCCAGCGCCGCCGCCGGCGAAGAACATCGCGTTGCTGAATCAATAATGCTGTACCAATTTCGATCTAATCTCGCAGCCGCCGCGCTTTTACTGACGGGCGTTCTTGCTGCGTTCGCCCAGCAGGGAGGGCCGCCGCCGCAACCGGGTCCACCACCGCAGCTCGTTAAGGTGAAGGACGACCTCTACATCGTTCAGAACCAGGCCAACAACATGGCCGATCTGATCGGCTACGGCGGCAACGCCAGCATCTTTCTAACTGATGACGGCGTGATCCTGATCGACAGCAAGAGCGATCGCGAGCACGACGATTTGGTCGCGAAAATCAAATCGCTAACCGATAAACCGGTGAAGTACGTCATTCTCACGCACAATCACGGCGATCATAGCGGCGGAGTTCCGAAGATGGAGGCCATGGGCGCGCGCGTCATTATTTCGGCGGCCGATCGCGACAACATGCTGCGCGGCAAGCAGGCCGGTGCTCCCGATTTCGGATATATCGGGCGCGCGAATTTCAGGCTGGGCGGCAAGGATGTGCAGTTGTATCAGTACCGCGGCCACACACGCGGCGACACCGTGGTCTATTTTCCGGCCGACCGTGTGATCATTCTGGGCGACCTGCTGACCACGGCGGAAACCATCCCCATGATCGTGAGTTATCCCGACGGCGGCACTTGGACGGATTGGCGCAACTCGATCGACGACATCCTGAAGATGGACTTCGACAACGCCATTCCGGGCCACGGTCCGATGGTGACCAAGGCGCAAGTGGCCGAGTTGCGCAACAAGATGGGGGCCATCATGGAGCGCATCCGCGCGTTGAGCCGCGAGAAGAAATCCCAGCAAGAGGTCGCCGACACCGTGGTGAAGGAATTCAACTGGGGATTCGGCCCGTCGGCGGGGAATATTGCGGGGATGATGCAGGAGCTGCGGTAGCGGAGTCCGCGCGCAGGTTACAAGAGGTAATCCACCAGCTTTCGACCGTCAGCGGACCTTTTTACCTCGACTTCGGCCTGCTGGCCCGCTCCTCGCTCAGGGCTCGCGCGAGCAGTGTCTTGATGACCGCTTGCCGGCTGACATTGAGCCGCGCCGCCCGTTCATCCAGCTCTCGCAACATGCCTCGAGTCAGGTCGACGTTGACGCGACGGACCGGCCTGACCACGGTGAACTTGTTGGTAAAGTACTTAGAAATGTCTTCACCACGCGACACCATTTCCGCGATCTCATCGGCCGTAGGTCTTGCTGCTTATCCAAGGCTAACCACCCCGCCCGCAAGTAACTGCGCCTTTCCCTCTGATATAACACGAGATCCTGCCGCCCTGGCTTCGTTTTTGCAAAACGTCTCAGGCATGCCGTGAGTACTCCCAGTCCTATCGGTCCATCTCGCGGCTTGCACCCCACGCTATACTGTTAGGTAGGTAGTACCCGGGCCCACAACTATGAGCAGCCGTACAAAGTTTTTCGTCGCTTCCAGTTCCATTTGCCTCGTTTTCGTGCTTCTTTTCGGAGCCATGCGCGGCAAGAGCGCTTCTCCGGAAGATACATACCGGCACCTCGCCGTTTACACGGAGGTGCTCTCGCGCATCAAGAGCGATTACGTGGAAGAGCCGGACATGAAGAGCGTTACGTTGGGCGCGGTGAACGGCTTGCTCGAGTCCATCGACCCTTACGCCAGCTACTTGAACGCCGATCAGTACAAGCAGTGGCTGAAGAGCAAGGACCAGCATAAGGCCGACGTCGGCTTGGTGCTGTCAAAGAAGTTTGGGTACGTAGGAATCGTGGATGCAGTACCGGGATCGCCCGCGGCCAAGGCCGGCCTCACCACCACCGATGTTCTGGAAACCATTAACGGCGTCGCCACGCGCGACATGCCGCTGGCGTTTGCTCAGCTGCTCCTCGAAGGCGATGCGGGGACGACGGTCGAGGTCGGAGTGCTGCGCTTCCGCAAGCCGGAGCCCCAGAAGCTCACGCTGACTCGCGCCATGATCCAATATCCCGCGGTTACCGCCAAGATGATGCCGGACGAAGTTGGCGTGGTCGATGTCGAGAGTCTGGAAGGTCAGAACGTAAAGGACGCGGCTGCTAAGATCGAGGACCTGCAGAAGCAAGGCGCCAAGCGGCTGGTGCTGGATCTGCGCCATTGCGCAACGGGTGGTCCCGAAGAGGGCGCCAAACTTGCGAATTTGTTCCTGGATAAGGGGCTGATCACTTACACCGAGGGCCAGAAGGCTCCGCGCCAGGATGTTCAGGCCAATGCCGCCGCCGACATTAGTCATCTGCCATTGGTGGTTGTGGTCAATCGGGGCACCGCCGACGGCGCGGAAATAGCGGCTGCGGCGCTGCTGGACGATAAGCGCGCCGAAGTAGTTGGCGAGCGCACCTATGGCGACGCGTCGATCCTGAAACCCATCACGATGGATGATGGTTCCGCCGTAATTCTGTCGGTTGCAAAATACTATTCGCCGAGTGGCAAAGCCATCCAGGATACGGGGGTTACGCCTTCGGTCCCGGTGACGGAAGCTGAGCCGGCCGCCGACGACGATCTTGGCCCACAAGCAGCCGAGCCGCTCCAGCAGCCTGCAAGCGAAGACCTCCTGCTGAAGAAGGCCATCGAGGTCGTCACCCAGGGGAAATCCGAGGTTGTGTCCGCTCCCCAGCGTGACTCCTCCGGGCCGGCGCCGCTCAGGCCGCTGAACATACCTCAGCCAGAGCCGCCGCGTTAGAAATCGTGCGATGCCGCTTTACGAGTATGAGTGCGAAGGCTGCGGCGAAGTCTTCGAGGTAATACAGAAGTTTTCCGACGAGCCCGTTGCGGTTCACGAAAAGTGCGGCGGGCGGGTCCACCGGCTAATTTCTGCTCCGTCTTTTCAATTCAAGGGCACGGGTTGGTACGCCACCGATTACGCCAAGGGCGGCAACGGCGGCTCCAAGCGAGGCGATTCGGAAAAGAAGAACGACTCAGATAGCAAGAAGAGCGATTCCGACAAGAAGGCGTCCACGGATTCCGGCTCCAAGTCCGAATCCAAATCTAGTGAGTCGAAGCCCAGCGGCGGCGAGAAATCCAAGTCGGACTAATCCGCCATCTGTTCATTCCCCAGCGGCAGACCAGCCGGCCATAGCCGCCGCGACCACTTCTGTTGGAATAGAAACTCGCACGCGCAATTTCCCAATGTGATCATCGGAACGGCCAGAAACAGAGGGGCCAGCACGGCGGTCCAGGGAGTTTCGCGCAGCAGTCCGAGCCCGATCTCGAGCACCGCTTGTGTCAGCCGAAAATAACCGCCGCAATCCCCTTGCGGGCGGCCATGGCCATGCCGAAGGCCGTCCAGAAACTCCGGCAAACCTCGGGCTTCCGGCACGTCGGTGTAGGTGAGCCCCAGCGGTGCCAGCGTGTGGGCATCGCTTCCGCCCACCGGCGCCTTCCGCCAATCCGCCGCCAGCTTGGTCGCCCAGCGATTATTCGCCTGCGGGATGTGTCCATTCAGCGTCTCGACCGCCGGAAATTCCTCTCCGAAGAGCTGGAAGTCAAGATCCGTGCGGTGTCCGGTGAGGCTCGAAAAAACGTGGTTAATGCTGAAGAAAAGCCGCTCTTGGCGCAGGTAAGCCGTCAAGGCCGGAACGTCGGTGCGGCGCCTCTGGAGTTCCATGTGATGGCGTTCCCTGATGCCATACACGCCGACATGAATTTCGGTCCCGCCGGGAGTGACGCAGGTCACCTCTTCGCTCAGGAAGAAATCCGCATGGCTCCGCAGTTGTTCAGCGGCATCGATCGAGTCGTGGTCAGTTACCGTGACTAGGTCCATCCCGCGTCTCTTCAGAGTCGCGTAAACCTGCTCAGGGTCGTTGTAACTCTCGCGGCAAACCCGCTTCATGAGAGGGACATTGCACATGCCGGAGTGCCGCGTGTGAACATGCAGATCGCATCGCATGCCCTCTTGTACCCCGCGCCCTGTAACAGTTCGTTGAATTGTGGAAAAAACATTTATGACGAATTGCGTTTTAGCCGCTCGCTGTTCGATTTGAGGCGTCGGGATCGTGTTTAGCGGAGCATTTCGGCGCTTTGCGGCGCTTTACGATAGTTCTATAAGGACTAGAACACCCAGCACAACTAGCCCACGTAACAGATTGACTTAGTATCGGACTGCTGGTACTGTTGCCCTGACTAGTCCAAATGGACTAGTTCCGGTAGCAAGTCTAGGTGGGTTAGTGCTATTAGACCCGCCCCTGTGATGAAGCACGGACCAAGGGGCCCGTGTGGCCATCGCGGAGCTTGCCCGCATTTGAATTGAAGGATTTAGCCCAAATGGATCTCAGATTCCACACGTTGGTCAACGTCGCGGCTGTTCTGGCACTCAGTTTTAGTGCAAACGGCCAAACCTCCCCCATCTCCCAGGACTCCCAAACGGTACCGGGACCAGCAACATACGAGCTTCAGAGTTCCGGCTCTGGAGGGTACCAGGCCCGCAATGCTGCGCAGCGGCTACAGCTCGAATTTACGCCGCAGGAGGCTGAGCTGCAATATCCGAACGCGAGCGGCGGTCTCCGCCTGACCGGCTACGGCTACGGGCAGCAGCTTCAAAGGCCCGCCGAAGCCCAGTTGGCCCGGCAAGGGAACCGTGTGGAGTACCTGCGAGGCGACTTGACCGAGTGGTATGTAAACCAGGCCGATGGTCTGGAACAGGGATTCACGTTCGCAAGGCGGCCGGCGGGGGTTGGAGCAGGCGAGCCTCTGGTGATCGCCCTAGCCGTCACTGGCGGTTTCACGCCGGTGCTGGCGCCAGCCAGCGATGCGGTGTTCCTTCATTCCCAAGCTGGTGAGGCGCTGCGGTACGGCGGCCTGCATACCTGGGATGCGCGCGGGCGCGAAGTGGCGTCGCGTATGGAAGTACGGGACCGGGAGATCCGGCTGATCGTAGATGACCGGAACGCCGAGTATCCGCTAGTTGTGGATCCCACCACGACGAATACCACTTTGACCGTCTCAGGCGTTGGGCCGGCCTGCACTCCGCCATCGCTGACGAATTGCACGATCGAGGGCCGCAGGGTGGACTTTTCGGCGGTGGTCGCGGAGGTGCCGCCGGGAAGCGTACCCAATGGATTATTGGTAACGTTTTACGATGGCCCCACGGTGCTGGGCGTCGCCAAGACCGCCGGAGGCACGGGCACAGCCACATTCCATACGAAACTGCTACTCGCGGGCGCGAATTGCGTGGGATCTCCAGCGCTGCCCTGTGTGCACTCCTTAACGGCCCGTTTTGATGGCAATGCCTCGCTCAGCCAGAGCCTATCCAATACTTTTCCTTGGATTATCCAGGCGCTGCCGGCGACTACCTTCATGCCGCCCGTGGATTACAACGTGGGATCGAACGCGGAAGCGATGGTGGGGGGGAACTTCGATCCATCTAGTGCTGGTGACAATGAGGATTTAGCCATTGCTAACTTTGGGAGCAACAATGTCAGCATCTTGTTGAATAATCCCCCTGGAACGTTTTCAGACACTGACTTCCCTGGCGCCGGCCGGGGACCGAGGGGAATCGCGGCAGGCGTTTTCGATCAAAGCAGCAATACAAATCCCGATCTAGCCGTAGTGGATTATGCCCAGAATGTGACTATAATGCTGGGTGACGGCGCGGGAAGTTTCACACCGTCGATCACGCCCTTACCGACTGGCACTTTTCCTGAAGGGATAGTAGCCGCGGACTTCAACGGCGACGGGATTGTCGATCTGGCGGTGACCAACAATGGCGACACCCCAGGCACCGTGAGTGTCTTTCTGGGAAAGGGGAACGGAACCTTTACCCAGGCACCAGGTTCGCCCTTCACGGTCGGCCTCGGCCCATCTGGGATTGCGGTCGGCAACTTCAACGTGCTGGACGATAAAATCCCCGACCTGGCGGTGGTGAATGAAGTAGACGGCACTGTGACCATCTGGCTCGGTAATGACGACGGAACATTTAGGTTCGAGTCGTCCGCCACAGTGGGCCTCACTGCGAATAACGGCGAAAGCATCGCGGTGGGAGACTTCAATCTGGATGGGAACCCCGATTTGGTTGTTGCCACGGTGGCCCCAACCAGTTCAGGGGCGACCGTACTGCTCCTGGATGGGCACGGCAACTTTCTGACCGGCCCCGGCGCGAAGGCGACCTATGCCACGGGCGCGTACCCGAACGCTGTTGCCGTAGGCGACTTTAACGGCGATGGCATCCCCGATCTTGCCGTATCCAATGGGTACAGTAACGACGTGAGCATTCTAATCGGCAAAGGGGACGGGACGTTTCCACTGCCGGCAGTGAATTATCTGGTCGGCTTCCTGCCGAGTGCGCTTGTGGTGGGAGACTTCGACAACGATGGGATCACCGACCTGGCCGTGGCCAATTTTGACGCTAATGTAGCCGTACTCATTGGAGAAAATGTCGGTATCACCGCTTCGGCGCTGAGCACTCCCCAGACCACGCAGATCAATACAGCCTTTCTGCAACCGCTGATCGTGACGACCACGCCACCGACCAATGGGGTTAACGTGCTCTTCACCGCTCCGAGCACTGGGGCGAGCGGCGTCTTCGTCAACTTCGATACCTATGTCGCCTCGGCGGTAACCACTGGCACTGGCCCCGCGACGGGCACCGCTACCTCGCCTATATTCTTCGCCAATGCCACGGCGGGAAGCTACCTTGCCACGGCGCAACTCGGTTGGGGACCTCCGGTTACTTTCTCGCTCACGAACACGCCCGGCTCCGGTATTGTGATCAAGATCGCGAGCAATTCACCGGCAAGCGAGAGCGCTACGGTCAACACGCCATTTACGGCGATATTGCCGCAGGTGCCCTTGTCCGTGCTGGTCACAGACTCGGGTGGTAATCCTTTGAGCGGACAAACTGTGACGTTCACTGCTCCCAGTTCGGGGCCCAGCGGCACTTTCCCGGGCGCAGTGACGCAGGTTCAGGTCATGACCAACTTAAGCGGCATTGCAACGGCGCCGACATTTACGGCGAACATGAAGGCTGGAACCTACAAGGTGATCGCCACGGTCGCTTATGCATCAACGGCGTTTACGCTCACCAATCTCCCCGGGACCGGCTTCCAAGTCGTTCCGTTGACCTCCGGCCAGAGCACCAACGTGAATACGGCATTCACCAACCCGCTGGCCGCCGAGGTGACAGATCAATACGGCAACCCAATCGGGAGTGGAGTACAGCCCTACACAATTGTCTTCACGGTTGTGCCGGGAGGGGCCGGCCAAAGCGCCACGTTCACCTCTAACGGATTGGCGACCGAGTCGGATCCGACCAACGCGTCCGGAATCGCAACATCATCCATCTTGAATGCAAATGGAACCGCGGGAACTTATTCCGCATCCGCGAGTGTGAGCGGGCAACCGAGTATTACCGGGACCAGTTTCACGCTCATTAATACCACCCCGCCTGCTGCCAACGCGATTACGGCTACCAGCGGGACGCCGCAGAGTGCCACGATCGGGACTCAATTCGCCACACTGCAGGTTCTGGTGACTGACATACATGGCAATGGTGTGCCAGGTATCACGGTCACTTTTTCGGCTCCCTCCTCGGGACCCTCGGGCACGTTCCTTGGGTCGAGCACGCCCTCCACGAACGGCTTAGGCGCCGCCGCCGCCACTTTCGTGGCTAACTCGATTACCGGCACTTACTTCGTGACCGCCACCGTCGGCGGGGTGGCTACGCCGGCCATCTTCGTTCTTACAAACGCACCGGGAATCGTCTTACCCACTCTGACCATTCCAGTGGGAGGCACCGTTCAATTCCCAGTGACCTTGGCACAGCCGGCGACTCGCATCGTCTATGTGACCTTGAGCACAAGCGATAATCCCACGATATCGTTCAACACGAATACGATCCAATTTGCAGTTGGTTCGACGACGCCCACCCGCACGCTGGAGGTAACGGCTAACAGCGTCGGTCCGACCACCGTCACGGCGTCCGCGTACCTCTATAGCTCCGTTAGCACGACTGTAACGGTGGGACCATGAACCCGCCCATGATTGTCAAAGACCATTGATTGAGTTTTGAACACGTAACAGCCGGGTTGCCGTTGGAAGTACCAGCGGCGATCCGGCTGAATTTTATTTATCCGCTCATCTGCCAATTTGTTGTACACCACAACCAAGGCAAAATAATGGATACTTTGGAATAGCGCGGTTAAGCACCTGCAACGGTGCTTCCAAAAGGAGGCTCAATGCCGAACTACCGCTTCCAACTGAATGGCCGTCCAGTGAGTGTCGAATCCTGGGATCCGGCCCAACCGCTTCTCTATGTGCTACGCAACAGCCTCGGCTTACACGGCCCGAAATTCGGCTGCGGGCTGGCGCAGTGCGGCGCTTGCACGGTTCTGATCGAAGGCAAGGCGACTCGCTCCTGCGTGACTCCCGTGAGGCAAGCCGCGGGGCGCGCGATCACAACTCTGGAGGGACTCGGTACGCCCGAAAAGCCCGACGCTGTTCAGGCCGCTTTCATCGCCGAGCAGGCCGCCCAGTGCGGTTACTGCACCAACGGCATGATCATGACCGCGAAATCAATTCTGAATCAGACGCCCAAGCCGACTCTGGAACAG
>Ga0182024_10013416_pt1 | contig 16002 bp, 17 predicted proteins | sample P32metaG_FD_120480 | JGI IMG/M metagenome (GOLD analysis project Ga0182024, IMG submission 120480) | Permafrost microbial communities from Stordalen Mire, Sweden - P3-2 metaG (Illumina Assembly) | ecosystem: Environmental > Terrestrial > Soil > Wetlands > Permafrost | place: Sweden: Stordalen... | reverse complement strand
CGCGCGCCGGCGCGCGAGCGAGGGCCTGAGCGATGCGGTGGCCGAGCGCGATCGCCTGGACAGCTCGCGGGCCACCGCCCCGCTCGCCTGCCCGGCCGGGGCGACTTCCATCGACACGACGCAACTGCCGCTCGAGGCCGTGGTCGAGCAGATCGCCGCCCCGATCGCCGCCCGCTTCGCCGCCGAATGAGCCGGGACCACCCCCAGCTCGAGATGGAGCCGCTGTATGGCTTCTGCCACGCGGTGATCAAGATCATCTCCAGCGCGGCCTTTCGGGGCGACATCGTCGGCCTCGAAAATCTGCCCGGGACCGGCGGCTACATCGTGGCCGCCAACCACGCGAGCCACCTCGATCCGCCGATCGTGGGCCTGCACCTGCCGCGGCAGGTGAATTTCTTCGCCCGGAAAACCCTGTGGAAACCGGGCCTGGCCGCCTGGTGGCTGGACGGCGTGGGCACGATCCCGGTCGATCGCGACGGCGGCACCGATGTGACGGCGATCAAGCGGGTCCTGCAGGCGCTCAAGCAGGGACATGTGATCATCTTTTTTCCCGAGGGCACGCGCTCGCCGGACGGACAGCTGCAGACCGCCAAGCCGGGCGTGGGCCTCATCGCATGCAAAACGGGGGTTCCGGTCGTGCCCGCCCGCGTCTTCAATTCGGCCGAGGCCTTTGGCCGGGGCGGTCGCCTCCGCCTGGGCACGCCGGTCGATGTCACCTACGGCCGGGCGCTCCGGGCGGCCGACTACGATCAGCCGCAATTGGGCAAGGAGCGGTACCAATGGGCCGCCGATCGCATCATGGCCGCGATCTCCGAATTGACGCCGCCGCCGGTGACGGTGCTCTAAGCCCCCGATGACCGCCAGCCCCGCCCCCAGCTGCGAACTGCCCCCGACCGGCGGGCCGCCGCGGCTCGTCGACCTCCTGGCGCAAGACCTGAAGAGCCATTTGGACGCGATGCGCCGCAGCGCGCAATCGCTCACCGAGCGCGCCGCCGCCCTGCAGGACCCCCAATTGGAGCGGACGGCGGACCAGATCTTTCAGGCGTCGGCCCAGATGACCGCGTTTGTGGCGGAATTTTTAAGCCGGACGACCCCGGATCTGCCACTGGCGATCAAAACGGAGGCGCTCGATCTGGCCGCCATGGCCGCCGACTCCGTCCGCAGTTTCCAGGAGACGGCGCGGCGCAAGGAGATCGTCCTCGAGTTCGCGGGCGGCGCAGTGCCGGTGCTGGCCGACCGCGCCGCGCTCGACCACGCGCTGCGCAACCTGATTTCCAACGCCCTCAAATTTTCCGCGCCCGGACGGCGGGTTTGGGTCAGCGTGCAATCCGGCCCGCAGACGGGCGAGTGTCGGGTGCGGGATGAAGGCCCGGGACTTTCGGCCGCGGATCAGGCCCAACTCTTCCAACCCTATGGGCGGCTCAGCGCCCAGCCGACGGCCGGGGAATCCTCCACCGGCTTGGGGCTCAGCATCGTGAAGAAACTGGTCGATAGCATGCAGGGCACCCTGCGTTGCGAGAGCACGCTGGGCGCCGGCGCCACCTTCGTCCTGACGCTGCCCGGCGGCAACGCGCGCGCCGTCAGCTGAGCCCGCTCGCCCGGCGCGCCCGCTCCAGCACGGCGCCGGCGACCACCCGGGCCCGCTCCGCGCCGTCCTGCAGGACCCGCTCGACATAGCCCAGGTCGGCGACCAGTTCGGCCCGGCGGGTCCGCGCCGCGGCAAAGTAGGTCCAGTAGTGCTCGAACAGCGCTTTCTTCAGGTCGCCGTAGCCGAGGCCGCCGGCCCGCAGGCGATTTTCCCAGTCGGCGGCGACCTCCGCCGGCGCGACGAGCTTCAGCAGCTGGATCGCCAGATTGCGATCGGCATCGGGCTTGGGCTCGGCCGGCGTGCGGCTGTCCATGACAATCGACATCACTTTTTTGCAGATCGCCTTCTCGTCGCCAAATAGGTCGATCGTGTTGCCGTAGCTCTTGCTCATTTTCTGCCCGTCCAGGCCGGGAATCACCGCGATGTCCTCGCGGATGACCGGCTCGGGCACGACAAAGGTCTCGCCATAAGTCTGATTGAACTTGATCGCGATGTCCCGGGTGATTTCGAGGTGCTGTTTCTGATCCTGGCCCACCGGGACAAACTCGGTGTCGTACAGCAGAATGTCCGCCGCCATCAGGACCGGATAGGCAAAGAGCCCGAAATTCGGCGACAGCCCTTTGGCGATCTTGTCTTTGTAGCTGTGCGAGCGCTCCAAGAGGCCCATCGGCGCCAGGCTGCCGATGATCCAGGTAAGCTCGCAGACGGCCGGCACGTCGCTTTGGCGCCAAAACACGCTTTTCGCCGGGTCCAGGCCGCAGGCCAGCCAGTCCAAAGCCACGCGCAGGGTCTGCTCCCGGCGCTCGGCCGGATCGAAGACGGCCGTCATGGAGTGGTAGTCGGCCACAAAGTAATAGCATTCGCTGCGGTCCTGCGCCTCGATGGCGGGGCGCATCGCGCCAAAATAGTTTCCAAGGTGCAGCTTGCCCGAGGGAGTGATGCCGGTGAGGGTGCGCATAGGCGGGGTTGGGAACCCTGAAGCGATCGCCGGCAAACTTCAAAGCGGAAAAAGCGGCCTCCGCTCCGCGGGCCTTAGCGCCGCGGGATGATGGCGATCGCCGAGCGGACCCGGGCGATCATGCCCGCGGGCAGATACCCCCCAAAGGCGACCGCGGGCATCACCAGCGAGCGCCGGCCGAGGAGCGTGCCCGGATTGAGCACGCCATTGCAGCCCACTTCGGCGTCCTCCCCCAGGATGGCCCCGAGCTTGCGCATCCCGGTCTCGAAGACCGCGTCCGCGGTCCGAATGACGATCGGCTGGCGGTCCAGCCGCAGATTGGAGCAGATGGCCCCGGCGCCCAAATGGGCGCGGCTGCCTAAAATCGAGTCGCCGACATAATTGTAATGCGGTGTCTCCACCCGGTCCATCAGGAGGCAGTTCTTGTATTCGCAGGCGTTGCCCAAGACCGAACCGGCCCCGACAATCACGTTGGGACGGATCAGCGCCCCGGGCCGGATCACCGTCTCGGGTCCAATCCAGACTGGACCGGAAATCGACGCATAGGGCGGCAGTTTGACGGACCGATGCAGGTATACCGGCCCCTCGATTTGCACGCCCGGCGGGATGGCCGGGCCGGCGGACGAGGCGGCGAACTTCCATTTTCCTAAGGCGACCGCAATCTGCGGCAACCAGTCCCAGGGACGCGCGTCGGGAGCAAAATACTCAGCAAACGGCGCCAGCGAGGGGGGAAGGGTAAAGAAGTCGGAAGCGTTCACGGCTGGTGGACTGAACAAAGCCATAAAACCCGCCGAAGATAAAGGCTTATGCCGTTCCGGAACCCAGATAATGCGTGCTTCGTCCCCCGGCGGACCCCGAACGTTGACCCGCTGGAATCGCCGCCGACGCGGGAGTCTCATGGGCCCCTCCCGCCAAAGTGAATCGGTCGGGTACCTCGGCGCGCATAATCTGTCTAAGTCGGCGCTCCGCCTTGGATATCCATGACCAGGGGCCGGGGTTCCGTCCCAACTTCCTGTGCCCGACAGACCGTTGTCACCGCCTCCCGGCCCGTCCCCCGAGCCGCTGTTTCGCCCCCGAGCGACCGCCCGCTTGCGTGCGGCCATCGGGCTGGCCGGCCTCCTCGTCATTTCCGCGGCCGGCAGCGCGTTTGCCTACTACCATTCCCCCTGGTGGACCCGAGTGGGCTTCGCACCCAGCCAGCCCGTGCTCTTCAGCCACCGCCACCACGCGGGGGAACTGAGGATCGACTGCCGCTTTTGCCACAGCGGGGTCGAAACCTCGGCGTTCGCCGGGATGCCGTCGACCCAAACCTGCCTCACCTGCCATTCCCAGGTTTTCACCCAGACCGCGATGCTGCAACCGGTGATGGCGAGTCTTGCCCAGAACACCCCGCTGCGCTGGAACCGCGTCACCGATCTGCCCGCCTATGTCTACTTCGACCATAGCATTCACGTGGCGAAGGGCGTCGGCTGCACCACCTGCCACGGCGAGGTGGGCGACATGGCGCTCGCGGCCAAGGCCGAACGGCTGGACATGCGCTGGTGCATTTCCTGCCACCGGGATCCCAGCCTGGCGCTGCGCCCCATGGACCAGGTGTTCGCCGCGGCATGGACTGCGCCTACTGACCAGAACCTACGGGGCCAGGCCTTGTTGGCCGCCTATGGCATCGAGCCGGCGCATCTCACCAATTGCTCCACATGTCACCGCTGAACCTCCCGCCGCGACCGGATGAGTTTCCCGCTGGCGCCAGCCTGTGGCCGGAGGATCTCGATCGCCGCGATTTCGTGAAACTGATGGGCGCCTCGATCGCCCTCGCCGGCTTGGGCGGATGCAGCCGGCCCGCCCAATCATTGGTGCCGTACGTGGCCCAGCCCGAAGCCATCGTGCCGGGAATAGCCCTCTCCTATGCGACCGCGCTGCCGCTCGAGGGTTTCACGCGCGGCGTCCTCGTCGAAACCCATGAAGGGCGGCCGACCAAGATCGAAGGCAATCCCAACGATCCTGAGAGCCTGGGCGCGGCCGATGCGATCACGCAAGCCTCGGTCCTGGGCCTCTACGACCCGGACCGCTCGCGCGCGCCCCGCCGGCAAGGGCAGCCCTCGTCGCTGCCCGAGTTTGCCGCGGCGTGGCTGGAGCGCCGCGCGGCGCTCCTGCCCCGCGGCGGCGCCGGCTGGGCAGTGCTGACCGAGCCGACGACCTCGCCCACGCTCGTGCGGGAAATTCACCGGTGGCTCGATCACTTTCCGCAGGCGCGGTGGTACCAGCATACGCCGCTCGCTCGGTACGACCGAGATGGCGCTCAGCCCGATTGGGATCCGGCGCAGGCCGATGTGATCCTGGCGATCGAAAGCGACTTTCTGCATCGGCACCCGGCCGCCTTGCGGCACACCCGCGCGTTTGCCCGGCGCCGGCGGGTCGAGCAGGGCGCGGTCCGGGCCAATCGTCTCTACGCCCTCGAAGCCGGGTGGTCCCTGACAGGCGCGGCGGCGGATCATCGGCAGCCGGCCGGCCCCGCGGCCCAGCGCCGGATCTTGAATGCCATCGCGCGGGCGCTGCAGTCCGCCGGCGGGCCGGCCGAGCCGGGACTGACGGCCGACGAAGCGCAGTTTGCGCAGGCCGCCGCCGCCGACCTGCGGCGCCAAGCGCCTAATGTCGTGTGCGTGGCGGGCGCCGAACAGCCGGCGGAAGTTCACCGCTGGGTGCGGGCCGTCAATCAGCGCCTGGGCGCAGAGGGACGGACCCTGCGCTACGCGGCGGCGGTTCGGTCCGACGGCGACCCGCGGTCGGCCGGTGAACTGGACGGCCTAACGGCCGCCATGGGTCGCGGAGAGATTACCACGCTGGTGATATTGGGCTCAAATCCGGCGTACAGCGCCCCGGCCGAGCTCGAGTTTGCGCGCCGCCTGGCCGCGGTGGACTTCACCGTGCATGTGGGCGGCCAGGAGGATGAAACCGGGGCGCTCTGCCACTGGCATATTCCGGAGAGTCACTACCTGGAAGCCTGGGCGGATGGGCGCGGATTCGGCGGCGGGGCCGTCATCGCGCAGCCGCTCATCGCTCCCCTGTATGAGAGCCGCTCGGCCGTCGAGATGGTCCGCTGGCTCGCGGACGCGGTCCCGGCTTCCGATTACGATCTGGTCCGGGAAACCTGGCGCGAACGGGCGGCGACCGGCGATTTCGAGTCGAATTGGACCCGGTGGCTCAATCAGGGCCGGGTCGACGGCCTGCCTCCCGAGCCGCCACCGGTCGCGCCGCTGGCGGCGGCCATCCCCACGTTGAACGCCGAGGCCGATTCCGAGCGCTCGCTGACCCTGATTTTTCAACCGGACCCAGTCCTCGCCGATGGCCGCTGGGCCAACAACGGCTGGCTCCAAGAACTGCCGCGGCCCTTCACCGCGCTGGTGTGGGACAATGCGTTGCTCGTGCCGCCGGCCTGGGCCGCGGCCCGCGGCCTCGCCGATGGCGACAACGTGTTGCTCGAATGCCAAGGCCGGACCTTGGTCGCGCCGGCCTGGGCCATGACCGGGCAGGCGGAGGACTGCCTCCTCCTGCACTTGGGTGGCGGCCGCCGCCGGGCCGGCGCGGTGGGCACGCAGCGGGGAGTGAATGCCTACGCGCTGCGGACGAGCTCCGCTCCTTGGGAGGTCGGGGTATTAGCGGCCAAGACGGCCGGAGCGGCGATCCTGGTGTCGACCCAGCACCAGTTCGCCATGGAGGGACGCAATCCGGTGCGGGTGCTCGCGGCGGCGGACTTGGCCACGACGACGCCCGAACGCCCGGAGAGCGAGTCGCTCTATCCCGCGCGGCCCCGCGACCGGCACGCCTGGGCCATGGCGATCGACCTTTCGACTTGCATCGGCTGCAGCGCGTGCGTCGTGGCCTGCCAGGCCGAAAACAATATTCCGGTGGTCGGCAAGGAGCAGGCGGGGCGGGGCCGCGTGATGCATTGGATTCGCGTGGATCGGTACCTGGTCGGCGACGGGCCCCTGGCGCGCAGCGTGGCCCAGCCCGTGCCCTGCATGCAGTGCGAAAACGCGCCTTGCGAACTGGTGTGCCCGGTCGGCGCCACGGTGCACAGCACCGAGGGCCTCAACGAGATGGTCTACAACCGCTGCGTCGGCACCCGCTACTGTTCGAACAATTGCCCGTACAAGGTGCGGCGCTTCAATTTTTTCGATTTCCGCGCGCCGGCGGATTCGCCGCTGCACCTGCAGGAAAATCCCAATGTCACCGTGCGCGCGCGGGGGGTGATGGAAAAATGCACCTATTGCGTGCAGCGAATCGACGCGGCCCGCAGCGCGGCCGAACGCGCGAACCAGCCCCTGCGCGATGGCGACGTGCGCACCGCCTGCCAGCAGGCCTGCCCGGCCGAGGCGATTGTCTTTGGCGACCTGGCGGACCCGCAAAGCCGGGTGTCGCAGCGCAAGCGGGAGCGGACGAACTACTCTTTACTCGGCGAACTCAACACCCGGCCGCGCACGACCTACTTGGCCAAAATCGTCAACCCGGCGGCCTTCCCCGCGCCCGTCTCCACCGCATGAAGCCGGCCGCCGAGTCCCCCGCCGCCGAGCCCATTGTGGATCCGGACCTGACCGTGGGCGGAGTCACCGAGGCGGTGGCCGGCGTCGTTTTCGCCCCGCCCCGGCCCCGGCTCTGGCTGGCCGGATTTGCCGCCGGACTAGTCCTTGTCCTCGGCCTGCTCACGGCCATTTCCTGGCTGCTCGTGCGGGGCATCGGCATCTGGGGGGTGAACGTGCCGATCGCCTGGGGCTTCGCCATCGTCAATTTCGTCTGGTGGATCGGCATTGGCCACGCCGGCACGTTCATTTCCGCCATCCTCTTCCTCCTGCACCAATCGTGGCGCACCTCGATCAATCGCTTCACGGAGGCGATGACCCTGTTCGCCGTGGCGTGCGCCGGGCTGTACCCGCTGCTGCACCTGGGGCGCCCGGTCTATTTCTATTGGCTGCTCCCCTATCCGGATACGATGGGCCTGTGGCCGCAATTCCGCAGCCCTCTCGTGTGGGACGTCTTTGCGGTGTCGACCTACGCCTCGGTCTCCCTGCTCTTTTGGTATGTCGGGCTGCTGCCGGATTTGGCGACGATGCGGGACCGCGCGGCGTCGCCGTGGGCCCGGCGCGGGTATGGGCTGCTGTCGCTCGGCTGGCGCGGCGATGGGCGCCATTGGGCGCACTATCAAAAGCTTTACGTGATTCTGGCGGGCCTGGCGACGCCATTGGTCGTCTCAGTGCACAGCATCGTGGGCTTGGATTTTGCGGTCGCGATCCTGCCCGGATGGCACTCGACGATCTTCCCGCCCTACTTCGTCGGCGGCGCGATCTTTTCGGGCTTCGCCATGGTGCTGACCCTGGTGATCCCCCTGCGCGCGGTCTTCGGCCTCAAAGGCTTCATCACCGCCCGGCATCTCGAACTCATGGCAATGGTGCTGCTGGCGACCGGTTCAGTCGTCGCCTACGGCTACTTCAGCGAATTTTTCACCGCCTGGTGGAGCGGCGACGAGTATGAGCGCTTCGTCACCGCCAACCGGGCGCTCGGCCCCTATGCGGTCTGCTTTTGGACGATGCTCACCTGCAATGTGCTCGTGCCGCAGCTGTTTTGGTCGCGGCGGATGCGCCGGAGCATCCCGGTGCTCTTCGGCGCGGCGATTCTAATCAATGTGGGCATGTGGCTGGAGCGCTTCGTCATCGTGATCACGAGCCTGCACCGGGACTATCTGCCCTCGTCCTGGGGCATGTATATCCCGACCTTTTGGGACTGGACGACGTTTGTGGGCACGATCGGCCTGTTTCTCGCGCTCCTCTTCCTCTTTGTGCGCCTGCTGCCGGCGATCGCCATGGCGGAAATGCGCGGCCTCGTTTTCCGAAAAGGACGGACGCCGTGAAGACTCCCTACGGACTGATGGCCAGCTTTGCCTCGCCCCGGGCCTTCGCCTTGGCCGTGCGCCGGGCCGGAGAGGCGGGCTACACCCGCTGCGAAACCTACCTGCCGTTTTCCCTCGAAGGATCGGCCGAGCCGCAACCCGACGCGCCTTCTCCGATCCCGAAGGCCATGGCGATTGGCGGGATCCTCAGCGGCCTGTTCGCTTTCGGTCTGCAGGAATATGCCGCCCATGACTATCCGCTCAATGTCGGCGGCCGGCCGCTCAACAGCTGGCCGTCCTTCGTCCCGATCACCTTTGAACTAACGGTCTTGGGCGCGGCGCTCTGCGGCCTCCTCACTTTTTTCTGGGTCGCCGGATTTCCCCGGCTGGACCATCCGGTCTTCAACGACCCCCGCTTTATCCGGGCGAGCAAGGATCGGTTCTTTCTGTGCATCCGCAGCGACGACCCGCAGTACGCAGCCAACGCCACTCTGCGGTTCTTGAGCGAATTGGGCGCCGAATCGGTCGCGGAGGTGCCGCGATGAAGCCGGTTCTCTCCGGGGCCGGGCGCGGGGCGCTCGCGCTCGCCCTAGCCGCGCTCGGCGCCTGCGACAACATGCAGCGCCAGTCGAACCTCCGGCCGTTCGACGCCTCGGCGCAGTTCGCCGACGGCGCTTCGGCCCGGATCCCGCCCGCCCATACGGTCCCCGCCGGACCGCGGGCATCCGGGGTTTTTCTGACCGGCCGGCAAGGTGGCCAATGGGTCAGCGACCTGCCGCTGCCGCTGACCCGGGCCCTGCTGGATCGGGGCCGAGAGCGTTTCAACATTGATTGCGCGGTCTGCCACGGGGAAGACGGCGCCGGCCAGGGCATCGTGGTTCGCCGCGGATTCCCCGCGCCGCCGGCGCTCGAAACGGCTGCCCTTCGTTCCGCCCCGGCGGGGGCGCTGTTCGATGTCATCACCCGGGGCTACGGCGCGATGTATCCGGCGGCCGACCGAGTGGACCCGCCCGACCGCTGGGCGATCGTGGCCTATATTCGGGCGCTCCAGTTCTCCCAACAAGCACCGCTCGCGGCGCTCACCCCCGCCGACCGGGCTCGTCTTCCCCTCCCGTGACCTCGCCCCGCGACCGGACCGGAAATGAATCGGAGCGCCGGGCCGCGCAGATCGGCGCGGCCGCTCTGGCCGCGTCCGCGTTGCTCGCCTGGGTCGCGCCGATGGCAGCCGCTCCCGCCTACCGCTTCGCGGCGTTCGCCTGCCTGCAACCGGCCCTGGGCTCGCTCATCTTTGCACTGATCTACCGGATCACCGGCGGCCAATGGGGTGAGAAGCTCGATCCGTTTTTCCGCGGCGGCATCCGCCTCGTGCCGTGGATCTGGCCGCTCATCGCCCTGCTCGCCCTGGTCCCCTCCTCCCATCCCTCCTTCGCCCGCCAGCCGCCCGGACCCCATAACCCTGGTCCGGGCCTGATCCTGGCGCGGGCCCTCGTCTATGAGGGGGTGTTCATCGCCCTCCGTTTTATTGCGCTGCGGCCGGCGCTGAAACGGCTGGCGGCGCCGGGCCTTTTGGCGCTGGTGTTCACGCTGCATTTTTTGGCCGCCGACTGGTTTTTCACCCTCGAGCCGGGCTGGTCCTCCACGGGATTTCCCTTGGTCTGGATGTCCGTCCAGGCGACGGCCGGGCTTGCCTTCGCGATCCTCCTCGCCGCGCTCGCCGGCAACAGTCCCGCCACGGTTGGCCCCGCCGGCCGGCCCTATGGTCAGGACTGGGGCAACCTGCTCCTGACCGCCGTCGTATTTTCGACCTACGTCGCGTTCATGGAGTTTCTCGTCATTTGGTCGGGCAATCTGCCGCCGGAGATCCGCTGGTTCCTGCGCCGCGACAATGGCCTCTGGCGCGCCGTGATCATCGCCCTCGCCCTGTTTCATCTATTATTCCCGTTCAGCTGCCTCCTCTCCAAGTCCCTGAAAGCGAGCCGGCTCGGCCTGCCGCGCATCGCGGGCGTGGTTTGCGGTGCCGAGCTCCTGTGGTGCGCGTGGTTCATCCTGCCGCCCTTCCAGGACCGCGGCCCTTGGCTCGCCTGCCTCTGCGCGACGCTGCTGATTGCCGGCGGCGGGCTCTTCGTCAACCGCTTCCTCGCCGACCTGCCCAGGGGAGGAGCAATCCCATGAAACCCTCCGCCAGCGCCAACCCCGGGCATGAAGGCTCCGACGCCTCCCTGAAACTGATTGGCATCATCGCCGTCTCGCTGGTCCTCGGGCTTGCGAGCGTGCTGCTGTCGGCCCGCTGGCTCGTCCGCGCCGGCGATAACCCCGAGCGGCGCGCCGGGGAATTGGGCAGCCGCGGAAATTTTCAGCACGGCCCCGACGATGAGACCGCCATCGCAGAGGCCTGGGCCGACATCGCGGCCCAAACCCAGCTCCGCCTCCATACCTATGGTTGGGTCGATCGGCGCGCCGGGATTGCGCGGATCCCGATCGAGCGGGCGATGGATCTGCTGGCCACCCGAGCCGCCGCCCGGCCCGAAGGGAAGCCCGCGCCATGAAGCGACTAGCCACGGCCATGCTCGGGTTCGGGCTCGCTGCCGTCGCGGCGGCCCAACCGGCGCCGCTGCACTACGACCAGCGCATCGGTGAGCGCTTGCCGCTGGCCGCTGCCCTGGTCGACGAGACCGGAACGGCCCGGCCCCTGGGTTACTTCTTCGGAGCCCGGCCCGTGATCCTGCTCTTCGGCTATTATAAATGCCCCCAGCTGTGCTCGGTCCTGGAGCGCAGCACCCTCGACGTGCTGCACGAGCTGCAGCCCACGGTGGGCCGCGATTTTGACGTAATCTACATCAGCATCGATCCGACCGACCAGCCGGAGGATGCGCGCCAGGAAAAAGCGGCCGCGATCAAAGCCTACGGCCGGCCCGCCGCGGCGGCGGGATGGCATGAACTCACCGGATCGGAAGCACTGGTTCGGCCGGTGGCCGCCGCGGCGGGCTTCGGCTACCGCTACGATCCGCTCACCCGGCAGTACGCGCATCCCACCGGCTTTGTCATCATCACGCCCCAGGGCCGCATCTCGCACTATTTTCTCGGCCTCGATTTTCCGGCGGCCGACCTGGCGTCCGCGCTGCGCCGCGCCGCCCAGGAAAAGACGGGAGAACCGGTTTTCGACCTCGTGCTCGAGTGTTTTCGCGGCGATGGGTTCACCGGCCGCTACGGCCGCTGGGCCTGGCATGCCCTCCAAGGGGGGGTCGCTCTCACCCTGCTCGGCCTGGTGGGCGGCATCGGTTGGATGCTGCGCGAAGAATTTGGCGCCGGCGGACGGCGCAAGGGCCCCCAGGCATGAACACCGGGTCCCCACTCGCCACCCTGGCGACCCTCCTGCTCACCCAGGCCAGTACCTCGGCCGCCCGGATCGATCACGCGGCCCTGGGCCTGCTGGCCGCCAGCGCCGTGCTCGTGGCCGTGCTGGCCGGATTGAATCTGTACTTCGTCGTCCGCTACCGGAGAGGGTCCGCCGTGCCGCGGCCGCCATCCGCCCTCGCCTCCTGGAAAATCGAAACCCTCTGGATCGTCGCCACCACGATCGGTTTTTTGGGCTTCTTCGCCTGGGGCGCCCGCATCTATCTCGACGTCGAGCGCCCGCCCGCCGGAGCCGATGAAATCGCGGTGATCGGCCGCCAATGGATGTGGGACATCCGCCAGCCCAACGGCCGGCGGGAATTCAACGAGCTTCACGTTCCGGTCCATACCGACATTCGCCTCCTGCTCACGTCGGAGGACGTCATCCACAGTTTCTTCGTCCCGGCTTTCCGCCTCAAACAGGACGTGGTGCCCGGCAAGCAGGTCAGCCTCTGGTTCAACGCGACGGCGGAGGGCGCGTTTCCCTTCTATTGCAGCGAATTCTGCGGTTCGAAACATGCCAACATGATCGGGGTCGTCGTCGCCGAGTCGCCGGAACGTTACGCCCGCTGGCTCGCGCAGGGCGATTCGGCGCCCGAACGCCTCGCCCGCGGCGGCGTTCTTTACCAGCGGTACGGCTGCAGCGGCTGCCACACGCAGCCCTCGGCGGTGCATGCCCCGGCCCTCGCCGGAATCTACGGCCGGCAAATTCCGGTGACCGGCGGCGGATTCGTGCGGGTCGACGACGCCTACCTGCGGGACTGCATCCTGACCCCGGGCAAGGTCGCGCCGGCCGGCTACCCGCTGATCATGCCTGCCTTTCAAGGCGTCGTCCCGGAGGGGGACTTGATCGAACTGATCGCCTATATCCGCGAGCTCGACGCCGGCGACCGCGTCGATCCCAACCCCAGGACCTCCCGATGAAGGCCACCGCCGAACCGCCAGCCGGAGACGCTCCGGCGCCCGACTATCTCTCCTCGGGCTATTCGCTGCGCTCGTGGCTTTGCACGCTGGACCACAAGCGGATCGGACTCCTGTACCTGGTCAGCATCACCTTTTTCTTCATGATCGGCGCGGCCGCCGCGGCCGCAATGCGGGTCGCCCTGCTCTCGCCGAAGGGCGACCTGATCGTGTCGGACGTCTACAATCGCCTATTCACCCTGCACGGGGTGCTGATGATTTGGTTTTTCCTGATCCCCGCGGTGCCCAACGTGCTGGGCAATTTCCTGCTACCCTTGATGATCGGCGCCCGGGATGTCGCCTTCCCCCGGCTCAATTTGGCGAGCTGGTACATTTTCATGACCGGGGCAGCGCTGGCTCTGTATGCGATTCTGGCCGGTGGCGTGGACACCGGCTGGACCTTTTACACCCCGTATAGCAGCACCTACTCCAACGGTCACGTCATGGCGATGGCCGCCGGCGTCTTCATCGCCGGATTTTCCTCCATCGCCACCGGCCTCAATTTCATCGTCACGATCCACCGCTTGCGGGCGCCCGGCCTCACCTGGTTCCGGCTGCCCCTCTTCGTTTGGTCACTCTACTCGACCAGCATCATCCTCGTGCTGGCGACACCCGTCCTGGCCCTGACGCTTTTTCTGATGGTGCTCGAGCGGGGATTTGGGGTGGGCATTTTCGACCCGAAGATCGGCGGCGACCCGCTGCTCTTTCAGCATCTGTTCTGGTTCTACTCCCATCCGGCGGTGTACGTGATGATTCTCCCCGGCATGGGCGTGGTGAGCGAGCTGGTGGCCTGCTTTGCCCGCAAGCCGATTTACGGTTATCGCGTGATGGCCTTCGCCATTCTGGCGATCGCAGCCCTCGGCTTCCTGGTCTGGGGACACCACATGTTCGTCAGCAGCCAGTCGATCTACGCCGGCGTGGTTTTCTCGTTGTTAAGTTTCCTCGTCTCGGTGCCGTCGGCGATCAAAGTTCTCAATTGGACGGCGACCCTGCACCGCGGCTCGATCCGCCTCGATGCGCCAATGCTGTACGCGCTCGGCTTCATGGGGCTATTCACCGTCGGCGGCCTGACCGGATTGTTTCTGGCGACGATGGCGGTCGATGTGCACCTGCACGGGACCTACTTCGTCGTGGCCCATTTCCATTACGTCATGGTCGGCGGGATGGTCATGGCGTACATGGGCGGGATGCACTACTGGTGGCCGAAAATCTCCGGCCGGATGTACCATGAGTGGAGCGCGCGGATCGCGGCGCTGCTCATCTTTCTCGGCTTTAACCTCACGTTTTTCCCGCAGTTTATCCTGGGCTACCTGGGCATGCCCCGGCGCTATTACGCCTATCCCGAAGAGTTTCACGCCCTGAATGTCCTCTCGACCGCGGGTGCCTCCATCCTGGGCCTCGGCTACCTCCTGCCCCTGATTTATTTGAGCTGGTCGCTCTGCCGCGGCCCGCGGGCGCCCGCCAATCCCTGGGGAGCGACCGGCCTCGAGTGGCAGACCCCGTCTCCGCCGCCGACCGGCAACTTTGCGACGACGCCCATCGTCACCGAAGGGCCCTACGCCTATCGCCCGGAGGAACCATGATCACCGCCACGCCCGTCTCGGCCGAACCCACTCCGCACCCGGAAGCCAAAGCGGTGACCAACCAGCTCGGCATGTGGACCTTCCTCGCCACCGAGATCCTCTTCTTCGGCGGCTTGTTTGTGGTCTACACGCTGTTCCGGCTCACCTACCCCGAGATCTTCCGCCAGGGCGGCCAGTCCATGGATTTTTGGCTCGGGACCGTGAACACCGCCGTGCTCCTGACCAGCAGTCTCTTCATGGCCCTCGCCGACCGGGCCGTGCGCGCCAACCAGCGCGCCCTGCTGACTCGCTGCCTCGCCCTGACGGCGCTGCTGGGGCTGGTATTCCTCGGCATCAAGGCCTACGAGTACCACGGAAAGTTCGCCGAGCATCTGGTGCCGGGACCGGGATTTCGGGGGCCGCCGGGCAGCGGGCCGCGGCTGCAGATCTTTTACTTTCTCTATTTTGCCATGACCGGGCTGCACGCCCTTCATATGCTGGGGGGCCTGGCCGCGGTCGGCTGGCTCTGGCGCCTGAATGCGCAGGGGCGACTCAATTCCGGCCGGACCGAGCCGGTCGTGATCGTCGGCCTCTATTGGCACTTCGTGGACTGCATCTGGGTGTTTCTCTATCCCCTATTTTACCTCGCGGGCCGATGAAACCTGCCCCCTCAGATTCCGGATCGCCGCCGTTGGCCCTGGTATTTTCCAGCCTCCTCGGGCTGCTGGCCCTGTCAGCCGCCTCGTCCTTCCTGCCGCCGGCGCCGTGGAAAACGGCCGCCGGGCTGGCGATCGCGGCCGCGAAAACCCTCCTGATCGCGCTGTTCTTTATGCGGCTCAAGTACCGCCGCGGCCTGATTCCCATCTTCGCCGTCGCCGGCCTCTTCTGGTTGGGGATCTTGGGCACCTTGCTGATGAGTGACTATTTGACCCGCGGCCGGCTGTAAGGCGCGGTTTGAGCGGAACCTTTTAGATTCAACCCGGACGGTTTTATCGGCGCTAACCGCCGCACCCCATGGGATTTGATCAAAATGTTGACCAGCCGATCGTCCAGCCCCGCCGGTGGGGGACCAAAGTGAATTTTGGCATCATTGGCGGAGTGCTCCTATTCGTGGTCTTCGGCATCCTGGCGATGCATTGGGTGGACCGGAATAAGGACCAGGTCAGCAGCCAGATCCAGCAGCAGGAACAGGCGAAGCCGCCGGCCGCTCAGCCATAGGGAACGAGGGAGCCGCCGATTAGGGCGCGTCCGTGATCTTGACGGAGAAATTGCGCCCTTCCCAGGACTGCGACTCGGTCCAGAAGAAGGTGAATTCAACCGCCCCGCCCGCGGGCAAGCTGGGCGTCGTCAGATCCACGTACCAAAGGTGCAGGGGGCCGACGCTCACCGCGTCTATCCGGTTGACCGTCTTCCAGGAGTCGCCCGACCACACCACCGCCACCGGGGCGCCGAGAACCAGCCGCAGGACCTTCCCGGGGGAGGTCCGGCTGATCGGATGGCCGAACGTCCAGATCTCGTGGCTGCTGCGGGGCCGGGAACCGGCGGCATAGCGGCGAAAGGCCGGTTCCACCCGGTCAAAGCCCACGCCGTCGCGCTGGCTGCGGACCAAAGACAAGTATTCGGCGTGCGCCCAGCAGAGGGGCATCGCCGACCCGGTCGG
>Ga0182024_10013415_pt1 | contig 16002 bp, 10 predicted proteins | sample P32metaG_FD_120480 | JGI IMG/M metagenome (GOLD analysis project Ga0182024, IMG submission 120480) | Permafrost microbial communities from Stordalen Mire, Sweden - P3-2 metaG (Illumina Assembly) | ecosystem: Environmental > Terrestrial > Soil > Wetlands > Permafrost | place: Sweden: Stordalen... | reverse complement strand
GGGATCGACAATTGTTCCGGTGATGGTTCCTGACGATTGCTGGGCGGGTGATGCTGCTGTTCGCGGTGGGGGCTGCTGAGCCGAAGTTGCGGAGGACCCGAGCAGTACGCCCAGGCTCAGGCAGACCAAGCTGGCAATGCCAAGCAGGGAGCTTCCGACGTTTCGGGGCGGGGATGTGTGGCAGGTGGTTTCGTTCGTGGAATCCACAGTTATTACCTTATCGCCTTTGTTCTGCTTTTAAGGACCAACAATGTATGACTGTGTGTTAATGGTTGGGGTTGTCCGGAGTGGCGGCCTAACATTGGAATTTACATACTATCGAGCTGGGACTGGGAAGTAGGGTAATCCCTTTCCTTGGTTGGGAATGCAGCCGCGCCGCCGCGTTATTTTGGCTTGGGCGGTAGGGACTTGGCAAAGAGCCAGGGGAATAGTTTTGGTTCGTCGTAGGTTTTGTCCCAGGAGTTGTGGCGGACGTTGGGATATTCGGTGTAGTGGACTTCACCGCCCTGCTCTTTCATCGCTGCGTACATTCGCTGGGATTCGGTGACCGGGACTATGTCGTCATCGGCGCCGTGAAAGATCCACACGGGGGTCTTGCCGACTTTCGCGGCTGCTTCGGAATAGCTCTTCGGGTCGTCGGGTGGCGTAAAATTTGCAAGTTCGGGATGGGCTTTGAGAGCTGCTGTAGGTGGGCGGATGCCGCCGCAGATTACGACCATGGCTGCGAATCGGCCGGGATATTTTTCGGCGAGGTGCCAACTGCCGTAACCTCCCATGGAGAGTCCGGTTAGATAGGTGCGTTGGGGGTCGCCGTGGAATTCTTTGGTTGCGGCTTCCAGGGTGGCGATGGCTAGGTCATCCATGGGGGGCTGAATCCACCAAATATTCTTCCGGCATTGCGGCATGACCACGATTGCCGGGATCCGGCTGCGGTCGTTGCGGATGGCTGGGCCGATGCCTATATCGGTTTGCACTATGCCGTCGTCGCCGCGTTCGCCGGCGCCGTGAAGGGCGAGGATGATCGGCCACTTTTGGTGGGTTGTCCACTCTTCGGGGAGGAAGACCTGGTATTTATAGGTGGTGCCTTGCAGGGTGATGGTGCGGTCGAGGAAACCGGTGTCGTGCCTTCTTGCGTAAGCGGGGGTCGTCATCGAAAGCCAGAGAATTGTGAACGCTAGCAGCTTTCGCGGCGAAACTGTCACGAATTCCTCCGGGCTTTGAACTCTACCACGTGCGCATGGCCCGCCGCCGCGCTCTTGATAAAGGCAGCCAGGCCGTTGGCGTGCAAGACTTCCTGGAACCGTGTTGCGCGCCTCGGCATCTAACCTGTCGTGGCAATGGGACGGCGTCCAGAACTCGACGCGGTACGCGGACTGATGCTGGTGTGGATCGCGCTGACGCATCTGCCGACGGCTGCCAGTGCCTATGTCAATCAGCCCTTTGGAGTCGTATCCGCGGCGGAAGGTTTCATATTCCTGTCGGCGTTGTTCACTGGGCGCATTTACTACCGCATCGCGGAGCATGACGGCTATCCGGCCATGACTCGACAGATGTGGGCGCGGACGCTGCGATTGTATGGTTACCACGCGCTGTTGCTTGCGTTTGCTTTTCTGGTCGCGGTGCCCATTGCCTCGCACGGCGATCGGCCGGGACTGCACAATCTTCTCGATTTCTATTTCATGGTCGGCCCCCAACAGGCGATTATCGAAGCCGCGCTGCTCATTTACCGCCCGCCGCTGCTGGATATTCTGCCGATGTACATCATCTTTCTGCTGGTTACTTCCCTAGCGCTTCCGCTGGCCCATAGGATCGGATGGAAATACATCTTGGGGACCTCTTTCGCCTTCTGGGGTCTGGCGCAATTCGGTTTTCGCGGCGCCGAACACACCTTTATGATGCGCTATATTCCCACCCACATTCCGCTGAACGAAATGGGATCGTTCGATCTGTGGGCTTGGCAATTTCTTTGGATCGCGGGGGCCTGGCTGGGAGTGCGTTGGGCGCAGAACAATTTGCCGATCGAGACTTGGGCGAGGCGGTCAGCGATTCCTGCGTTTTTGATCGCGGCGATATTTTTTGTGTTGCGGCGGGCGATCGCGCATGGGCTGCAGTTGGGCGCGACTGAATTTCTTTTTGATAAGTGGCATCTGGGGCCGATGCGGCTGCTTGATTTCACGGCGGTGGCTACGCTGCTGATCGTCGCGCAGGTTTTTTTGAAGCCGCTGGCGATCCGTCCGCTGGTAATGATGGGGCAGTGTTCGTTGCAGGTGTTTTGCGTTCATCTGCTGTTTTGTTTTGCGGGGCTCACGCTTTTGGGGAATGCATCGATGCTGAATGGGTGGCGGCAATTGGCGCTATTGACTGCGACATTTACCGCGATGCTGGCTACGGCGAAAGTGTTCGGGAAGAGTGAGGTGAAGCAGGAACGGCAGTCTAAGGCGGGAATTTCTTCCGGGCCTGGGGCCGCGGCAAACCAGCCCATGCAACGCGAGCCGGCGCGGGTGGCACAACGGCCAGAGGCGGGCAGACTATTGGGGGGAAGAAGATTTTGGATTTCGACTGCCGCGGGTCTATGTGCAGTGATCGCATTCGTGCGGAGCTGCGCACGCGGCAGCTAATTTCGGGCGGGGAGGTCGGCGGAATCGGCGGGGAACGGCGCGGGAATGGTGCCGCGGCTGGAGGGATTTCTGCGGCGGGTCTCGATGCCCAGGCGCTTGATTTTTTGGTTTAGGGTGGAGAGCGGGATTTGAAAGCGCTCGGCGGCTTCGGTTTGGTTCCAGTTGGTGCGTTCCAGCATGTCGATGATTATGCGGCGCTCGACTTCTTCCAGGATTTGGAAGAGGGAGTGCGAGGGTGCGGTGGTGCGTGCACCTACCTCGCCCGGCATCGGAGGGAGGAAATCGGATAGCTGCAGGCGAACACCTTTTACTATTTCGCGGGTGCGCACGCTTTCTGGCAACAGATCTATGTCCAGCACTTCGTGGGTGGAGAGCACTACGGCGCGCTCGGCTACGTTTTCCAGTTCGCGCACGTTGCCGGGCCAGTCGTAATCCATGAGCAGGCGCAGAGCGCCTGGCGAGAAGGATCGCAGCGGCTTGTTATTTTCCTTGCAGAAACGATCCATGAAGCGCTCGATCAGCAGCGGAACATCTTCGCGGCGATCCCGCAGCGGCGGCAGATGGACGGATATCACATTGAGGCGATGGAACAGGTCTTCACGGAAGCGGCCCTCGCGCACCAGCGTCATCAAATCTTCGTTGGATGCGGCCAGGATGCGCACGTCCACCTTGATGGTGTCTGTGCCGCCCAAGCGCATGAATTCGCGCTCTTGAATTACGCGCAGGAGTTTGGCCTGGGTTTCCGGACTTACCGTGCTGATCTCATCGAAAAAGATGGTGCCTTGATCGGCTACTTCAAAGAGGCCCTTTTTGGAGCTTACCGCGCTGGTGAATGCTCCTTTTACGTGGCCGAAGAGCTGGGATTCCAGCAAGTCGACGGGGATCGAACCGCTGTTTACGGGGATGAATGGCTTGTCCGCGCGGGTGGAGGCGGAGTGAATCGCTTTGGCGATGAGTTCTTTGCCGGTTCCACTTTCGCCGGTGATCAAGACGGTGGAGCGTGAAGGAGCGACCTGCGAAACGAGATCAAACACCGCCAGCATGCGGTCGCTTTTGCCCGCGATGTTCGGAAAGTTGTAGCGCTGCTTGAAGGCGCGTTTGAGCTGCACGTTTTCTTCACGCAGGCGGTGGCCTTCGACGGCCAGCGAGACTTGAGCGATCAGCTCATCGTTGGACCACGGCTTGGTGATGTAGTCTTGCGCGCCACTCTTGAATGCGGCGCGGGCCATGTCGATGGAACCGTAGGCGGTAATCAGGATGATCGAAAGGCTTGGATCACGGCCGCGAATTTCGCGCAGCAGCTCGAGGCCGTTGTGGTCGGGCAGGCTGACATCGAGCAGCATTAGGTCGAAAGGGCGTTCTTCCAGGCGCGCCAGCCCTTGGGCGCCGGTTTCGGCGAGGGTGACGTCGAAGGACTCGGACGAAAGCAGCGCCTCCAGACCTTCGCGAATTTCGACTTCGTCATCGACAACCAGTATGTGTCCCTTAGGCATGAACGGTTTTCCGGGCGGCTGGGAATTCCAAGCGGAAAGATGTCCCCTTTCCGGGTGTCGACCTGACGTCGACCTTACCGGTGTGTTCTTGGATGATGCCGTAGCTCACCGAGAGGCCCAGGCCAGTTCCTTTTCCCGAAGACTTCGTGGTGAAGAAGGGATCAAAGATGCGATTGAGATGTTCGGAAGAAATTCCGGCGCCGGTGTCGGTGATCTCGATTTCCACCGAGCCGTTTTGGGCGGCGGTGCGAACTTCCAGCATGCCGCCGCCGGACATGGCGTCGCGCGCATTCATGAACAGGTTGAGAAACACTTGCTGCAGCCGCGGCGACGATCCCAGTATGGGGGGCAACTCCGCCGCCAGCGAGCGAATCACGTTGATGCGCGCGGTGCGGAACGGGTGCTGCACCAGCGATAGAGTTTCCTCAACCACGGTGTTCAGGTTCACGGGAATGAATTCCGCCGGGCCGATCCGCGAGAAATTCAAAAGGTTGTTGACGATTTCGCTGGCGCGGAAAGTCTGCTTGACGATCCTCTCGATGGTTTTCTGCCGCGGATCGTCGCCGGGCATCTGTTTGGAAAGCATCTGGATGTAATTTGAGATTACCGCCAGCGGCGTATTCACTTCGTGAGCGACGCCCGCGGCCAGCAAACCGAGCGAGGTGAGTTTCTCGTTCTGCAGCACCTGCTCTTCGAGCTGCACGCGCTGGGTAATGTCGTCCAGGAGGATCAGGCGACCCAGGCGCGCGCCGGTCTTGCCCATCAGCGGAGCGATGGAAGCGTTGATGATGAAGGTGCGGCCGGAGCGCTGCTGCAATTTCAGTTTGTAAATTCCGGAAACGCGCTCGTCGGTTGCGCGGGCGGCCAGCTCTGCGACCAGGTCCGCCGGGAGCACACCGGATAATTTTGTGCCGATTGCCTCATTGCGCGGAATGTCGAGCATTTGTTCGAGCTGGGGATTCCAGGATTCCACGCAATCTTCCAGATCCACGGCGAGCACGCCGACGTTAAGTGATTCGACGATGTTTTCGCTGAAGTCTTTCAGGCGTTCGATCTGCACGGCCTTTTGCTCGAGCGAACGATAGAGGCGGGCGTTCTCGATGGCGATGGCCACGTAGCCGGCGATGGTCAACAGCAATTCCAGGTCCTCGCTGGATAGGTAATCGCCGTCTACCGTTTTGGCCAGGCCGAGGATGGCCACAGTGCGGTCGTGAAAGCGACAGGAGAGAAAATAATTCAGGTCGAGCCGATCGATGGTTCGGCGCACCGACTCGGTCTCACCGATGGCGGCGCGCGCCGATTCAAAGAACAGACATCCCCGTTCGAGCGCGGGCCGTGCCGGATCGAGAAAGCTGAGATCCAGTGGAGCTTCGAATTGCAAGCCCATGGACTGGGTGAGGGTGTAGGTTCCCGGATTCGCGGGATCTTCGAGAAACACGGCGAGACGGTCGACCAGCAGGGTTTGGGAGATGCGATCGAGCACCGACCCCAGCAGCGGTTCGAGGCGGACTTCGTTGGTGAGCGCGCGGCCGAATTCGATCAGGGTGCGGCGGAAGTCCAGGCGGTCGCGGTAGAAGAAATGATCGAGCTTGGCTTGCACGAAATCGCGCAATGGCTGGAACAAGAAGGCCGCCACCACGATGGCAATCACGTTGCCGGGCGCGCCGGTGGGCCAGGCGATGTGGAAGAGTTCCCCGATCAGCGCCACCGCGACGAAATAGATGGCGACCACCGCGCCGGTGGCGAAGGTATAGGCCAGACCACGCTTGAAAATTACGTCCACGTCCATCAGCCGGTAACGGATGATCGCGTAGCCGAAACACAGCGGGATCAAAACCAGCGACAGAACGGAAGCACCCATCCAGGGATGCAGACGGTCAATGAACAGCGGGACGGTGTACAGCAGGAAAAACGGCAATATCCCAGCCAGCGTTCCGCCGGTAATCCATTTGAGTTGCTGGCGCAGTACGCCGCTGGGCGCGCGCAGATAGCTGCGGAGGAAAATGACCGCGGCAGCCAGGAAATAAAGCCCCAAGTAGACGTACTCGATTTGATCCAGGAAATGTTCGTTGGCCACCGAGGGCATGAAATCGAGCATCTGCGCCGCGACGCTAACGTGCAGGACCAGCAAGCCCGCGGGCAGCGCATAGGTGGCCGCCAGCTTGGGCAGCAGGCGGCCGCGGCGTTCCGGAAAGACCAGGGCGAAGTGCAGCAGCAGGGCCGGCTGAAGTAGAAGGCCAACCACGTTGCCCCAGTAGATGATCTGGTCGAAGCCGTTCAGTTTTCCGGTGTAGTGGAAGGAATAGAAAATGAACGACACCAAGCAGAAAACGTAAAAATGCATGGCCCGTGGTGCGTTCCATCGCCGGGCAAAAATGAAAAGGCCGATGAACAGATACAGCAGACCCACGACGCGGACCGAACTCTCAAACGGACCCGGCGTGCCGGTGGGCACGGTTACCAGCTTGGCCGAAAAGGCCTTCCCGCCGCGCTCAACCTGGTATTCGACCCCTGTCCACACGCCCAACCGCCACAGCCGCCGAGTGACCTGGGTGGCGGCGTAGACCGGGGTGCCGTCGATCCCCTTCAGCATGTCGCCGGGCTTGATTCCGGCGTTGGCGGCGGGGGAATCGGGGAGAATATGCCAGGCTTGGACGCCGTCCTGGGTGTCTACCCAGGAAACACCGTCATCGGGGGAGTTAAAACGGGAGCGCTGCTCGAAATTGAGGATGGCGAATACGATACCGGCCAAGGTGATGACGGCCAGTAGAACGACTGTAAGGCGGACTCGAACGCTCTCGTTCATCGAGACACAAAAATCCTAACAGAATAATAGACGTGCAAGTGGACTTCCAGATTACCGGAGATTTGCCTTTGATATCTAGTTTTGAATCTGCTACTTACAGATAATGTGCGGCAGGTGGTCACCGGCGGTACTACTTTCGGTAGCTACGTTCCCGTTTCTGGTAGCGTGCCGTTACTTTCTTTAAAACTGGAAACTTAGCGATCCACGAATCGATCGGGTGGATGGTACCAGCAAAATCACGCCATCCCGCGTGGAAGCCACCGGAACATACCCCTGATCCAGGAGATTACCGAAATCGGCTACGACTTCGAAGTGACCGGGGAGAGCTTGGCGAATGACTAAGTTCAGATTGGGATCAACTCGGAAGTAACTCTCACCGTAGGCATCCTGCCGGGACACGGTGGTTCCGTTGATCCACTTGTAGCTCACGCTGAACTGAGTTCCGGTGCGCGGCATGCGCGCCGATAGACGGCCAGCCACGCTCTGGCGGTAACGGGTGGAGAGCGCGTCGCGCAGTTCAGCCGCTTCTGCGTCCAGCGGAGCCCCATCCGGGGCCAACGCTCCGGCCCAGGCGTAAATCAATGCGGCGTCGAGATTGTCGGAAATCTTCTGGTGATATGCCAGGCGCGCGCCCCAGGAGCTGGACGCGCCGGCGTCGTAGGCAAAGGCGTCGGAGAAAAAATCCTGCAGGAAATCGGAGCTCGATGCGTTGCCTTGCCCGAAAACCGCGGTGTGTTCGGAGCGGTCGTGAAACACGGCGGCCTGCAAGCCTGATTTGGCGCCCAACGATCGTTCGACGGCGATCTCTTCGTGCAGGTTATTTTCGAGGACCGAGCGGCCGTGGTTGACCAGTAACGTGGGGAACGCGTCCAGCGAATCGATGGCCGATTCGACGGTGCCCAGTTCCGAGAGCGCCGATTCCTGCGAGGTACGCGTGGATACCGTGAAGGTGGTCCGCCAGTTCGGCGTCATTTGCACCATCACCTCGCCGTGGGGACGCAGTGCGCTGGTGGATCCCTGGAAACTTGCGGACAGATATTCCATGCCGTACTTCGCGGAAACGCGGTCGCCGATCGTGAGCTGGCGCTCGTGATCCAAGCGCACTCCGCGGAACATTGGGCCGAAGGGACCGACGCGGGATTCGCGCATCACCAGGCTGGTGACTGTGCCGGGATCGCCCGCCGGCAGCCATTCGGTAGCCAAGCCACCCGCCGCCGCAAAATCCTCGTAACTAAACTGCCCGGCGAACAGGAGCTTATCGCCTGAGTCCAGCTTCTCCATATAACCAAACTCGGTGCCTGGAGAATCGGCCAGATTGGAAATCGATCCGGGATGGCGCGCGCCGTCGGTGAGCTCGACCTCGCCGCGAGGTTGCTCGACCATGCTCGCATCGCGCCCGGTGGGATAGTCGGCCATGAGGATGCCGTTATCGTCGAAACGCAGGATGGTGCGGGTGCCGGTGGAGCTGCGCAGCACCCACGCCCATTCGTCGGATGCGACGGATTGTTTGGGCTGCTTGCGCAAACCTTCGAAAGACGACAACAGCGATCCCACGCCGATTTGCAGCAGGGTGGTGTGATCGCCAGTGACCATAATATGCTGTTGAACGGCGGGCAGAAAACCGGCCAGGGTAACGCGGATGCTGTAGAGACCCGGGCGCAAGGTGTCGCTCAGGAAGCGTCCGCTGACGTTGGTGAACAGTTCCTCGGGCGCCGCGGCCACCAGAGCTTCGCCGCTAATGAGCACTGTTGCGCCCATCTGCGGAGTGCCGCTGGGATCGACCACCAGCCCCGAGATGCTCCCCAGGCCCGCAGCTCCGGCACTGCTTGGCAGTGCTGCCAACAAAAGCAGCAGACTCCCCCAATGCAGGCTGCAGGCTTTCACTATTTCGCGGCTCCCTTGACGGTGAACTCGGCGGTGGGCGTAATCGTCTGCTTGCCGAGGTTGTCGGTCACGCGTACTTCCAGTTTATACTTTCCAGGCGCCAAGGTGGCCAGCGCCATGGGCCTCTCGAGGGTCATTTCTTCGCCGTGCTCGCCGAGCTTGTCGCTGGTGTCGTCAAGCGTAAGGACGGGGTCGGGATTCTTGCCCTGCGTCACCAGGTATTTCACCGAAGCATCGGCTTTGTGGGTCTTGTCGTCCACTTTCAAATTGTAGACTTGCAAGAAAACCCCCACAGTATCGGCCGCGAAGAATGAGCTATCCAGCTTCGGCCGCACTTTCAGGTCGCCCAGGACGAACTGGCCCAGACCGATGGTCTTGGAGGATACCGCGGTGATTTGATCCGCCAGAATTAGGGAGCTGGAGGCTAGCTTATCCTCATCGTAGCGAGGAACCGCGAGACGAGTATTCACAGCGCCCACGTTGCTGCTGTTCACATCCTTCATTACCACGTCCAGCCGATATAGGCCCGGACTGAGCGGAACGGCTTTCTGATAGATGGAAGCGCCCTTGGCCATTTGTGCAAACTGTGCGTCGGTGGTGTCTTTGCGAATGGTGTCTTCAAAAGTCTGGACGACCCGGCCGCTCAGCGTGGTGATCCGCCCGAATATATTCACGACCGCGGACTTCACCCCGTCCTTACCCTGGAACATCATCTGGCTGTTGGGAATCTGGAGGGTGATGGGGACCAGAACGGTGTCCCCGGTGATGCGCAGGAAGTCGAAGCGATATTCAAACTTTACCTGGTCGCGCACCACGCGCGAGGTGACCACCGATTCCAGGTCTTTGAACTTTACCGGGGGAGCTTTCTGGATGTTGGCGTAGAGCTCCAAGCGCGTAAATTCATTCTGGTTCTCAGGCTGGCCGCCGATCGGAGCCGCGAGGTGGGTTCCGTCGGTATTGTTGAAGCGGGCGGTCTTATTGGACATGCCCATTGACTCCATCATGGTCAGGCCGGCGCCGGGAACGTAAAGCAGCGCGTCCTTTTCCGATGGGTCCATGGTCAGGTGGTATTCACCGGTCATGGTCGGATCGACGAACTCGATTTCCACGTTTTCGCCCATTCCCTCGAGATAACGATAGCGCCAGTCTTCGAAGGGATAGGTGGAAGTCTCGCCGCCACCTTGATCCGAGGGGCGCTCGTAGGATCCGCCGGAAGGATGCGAGTCCACTTCGTCAGCCGGCCCCCACATGATGTAAATGCGGCCGCGGTCGGTTTTCCATCCCGGGATGCCGGAAGCAAAGTGCTCATTGGTATAAGCGATGCGGCGGTAGTGCTCTTCCTTGAAACTGTTTTCGGTCGAGTCTGGATCGGGATTGCGGCGCTGCCAAAACGCCTCGATGAATTCTTCGCGCTCTTCGTTGGTGGCTAGATGGATGAAGGCCGAACGCTCTTCCGGGGTGATGATGTAGATCACGTCTTCGTTGAGCCACTTCTTGTACGGGCTATCCAACTCTTTGTAGAGCTCTTTATCGCGCTTTTTGCGGTTTTCGAGTTCCTGCTTTTTCGTCCCGGTGCTTGGGGGAGTGGCGGAGCTGTCCTGCTTGCCGGTGGATTGCGGCTTATCGCCGGACTCGCCGGATTGACCGGATTGTCCGGAGCCGGCTTGGCCGGGCTGTTCTTGCTGAGCGCGCAGGGATAGACGAGGAACGGCCAAAGAAAAAATAACGGTAGCAAACAACACAATGCGCCCACGGTACGTCATAGAAACACCATGCCCTTGGTCTCTCGCGGAAGTTTAGCTCGTATACCCATACAGGTCAAATCAAAGAATTCCCCACGGAATTGGCCCGTATGGAATGAGAGGCCGCTTGGATGCGCTCGGGTTGCCTCGGATTGGATGCTCGGGAGCCCCGGTGGATGAGCACAATTTTAGTGGGTCGGAGGGGCTTGCCCGATTCGGTACCGGATTCAGAAGTAACGTCGGGATCTAGAGAACCCACGTTTGACACCGACACGTGGGGCACCCAGGCGCAACGACGGCGGCCACGGCGGCAATTCGACAGCAGAATCAGAGAAGTCGACGCGTCCTGTTTTGTAGGTTTTTGTATCGAAAGGCGGCAGCCTATTGCCAGGTAGACGCGTCCAAGTCCATTGGCGGGGTGTTTCTTTCGGGTGCTAAAGTCGCTACAATGTGCGGGAAGGCTCGCAAGCGTTCAGGGCGGCAATGGGCCCTGAGCACCCACGAATTACAGTCTCGCGGCGGTTCGGTGTGAGCATGCCCGATCTCTGAGGCCGCAGACACTCGGAAACTTTTGAGTCGCTTGGGGCGTATAGACATCTGACGCCGACCCATACTTCAACCGACCGTTCCTAACTCAAGGAGCAGCGAGGCCATTGCAATGAAGACCTGGAAGAAAGTTCTCATCGGGATCGCCGTCGCGGTGGTGCTGGTGATCGCGGTCAGCGTCGGTATCCAACAGGCGCATAAGGGCATAGTGGCTGTACAGACTGGCCAAGCGGTGCGGCAGGACGTCACCGCCATTGTTACCGCGTCGGGTGAAGTGCGGCCAAAGACCTACACCAACGTGCTGGGCGAGGGCATCGGAAAGATAACGGAAATCGATGTGAAGGAAGGCGACCGCGTCAAGGTAGGCGATATCCTTCTTCACTTGGAAAGTATTCAGCCGGCCGCCGACGTGGAGGCCCAGTCCGCGAGTATCGATGCCACCGCCGACTCGATCAATGCGGCGGCCGCCTCGCTGCAGTCCGCCAAGGCCACCTTGGCGCAGCGCCAATCGGACCTGGACAAGGCCAAGCTGGACTGGGAGCGCAGCCAGGGACTCTACGATGCGCAATTGATTTCCAGGCAAGATCACGACACCGCCAAAGCAACCTACGTGAGCGCCGCCGCCGCGGTTGACGCCGCGAAGGCCCAACAGGCCCAGGCCCAGGCGGCGCTGGAACAGTCCCGATCGAATCTGAGCCAGTCCAAGGCGATCCTGACGCATACCCAGGACGTCCTTCGCAAGACCACCTACCGCGCGCCAATCAACGGCCTGGTCACTTATATTGCGGTGCGGGTAGGTGAAAACGTGGTTCCCGGAATCCAGAACGCGACCGGCAGCTACCTGCTGACGATTTCGGACATGTCGGTGGTCACCGCGGAAGTGAAAGTGGATGAAACCGACATCGTTAACGTGAAACTGGGGCAGGCGGCTGATATAAGTATTGATGCGGTTCCCGGGAAGTTCTTCGGCGGACACGTTACCGCGGTTGGCGACCAGGCGCTGCTGCGATCTTCGGGGCTGGCCAGCACGCAGACCGAAGCGAACACGCAAGAGGCGCGCGATTTCAAAGTGGTGGTGCAGCTCGATAATCCGCCGGACACGCTTCGTCCCGGTCTTTCGGTTACCGCCAAGATCCGCACGGCGGAACGCAAAAACGCGCTGACCATTCCGATCCAGGCGCTGGCGATGCGGTCGCAGCACGACCTGGACGAGGCGGTGCAGACTAACAAAGGCAAGGGTGAGGTTACCCTGGCGGCCGCCAAGCCCATTTCGGCCGCTGACGCCAAGAGCGACATCCAGGGAGTTTTCGTGGTCCATGATAAGAAAGTGGACTTCGTTCGGGTGCAAACCGGGGTTACCGGGGTGACCGACATCGAGATAACTAACGGGCTGAAGGAGGGCGATACGGTGGTCACCGGCAGTTACAAAGCGCTGCGGACGCTCAAGCCGGGCAGCACGATTAAAGTGGATAACGCGGCGCCGAAGCCCGAGGAACAGTCGAGTACGTAGGGAAGCGAAAGCGTCGCGAATTACGGATTTTCCGTCGGGAAGGAGATGTGGTTCCCCCATGCCCATGCCTGCTGAAACTACCGTCACCTCGCAGTCCTACCGGCAGGACCTGGTGGATAGCCGGATCGTCATCTGCACGGAAAACCTGTCGAAGACCTACGTCATGGGCTCGGAAGTAGTGCACGCGCTGCAAAGCATTAACCTGCAAATCCACAAAGGCGAGTACGTGGCGATCATGGGGCCGTCGGGCTCGGGCAAATCAACGCTGATGAACCTGATCGGGTGCCTGGATAGTCCTTCTGGGGGAAAATACTGGCTGGCTGGGCGGCAGGTGAGCGAGCTGGACGATGACGAGCTGGCGTACATTCGGAATAAGGAAATCGGTTTCGTTTTTCAGACCTTCAATCTGCTTCCGCGGGCTACGTCGCTGCATAACGTTGAACTTCCGCTGATATATAACGGAACGCCGGCGGAAGAACGCATCGAGCGCGCCAAGGAAGCACTGGCACAGGTGGACCTTACCAGCCGCATGATGCACCGGCCTAATGAACTTTCCGGTGGGCAGCGGCAGCGCGTGGCGATCGCTCGGGCGCTGGTGAATCGGCCGTCGATCTTGCTGGCGGACGAGCCTACCGGGAACCTGGATTCTGTTACGGGCGAGGAAATTATGGCGCTGTTCGTCCGGCTGCACGAGCAAGGGAACACCATTATTTTGGTGACGCACGAGTCGGATATTGCTGCCCGCGCTCACCGAATTATTCGGGTCCGCGACGGACGCGTGGAGCGCGACGAAAAGACCCGCTAGTCTGTCACTGGCAGGGTGACTGTTGGCGGCCCCTTCTTGGTCTTCAATTGCGGCAGATACTATTTGATGTAAAGTCACATTGATGAAACCAGTTACTCGCGCGCGTTTGACCGCCCTCTTGCTCTGTTGGTGCGTCGTTGGTCTGGGGCATTGCGCGCACGCCACTTCCCGCCCGCAAGCTGCGGCCGCCGAGCCTGAGTACAGCATCCGCGCCATCCGCTACGCTACCGTGCACGATTTTCCTTTGAGCGATTTGGTAATTGGCACGCCGGGAGACAAGAAAGTGGATGTGGCCATGATCATCTGGCTGATTCAGGGCGGCGGGCGCACCATCCTTTTCGATTCAGGGTTTCATCGGTTTAAGTCGCTGGAGGAGTTTCATATCGCGGATTTTTTGTCGCCGGATGAGGCGGTGAAACTTGCGGGCGTCGATCCTGGCGCGGTTACTGACGTGATCATTAGTCATGCGCATTGGGACCATATGGATGGCATCGATTTATTTCCTAGGGCTACGATCTGGATTCAGAAGGGGGAGTTTGAATATTACACTGGCGCGGCTTGGCAGCCGGGCGGACAGAATGGTGGGATTTATCCGGAGGACGCGATTGAGTTGGTGCGGCGGAATACCTGGGGGCAGGTTCGGCTGGTTAACGGGGATGACGCGCTGATTCTTCCTGGGATTCGGGCTTATATCGGCTCGCGCCACACCTTTGCTTCGCAATATATTCGCGTGGCGGGGAATCCGACGTTTGTGCTGGCTTCGGACAACTGCTACTTGTATGAAAATCTGCGGACGCATCGGGCTAGCGCTACGTTTGAACCTGCGGATGAAGCTCGGAACATTGCGCAGCAGGCGCGGATGATTTCGCTCGCGGGCTCGGTGGATCGGGTGGTTCCTGGGCACGATCCCGAGGAGTTTGTGCGTTTTCCTACGACCGGGCGGATTGCGCGGATTAAGTAGTCGTGTCGCCCAACCACCCTCTGGTGGTGCGCCACGAAATTCAAAACACCCGCCCTGCGCAGAACCGGAGAAGAGTTAGGGCACCCGCCACCCACAATCAACACCAAGTTCATCCGATTAAGCGGCTAGTTTTTCGTCGACAATACTTTGACCAGGCGGTAGTAGAAGTCTACGCCTTCGTAGAAGGATTTTACTTCTACGCGCTCGTCTCTGCCGTGGGCGCGGTCGTCGTGGATGTCTGCAAATACTCCGGCTACTCCGTAGGTAGTGATGCCGGCGGTTCTGGTGATTGCGCCGTCGCTCGCGCCGGCGTCCATTTCTGGGATTACCGGGACGCCGGGCCACATTTGGTCGCGTACTTTTTCTATGGCGGAAATCATTTCGGGGCCTAGATGGGTGGCTGGGTTCGATCTGGTCCAGGCCCATTCGGCGTTTACTTGCGCGACGGAAATTTGAGGATCGGCCAGGACCTTCACCAATTGCTGGCGGACTTCTTCGGTGGTGTGGCCTGGCAGGATGCGGCAGTTGACGTTGGCGCGGGCCATTTGCGGCAGGGCGTTGTAGGCGTGGCCGCCTTCCAGGCGGGTGGCTACGCAGGTGGTGCGCAAGCGCGCATTGTAAAAAGGCGATTCGGAAAGGCGCGCCATCGCTGGCGCGGCGGGCGGGGTTTTCAATATTCCCGCGATGTCTGCTCCGGTCTGGCCGCCTTCGATGGTGGCCTTGCGCTTGAAATATTCGCGGGTTACGTCGTTTAGTTCAAACGGAAATTGGTAGTGCTGCAATCGCGTCAGACCGTCGGCCAGATGGTAGATGGCATTGTCGGGGCCCGGTTCCGAGCTGTGGCCGCCCTTGTTTTTGGTTTCGAGCTGAAAATCGGAATACAGTTTTTCGCTGGCTTCAATTCCCAGCAGAAGTTTCTTGCCGTCTTCGCTTTCGAAATCGCCGGCGTCGGGATTCAGGATGTATTCGGCATCGATGAGCTCGCGGCGATTCTGTAACAGCCAGTTCACGCCGTTGGCATCGCCGCCTTCTTCGTCTGCGGTGAGCGCCAGGATCAGATCGCGGTCGGGTTGGAAGCCTTCTTTCTTCAGGCGCAGCATCAGGGTCATCAGGATGGCGTCGCCGTCTTTCACGTCGGAAGTGCCGCGGCCGTAGTAGTAGCCGTCTTTTTCCAGGAATTTGAAGGGATCTACGGACCAATCTTCCCGGCGCGCTTCGACCACATCGAGGTGGCAAATCATCAGCAGGGGTTGGCGCGCGCCGGTGCCACGCAGACGAGCGACCATGTTTCCGCGATTGGGCGCGGCGCCCCCGACGAAAACGTCGGCGGCGGGGTAGCCGGCGGCGAGCAGGCGGTCAGCCATGGCTTGCGCGGCGATGGTGGTGCTGCCGACTGAATCGGTGGTGTTGATTTCAATTAGCTGTTTGAAAATATCGTGGGATAACTGATGAGTTAGGTCGTCGAGCTCGGCGCGCACAGCGACCGGCACCGTGAGAGCCAGAGCGAGCCCGCAGCAGAGAGCGGCTGCGCTGGCGCGAAATGCGAAGCGAAGGTTGGGTGAGGGTGCGCTGTTTTTCGTGAGGGATGATTCAGTCATGATCGGGCTCCGAGTTTTCTAAGCGGTAATTTTCGTATG
>Ga0182024_10013414_pt1 | contig 16003 bp, 9 predicted proteins | sample P32metaG_FD_120480 | JGI IMG/M metagenome (GOLD analysis project Ga0182024, IMG submission 120480) | Permafrost microbial communities from Stordalen Mire, Sweden - P3-2 metaG (Illumina Assembly) | ecosystem: Environmental > Terrestrial > Soil > Wetlands > Permafrost | place: Sweden: Stordalen... | reverse complement strand
GGGTTTCGGTAGAGGGGACGAGGATGCCTGTGAAAAGAGTGGCTTCTCAGGTAGGAAAGTAAGCCAGTGAAGTGCCCGGCCGACAGTCCCGCCTGAAATCTACAGCCTGATAATGTGTTCCACAAGAGCGGCCTTCGCGATGAATGTTTGCCCTGCCTGGAGGGTTTGAACTTCGGAATCCGTCAAATCCGTTAAACGGTGGCTAGGGACGGAGTTGAACCACGGCGTACTATTGAAAGCATGTAACATACTGATAACAATAGTGACCATAGTGGCGAGAATGGCGACATCAACACAATCACTTTAGCAAAACTTTAGCAGTTAGACCCGATTCGCGCGCCATGTCCAGCCCGGTGCAAGGCACCGCAGCAGACGGCGTAGGTCCTCTCCTGCCTTGGGCCTCGCTTTAACGCTGGCACCATGCGACATGATTGAGAGTGGATACACTTGTGTCATGGAATGTTGGGCATCGTGCTTAGGCGGTTGTAGCGATAAAATATCACGCGAGCATCTCGTCTCGCAGGCGTTGTTCCTGGAAGATAAGGTTCGAGTTCAAGGCTTTTCTTGGTGCAAAGATGTGGAAAAGGAGATTGGAATCTCCGGGCTAACGTCAAAAATCTTGTGTAGCCAACACAACAATGACCTGTCACCCGTGGACGAGGCCGGTGCCAAGGCATTTGCAACACTAAGGGAAATACGGCGCATTGCAAATGTACGCCAAAAGGTGAAAATGCGGTTCGTAAAGAGAGAATCTGCTGCCGAGCCATTGATCGACAGTGCATGGCGTCCGCGGAAGGAGAATCACTTATGAGAAAGACCATTGAAGTTGTCGTTTTTCTAATCAGTGTGGCCGTGGTTGGGTTAGCGCAAGTCGATACCGGCAGCCTGGTTGGGACGGTCAAAGATGCCAGCGGCGCCCTACTGCCCAACGTCACCGTTACAGCTGCCAACACGGACACAGGCATTGCCACTGCGACAAAAACGGCGCAGAACGGCGATTACGTGATTACTCCGCTCCATATCGGCCGATACTCTGTTTCCGTCGAAGCCGCCGGCTTCCATCGGGAAATTCGCAAGGACATCGTGCTCGATGTGCAGCAGACCATCCGGCTGGACTTCAGTCTTAAGGTTGGCGCAGTTTCGGAAACGATGGAAATAAGCGGAGCCCCTCCGCTGCTCGAAACCGAGAGCGCATCCCTGGGTAACGTTGTGACCGCCGAAACGGTTGAGGAGTTGCCATTGAACGGCCGGCGCTACACCGACCTCGCAGAACTCACGTCAGGTGTGGCCAAGGTCGTTGAGGGACCGGTCAACGGCGGCAGCACACCGACGAACGGGAACGCCGGGGGAAGCTTCGCGGTCAATGGCACTCGTGGGGATCAGAACAACTTTATTCTCGACGGCGTCGACAACAACTCCAACGACAACGGAGATGTGGCTGTACTGAGCAGCGTTGACTCCATCGCCGAATTCAAGATAGAGACCTCGAACTACTCCCCAGAATTCGGCCGCAGCGGCGGCGCGGTCATCAACGCCACTACCAAGTCGGGTACCAACAAATTCCACGGCAGCGCCTGGGAGTTCTTGCGCAATGACGCCTTGGATGCCGCACAATACGGTTTTGGTTCTGTCCTGACCAAAGCGCCTTACAAGCAAAACCAGTTTGGGGCGACCTTCGGCGGACCGATCAAAAAAGACAAAGCGTTTTTCTTCGTTGATTACGAAGGAACACGGATCCACCAGGCGCAAAGCGATATTGTCACGGTGCCAACTGACGGCACGAACGGCACGTCCAACGAGCGGGTCGGAGATTTCAGCGGCATTCTGGGTGGGCAATCGATGATTTGCGGCAACGACGGAGCCTCGGCTTGCGTCGATGCCCTGGGTCGCCCTGTCTACACGAACGAAATCTACAACCCGATCCCGGACCCATCGACCGGAGTGCGCAACGGTTTTGGATTTGATCCAGTTACCGGCCTGAAGACCGCACAGGCAAATATCATTCCCGCGGGAAGCGTGACCAGCCTTGGACTGAACTACGCCGCCCTTTATCCTGCGCCGAACCAGCCGGGACCGAACGGAGACTATTCGACCCTCAACTATGCGACGAATGCGCGTGGAACTGACCAGGTCGATCAGATGGATGTGCGGGCGGATGAGACTGTCACCGACAAAATCCAGCTCTTCCAAAGATTTTCGTACATAAAGGACACCCGTTTTCAGGCGCCGGTGTTCTCAGGCATTGCAGACGGAGGCAGCTATAACACCGGGGGACGCCCATTGGACACAGAGGGCGCGGTATTCGGCTTGAATTATGCCATTAAGTCGAACATGGTGAATGCATTCCGCCTTGGATTTAACCGCGTCCACTACATCTCCAACTCTCCTTCCTATGGGCAGCAATTCCCGCCGGCTAACCTGCAATTGCCCGGTGTGCCAAACGATCCCCTCATCAATGGACTGGCCTGGTTTGCTCCCAGCGCGTACGCCGGACTGGGCGAGCCGCTGTTTACGCCGACGCGCAGCACCAGCCAGGACATCCAGATTGACGACACGTTAAGTATTGTGCACGGGAAGCACTTGCTCAAGTTTGGACCGCAGTTTCACTTTGACCAGTTCAACCTTCTGCAGGTTGGCCAGCCGCGCGGCAACCTGTCGTTTAGCGGCCAATTCACGTCCGATTCCGGCGGGCTGGGAGATGGCAGCGGCAACGGCCTGGCTGACATGCTGGTGGGGCTGCCGATCACATCGATCATTTCGACAGAGGTATATTTCGGCAATCGCCAGCACTCGTACGGGGCGTTCGTGCAGGATACTTACAGAGCAACGTCGAAGCTGACGCTGGACCTTGGGCTGCGCTGGGACTATGCCACACCTGTTTACGAAGCCCAGAATCGCCAGAGCAATTGGGATTACACGAAAGGCATCCTTGTTCCTGCCGGAACTCCCGGTTATCCGAAGAATCTGGCGACCCCGGCCAAAGACAACATCGCCCCGCGCATTGGCTTGGCCTACAGCCCTTTCCCGTCCAAGCCATTCGTGATTCGGGGAGGGTATGGGCGCTTTTTTGTCTTCTATGAAATCCGCACGGGCGACCCGCTGCAAGTCGACTACAATATCCCGTACTTCTTCGAACCTACATTCAACAGTGATGGCATAACGCCTTCGCAAGTTACTCTGACGTCTGGATTCCCGGCCCTCAATGCGAGCGAGGCGCCCTTCGCGAATGTGACCAGCCAGGACTGGAATCCTCGCACGCCGGTTTATGACCAGTGGAATCTGAATCTCGAATACCAACTGCCGGGCCAGATTCTGATCAGTCCGGGTTATGTCGGGACAAAAGGCACTCACCTGCAAGTCCTGCGCGATTACAACCAGATTCCCACGCCCCAGTCGACGTACGACCCGACCTTGGCTCCGTACTGCGATCCGACGGCCACCCTCCAATGCCAATACGGGACTTTCTCGTCCATCACGAATAAAGGAAATTCCACTTATCACGCATTTCAGATCAAGGCCGAAAAGCGGACCAGCCATGGCTTGTATTTCCTGAGTGCATTTACTTTCGGCAAAGCCATCAACGACCAGCCCGAAATCTGCTGCAACTCTCCCTGGCCGCAGGACAGCTACAACATCGCGGCAGAAAAAGGGCTGGCTGACTTCGATAATCGTAAGCGCTGGGTGAATAGCGTTGATTACCTAATACCTGTGGGAAAAGGCCAGCAGTTCATGAACCGGGGTGGCGTGGCCAATGCGATTCTTGGCGGATGGCATGTAGGCGGAATTATTACGCTTCGCTCGGGCTTCCCCTTCTCGCCAGCAATCGGATTCGACCCAAGCAACACGGGTTCTCCGGGGTTGCAGCGCTCCAACCAGATCGGCAGTGGAGCTCTCGCGCATCCTAGTCCGAACTTGTGGTTCAACCCAAACGACTTTCCGATTCCGAACTGCCCCAACGGTTGTTTCGGCAATGCCCACAAAAATATTCTTGAAGGACCGGGAGAGAAAACAGCAGACTTGTCGGCGCGAAAAATGTTCAACGTGACAGAGCGGGTCAATCTTGAGTTTCGGGCCGAGTTTTTCAACGCCTTCAACCATGCGGTCTTTTCTCAACCCGATAATTACATCACCGATGGCCAAGGAGCTACCGGCGTGATCACGTCCACGGTGATACCGCAGCGGCAGATTCAGTTCGCTCTGAAGTTGGCCTTCTAGTTCCTCAGCTTCCCAGGGTAATTTACGAAACTCCTGGGAAGCGAGGAGTCTGTTAGTGATAGGTCTGGCAAATTCAGGATTCGGCTTGTGCCAATCATGCCGAGGCGCGCCCTTGAAATTCCACCCGGCAGATCAGCCGTTTGTGCCTACGAAATCTGTTCGCGGGCTGCAGCCGAGTAACCGAAGGAGGACATGACTTCGATGCAGCGCAGAGACTTTCTCAAAAGCGGTGTTGCACTGGCCGTCGCAGCGGAACTCGGAACTGGCGAAGCGCATGCATTCGTCCCCGCCCACAACTGGGCCAAGTACGATTTCGGTTCTGGCCCTGCGGTTACCGATCGCCTGAATCAGGGCCCCTTCTCGCAGTATCCCCCCGACGCTGTTATTCCCACCGACGACGTGGTGATGACGACGACTCCGTCGGAAGAAGTCGTGCCGAACTATGGCAGAGGGCTGATCACGTACATCACTGCCGACATGGGTACGGACGAAATCAAATCGGACAACATCCCTCAGGCGATTGAGGATCTGGTCAAATTCCCCCTAGGACAGCTGCTTTATGTGCGACCGACGTGGCGGGAAGTCCAGCCGCGACCCGGACGGCTTGAGATGCCGGATTATCTCAAACTCGTTTTCGATCTGGCGAAGAAGAATAAGAAACGCGTCGGCTTGCGCGTTCAGATGAGCGCTCCAGACTATACACGCGCTGCGGCCCTGCCTGACTTCGTGCTCGAAAAAGTGCCGAAGGTCGACCTTGTGATGAATCCGAAAGAGAGCAGCGCGGCGGCAGAAAGATACTTACGGAATCCGCATGCGCGCTATCAACCCAGGTTCGACGATCCTTTCTTCCAGCAGGCATTCAAAGAGCTGGTTGGCCTGCTGGCCGCGGAATTCGACGGAAATCCATCGATCGAATTCATCGACACTTTCATGTATGGATTTTGGGGCGAAGGTCACACATGGCCATTCGCCAACAATCCTTTCCCCGACTACCAGACCGCCGAGCGGACCTGGATCAACATGCTCGAAGTGCAGGTGGAGAGCTTTAAGAAAACTCCATTGCTGACCAATACCCAACCCGACTATAGCCGTGTTGGCAATGCCGAGATGCTGGATCGGTCGGTTCGCAGCTGTAACTGGATTCGCAGCGACACCATCTTCATCGAGAACGAACAGATTGAAGCCCTGAGCAACCGTCCACCTTGGATCGGAGCAGTGCTTGAGCAGCCACTTCCCGGCAAACCTCCGGATATGGCAGCGGGGCACGAAGGAATATCGCCGGCGGAAAACATGATCGCTCACGTGATCGATGTCGGCACGAATTACTCGACACTCTGGAACTTCCACCAGATCAATCCCAAGACTCTCATGGACTACTACCAGGCATCGCCAACGTGGTTCGACCGCATTAACCGGCGGATCGGCTATAACGTGAGGCCGTCCTTCATCTGGAGCTATGAAGACTCAGGGTATCAAGGACTGATCATTGGCTTTGCCAATGACGGCATCGCCGGAGTTCCAGGTGTGCTGCGCGTCACCGTCGAGAGCGAAGATGGAAAGGCGTTGAAGACTGGCTGCCTGGACCCCGGCTATCCACTCCCCGGCAAAATTCGGCAGGCGCAATTCGTGCTTCCGCAAGGCACGAAATGGCAGGGACTGAAGCTCAAAGCGGAGATCGAAGTGAAGGGCATGCGCTATCCGGTGCGCTGGGCCTGTCATCAAAAGCTGAATGATGATGGTTCACTCACCCTGCGTCCCAACCTGCGTCAGGAAGTGTAAGCGCAACGCTGATCCGTCGACAAAGATTTGTAAATTTCAACTAGTTTGTGAATCTGACGGTAAGCACAGGGCTCGTGTTGCCATCGATCCCGAACGTATCAAGAAACTGTGTGGAGGGCCATTCATGCGGAGAAGAGATTTCGTAAAAACAGGCGCCGTTCTTGGCGCAGTCAGCAGTCTCCTGCGCCCGCGGCTGTGGGCCGATGTTCCCGACCATCTATGGGAGGGCTATGATTTCGGCTGCCCGACCGTAACTAACCGCCTCGACCAAGGCCCATTTGGCATCGCTCAGGATGAAGGTTGGTACACGATTTTTGCGACGCAGCCTTCTCGCAATCACATCCGAAATTTCGGCACGGGCCTGGTCGGCTACACGTGGGAAGAGAACGGTCCGGCTTTGACCGTGCAGTGCGGCAAAGAGACGCTGGAACAAAACGTGGAGAGAATGGCGTCCCTGCCATTCGTCGACGTCCTGTACATCCGGTGCGACTGGCGAGATATACAGACCAGTCCCGGAAAGCTGCAATTCTCTCCCGTTTGGGAAGCCACCTTCGATGCCGCCAAGCGTCACAATCTGGGCGTCGCTTTTCGAATCCAACTCTCCAGTCCGAATATCCAGCCAAAAAAACTCTCGCTGCCGGATTTTCTGCACGACAAAGTTCCCATCGTCAACATCGGCCACAAATCGAAGGAGCACCGCACCGGCTTTGACTTCTACGAACCGCGCTATGACTCTCCCGAATTTCAAAAAGCCTTCACCGAGTTGAATGAGTTGCTCGCCGCGAAATTCGAGGGCAATCCTCAGTTGGAATACATGGACTTGATGATGTACGGATTCTGGGGGGAAGGTCACACCAACGATATACCAAGTCCGTTTCCCGACTACTTGACCGCTGAAAAAACCTTTGTCCACATGACCCAGCTCCAGATGAATACCTGGAAGACAACTCCGCTGGCGGTGAATACCCAGCCCGACATCAGCAATGTGGGCAACCGGCAGGTGCAGGATATGGCGGTTCGTGCGGGATGCTGGCTGCGCTCCGACAGCCTCATCATGGACGAGCCCATCCAAATCGAAGAGCTCGGTCATCGTCCACCCTGGGTTGCCATCGTCATGGAAGATGGTGAGAACCGGCACTATGTGCTTCCCGAATTCGCCGCCGAAGAGAAAGCTTGCCTGAGCAAACTGTCCGATTCGATGCTCACGTTTGTTGGACCGGACGACGAAGCCCTGCCGTCCGATGATTATCCGCACCGCATCGGCGGCCCGATCGACCGTCCCTATCGCGAGAGCGCGAGCTTTCACTCCCTTGACATCGGAACGAACTATTTTGGCCTCTGGACTGAAGCCGAAAACATCCGGCGCTACTACGAGAAGTATCCCGATTCGCTTCGCGCCATGGAGCAACGCCTCGGGTACCGTGTCCGTCCGTCTATCATCTGGCAGAGAAAACGCTACGACACCATGGAACTGATTCTGGGAATCGTCAACGACGGCGTGGCCGGCGTGCCGGGAATTCTAGGCTTCTACGCTGAGACTGCTGACGGCCGAGTCAAAGTAGGAGGCAATCTCGACGCTGGCCAGCCGATCGCGGGCAAATTGCGCCAAGCCTCGATCATCCTCCCAAAGGACATGGACGGACAGCAGATCATTCTGCGGGCTGAAATTGAGGTCAAAGGTGTGCAGAGGCCCGTCCGCTGGGCTTGCCATGAGCGAACCAATCCCGACGGTTCTTTGACCATTCGTCTTAAAAAGGGCAGCGATCCAGACTGGAAAAAGGGAGTATAAGTCGTCGTTCACCACAGCCGACAGCACATAGACTCTCGAAAGGGCTGAACATGGAACTGCGGCAGCTTTCGTTCCCAAAGTCGATGATTCTTCGAGGTTCGAGTAGGGAAGCTTTGATCGAGCCTCCGGGTTCCTCTGTGCACCTCTGTGTCCTCTGTGGTTTACGCTTTCTTTTGGGCTCTAATCAGAGTTTCCGTAGACGTTCGAGTCGACGTTCGAGTCAATGGCAAGTGCTATCTGTGGCCCTCGCCCTTGCAATCCTAGCGCTCCCCGCGTCAGCCGCGGACGACAAACCTCAGGCCGGCTTCGACCTGCAGCGGCTCGGCAAAATCCAGCAAAGAATGCAGGAGTATGTAAATGCCGGAGAAGCCGCCGGTATTGTGACGATGATCTTGCGAGGTGGCGACGTTGTGCAGAAGACAGCGGTCGGAATGCAGAACATCGAAGACAAACGTCCCATGCGCGGGGATTCGATCTTTCAGATCATGTCTATGACGAAACCCATTACCGCCGTCGGGATCATGATGCTCTGCGAGGAAGGCAAGATCAATCTTTACGACGAAGTTCAGACCTACCTGCCTGAGTTTCGCGACCAGATGGTCAATGCCAATGGATGGCTGAAGAAGCCCACGCGCCCGATCCGCATCGGCGACCTTCTTTCCCACACGTCCGGAATGCGCCAGATGCCTCAGGGAGATATGAAGGACATTCACTGGAAGATGGATCACACGCTGGCCGAAGCTGTTGCCTCATTCGCGAAGGAACCTCTCGAATTCGAGCCCGGCACGAAATGGCTCTACAGCAACACAGGATTCGCTACCCTCGGCCGCATTATCGAAGTGGTTTCCGGCCAATCCTATGAGAGCTTCATTCAAAGCCAGCTTCTGCAGCCGCTGCAAATGAAAGATACGTTCTTCTATCCGCCCGCCGACAAATTGGATCGAATTGCAATCGTCTATGGCCCCAAAGATCGCAAAATGATTCGCGCGGGAAGTCAGATCCTGGGCGGCGACCCAGGAGCCTTCCGCAAAGGCTCGAAATATCCGGGACCCGAATACGGCCTGTTCTCCACCGCAGACGACATCTCGCATTTCTGCCAGATGATCCTGAATCACGGAGCCTGGTAAGGCACTCGCTTTCTTTCTCCTGCAACCATTGAAACCATGCGGCAAGTGCAAACCTCAGGTATGGAGGCCGGCTGGTATCCCGGAGCCGACTATGGGCTGGCTTGGGAAATCATCAGCAAGCCGACCGGAGTTTGGGGCTTGCTTCAGCTCGGAACTTTCGGCCATGGAGGCGCATTCGGAACCCAGGAATGGATCTTTCCGTCTCGCTACATGATCACCATCTTCATGGTGGCGTGCGATGGGGATTGCTCCGAGCACCCAGAGCGCGCGTTCCAGGAAATGGCGATCTCCAGTCTGGAGTAGGAATGACAAAGCTCGACAGCGAACCATTGGCTAACTTGCCGGTGCACCGCAGGCCACACCATAAAATCGAAGAACTCGTCGAATGTGGTGGCCGATGATAGCCGCAGCAGCATTCTCCAGTGCGCCCTCGCGAATCGCCTCGTATTCGATCGGAAGATATTGGCTCAGCAGGGTCAGCGGACATGAAAAACGGCCGAGATTCTGCAGCAGGCGCTTTACTTCTTCTTGTACGGAAGGTTGGGGCCAGTAATAACGACAGCGGTCGCTGAAACTGAAGGCACGTGAGAGGCGCAATTCGTCGTCATCGCCGCGGTAGTACGAACGCCAGTACGCCGGATTGCGCAGCATCTCGAACTCCAACGCCTCCCGCACTTGCGACAATCTCTCCTCGCGCTTGTGGCCAAGGATCTCGCGTTCTATGCTGCTGAGCGCAAAAATTGCTTCCCGATAAGCGAACGTAAGCCAGGGGCCAACTTTCAAAATTGCGAAATGGTCCTCCACCATCTCTGCTAGAGCGGCGGGGGCCTGGTAATCGGTGGAATGGGCCTCATAGACAAGCGCAGGACTTTTCGGCAATCCTGCCGCCAGCGCATGCACTTTCTGGCGAGCGTAGTCGAAAACCATGGTGTCCCCGAATTCCACGGCAGGTTGAACGACCAACCCGACGACGTTCTCCCAAGCCGCGAACAAGCCATGCGCTCGGAACGCGGAGTGAAAGACGTCCAAAGTGCGATGAACGTCTTCGACCTTCGTCGGGGCTGGACATTGACCCTCTGCGACTTCTCCGCCCGGAGGCGGGACCTCTGTTCCAATGACGTAAAGCGGTCTCGGCGAACCAGTTGGCATATCCTCGCAAGCTTCTTCAGCAGTTCGGCATAAAATGGCAGCGCGTTCCGCGACGGCTTTCTCATCGAGAATCTTGTCGTCGCCACAAGGCATGCTCGTGTCCAAGTGAATCTTCTGATATCCCGCATGAACGCAAAGACGAGCCAGATCGCAGGCCTTCGCCATGGCTGTAGCCGACGGTTCACTGCGCCAGGCAAACGGCCCCAGGTGGTCAGCTCCCAGCAGAGCACGACCAGGCGGCAATCCTGCTGAGGCGGCAGCAACGCGCATTCCATCGGCGAATTGCTGCGGCGTCATACCCGTATATCCGCCGAACTGGTTGACTTGGCTGGATGTCGACTCCACGTGAAGACAGTTGCCGTCTTCGAGCGCTTGCTGAATGGCTGCATCGATCACCGCCGGGTGCGCAGAGCAAACTGCGTAGGTGCCGACAGTCGCGCCGCCGCGGTTTCGTTGCACGATGCTTCGCAGATATTCACTCGGTCCGTCGGCCGGCGTGGAGTAATCGGGTTCGAAGGGATCAGACCTCTGATTCATCGCTTTCGCATTATAGATTCTGGAGCCGAGTATTCGCTTCACTGAGGTTGAGTCAATGAAGTAGTATGCGATGACGATCATGCACATTAGGGAGATTGCTACCGTGCCAAAAAGAACTCGAAGACTGGGTTTGCGAGTTGGACTGGCAGTTACCACTGGAATATTGATGGTTGGGCTGCCGTGTATTGCCCAGCAACTTACGAACGACGAGATCTTCCTGACTGTCAATGCGCAAGAGGGATCGTACCAACTGTCTTTGCATGACAGTCAGCCCGTGCTCACGTCCCGTGTGGGAGCACAGGTCGACCACCAGTGGCTTCGCTCGAGTGATTACCCGCGGCACCAAGCTTCGGAGTCTACCTTCGAAGATGATCTCGGTTCCGGCCGACAGGTGACAGTCACTTGCAGCGGACTGGACGCTAAACCCGATCTTGTTTACGTACTACAGCTCTACAAACAGCGCCCTTACGGCACCGTCCAGGTAAAGGTGCAAAATAGCGCGGGAAAGGAAGTAACTGTGCAAGCCATTCGGAGTGTGGAGGCCATGGGTGAGCCGATCCTCAACCTGGGTGGCGCTCAATCGGCCGACCGGGTTCTCTCCGATAGTTTCAGCGAAGATTGGCCGGACCTGGCTCTCTACGACCTCGGTGGAGCGCCCGGTGGGATGCATCGCGGTGCAGGGAGCCAACTCACCTACAACCCGGCGAGCAAGCAGAGTTTATTTCTTGGCGCTCTCACCTCAGACCGATTTCTGACCCTGCTGCATCTGCAAGCTGAGGGTACGGGGGCAAAGGCCAAGATCGCGTCCTATACCGTTGAATCCACCGGAACGACGGAAATCCAGAAGGAATTCGATCTGAAGGATTCTCCCGCCGACGATCAAGTCGAATTGTGCCTTCCCCTTAAACCCGGAGAGGACATGGTTTCAGAACGATTGATGTTCGAGGCCGGACCCAATTACCACGATCAACTTCTAGCCTACGGTGATGCGATTCGTCGTCTGCATCATGCGCGCGTCTCAAGTGAAACTCCAATCGGGTGGTGGAGCTGGACCGTCTACTATGGCGCCATCAATGAAGGCGAGGTTTTGACCAACGGCGACTGGCAAGCCGCACATCTGAAGTCATTCGGGTATAAGTATTTCCAAATTGATGAGGGTTATCAGTATGCTCGCGGGGAATTTACAACTCCGAATGCGACACAATTTCCAGATGGCATGCGGTTTGTAGGGCATCACCTTACCGGAGAGGGCCTGACATTCGGCGTATGGACGGCGCCGTTTGAGGTGACGAGCCGGGCTTGGGTCTACGAGCACCACAAGGATTGGCTGGTGCACAATGCTAAAGGAGATCCGATCCCTATTGGCGACGTCTGGAACCAGAAGACAGATGTGCTGTACGCGCTGGACACAACCCATCCCGGAGCGCAGGAATATCTGCGCGAGACTTACCGGACACTCGTCCGCGAATGGGGAGTCCGCTTCATCAAACTAGATTTCATGGACACTACCGCAATCGAGGGCTACCGTTACCGGCCCAATACGACCACTCTGGAAGCGCAGCGCATCGGACTCCAGATCATCCGTGACAGCGTGGGCGAGGATGTGGTCCTGGACAAAGACGGCAGTCCCATGCTCAACCCAGTGGGGCTGGTAGATACGGGCCGGATCTCCGCGGATACGGGCCACAGTTTTGAGAGGACCAGGAATGCCGCTTCCGGCATCGCTGCCCGCTTCTACATGCAGCATAATTTCTTCGTCGATGATCCGGACGCTTTCAACGTCACCGCAACGCATCTCATGGAGCGGGCGAACGAACGGTCTTCGATTTCGCTGGGTGCGGCCGAGGCGTCGATCGCGCTGTCCGCAGTTTCCGGCGGCATGTATGAGATTGGCGATGATATGCCAGTGCTGGGCTCAGAGAAGGATCGGCTAGCGCTGGTTGAAAACCGAGAGTTGCTGAATATGGCCAAAGTCGGCCGAGCTTCCACGCCGTTAGACCTGATGACCTACGAGCCGGAGGATGGGCAGCCCAGTATTTTCTTCCTCCGGGAAGATCAACGAGAGGCAATATTGACGGTCTTCAATTGGACGAACACAGTGAGCTCGCACACGCTAAAACTGGCGGACCTCGGCCTGCCTGCGGGCCACAAGTTTGCGGCGACGGATGTACTGAACCAGAATGAGAAGGTTACGCTCGCGGGTGGCGCAGTGGGACTGGAGAACCAGCCACCCCAGTCGGTGAGGGTGATCAAGCTGATCGACACGAGCGTTGCCGCGACTGCCCCAACGGTGACGGCGCAGGTGCCCACGGCAGCCAATGCTGGTGAGACGATCACGCTTTCGGCGGTCTCGGCGCCGGCCGAAGCTGGCGGTGTGCCCGCAGCAGCGTATCACTGGGACTTCGGCGACGGCACAAGCGCGGATAGTCCCAAGGCATCCCATGCCTACACCAGCGCGGGAGAGTTCACGATCCGCCTCACAGTAGACGGAGTGGACGGGGTACCGGCCCAAAAGAATTTCTCCGTCAAGGTAACCGGCAATCTAAAAGCACACTCCAACCTTACCGACAATCGACGCTTCGTAGAGCCAACCGACCGATGAGCGTCTCCCGAGGCTATGAGGTTCGGTCTAACATCATTCGGTCTAACATCAGAGGTTAAGTGAATGCCGTGAATTCTTTAAGGTCGGCCCCGTCCAATACATCCTGTACGGGCTTCACAATCCCGGAATCCAATGGATAGCATTCGTGCGAAATATTTTCTGAAGGACCGGCTGGGGCAGGTTCAATCCACGCACTTGCTTACCTTCCACGACAAAGGTCTCGCCGGTCGCCAGGAATTTCCAGTCACGCGCGTAAGTAGACTGCCATTCGGTCAACGCATCCGAAAGGTTGGCGTCTGCGTTTAAATCGAGGTCCGTGCCGTATAGGACGCGGTCTTGATACTTGATGAGGAATGCGCTCACCTTTTCCGGCGGCATTAGCATGAGGTATTCCATTCTCGCCGCCGTGTCGATAGCAAAATTTGGATACTTATCCAGGTGGCGGGCGATATTGTCGAGATCCCGTTCCATGCTGCCCAGATGAACTCCCACCATGCGTAGTTTGGGGTTGTTGGCGAGCACATGATCACGCGCGTCGAGAATCTTCTGCTTTGTGGGGAAGCCGGGCAGGTTGGCGACGTACCATTGCGGATTTTCCTGGTAATAGGACCAGGACGGATCGGACGCGTCGGGTGGCCCCCAGGCCACATCAGGTTCGGCCTGATGCGTCATGAGGGTTTTGCCATGATTGGCGATGTCTTTGTAAATCGGCTCGAATCTCGGATCATCGGCCATGACATATTGGCCGCTACTGTCCTTGATCTCCATTCCGATGTTCTTCCAGACCTTGACCGCCACCGCTCCCTGCGCGAAGTCGCGGTCGATCTGCTTGATGGCGTCGGCGCTGAATGAGGCACTCCCAACTTTGTATGGATCAAAGGTCGTACACAGGGCTACGTGGCCACGGCTCGACCGCACGAGCGCCATCGCATCGTCGATCTGCGGCTGCAACTGTTTGCGATGGGGATCAGTATCGTCCATCACCAGGATATTCATCAGTTTCAGGTTCAGGCGTGCGAGCATGTTCTGAAACGCTGGGTCGGTCTTGAAAACATGAACGTGAACATCAATGGGACGGATCGATGCGAACGAGCGCAGGCTCGCTTCGTCATCAACCTGTTTTGTCGCAGCACCCGCCCCAGTGGGCGCTTGCGCCGCGGCGGCGGACAGGGCAATCGAGAAGCCTAATAGGACTTGTGCGACAGCTCGCGAAAAATCGATCATCTGAAGATCCTTCCAAGGTTTAGGGGAGGATTGCCTTGATTCCCGTGATCTCACAAAAATCGATTAACGCCGGATATAGATCTTCGCCGTAGCCAAGGCACGCATATTCGTTGGTCCAATTCTGCAATAAAACATCGATATCACAATGCGCCGTTACGAAACCGTGGGGCCAGAATGGAATGCCACACTCGTTGAGCCGCCTTTCGATCTGATCAGGTGCGGGCTCGAAAATGCTGGCTCGAGTAATTACCATCTGAAACTCGCCGTTCACTCTACCCAGTCGGGCTAACACTCCTTCTCCCACTTTGCAGATCAACTTTACCGAGAGTCCGCCCGCTTGGCCTTCCGTAGGGATACCGTGCTCCGAAAATCCGGCGGGACCCAGCTTGCCGGCCAAGGAAGGCGGACAAGCCCCATCCCCGATGATCTTGATTTCTCTTGTTCTCTTATCAATGTGCTGTAAATCGCCGTAATACACTCTCTCCTTGCTCAGCTTGGTGAGCAGGAGAACGGTCAAGGCAGTATTGAAGTCGCCCAGCGTAGAAGTGCCAACTCCATCTTCAAGCATCATGCTCTGGGCAAAGCAACTGGCAGAATAATCGCCGGCAAGACCGGGAAAGGATTGAATCGTGTAGAAATCGAACCTTTCCTTCGCAACAAGTTTTCTTAGTGCGAGATACAGACGCATCGATCGTTCGGTCACTGCGTTTTGCTCTGGGAGCTTGCCAAAGAGCTGCTTCAGCCTGGGCTGTAGTTCATCGAGTTCGCTGTTCGAGATCGCTTCGGCAGTTTGCTTCAACTCCGCCGTGTCGCGCGAGTCGATATCGATGCCAAACATTCTCATCCATTGGGAAGGATCGGCAGCGCCGCAGGTTTGTCCCATCCCACGCCCGCCAAATGTACCCATGGTAGATAGGTTCAAAAAGTTCTTGAGATGAGAAGCTTGGGCGTAGCTGACGATCTTGCTTACGGTGTCTGCGTCCTCGATCGCTCCGTATACAAACTTGTGCTTGACGCCGATTTCGAGCAGACCTCCATGCAGCACCAATCCGCCAACCGGCCGCCAGCCTTGAGAGCCTGGGTGCGTCCATATGAGCAAGCCTTTGCCGCTAGCGCAGTAATCACGAATCGCGCCGACCATATGCGCCGCCCATACCCAGGTCCCGGAAAATAGGACGACCGCATCGACAGCATCGTCGCATTTCATTTTCCTGAATGCAGCCCGAGCTTCTTCTTTGCTGGCGACCACAACACCATGCTCGATAACTTTCAAACCCGCCGCAACCAATGTGCTCTTGGCGCGCTGAACCAATGCATCATCAATGAACGGCGTGCCCATGGGGTCTTTTAGACCATCTTTATGAACACCGAACACTATGAATCCGATTGTGGCTTGGATCACCGTTCCTCCTAATTCGCCTTTGACTTCAGGCGCCTGTAATCGCAGAGAGCGCTGAACACAAATGGCGGTATTGCTTGGCTTGTTGTCCGTAGGATGCCGCAATCGCATCGTCGGGCAATACCACCGAAACATCACGCACTACGGCTTCCACGGCTTCCTGCAGGCTCCCGTATTCTCCC
>Ga0182024_10013413_pt1 | contig 16005 bp, 15 predicted proteins | sample P32metaG_FD_120480 | JGI IMG/M metagenome (GOLD analysis project Ga0182024, IMG submission 120480) | Permafrost microbial communities from Stordalen Mire, Sweden - P3-2 metaG (Illumina Assembly) | ecosystem: Environmental > Terrestrial > Soil > Wetlands > Permafrost | place: Sweden: Stordalen... | reverse complement strand
CGTTTTCTCGGATGCACGCCCAACCCTGTCAGTTCGTGGATGGCGCAAATGGCGCGCAATCTCACCGATGCCTTTGACGGGTTGCTGCGTGCGCCGGTGCGCTATGTGTTGCTGGACCGCGATACCAAGTTTACGGTGGAGTTTCAGGCGATGCTGATTGCCGCCGGGGTGAAACCGGTGCTCTTGCCACCGCAGAGTCCGAATTGCAACGCTCACCTGGAGCGTTTTTTCCGATCACTCAAGGAAGAGGCGTTGTCACGAGTCATCTTTTTCGGGGAGACGGCGCTGCGCCATGCCACGACCGAGTTCTTACTTCATTATCACGGGGAGCGTGCCCATCAAGGGCTTGATCACCAGATCCTGCAGCCCGGTCCGGAAGTCGGCCAAGAGGTTGGGGTCATCACCTGCCGCGAGCGCTTGGGCGGGCTTCTCAAGTATTACCATCGGCAAGCGGCTTGACTGCGAGGCAGCGTCTTTTCGCGAAGACCCGTTGATCCTGTGCGCCTGGTGACGAACGGGCGTGAATGTTCGCCGCCCGGTAGCCCTATTCAGCCCAAGGCGTTCAGCCGAGATTATCGATGACGAATAAAACGGAAGCTCGTTCGCCGCTGGGTTTCGACCTCGGCCGACTTTTTTGACCATACGCGATGGCGGTACCCTTGATGGCCATGTGATTGCGCTGGGGGATGAACGACTTTCGAATTCCGCGTCAATTCAGCTTGAAGCACGTCAGCCGTCACTCGCACCTTCCGACATTGTTGGCGCGGAGGGACTTGCCTGGCATGAATTAGAAGGCGAGATCAAGCGCGGCGGCCGTTTGGTTGTCTTTCCGCTGGCAATCGCCAGAAACCTGGGCGGTGGGTTGGATGTGACATCCATGCTGGCGCACCGGACCATGTGAAATAACATCAAGAGACGAAAGCGTTTACGAAAGGCATGTCATCGGGGCCCAAACCGTGACATGAGATTTTGGTCTCGGGACACGCGACACAACATGTTTTCTGGGCAAATCTTGCGTCATGCTCCCCGACGATTTTCGCAATCGCATGTCACGGGAGGGGGCTCCATGAAATGACATGACATGTGAAATGCGATTTCGAACCTTGGTACTCAAGGACCTCTCTGATAAGGCGCTATTCGGGTGGCACGGGTGGCACGCTCTGAGGTACTCCGAAGGGCGTGGGTGCAACTTCAAGCGCCGTGACGCTCCACGCCCTTCGGAGTACCGGAGTACCTCAGGGCGTGCCACCCAACCTGGCATAGCCAATTCTTTTCGAGTCACTTCGCCGCTCGCCTTTGGCGAGCGCGGACCCACAACAGCGCTCGCCGGAGGCGGGCGGCCAAACGGTCACTTTGCCTTCGGCCTGGACAGCGCCGGCATGACGCGGCTGTCATGCTTCTTGTTGCGCCGCTCCGCCTTGACGCGAGTACGGCGTTTCTTGGATGCGGTGGTGCGACAGCGAAAAACCATGAGCTTCACTCCTTGCTTGCGGAAATATCAAAAAGACATTGTAAAAACTTGGCGGCATTATGCCAGGTAGGTCGGCCTTTCCAGGCCGCCTTTGATCTCCGCGTCAGGCTGGAAAGCCTGACCTACCAATCATTTCGCGGCCGGCTCGAACTTCTCCAGCTCCATGGTCACCGACAAGGTGCCGTACCTGGTCTCTTGCTTGACGATGCCGACCTTGGCTGGTTCCCAGGTGCGTTGGTCCTTGCCGCCGCGGGCGACCTCGTAGCCGAACCAGTACTTCACGGCCAATTTTTGCGTCCCGATCTGAAAGTCCGAGGATGAGGCGATGATCGCCTTGAACGTGCCGGCCGGGACCGTCACTTCGCCCTCGCTGGCGGTGAATTTGCCCTTCAAGGGCGTGCCCTGCACCGTCATCTGGCACTCCCACGACTCGTCCGGCTCCACCTTCAGTTTCAAGAAACGCAACGGCGGCGACGTTTCCTTGTCGTCGCCCGCGAACCGATAGATGCCGTCCGCGAGCACGGCCACGTATTCGTTCAGTTCGCGGTCATTGTTGGTGATCACCAATCGATGAGCGGCTACCTTCTCGACCTTTTCGACCTTGCCGTTCTTTTTCATATCGATCGCTTCGAGCCGATCGACGCGCACGACGACCTTCTGATCGCCGACGCGATAGGTCCATTTATGGCCGACCTCCAGGGGATACAAGGGATGAGCCAGCGGAGTCGGCTTTTCCTGGGCCAGGGCCGGCAGAAAGCAGAGGGAAGCGATGGCGAGAAAAAGAACGGCGGATATCGTTTTTTGCGGCATGGGTATTTCTCCTTTTCGCTTGCGGCGTAGCGCTCGCCTCAGAGAAACGGCGTGATCACGCCGTTTCTCTGAGGCGAGCGCTACGCCGCAAGCGGACATAGGATACTCTACCAATTCCTCCCACTTCACAACAGCCTCTTTTCGAACCACCGCGGCCGTGCTACCATGCATCGTCATGTACGAGACCTTCGAACACACCGCCGATCTGGGTCTGCGCATCCGGGCCGGCGACCTGAATACCCTTTTCGAGGAAGCGGCGCAGGCTCTGTTCGCGACCATCGTCGAGGATTTGGCCAGCGTCAAGCCGGCGCGGAAAGTTGACATCGTCTTGCCCGCGGACGACGTCGAATTGCTGCTGTTCGATTGGCTCAATCAATTGCTTTTTCACTTCGACGCCGAGCATCTGCTGCTGGCCAAATTCGCTGTCAAGGTCGGCGAGGGCGGGCTCACCGGCGAGGCGTGGGGCGAACCGCTGGACCGCGGCCGGCATGTGCTCGAGCACGAGGTGAAGGCGATCACGTATCATGGCTTGACGGTGGCCCAATCCGATGGGGGTTGGCTCGCGGAAGTTATCGTGGACATTTGACATGAAGCAATTAACCATCGTGGTCAAGCCGTTTCGGGCCGAGGCGGTGCTCAAGGCGATCAAGGAGCTGGACGTGATCGCCTGCATGGTCCAGGAGGCCAAGGGCTATAGCCGGCAGAAGGGCTATCTGGAACGCTATCTCGGCAGTGAATACAGCATGGCGTTTCTGCCCAAGGTCGAGATCAGCGTCTGGGTGAGCGACGCCCGCGTTCAGGAAGTGACCGACCGCATCGTGCGCACGGCCCGCACCGGACGCATCGGCGACGGCAAAATTTTTCTGCTGGACGTGTGCTGGCCCGGCGTGCTCGAATTTTGACCGCCGCTTGCGGCGTAGCGCGCGTGACGCTACGCCGCAAGCGGGCAAAACGCAACCTATACTTGCGCGGAGGAATTTGCATGACCCTGCGCGCGCTGATGCCGACCGATATCTGGATTCGCCGCTTGCTGGTGCCGGTGGTCGTCTTCGTGGCCATGGTCAGCGATCATGGCTACCTGTGCGACTTCTGGCACCATCTCGCCCGTGGCCGAGCCATGGCGGAAACCGGCGGGCTCGTCGATCAGGACATTTTCACCTTCACCATCCGCGGCGAACATTTCCAGGACGTCAACTGGCTCAGCCAGCTTCTCTATTATGGCCTGTTCCAGCTAGGCGGCCTCGGCCTGGTGCAAGTCGTCAACGCCCTGGTGCTCGCGGCCACCCTGGCGCTGCTGATCGAGGTGAGCCGGCGCGCGTGCGGGTCGCTCTTCTGGGCGTCGATGGTCGCGGTTGGGGTCTTTGTCGGCATCTGGCAACTGCTGTCGCTCAGGCCGCAGACGTTCTCCATGTTTCTTTTTGTGCTGCTGCTCGACATTCTCGAACGCTCGCGGCGCCGGCCCTGGCTGCTGGTGTTGCCGCCGTTGATCATCGCCCTGTGGACGAATCTGCACGGCGCCTTTCCCGCCGGACTGATGCTCATCGGCTGCTTTTTCCTGGCGGCCTGTGGGGACCAATTCCTCTGTAGCCGCATTCGCAAGAATGCGGGTGAAGCGAGCGATGCCCGCATTCTTGCGAATGCGGCTACGGGAGCAACGGCTCCCCACCGCATCGCCCTCGCCTTGTGTCTCGGCGCTTCGACGCTGGCCACGCTGGTCAATCCCTACGGCTGGGGCATCTATCGCTATGTGCTGCACACCTCGCAGCGAGCCTCGCAGCGGCAGATCGACGAATGGCTGCCGCCGAGCCTCGATATGTGGATCGGCCGGGCGTTCTTTATTTCGCTGGCCGTGCTCGGCGTGCTGCTCGTGCTGGCCTGGCGCAAGGGCTATCGGCCTCGGCTGCTCGACATCCTGCTGCTGGGCTGCTTTCTGCCGATGGCCTGCACGTCGGTACGCATGGTGGCGTGGTGGCTCTTGATTCTCGCTCCCATGGCGGCGACTTTGCTTGTTGTGATTTGTCGCCAAACTGGTGTGGAGGAAGAAAGTCCGCAGCCCTCCCTGGCGACGGGGCTGACCTTTGCCGCCCTGCTGCTCACCGCGATCTTTAGCTTACCGGGCTTGCAAGAGTACAATCCGCTGCTTCGCTTACGCCAGCAGCCGCGCGTGGAAGACGATTTGGAGGCGGCGTACGCCCATTTGCGCACGCTCCAGCCGAGTGGGCATGTCTTCGCTCGTTTTGAGTGGGGCGAATACCTGAGCTGGACCTTTGCCCCGTCGTTCCAGGTTTTCATGGATGGGCGAATCGAACTGTATCCCGACGACGTCTGGGATGACTATTCCACGGTGACGCGCGGCTCAGAGAATTGGCAGAAAGTCCTCGATGACCGTCAGGTGGACGTATTGGTGCTCGACGCCGAATATCACGCGCGCACGGGATTGTTTTCCAAGGTCAATAGTTCACCCCATTGGCACAGACATTTCACATCACGCAACGTTGCAGTGTACCTGCGAACACGCGGCGAGTAGTTTTTGGCCGGTTAAAGCACTCACGTTCGCGCACGTAGCTGAAGTCGCAAGACTTCAGGGGGCGACCTTGCTTGCAATCATGGACAAATCGCTTTAGCCAGGATAGTTTGAGAGGATGAGTAGAGAAAGGAAATCACATGAAAAATCAGACGTCTCCGCCTCCACCCATGTGGATCTTTGGGCTGTCCTTCCTGTTCGGGGCGCTGCTCGGCTGGTGGTGTGTTGAACTCCTTTGGCAGAGTGTTCCCCATGGCTTACATTCGTACGGATTCATGCGCCAGCGAGATGCGAACTATGTACTGATGTCGCTTTTTTGTTCGATGAGCACGGGAACTCTCAGCGCGGCTCTGACGGGTTGGCAGCAGTTGCAGGGACGCGAATTGCCCGGCGAACAGTAAACGTTTTCTCAGCGGAGGCGTCGCATGAATGATCGCATCGTAATCGACCCGAAGATATGCCACGGCAAACCAGTGGTTAGGGGCACGCGGACGCCGGTCACGGTGATCCTGAACGCGCTCGCCGGCGGCGACAGTTTCGAAACACTGCAACGGGAATACTCCATCACCGCCGAGGACATTCGTGCCTGCGTCGCGTTCGCCTCGGCTGAGATGGGCTGCTACTCCGATCATCCCGTGAAGGTATGAGCGACTTTCTCGTCGATGCCAGCCTTCCCCGCGCCACTGGGGATGTCATTCGATCGATAATCGAGTGGGCTGCTCGTCCGCACCAATCCCACGTCAGGATCGGAATCCTGACCCACGTCAGTCCTCGATCATGTCCGCCAGGAACCGCTCCCATGGTGTCAGCAAGGGACCAATGGGCCGCTCGAACAGCAATCCCTGCTCGACCGGCGCATCGGCGGCGGGATAGTTCTCGCGCAGCAGCTTGCGCAGGTCCTGCACCACCTTGGCGAAGTCCGCTTCGTCGGCCAGGTTCTTGTGCTCGAGCGGATCGTTGTCGTGATCGTACAGCTCGGCGCCCTGTTTGCCCCATTCGGTGTAGCGAAAACGTTCGGTGCGGATCGATCGGCCCATGATCGGCGCCATCTTCTTGCCGCCGCCGCGCGTCACCTGGGTACACGCCGCTTTTTTGCCGGGCAACGTCGGATCGTCGAGGAACTTCTTGAGACTGAGCCCTTCCACCGTTTTCGGCGTCTCCAGCCCGCACAGGTCGGCCAGGGTCGGATAGACGTCGATCAACTCGGCCAGGCGATCGCACGATTTCCCGGCCGCCTTCGACTTCGGCGCCGCGATGATCAACGGCACCTGGGCCGATTCCTCGAACAAACTCATCTTTTGCCAGAGCCCGTGCTGGCCCAGGAGCCAACCATGATCGCCCCAGAAAACAATGATGGTGTCGTCCAGCAAACCCAGCCGTTCCAGTTCATCGAGGATCAGGCCAACCTGGGCGTCCATGAAGCTGGTAGAGGCGTAATAGGCGCGGATGCACTCCCGGCACTTCTCGTCGTTCAGACCGTAGTTGGGCGGATTGACGGTGAAGGCCAGCTTGGGCACCTTTTCGCGAATGTTGGCGGGCTCGGCCGGCATCTTGATCCTGTCCATGTCGTACATGTCGAAGTACTTCCTCGGCGCGAACCAGGGCACGTGAGGCCGATAAAAGCCGACCGCCAGGAAGAACGCCTTTTTCTCCTCCTTGCTTTGTCTGAGAACCTTGATCGCCTCGGCGGCGACCTGGCCATCGGTCTGCTCGGAGTCGGCTCCGTCGGCCGCGTGGTAGGCCAGAGCGGCGCCGAGCTGGATCTTCGGCGTATAGTTCTTGAGCAGGTTTTCTTCCTTCCTGTCCCGGCCGATCGGATTGACGACCCGGTCCCACGACTCGGGATCGTCCAGGCCATTGGTGCCGATCTGCCCGGGCACGCCGTAGTGATAGATCTTGCCGACCCGTGTCACGAAGTACCCGGCCCGGCGAAAGAGCTGAGCGAGCGTCACCACGTTGGGCGTGACCTTGCGGAAGTGCACCGCGTTGTCGATGACCTTGGTCGAATCGGGCCTCATGCCGGTCATGATCGACGCCCGGCTCGGATTGCACAGCGGAAACTGGCAGTACGCTTTCTTGAAGGTAACGCCCTTCTTGGCGAGCCGATCCACGTTCGGCGACTTGACGAGCGGATGGCCATAACATGCGAGGTTGACGTTCAGATCGTCGGCGGCGATGAACAGGACATTTTTCTTCTTGGACTCACCGGCGGCGAGCGGGGCGACGAACAGGGGCAGGAGAATCAGCGGGATGAAGATGATGCGCATGGCAACGGCTCCCTGGGCGGCCGAACAGCGTGGTTTGAATGGATTCGGAGATAATATTAGGCGATCATTCCGGCTACGGCAAGAGCTGTCATCGTCCTGTTATTTGATCCAACAGTTCGAAGATTCGATCGAGGGCAGCCGAGTCCAGTTCGCCCAGGCGATGCAAGCAATTCTGCTTGTCCAAAGCGCTGAGCTGAAACACGAGGGCGACCGATGGAACAGCTAGGCGATTTTGTTGGTCCGGTTGCACGAGAAGCGTGCCGGGAAACCGTGTTGCCCGCTGCGTGCTGGTGAATGGAACTATCAACACCGTTGGCAGCTGAAGATTGAAAGAATCATCCTGCATGATGATGGCCGGTCTTTCACCTGCCTGAGTGTGGCCGGGGACCGTCGCGAGGCGCACGCGCCATACCTCACCTTTTTTCATCGGCCTATTCCTCTTCGGCCAGGCGTTCCACCAACGCGAGTGCTTGCGCGCTGCCTTGCTGCCACGCCGCCAGTTCCTGCCCCAATTCCGGCGGAATCAGACGGGACAGGTAGATTTCGACGGAAGCTCCTTCGGGCAACGGCGAACTGGGAACGACGACGCCGTTGGTCACGATACCGGTGATGCTATTTGACATGAATCATTCCTCCTTCCTCAGCTCATTGTAACGGGCGGATCCGAGACACGATAGTTCATTTGCCTCGGGTCAAGAACAAGAGTAAACGGTAATCCACCGTAGGTCAGGATACCGATCCTGACCGGATTCATCCCACGGTCAGGATCGGAATCCTAACCTACGGGAGAGTGCTGCCGAATGGTGCGCGCCGATGTGGCGCGACCCAGGGCAGATCAACTCTTGGCGCTTGGGATGTAACGTCCGCACCGGAGCGCGTGCTGAACAGCGTCTTGTCGCGCAGGACAAGTCCCGCCATCGGCCCGGACTTGCCCCATTCCTGCTCCTCGGCGATCTCGCCCGTTTTGGTTGCGAGCCGATAGAGCTTGCTCTTGGTGCCGACGTAGATGGCGCTGCCGGCGTGAACCGAGCGGGCGCCGATGGGTTCGGGGAAGGCTCGCTCCCAGCGCGGCTTGCCCGTTTCCACATCCAGGGCGACGAGTTTCTGGGCGCCGGTCAGCAGCACGCAGCCATCGCTGGCGCCGATGGCATGGCCGCTCCAGTCGTCCGTCTTGTTCATCGCGGTTTCGCCATGCACGGGATCGACGATCAGGCAAAGCCCGGCATCGCGCGGCAGGAAGAGCACCTTGCCGCCGGCGACCACGGGGGCAGAGCCCGGCCGGCCCAGCGTGGCGGCGACGCGGTCTTGCGGGTAGGTGCGTTCCCATTCGACCAGGCCGTCGCGGGCATCGCAGCACGCCACCACGCCCAAGTTGGTGGTGCAAAAAACCAACCCTTGAGCGACGGCCACGGCGGTGCCATAATGCGAAACGTCCACGTGGGCCTTGCCGGCGCCGGCCAACGTGGTGTGATTGGTCACCAGCTCGCGCTTCCAGAGAAGGACGCCGCGCTCGGCGTCGAAGCAGACCAGATGGATCGGCGTGTATTCCTTGAAGCGCGACACGGCCAGGACGTACACGCGGCCATCGGCGTAGGTCGGATCGTTGACCGGGATGAGTTCGTTCCAATCAGCATTGCCGGCGCTGCTCCAGAACTGGGCGCCGGTGGCGATGTCGAAGGCAGCGAGGTTGGCGACGAGATTGACCTTGCCCAGGGTCACCACGCCCCAGCGAGCGTACACCCGGCCGCCGCCGGTCGTGGGCTGAACCGGGGACGCCATCAACCCGCCCCAGAGGACGCTGGTCGGGGCGAGGGCATGAGCCTTGGTCCAAGCCGGCTTGGTCTGGACGCCGTCGTACCAGGCCAGGGCGCTCGGGCCGGCGATGGTCAGGCCCTCGGTATGGGCCGTCGGCAGCTCATAGAGCCAGGAAACGGAACCGGGCAGCTCGAGAGTCTTTCTTTCGAGGTCCTTGAGCGGCACAGCGGCGGCAGCGGCTTTCGGGGCCAGTCGCTGGAGAATGTCGCCGGCGCTGGCCTTTTTACCGAGCCAGGGATATTCGTCCTTGAGATCGACGCCCTTGAAGACCGAGCGCAGCGAGTCGCCGGTCGGATCGTGGGCCGCGGCCAGCCAGATGCCGACCTGGGCCTGCGTTTTCAGCGTGGCGTCGGCCGAGCGAAGCGTCACGTCGCTAAAACAGCGCCAGGCGAGCTGACTGTGGCCCAGACGCAATTCGCGGCCACCGGCTTCAAGCAAGGCGCGGTGCACGGAGTCGGCCCAGGGAAAGCGGCGAGCGACGATCATGAGCTTGGCGAGATCACCGCCGGCATCATCCACCAGGGCCTGGGCGCCGCGTTCCTGCGATTCGCGCAGGTTGGCGATGACCTGCGGCTCCTCCGGCAGCTTGCGCTGCACTCCCGCCCAGATGGAAGTAAAGCGTCCCTCGCCGGAGCGGACGAGCTGGCTGCCGTCGGGGTCCTCCTTGAGCATCTCGGTGACGGAGAGCGGCGTCACGCGGCCATCGGCAAAGGCTTTCCACTTGCCGGATTCCAGGCCGAGGCGGCAGGGAAAGTCGATTTTCTTATTCGCATCCTGTGCGGAGAGGGACGTGGGAAGGGCGAGGGCTATGAAGGCAATCGATATGTGGAATCGCGTCATGATGAACTCCATAACGGACGGCAAGCGGTGTCGTCCTTACCCCGAAGGGGTTAGATCCCAAAGCCCAGGGTCGCGCTAGCGCACCCTGGGTTACGAATCGGTGCAATTTCTTACCCCGAAGGGGTTTCATCAAAGGATTCCTTGCACAGAGGCCCCTATGATGAAACCCCTTCGGGGTAGCCAATCCTCGCGGGTTATGTACCCAGGGTGCGCTAGCGCGACCCTGGGCTTTGGGATGTAACCCCTTCGGGGTAAGGAGTTCCCTTAGCGCTGATAAATCGGCAAGTACCGATACGGCACGCCCAGGATCAAGATCGACATCGGCGTGCAGTAGCTGTCGCGGTCGGTGGCGATCTTGGTCAGGACTCGGGGTGGGATGCCGCCGCGCCAGCCGCCGTCGGCGTCCTGCATGTCGATCAGGGCGTCGCGAACCCTTGGGTACCAGGAGAGGTAGTTTTTCTCGCTGGATTGGTACATCGCCTGGACCGCGTAGAAATGGCCATAGTAGAACCAGTCGTGGTGCTGCATGTACATGGCGGAGCCGGGGTTGAAGGCGCCGCCGCCGTATGCGTGCAGATACTTGAGGCCGCGCTCCACTTCCGGCGACTTGCGATCGCCGGCCATCAATAATGAGGTGACGCCGGCGGCGGAGCGAGCGAACTTCGGATCCGACGCATTGCGATAGCCGAAACCGCCGTTGGGGTTCTGGCAGCTTTTGACGTACTGGATGGCGCGCTTGATCGTTTCATCGGGGACGCCGATGCCGGCTTCCTTGGCGGAGGCGAGGGCGACGATCTGCATGACGGTGATGGAGACGTCCTCGTAATCGATGCCGCGATCGGGATAGTAACCCCAGCCGCCGCGCGCCGACTGGTTGCGGAGGATGACGCCGACGCCGTTCTTGAGGGCGTCGCGGATCTCGTCGGAACGGCTGCTTTCGCCCCAGACCTCGGAGAGGGCGAGCGTGGCCAGGCCGTGCTCGTACATGTTGGTGCCGATGTAGCCGTTGTTGCCGCGGGCCTTGGTGAGCAAGAATTGCAGGCCCTTGGCCATGGGCTCGCCGTAGGGTTCGTGATCGGGGAAGTAGCCCTTGACCATGAAGGCCATCATGCACAGGCTGGTGACGGCGACCTGGTTATTTTGGCTCCAGCCGCCGTCGGCAGCCTGGGTGCGGACGAGGTGCTTGTAGCCTCGTTCCATGGCGGCTTCGGCACGCGGGCTGAGCTCGGCGACGCGGATCTTCGGTTCGACCTGGGCGAACGAAGGCTGGGCCACGAAAACAAGGGTCAGGATGCTCGGCAGGGTCAAACGTCGCATGATTTCTCCGGTAACCACGTCTTACTCCTTGCGCTCGCGCATTTTTCGTTGTTCTTTGAGCAAGTCAATGCGAATTGCCAATTGAAAATCTCTTGCTTGCAACACCTCGGAATTCCGGGCCACGCCGGCGCGGTTGCTCGCCTCGGTGATTTTCAAAATCCGGTCGGCCAGGCCTTTGAACTTCTGCAGAACGGCGATTCGCTGCTGGATTCCATTGGCAAGTTCCAGATCGACGTGGACGGCATCCTTGCAGAGGTGGGCGACGGCATAGTCGAACACGCCGACGCCGCGCTCGTAATCGTCGGCAAAGAGTTTGACGGCCTTGTTCAGCACGTCGCTTCGCTCCTTCAGCAAGGCGGTGATCTCGGCTGTGGTGTCCTGCGCGGTTGCGAAACCGCTGCTTCCTGTGAGAAAGACCACCAGAGCCAACATCGCACGGCCGGATGCGAATCGGAGGAATGTCAACTCGAACATTGGGCGCTCCCTTCTTGCGGGTGAAGAATGACTCTTTGTGTCATCAATATGTCTTTCATCCACACCCCTACACCCCCCTGAAATGAAACCGGCTCCGATGAAACGAAAGTCGCGGTAATGACTCTTGGCGACTTTGGTTGCCAGCGTGACGGATGGATCTACCCTGAGACCACAAAACTCGAAAAAAAGCCGCCCGCCGATTTCAGCTGTTCTCCCTGCCTCACCGCCTTTTCGTATGATTCCGCTGTTTCTTCCTTCCCCTTCTTCAGAAATTCTTCGACGGCCTCCAGGAAAAAGGTCTCTCGGTTTGGCCAGCGATGGGCAATGACGTGAAGAGGATAGGAAAGGACATCGCCTTTCCCCGGCAGAGCAAGGATGGCCATGTCGCATCCCTTTTCATCCGAAGCGACCACCCATTCAAAGCCGGAGGTATCAACGAGTATTTGACCAAACGCCAAGCCGATCGAGTTGATGACCTCGTTGATTCGATTGACGTCCTTCTCGGTCGTAGCAAGCCAAGCTGCCCAGGCACTGTCAAGAGCCGCAGATGTAATCGGTTGACCGCTGTCGCTCGGCGAAAATCGTGCGATAAGCTGCTTCGCCCCTTCGATTGACGATTGCAGCCACTGCAACTCGGCATCGTTAGGGCGGTCAAATTGAGGAAGAGGACGCATAAGAATTCGCCTTCACGGGGGAGAAATAAGGATTACTTTGCCAGCGACTGATAATACTGCCGTAGCAGCTCGCGATATTCCAGGGGCAGCTCGCGGAGGTAGCGTTCGACGACCGGGGCGCGGTCGCGGTCGGCGAGGGGGTTCCATTTGGAGCTGTCCTTGTTGTAGTCGCCGCCCTTGGGGGCGGTCCTGGCGAAGTCGCGACTGCCTTCCTTGGGATCCTTGGCCTTGGTCTTGTCCGTCACCTCGCCGCCGGGCTCGCCCTTCTCGTTCTCGGCCTTCTGGGGTTCCTTGGATGGATCCATGTTCTTTTCGCTCTTCTCTCCCTTTTCGCCTTTTTCACCCTTCTCGCCCTTCTCCTTGGGGTCGCCTTCCTTGGGCTCTCCCTTTTCGCCCTTCTCACCCTTTTCCTTGGGCTCTCCCTTTTCGCCCTTCTCCTTGGGGTCACCCTTTTCGCCCTTTTCTCCCTTCTCACCCTTTTCCTTGGGCTCGCCTTTTTCGCCCTTCTCTTTGGGCTCTCCCTTCTCACCCTTTTCCTTGGGGTCTCCCTCTTTGGGCTCTCCCTTCTCGCCTTTTTCCTTCGGCTCACCCTTCTCTTTGGGTTCTCCCTTTTCACCCTTCTCTTTAGGTTGTCCCTTTTCGCCCTTTTCCTTGGGTTCACCCTTCTCTTTGGGTTCTCCCTTTTCGCCCTTTTCCTTCGGCTCGCCCTTCTCCTTGGGCTCTCCCTTTTCACCCTTTTCCTTCGGTTCGCCCTTCTCCTTGGGCTCTCCCTTTTCACCCTTTTCCTTCGGTTCGCCCTTCTCTTTGGGTTCTCCCTTTTCACCCTTCATCGGATCGGTCTTCTCACCCTTCATGGGGTCCGTTTTCTCGCCCTTCATCGGATCGGTTTTCTCGCCCTTCATCGGATCGGTTTTCTCGCCCTTCATCGGATCGGTTTTCTCGCCCTTCTCAGGGTCCGTCTTCTCGCCCTTTTCGGGATCGTTCTTGGCCAGCTCTTGCGGCAAGGCGTCCTTGAGCTTTTCGAGGGCGGCACGTTCGTTTTCGAGGGCTTTTTCGCGGTCGCCCTTTTCCAGGTTCTCGGCGGCCTTCTTCATCAGCTCCTCGGCCTGCTTCAGGGGGTCGGCGGCCTGGGGATTGTTCTTCTCCGCGTCCTTGGTGTCCTTGGCCAGGTCTTTTTGCATGTCGCCGAGCGGTTTCAGGTCCTTGTCCTTGTTGTCCTTGGTGGCGTCCAGCAACTTCTGCTGCTGGGCGATCAGGTCCTTGAGCTTTTGATCGTTCAGGTCCTTGTTCTTGTTGGTATCGAGCAGCTTGGCGATGTCCTTCAAGGCATCCAAAGCGTCTTTTTGCTGTTCGACGGCCGAGAGCACCTTGTCCTTCTTTTCGAGGCTGTCGGCGGCGGCGTTGAGCTTGCCTTCGACCTTCTCATTTTTGAGGATGTCCTCGGCCTTCTTGAGCAGCTTCTTTTCTTCGGGGGCAGCGCCTTTCTGAGCCTCCTTGATGTTTTGCGGCAGGTCCTTGGCCTTCTCGGCGATGGCTTTTTGCGTCTCGGCCAGGGCCTTGAGCTTTTCGTCGGCGCCCTTGGCCTTGTCTTGCAGGATGTCCTTGGCCAGCTTCTTCGTGTCTTCGAGGTTCTTTTCCTGCTCCTGGATGAGCTGCTTGAGCTGCTCGCGAACCTGGTCGTTCTTCTCCAGGGAGCTGGCGAGCTGGACGAGCGTGTTCAGCTTCTGCAGGGCCTGCTCGATTTCCTTCGAGGCGCTCTTGAGATGGCTGGGATCGTCGAGGTGCTCCCGCGCCTGGCGCAGGCTGCCCTGGGCCTTCTTGATGTGGTCCGAGCCGACGGATTCCAGCGTCTTGGCCGCGTTCTTGATTTCCTTGAACTGGTTCGTTTGGATGAGGCCGTTGGCGGAGAGGTCTTCGAGCAGCTCGTTGAACTCGCGGGCCACGTCTTCCAGCTTTTTGCCGATAAAGTGCTGGCGCTGCTCCTCTTGCAGGATCTCCTGGGCTTTCTTGAGGAGCTGTTCCTTGGTGGGGGGGACATCGGCGCGGGCCTGGGTTGAGATCACCAGAGAGGCGAGTATGGTAACGAGAGCAAGACGCTGGCACATGGGCATTTCTCCTTTATTTTCTGCTATTCTAGCGGAAACATTCGGTGGCGGATACATCATCAGCACCCCCAGGGCTCGGAGTACCTCGCCCTGGGGCTTGGGGGATCATCTGTTGAAATCTCATTTGTTGGTTGGGATCAGGGATTTCACTTTCTTGGAGCTGGTCAATTCCTCCTGGGCGGCGACGGCGGTGACGCCCAGGCCGGCCTTGAAATGGTTGCTCAGATTGGCCTGGTACTCGCGCAGGCTCACCACGTAAATCGTGAAGTTCGGCGTACGGCTCCGGTTCGCCTCGCCGGCCTTGTTGTCGGTCACCTCGATGGCGCACGTCAAAATGTCGCCCTCCTTCACGCCGGGCAGCGAGCCTTCGATTCTCCATTTATGGCGAAAGACGCCTTCCTTCAGGCGAACTTCGTTGCCCTCCTTGTCCTTCTCGAAGCAGCGGCCCAGGTCCACCGGGGTGCGCGGCTTGGTCTCGCTGTTGACCGTGTAGATGAGCGAGGCCCGGTCCAGGCCATAATCGTCGCTGGCGTCGAACATCAAGCTTTGCTCGAGGCGTGGCGTGGCCAGGATCTTGTCCTGTTCGGAGGCGGTGGGCCTGGGCCGCAGCAAAATGATCAGCGGCGGCTTGTCCGGAATCACCTCCACGGCATAGCGAGTCGCGTCGGGGAACGCGAAGCCGTGCTCCTTTTCGGTCCACTCGAAGTGGTAGTAGGCGGTCGCGGCGGCCGAGCGATCCTTGCTGGGAATGAGCGTGGATGCGTCGGGGATCGTGAGCTTCATCACGTGCGCGTCGCTGGCGTCGGGAACCAATTCGAGGGATTGCGGACTGTCGCCGCCCACATGCATGGTGCCGGCCTTGAGCGGATGATCGCAGCGCAGCGAATACTCGATGGTCGTGCCCGCGGGGACCGGTGCTTCGAGCTGCAGTCCTTTTTGCACCTTGGTCGGCTTGCCGGTATAGGACGGATAGCGCAGCGTCAGCATGGTTTCGACAAGGCGCGGCGGCGGCACCACCTTGACCTGCATCTCCTTGGAGCGGGCGTCGCCGATGCGGAAGTAGCAGCTGAAGCTTTGGCCGGCTCGGGGGATCTTGTGCGTGAAAGCGTTGTCTTCCTTGGTCAGGGAAAACTCCTCCCATGAGGCGTTTTCCACTTTCACGAAGATTCGGCCCTGATCGGGCACTTCGCCGGCCGCTTTGGCCTGCAGCTCGGCCTTGTCGCCTTGCTTGATCGCCACGGGGCCGGTCACCTCGACAATGCGCGTGCGCGTCGGATACGCCAGGGAGCCGAACGGATAGAGCATACGACCCATCAGGATGGCGTAATATTCGCCGGCAAAGACGCTGCTGGCCAGGAACAGCACAAACACGGTTCCCGAAACGGCGAGCAGCTTGGTCAGTTTCTGAAAGTTGACGATGCCGCGAAAATCGAGCGGGGTGACGCGCTTCTCCGCTTGCGTTCGCATGACCTTGATCATTTGTTTTGAGCCAAAGGCCGGGTCGCTGTCGGCGGAGAGCTGCACGTAGGACACCAGGAGATTGTGGAGCCCGGGATGCAGCTTCTCGACCTGGAGGGAGACACGAGTCTCATTGAAGCGCTGCAGATAGCTGAGCCAGTGGCGATAGAACAGCCAGCCGAGCAGGCCGAGGTTGGCCAGGACCAGCAGCAGGCGCGCGGGGGCGCTCAGGTCGAAGCCCCAGTCGAGG
>Ga0182024_10013412_pt1 | contig 16006 bp, 7 predicted proteins | sample P32metaG_FD_120480 | JGI IMG/M metagenome (GOLD analysis project Ga0182024, IMG submission 120480) | Permafrost microbial communities from Stordalen Mire, Sweden - P3-2 metaG (Illumina Assembly) | ecosystem: Environmental > Terrestrial > Soil > Wetlands > Permafrost | place: Sweden: Stordalen... | reverse complement strand
CAACGTGCTCACCTACAACGGCTCTTCGTGGTCCGCCGACCAAGACATCGACACCACCCGCACGCTCAACGCCATATCTTGTGCCTCGCCGAGTTCGTGCACTGCTGGCGACGCATCGGGATACGCCGTCACTTTCGGCCAGTCGACCACGACCTCCCAGCTCACCTGGGACGACACTGGCTCGCTCGGCCTGTTGCTGTCGGACAGCACCTACGACTATGTCTACGGCCCGGGCACCACTCCTGTCGAACAAGTGAGCCTGGCGACCTCTACACCGACCTACCTGACCTACAGCCCGTCCGGCTCGACGTGGCTCAGCACCAACGCAGTCGGGGACGAAACCGGGTTCTGGGGTTACGACGCCTTCGGCAACCTGGTCTTTGGCACACCTACCTCGGCGTTCGGGTATGCGGGGCAGTACACCGATGTCGCCACCGGGCTGTTGGACATGAGGGCCAGGTGGTATGACACGGGCACTGGGGAGTTTATGGAAGTGGACCCCGACGTCGCCGAAACAGATGCCCCCTATTTTTATGCCGGCGACGACCCGGTGAACGAGGTCGACCCGAGCGGGCTGTATTCGTACAACGACGGGTGTCAAGCAACAGGCTTTAGCGGCCCGGGCGGAATTGACGAGGCTGACGACGACGCGACCGACGCGGGTAACCAAACGCCCACTGCCACGCCTGGCCAGGAAGGGAGCACGGGCGACAGCCCAGTACAGACCGGTATTAAGCTTGGTAGTCATTGGCTCCCAAGCGGTGGTCCTTTTGCCTTCATACCCGGGAAGCGGTGGGCCGGTAAGCCAGTTGTTGGACCTGGCGGGAAGTACGGGGCATACGACAGTAGCGGCCGATTCTGGAGTTGGGACAAGAGCGGCCACGCAGGTCCTCACTGGGACGTGACCGACAGGGACGGCTCACATACAAACGTCACCCCCGACGGGCGGGAGATCGGGGTGGACCCAGGACCGAACGCGGGACCACCCACGTCCGAGTATGTCGCTAGCGTGCTTAACGGGCTAGTGCCGTTCGTCACCTATACAGTGGTGGCGGTGGCCATAACAGGAGCGGTAGCAGTGATTCTATGGGCGGTTGTTGTCGTGGCAGTCCTTTGATATGAACAGCGATGACCCACGAGAATGATATGAGCACTGATCCACGAGAAACTGCGGATCGGTCGACCCCGCCTATAGACGGGCAGCTATGGGTACGTCTGACGAACGGGGAGACGGCCTACCTACTCGGGAACCCACATACTTGGCCCGGGCATTTCAACGTTTGGCGACCAGCCATCGATGAGGTCTACACCTGCTCTTTTCGAGAGGTGGCCGAGAGTTCCGACGAAGCGCGCTACTGGTTGGACGGGTATTTGGCGGCCAGCGAGCCGGACCCGGATGAAATATGGGGAGACAGAGTCTTGGACCTGGATGACGACGGGCCCGAGCTGACCGCGTGGCGCCATGCTGCCCAACTGTTCCGACGTACTGGTGAGTGGGCGCCAACCGTGCTCTGCGTCCATTGTGGAGCGCTCCAGCTCCCTCGCGAGATCACCGGCCTCTGCGATCGTTGTGGCCTGGCCGTCGAAGAAGGGCATCGTGGAGATCCGATAACTGAATCCGGACCTTCCTGAACACCCTTGACCGCAGGGAATTCTCGCCTCTGACGCTCTTGCGAGCATCATGGTCAGGTCAGCGGGCTTCCGCTGGAGCGCCAAGCAAAGCCTTTGGTACGTCCCCGATAGCCGGGACCGGCCCCCCGACAGCGTTGTCATCCACCACCTCACCGGCCAGCTTCGGGAGCTGGGCTTCGATGTCGAGATCGAGCCCCTAGGGACAGCTGACGGACCTCGTAGTTGCCTCTCCTGAAGCTTCGGGCCGTCTCAGCCCTGGCGATCGGCGTTTGATAACGCACTCGTAAAGATGCTCGGGTTGTCGGCCGTAATGGCGACAGACAGCCTGAACTGGGCGTTCTTGACAGGCTCCCCGCCCAGATAGGCCCGACGGAGCAGCAGATGGCGCCTGTTGTTGACCAAAAAGTTGACCAACGGTCACGGGTTATCACTGAGGGCGCGGAGCCGGCATTGGGACCGAGCGATCTAGTCGTGGCTGGATGCCGAGATTTGAGATGCCTCGTCGTTGGTGGCCCGATCCGTAGGAGACTACAGCCGTTAGAGCGTGCGCGATAACGCCGGTTCCGTATTCACCGCGCGGGGTGGCGAGGGCATCCGCGGCGTCGATCTGGACGAGTGCCTGGGCCCGTGCCCCGGGCCTATGCCGACCAATCCGCAACGTCCCCAGCTCGGTAGCCTGCGACCACGGCCCAAGGGGCCCTAGCGGCGTCATTACTCCTGGTGCCGACACAGGGCGGAACGACCATCCTGTCGGTGCCGCGCGTACGCGAGATCGCGTTGATATCCGAAGATCGTCATTGCCTTTACTCATACGAACTTGCATATCAGGCGCATCCGGCGCCGCCACCGGCCGACTGCCGGTCCTCGCTGTTCCCGTGCGTTTGGCCTTAGTTGACACCTGTACTACGACATGTGTCGGATCCAATGAAGCATTCCGCTGAGGGCCGTGCTATCCGACCGCCACAACTAATACATTGCCACTGCCTTGACAACGACAGCCACCTTCTTCTTAAGATAAGACTGAACTGACCCAACCATCGCCCCTCGGAAATAAGCCTGTCGAGTCGCGGCTCCTAATCCCTTGGCCTTAGGCTCGTAGAAGTCAAGATCCTCAGTCACCACAACACACGACTCGTATTTTACAGCCGCGCTGACGGCCGTAGCCACTACGACGGCATCTGCAGAGCGAGGGAATTGACATTGAGTTCTTAAGTATCTGAGAAGCGCCCGGCAATTGTCCAATGGAACATAAGCCACGTTTGCATTGCTGGCAAATGATAAGAACCAGTCATCGAACCAATCAGGGTCGCAGCCTCTACGCCATTCGCTTTCCAAGCGCATCTCGTTGTCCAAGCAGACTGGAACTCTAGAAGCCGTGATCAGGTCCAACAGCCCGGTCGGCGATCCGCTCAGCTGGTGATGGTGACCACCACTCTCGGTTGCAAAGCCAACGATGACCTGCGCGTCAATCACTACCGACGGCATTACTCGGCAGTCCCAGCGCGTCCCCGTGCCTCTATCAACTTTCGCGCCTCATCGATACGCTGAGGAAAGAAGCCACCAGGAATCTGGTCTCTAAATGACGCCGTATCATCTAAAGTGACGGGCTTTATTTTTTTGCCGTCCGGTTCACTGTACACGTAGTAAAGCATCACGTGCTCAGGATCAAGCTGGCCAGAGGCAATCTGCTGCTGCAGTCGCACAATAAAATATTCGCTATGAGTCTCGACGAGAGCCTGCACACCTCTATTACAAAGATTCGCGAAGTAATCCCCCAGGGCGGCTTGAGCTCTCGGATGCAAGTGGATCTCCGGCTCTTCTACGATGAGGGTATCATCCGGTCGCAGACGTAAGCCTGCTATAATAACAGGAAGTACCTGGCTTGTTCCCTGACCGACATCAGCGATATTCTCTGGTTCGCCGGTAACCGGATTCGTGACGACGATCTCGTAATGCCGATCACCGATCCAAGAAACCGTGACAGACCTAGCTATTCCAGCGGCACTGAGCCAATTCGACGCCGCATCCAACTCCCGCTTACGCTGCGGACTCCCGGATGCAATCATCGTAGGCCATGCTGAGCCGTCAGCGCCAATTCGGCGGCTCGCAACTCCTGTGTTCACATATGTGCGCTCAGGAGCTCGCCTCATGGCCCCCAGGTATTCTACTGCTTGTAGGCTCGTCGACACGGTCCTATAAGCGTCGGATAGCTGGGCATTCGCATCCCGGAGAAGACCCAGACCACGAGAAACATCGGCAGAGCGACTCTCTCGGCCGCCGGCGTCGTGCACGAGTCGCGGCAAGAAGGTGTACATGCGTATGTTCGACGTCACAGTCTGACGGGCTGCGTCCGGGATAGTTTCTCCGCTAACAGCCGTTACAAGCGGCCGCGTACCTTCACGCGGGGTTTCCAAACGGATTATTGGTCTATCGGTACCTGCCAACCACAGCTCAGAAGAACGGATAAACGTTTCACGCGTCTGAACGCGGTGCTTAAACTCAGTATAGGACCAATACGCTCTTGGGCCTACGGAATGATGGCTACACGTCAGCGCGATTGCAAACGGTCGACCGCGGTGATTCCGATACACCAGGTCCCGGTAGGACCCGAAGTCCCCATATGGGCCGCTGAACGACAACGGAAGTGAGGGGTCCTGACCTTGCACGGTCTGACTCAGCAGACGAAGCGCGGCAAGGATCGAAGATTTGCCGGCGTTGTTTTCGCCGAGCAGAATAGTCAAGGGCCGTAGCTCGAGATTGCACTCACTGAAGGCCTTGAATTGCGAGAACCATAGGCTAGTTATCATAACCCCTACTTCTGACTGAGGCTCATGGATAGCGGAGTCGAGACTAGCAGAGAGACCAGGACGCGGAACGAAGACCCCAAGCCCTTGGTCTGGCACAATGCATTACCGAGAGCTCATCGGTCCGCGCTGGTGCCGCTGGCCTTCCAGACAGGGATTGGTGCTGCGCTTCGGGGTGCTCCGCGTTGGCAGCCAATTGCAGGAACCGGCTCGAACGTGCCTAGCCAAGAACTTTTTCGCGCCAGCTCAAGGGCGGCTCGCCCTATAACGGGCGAAGCCGGGTGCGCAGCTCGCACATAATAGCCAGGCAATAACCCACGCTCGAACACAACGGAATGACGCAGAACGGCACATACGGATCGGGAACCCGGTAATCCGCGCATGGCGGAAAGGTCGGCAGGTCCACGGGGCAATCCTTGTGAACTCAAGGACGAGATCTAGCTCAAATGGACTAACCGGTGGGTCCGCTATCCTGCCTCCCGTCATGCCTTAGCGGCCGCTCATCGTGAGCTGAGTATCGCGGGACATGTGGATCGCGACCCGCCTTACGCCGTCCGTCCCATGACCAGCGATTCTTGCTCATTTCGGGCCCTTCACGAAGATGATTTCGGCTACAGCCACGGCCAGCGTCGCAGCCGCGCCCACCTGGAGGACCAACGCGGCGACGAGCGTCCAAGCTTTGAATTCGTTGACCTTTTGGGCGGTCTTGAAGACCACGCTGCGCGTAGTACTAATGATCTGCTCAGCGAAATCCCGGTCCTCTGACCAGTTCTCTTTCAGCACGGCGTCAACATCGCTCGGATCAATATTTCGGTACAAGATAGGAGCGTTTGTTACAATCGCCAAGAATGCAGACGAGACGAAAAGTATGAGTGCAGCCGCTATATAACTGTGTGATGCTCTCGGCAATGAGAAGTGCTCCGCCTTAGTGAGCACAGAGACCAGCCCGAACAGCAAGGACACTAAGGTCCCGGATGTCGTGATAACAGCCAACGCCCTCCGCTCAAGAGAGTCCTTCCGTTGATCCTGCTCAGCTATTAACTTCTCAAGGAAGTCATAGTAAATTGGACCGGCCTTCTGCTGAGGTTCAGTGCCGAGTACGTCTGCAGGTGGAATGCCGGATGCCGCTTGACCCTCGGCGCTGGTCACCGGGTGGAGCTCGGATTCTGAGTCCTTAGCCATAAAGCACCCAGTCATCACGAGGTTGGAGTTCAGTCATCTTTGGGTAACTCCGCGGTCGGAAGTCCACCGGCCAGTCACCGACGCCGCCGCTTGGCGCCTCGAGTGCTATCGGACGACCCAATGACATCTTCAGTTCCCGTTTTGTCCTTAAGCCTAGACGGGGATCGCGACGGCTGCTCGGTTGCAATGCGGGTACGCCGTCGGGAGGTGACGGCGGCTGATCCCGCGGCCCTGACTCCGGCCGAGATCCCGAGCCACTGGGCGACTCCGCTTCAGATCCCATTGCTCCAGGTTAGCCAACCGAGGGGCGGGAAGCCGAGGCGCTGACCACTACGTCCTGTCGGACATCCAGACCAGGGCGGCGCTGAAAGCAGTGCTAGCAAAAACGCCGATCGGCTGATGTTCCCATGCGGGCCAAAGGTGCGAGAGCCGGGACGCCTGGAGTCGCAGGCATGACCTTATGGCCATTCGTTGGGGAGAGCTAAACCCCTGTATGGCACAACAACCACTGGCCTCGCACAGCACCCCTGTGGACTCAACGCTCGCAGGACTCGGCTTGCCGCTGGAACTCTTCACGTTCGTCCCGAGACCGTACCACAATCACACTGCCTCTGAACTCCAGCCTTAATGGTCAACCGGGCGGTCGGGCGAATTTGCCAACCGCCCGGTAACCAGCGACGTTGCGCAGGTCATCCCAGACATAACGCTCGCCGAATAACCGGGCGACCAGCCTGGCGAGCCCGCGCCAGATCGGCATCACCTCTGGTGCTCGCCCCAGCTCTTACCGGTCCGGGGGCGGTGAGGACGTCGTGCAGACCGTCGCAAAGTCCTAGTCATGAGTTTGGGCTAGCCGGGAGCCCATTCTCACACTGGCTTCGGTAGTCTCCTGCAGACGCTACCCTTTTCGGGTGGTCGACGCGCAGAGAGAAGAGGACGACCGTAACGGTCTTGTGGTCATCCTTGGAGCGGGTTTTCCAAGGCGATCAATGATGCAATGCTGCTCACGAACGAGCTCGGCGAGGTCGTTGCTGAGGGGCTTAGTCCTGCAGACCAAGAGCGATTGCCGCCAAAGGACCATGACGAGAAACGTTTCAATGGTGCATCCTTCGAGGAGTGGCTCTCGTACTTAGCAGAGGAGCAGCCGCAGCACACAGAAGACCAAACCCTCGAGGCACTCGCCGTGCTGCTCAGGGTCACCCGTCGTCTACACGATGTCCTCTCCGCAGCACAGTTGGCCGCCTTGGTGCCCGCCGCACCAGCGTGGTTCGTTGAACTGCTTTCAGTGCTCCACACGGAGAGGGCAGACGTCATCAGCTTCAACTACGACAACCTGGTCGAGTGCGGTGTAAGTGGTGACGACCCGTATTACGAGGACGACATCCTTGACCGGGTGCCCCGCCGGGCCGACTTCCTGGAGTTGCGCGAAGTCAGTAAGACGCTACAAGCCCTCAAAGCTGGGATCTCGATGCGTTTTGCTCTCGCCGAGAACCACGTCCCGCGCGCCAAGAGCCTACGGTTGCTCAAGTTACACGGATCGCTTTCGTGGTATTGGGTGCCTGGAGACCCAACTGGTACCACGCTTCAGCGGTGGCGTCTGCCTAGGTCTTTCGGCTACGAGTACCGACAAGAGGCCATTGACGACGAGCGAGGTACAGCGGTGCCAAGTGGCGAGCCGTTCATAGTCGCCCCGGCAGCGCTAAAGGCCGAGCAACTGCGTAACCCGGTGATTAGGGAGATCTGGAGGCGCGCTGCTCAGGCTTTGCGCAAGGCGAAGCGTGTCGTGCTCATCGGCTACTCGTTGCAACCCGCTGATAGGGCGTTTGGAGGGCTGCTCCAGGAGAGTCTCGCCGACGGTGGAGTGAGCATAGAGGTAGTGAACCCGGAGGCCGACGAACTTGTGAAGCGGCTTGGTCGCCTCGGGATAGAGGGCGACGCTGTCCGAGAGTGCCTCGCAACAAAGGACTGCGTCCCGAAATGGGCCGAGCAAGAGCGGGACCGGCTGGCGCACGCCGTGGTCGAGTCCCTCAAGCTCGGGGAACACAATGGCGAGGAGAAGATGATTGTCGCCAATATGGCGATCAAGGCAGTTGTCCCCCCGAGCGGCGCTGACGGCGATGTGATCTTGGAAGTTGACGCGGATGGTAACCCGCCGCGGAACTCGGTTCCCGTAAAGGAGCTGCTCCAGCACCTGCCGAGAGCGAATCGCGTCGTCGTCGGCATCAAAGGTGACCGTATTCCGGTGATCGATTGGGAGAGTACGGGCCGTGGCTCAATGATTGGGGTCCACGGCCATCTCACACTGGTGCCGGCGCGGATGCCATGACCAGTAGCAACGTTTACTCGTCCCAGGAGTTCCACCAACCGGGGACGATGCAGAACACGCACGCCAGAATCTAAGGGTTGGATGTGGCCGACCGGATGCAGAACGGCACGCATGGTGCCGCCGTTCGAAGTGACATCCGAGACCCACAGTAACTACAGCCTTCGCGATCGAGTCTTGCAAGCGCTCTCGAAACGTGTCATTCCACATCGGTGAGGATAACCATAGGTGGCTTGACATGCGGATTCCCAAAAGTCGGCTGAGCTGGCGAGGACCTCGGACGGAGGCAGTCGGCAAGAGTTGTTGCCTAAAAAGTTGCCCAGGATTATCCGACGGTCATCGAATACTGTTGGGTCGCGGGAGAACGCCACGCAATTACCTCGACGGAGATGGACGACTCCTAACTGTCATCACTCCGGTTGCCGGTTACGATCACCCCCTTGGTCCATCGGGTGCCGGGGTGGCCTGACAGGAGGACTGGCACAGTCTGGAGGCCGCCCTTCGTAAGGCCCCCGAGGCCCCTATTGCGACGGCAACTTCAGGGCTAGGACTAGCTTGCGATCCGGAGGACGGGGCAGGAGACGGTCGCCAACCGCGAGGGCCCGGGTAAGGAGGAACTCTGGCCCGAGCGCCGAGACTGCGCGCTTTACGTGTTTCGGGGTCCAGATGTACGGCGGAGCACGCGTCCACCTCTGTTTTGCTTGTGGGGTCCACGGGGCTGCCTACGAAGAGCGACGTGATCGCGGGGAGTGGTGCCCTCCTCAAGTCGCGCCCGGTCCGGATAACGGAGCTGTCCTTCGGCTACACACCTAGGCAGTCGCGCCTCGACCAAGAGCATGTGAACATGTTGGTCGAGGTGATCGACCAGGTCCCACCAATCATCGTGGAACAGCGCACGATGACTGTGATCGACGGTTTGCACCGCACCGAAGCAGCTCGACGCGCAGGGCGGCTGGAGATCGCAGCGGTCATCTTTACTGGCAGCGAGGTCGAGGCCTTGGCCTTGGCCATTAAGGCCAACGTGGGGCACAGCAAGTCCCTCACACGCGAAGAACGGCGAGCGGCGGCCGGCACGCTGCTGAGGGAAGCCCCTCACCGGTCGGACCGCTGGGTGGCTGAGGTTTGCGGGCTGTCGCACACCACTGTTGCTCGAATCCGTGGAGCGGTCCACGGCAAGGGGCCGTTGCTCAGGACGGGCCGCGACGGCCGAAGCCGCCCCATCGATAGCGCGCCGGGTCAAGCGGCCGTGGTCAACGCCCTGACGGACAACCCTGGTGGCAGTCTTCGACGGGCTGCTCGGCTCGCGGGAGTATCCCCAAATACGGCCCGTCGCGTTGCCACCAAGCTTGTCCAACAAAGCCGTCGGGATTCCGACCCGCGAGCGGACCCAGGCCAGGGACCGGACGACCCTCCGGTCGAGCGCACCCGACCACGGGCAGAACTCAGCTGGTGGGAGAGGACCGACGTTCTCTCTGGCGATTTTGGTAAGCCTCTCCGAGAGCGACCAACGTCGCCACTAAGCGAGATCGTGGCCGAGTGTCGTCGACGAGCTCATACTTGGCTCGATATCGCCGAGGACCTTGAACGAAGAGGAACGGTTCGGGGTCCCAGCGCCGACCACGTGCTAAAGAATGCTAACGTCGATTTCCGATAGTACTAATCAAGCTAATCCGTTGAGCGCTCCTGTTTGCAGCTCCTTAGGCACAACTTAAATTGAGAAAGTAACACCACGATGGGCAGGCTCGACTCGACCAGCTGGCGCCCGGGGCGGAAGGTTCGCTTGCGTTCAGGCGTGCACGAGGCTTCCATGCAGTTCAATGTGCTGACACATAGCGAGGCAAGCACCTCCGGTACCTGACCTTGGACGACGCGTCGGTGCTTGATGCGATCACGTTCCCAGCGGTGACGTAGTCCCTTGGCTGCATCGTGCAGGTACTCCGCCCGCGTAGCAAGGTGACATCAGTCGGTCACCCTTCAAGACGACGATGACGATGAATCGATCGCGGATCATCATCACGAATCAATCGCGTTTGCTCAGTCCGCAATCTGGTACTGGCGAGCCATCTCAACACTCCATTCTCCTATTTCGTCTCGGCGGTTGGCGGGATGTGCAACTGGCCATATTGGCCAGTTGCACATCAGAAACCTATTGACTCAAGGCGGAAGTTCGGAAAACCGAGAACTCTTCCACGCGTTGGTTGACAGGCCTCAGATAACAAGAGTAGAAGGTACTCGACGGCAACTGTCGGAAAAGCAAACCCTTGGCGTTTGAGTGGGCGAACCCGTGGACATAGGCGTTGTCGCCTGCATGGCACGCGCTTATTATCTCAACGATTATGTTGTTGTATTTGATCTTGGAAAGATGGCTACTTGGTACGGCGCCTCCAGCAAGGTGCGAACCGAGTCCACAGCAATGAATGGGGACTTTACGTGCCTCACGATGTTCGCAATTACCGCCCGGGAGTACCAGGAATCTGCCAATGGATTGTTTTTCGAAAGGAAAGGGGACTCGCTATGGTGATCGCAGATAGCCGAAGTCGTGGCAATTTCGAAAACGCCGCTCGAGCGCGAAGGCCAAGGCGCGCGAGGACCCTGCTTGGCGTTTGGGCAGCCTCAGCTACGGTCGTGCTCGGCCTCCCGGCAGTGGTCCTCGCTGTCTCCACACCGTCAGCCAGCGCTACAGCAGTCGCTGGGCCTGCTGTTTTCAGCGTCACCGGGACGGGTGGCCTCGACTCCGCGATGGTCAACGCGCCCTTGAACCATCGCTCAGCCAAGCACAACAGCGGGCCCGGGAGGTTGAACGATTTGGTCACGAGCTCAGGAGGCGACACCCTGAACGTCACCGATGTCGTCGCCGGGAGCTTCAACAATTCCGACTGGGATTCGGAGTACCAGTCGCCAAGCGGAGGTTTGTACTACGAGAACTGTGGCACGCCAACTGCAACGTACGGAGGCGCCTACATCCCGTTCTGTGCCAACATCGCGCTGTTTGACGCCAACAGCCCCTCCAGCACGGCACCGTTGAACACGACAACCGAAAACAACAGCGAGACTACAGAGATCGACGACGCGTGTGATCATCCCGTCGCCAGCGGGTCAGCGTCCGGTGCTCACATCATCGGTACGGACTATATGACCTCAGACGAACTCGGAGGCGAGCCGATAGCTCTGCCGACTTCTGGCGTTTGCTTTGGGGAATGGACGGTCACCTACACCTACACCCAGAAGTTCATAGATGGTGACACCCTCACGGCCTCGGCATCTAGCACGTTCGATGTAACGGGGACCGAACAGGTTTCTCCCGTGGGCGGCGGCAGCGGTGGCGACGGCGACCCTTCGGGACCGTGCGGGTGCGGGACCCCCATTGTCGATCAACAGGGCATCGCACCAGGCACCGGCGATGTCGTCGAGGGCTCGCAGGACATCTCGGTTCCAGGCGCCGGGTTCCCACTAGGGCTTTCCCGTACCTACGACTCGGGGCTTGCCCAGCAGGAGGTCTTGAGCGGCACCGCGACCGAGGCGCTCGGGTACGGGTGGTTCTACAACCTAGGCATGACCGTTGCGCTCAATACCACTACGAACGTGGCGACGGTTACGCAAGAAAACGGCGACCAGATCGCCTTTTCCCCTTACGCCAGCGGCTCGTCCCCTTCGTGGTGCACCGGCGCTACCAACTACTGCGCCGAGCAGCCGCGGAACCTCGCGACCTTGGAGAAGAACACTGGCGGGAGTTGGACCTTCGTGCGCTATAGCGGCGGCACAGCGACAACGTTCGATTTCTCCTCGTCTGGACAGCTCGTAAGCGAGACCGACGAGGCGGGCGACTCGATCGCCGACACAAGCGAGGCCGCCGGGAGCGGGGCGTGCCCATCATCTGCTTCGACTTGTACGGTCTGGGCCAGTTCGGCGTCGGGGCGGTCCCTGACCCTGGCGTTTGACAGTTCAGAAAGGCTGTCCTCGGCCAACGACGGCTCCGCCGACACCGTAAGTTACTGCTATTTCGGGCAGTCCTGTGCCGGCGGGGCGAGCGACGGCGGCGCCCACGACCTCTACTCGGTCGTCGTCCCCGACGGTGCCGCGACTACCTTTGGCTACGACTCGGCTAACTCGACGGCGGCCTTCGACCACGACCTGTCGACAGAGGTCCTCCCGAGCGGGGGTACCGTCATGAACACATACGACCCTTCGACGGGCCAGCTCGATTCACAAGACTCGCCCTCGGCGGACGTCACCTTGGCCTACACCGGTAATAACCAAAGTGTCTCGGGCGGCTACACGTCGGTGTCAACGTGGCCGACAGGGACCTCTGGGGCGCTCCCGGCCGAGGTCGTCGACTACCAGTTCTCGAGCGGTTACCTGGTCGCAGAGACGACCGACCCAGGCACGTCTTCTGCAGCTGCGACTTACTACGACGTCGACCTGACGTCGACCGCGACGACGATGGTGCAAGACGGCGACAATAACGTCGACCTGAGCACACTTAGCGAGGACAGCTCCAGTGACCCGTTGAACGCGGCCGACGTCACCCTTTCCAGTGACGCTATTGGCAACAGGACCGAGTACGCCTACAACGCCGATAACCAGGTGTGGTGCGAAGTCGACCCCGCCGAGTACTTAGATGGGGTGACTTGCCCGGCGGCCACCACCATCGCTTCGGGCTCGTCGGGTGCCAGCCTGCCGCAGTCGACGATAAATGTCGGCTCAACCACTAGTTTCACCTCATCGTCACATCTCGCAATACTGTCCGCCAGTGGCGTCCAGGCCGTCACCTGCACAGGGGCGACGACGACCAGCTTCACCGGGTGCAGCGGCGGTACCGGAGCCCTCGCGACCGGCGACCCTGTCGTCCAGGCGACAGCGTCCCCAGGTGCGGGATCTGACCCATGGCCAGGCGCAACCATCACCTTCTACAACACTTCCGGGCTGACGGTAGAAACCACAGATCCTCTCGGGAATACCACGACTTATTCGTACACCTCTGGAGTCTCGGGCGTGCCGAACGGCCTCCAGTACTGCAGCGTCGACGCGGTGAATTACGAAAACGGGGTTACATGCCCCTCCTACGGTGCCTCGCATGTGAGCGGGACGGCCACCACGACCTACGACGCCGCGGGCGATGTCCTCTCCCAGGCGAACGCTGACGGCGCTACGAACTCCTTCGCCTACGGGGACAGCGCGTTCGCCTACTTACCGACGACGCTTACCAGCACCGCTGGCACCGTCACGAACGACACCTATAACAGCGCCGGGCAGCTGACCAAGTCGGTCGCAAGCTTCGGCTCGTACTCCGCCACGACTATCACGGCCTACGACCCCTCGGGTCGCACCTATTGCACGATCGCCCCTCTTGCGTACTCGCAGGGCCACACGACATGCCCGGACGTCACCACGATCGCCGCGGGCTCCTCGGGCGCGACGCTGCCCCAGTCGACGATCGACGTCTCCTCCACGAGCGGGTTCTCGACCTCGTCGCCTCTTGCGGTGCCCTCCACGACTGGCCTGGAGCCGGTCACCTGCACGGGGGAAACCTCGACGACCTTCACCGGCTGCAGCGGCGGCACCGGCACGCTCACGGCCGACGACTCGCTCCTCCAGGCAGTCTCAGCGCCGACCCGAGGGGCCGACCCGTGGCCGGGCGACAGCATCACGGTCTACGACGCTGCCGACCAGCCGATCTATGCCGTTAGCCCGATCGGGGGAGTCACACAGACCGCTTACGACGAGGCTGGGAACGCCTTTTGTACGATGGGCCCGACCGCGTATGCGTTGGGGACGAGCTATACCTGCCCGGCGACGCCGCCGTCGAGCCCGCCCACGACCTCGAGCGACTCCTACCCGGGTGCAACGCTTGACACCTACGACAGCACTGGGCGCGTCGTGCAGGTGACCAACCCGCTTGGTGGGATCACGCTCAACGCCTACGATGCCGACAGCAACGTCCTCACGGCGACCGCGGAGACGACCAGCGCCACGTTGAGCTCAGCCCCCAACGTGGTCACGTCGTACAGTTACGACGCCGACAACCAAGTCGCCTCGACGACACTCGACCAGAGTGGGGCCGCGTCTTCTACGACCCAGCAGTCTTACGACCCAGACGGCAACGTCTATTGCAGCGTCTCGGCCAATGCGGTAGCGATGGGGACATCCGCCTACCAGTGCCCGACCTGGCAAACAAGCTGGGCCGCCGCCCCGCCGAACCCATTTTCGCTGTACTCGACGACGCCGAGCACCGCCCAAGCCAACAATGTAACGACGACGTTCTACGACGCCGACGGCGACGAGGTGCAGTCGACCGACCCCAACGTGCACACAACGATCAGCGCTTTGGACGGCGACGGGCGTACCTATTGCAGCGTCGACGCGGCCGACTCGTACACCTGGCTAACGGCGACGGCGCATACCACGGCCACCTACCCTTACCTCTGCCCGTCGTCGCCACCCACTACTGCGCCGACGACCGGGTCAAACCCCGGCTACGTGACGACCATTTTCGACTATGCAGGGAACACGTTGTCGAGCACGGACCAAGCAGGCGACACGACCTCGTACACATACAGCCCCGGTGGCCAAGTACTGACCACCACAAACCCGAACGGCTCGGTTACTACGAACTGCTATTACTACGAGGACACGACCGGTGCCTGTGCCCACTCGGCCCCTGCAGGTGGGGGCTCGGCCGAAGACCTCTACTCGACGACCACGCCGGATACCAGCGCAGACCCAAGCGGGGAAGTCACTTCCTACACCTACTACCCCGGGGGGCAGGCAGACACGACGACGACGCCCGCCGGCGTCAGCACCGACGCCTATGACGCCAACGGCGACCTGCACACGACTAACTACTCGAGCACGGGCACCGGTTATACCGCGCCGACCGGCGACACCTACGACTACAACGTCGACGGCACGCTGCACACGATGGCCGACGAGACCGGGACGACGACCTACGGCTACGACGCCAACGAAGATGTCTCCTCGGCCACAAACGGGGCTGGGCTCGAACTTTCGTACAGCTATTACCCGGTCGGCGACCTTGGTTCGGTCACTTACCCGAACGGCGACTCAGTTACCTACGCTTACAACGCCCTTGGGGAAGAGTCATCTCTTACGGACTGGCTGAGCAAAACCACCTCGTTCGGCTACGACGCCGACGGCCTCCTAAAGACGGCGACGTTGCCGAACGGCATAACCGAGACGACCGGATATGACAATGCAGGCCAGGTCTCTTCGATCACCGACACCGATGGCTCGACCACCGTGGCCAGCTTCGGTTACGACCGTGACCCGAACAACAACGTCACATCCGAGACCGATACAGGCACCCCGGGGCCGTCGAGCCAGAGCTACGGCTACGACACGGCCATGCGGGTCACGAGCGACGGCAGTTCGACTTATAACTACGACGCTGGCTCGGACCTGACTACCGGGCCGGGAGGCGCCACCCAGTCGTTCAACGGCGCCGGCCAGCTGTGCTGGTCGATGGCGAGCCCACCGGGTGGGTCGACTTGCAGTTCCGATCCTTCCGGGTCGACGACCTACGGCTACGACACGGCCGGTGACCGGACGGCAACGACAGCGCCCGGCTCGACGTCGAGCTACGCCTGGGACCAGAACCTGAAGCTCACCTCGGCCACCTCCCCGAGCGGGACAGTTGGCTACACCTACAACGGCGCAGGCGAGCTCTCCAAGCGCACGATGGGCGGCAGCTCTGCCAACCTCGCCTGGGACCCTATTGGGGTGGCTAACCCGGTACTAGTGGACGACGGCACGAACTATTACATCTACGGGCCAGACGCATTGCCAACAGAGCAGATATCGGTCGCCAGCGGTGCTGCTGATTACTACCTGCACGACCAGCTGGGCTCCACGCGCCTGCTCACGAGCTCGAGCGGCGCAGTGGCAGCTTCCTACACCTACAACGCTTATGGCCAGACTGTGGCCAGCACCGGGACCACCACCACAACTGGCGGCGGGGGCAGCCCGGCCAGCACCGCTGACGTGACTTCCGTCACGACGCTCGGCACGAAAAGCGGCCACATCGGTTCGGACACGACCAACCTGACAGTGT
>Ga0182024_10013411_pt1 | contig 16009 bp, 13 predicted proteins | sample P32metaG_FD_120480 | JGI IMG/M metagenome (GOLD analysis project Ga0182024, IMG submission 120480) | Permafrost microbial communities from Stordalen Mire, Sweden - P3-2 metaG (Illumina Assembly) | ecosystem: Environmental > Terrestrial > Soil > Wetlands > Permafrost | place: Sweden: Stordalen... | reverse complement strand
GGAGCAGCCAGCCGGGCCATGTCATCGGCTGGGAGGTTTTGATGCGCACAAAGCGAGCTGATATTTGATTACGCAATATTTGATAAAATGCGCTTATTTAAGGCCTAGTTCGTCCCCTTCTTCCCCGACGAATGCCCCGTCCCTCCCACCTGCGTCAACTCTTCCGCGGTCCACTGCACGTCCCCGCGGTCCGCGGTCTCCTGGCGGACCTTCGCAATTGTCTGCGGGTCAACCGGTTCGCCCTCGTGGCCCCACTCCCGGCGGACGTAGGTCAGAATCGAGGCGAGTTGCTCGTCGCCCATCGCGTGCAGGCCGGGCATTTCCAGCTCGACCGTCTTCTTGCCGACGGTGATCGGGCCGTGCAGGCCGTTGAGGACGATCCGCACGACGCGCTCGTCGGGGCCGAGCGCCCATTCACTGTCGACCAGCGGCGGAGCGATGCCTTCGGCGCCGAGCCCCGAGGGCTGATGGCACTGGGCACAGATCTGGGTGAACAAGTCGTGGCCTGCCGCGAAACGCTTCTGCTGCTCCTCGGTGAGCGGCTTCAGCGGCGGCGTGGTGTCGCCCGGCTTGCCCGGCCAGCTCATCACCGACTCGGCCTTCCTGGCCAAGTCGGCGACCTTCTTGTCGCTGCTTTCCAGTAAAGCCGCAAGCGCCGGCGGCCCGCGTAGCAGCCGCAGCCGCCGGGGGGCCACCTTGCTCTTGGCGTTGGGGACCAGCGCATCGGCCACGCCGGTGAGCATCGGTTCCTGCGACGACTTGGCGTCGCCGTGGCTGATCAGGTCCAGGAGCTTCTCGATCCGTTCGGCGCTGCGGCTCCGGACGATGCATTCGGCCGCCTCGCTGAGGATCTCGTGCTCGCCGCTGGCCGACTTCGAGGATGAGGCCTGCGCGAATGCCGGGTCGGTCAGCAGCGACTGCAGCAGTTCCAGCTCGCGGCCCGTCGCGCCGTTGATGGCGGCGGCCCGGAAAAGCGGGTCGTCGAGGCGCCTGGCGAGCACCTGGTTGGCGGCCGCCTGAACGTCCGGCAGGTCGGGCGACGCCATGATCAGCACCTGCAACTGCACCGTCGGGTCGGGGTCCTTGGCCAGGGCGGGCAGCTCCGCGGTCGCATCGGGGGCCGATTTCTTGTGCACGAGCACCTCGACGGTCCGCAGTGCCGCCACGCGGACGCGCGGGTCGGGGTCCTTCAACGCGGCCACGGTGACGTCGTCGTCCACCTTGTCCATGCCCTGCAATGCCCACAGGGCGTGCACCTTGCCGAGTGGCGTGACGGCGGGAGTTGGATCGGTAATCGTCTGGCGGAGCAGCGCCACCGATGCTTTTTCCGCGCGCTCGACCAGGAGCCGCTGGGCGGTGTCGCGCCACCAGCCGTTGGGGTGGGACAGGTCCTTGACCAGTTCCGCCGCTGGCGCCTTGGAGAGGTGCGGCCACTGCGTGACGCGCTTGCCCGACTCACTGACGATCCGCCAGATCCGGCCACGGTGGCCTTCATTGTCGGCCAAGTCACGCTTCGTCACCTGGTCGGCCAGGTAGGCGCTCATATACGCCTTGTGCTGGAGGATGCCGTGGTACAGGTCGACGACGATGAGCGACCCGTCCGGCGCGTTGTAAAGGCTCACCGGGCGGAAGCGCTCGTCGGTGCTGGTGAGGAAATCGATGCCGTCGTGCTGGACGCTCTTGGCCTTTAGGGCGATGCCCTCCTGGCTCACCAGGAAGCGTGCAACGAGGTTCCCCGCCGGCTCGCAGGCGAAAGCATTGCCTTCGAACTCCGGCGGGAAATTGTCGCCGCGATAGACCGTCGGCCCGCAGGATGCGGTGACGCGTTGGAGCTTGCCTTGCAGGTCCAGGTCCGCGGTGTAGCCGCGGTTGACGCCGGGGTTGACCCGGCTCGGAAAGGTCGCATTGGAGGCGATGCCGGCGTTGACCCCGGCAGGGTTGCTCACATACGGGTTACGGGTCATGTATTGCGCCGGGACGAAATCAGCGCGCAGGAACGAACCGTTGGTGTTGAAGTAGAGCCGGCCGGTGTCGTCCTGGGCGATGCCCCATTGGCCGCGGGAGATCGTGCCGTCCTTGATGAATTCGCCCTTGAGGTATCGGAAGCGGCCGGAATAGTTGGCGCTGTAGTACCAGTTGTCCAGGCTCCAGACCAGGCCGTTGGCCTTGTGCTCGGGGTCGGGGCTGCGGCCGCCGAAATCATTGGCGATGGGCTTTTTCTGGTCGCACTTGCCGCTGCCGGTGGTGTCGCGGCAAAACCACACGTCCGGGGGCTCGGCGACGATGACGCCGTCGCCGGCCACTCCGACCGAGCGCGGGGCGACGAGGTTGTCGAGGAAGACGTTACTCTTGTCGTACTTGCCGTCGTCCTTGGTGCTGTCGAGCCGGACGATCCGCCCGACCGGGTCGAGTTCGCCGTTGCCGGCGATGTCCGGCATATAGCCGCGCAGCTCATCGACGTAGATGTGCCCATCGGCATCGAAGGCCAGCGCGATCGGCTCTTCGACCATCGGTTCGCCCGCCACCAGCTCGATGCCGAAGCCGGGAGGCAGCTTGAATGTTTTCAGTTCCTCCGCCGCCGACCGCACCGGGGCGGGCGGGATGACATCGATATGGTACTTCGGTTGCTGTTTGGCCAGATCGCCCCCGGGCGGCCCGGCCAGCAGCATGATCCCCACCGCAGAAACGGCGACCGCGGGAGCACAGGCAACGAGTCGAGATAGTCGGTTGTTCATTGGTTTTCAACTGGTTGTGTGCCGCCCTCTCCATGCTTGGGTCCACCCATAGTTGGCCGTCCAGATGCGCGTACCACCCCCGGCTTGGGAACTCATCAGACTTTGCCCATCGGCGGAACGACCCCAGATCGCGCACCCAGTCGGGTATGAGCAGATCTTCTTGTTCCTGTTGGATAACGGTCATAAGGAAAAGCCTGTTGCTAGGACGGGACGCAAATCCGGAGGTATCCTAAGCCCCTGCGCGTGGTTCGTCCAACGCACAGGGAACGAGGGGAAAACGTGAAAACGTGAAGACGCAGAGGATTAAGATTAGGATTAGGATTACGATTACGAAGATGAGTAAGAGCAAGATGAAGATTAAGAGAAAGATTTGAGCGACGCTGTTCTCACGCCTCACGACGATCGCACCCCCGCGTCTGGAATTCCGACAGAACATCCTTCGATGCCACGCAATTCCCATCCTCGCTCCACTCATATCCGCTACGTGGTGATGGCGTTTCTGTGCGCGCTGTCGTTCCTGACCTACTTCGATCGCGTCTGCGTCATGCGCGCTTCCAACGATATCCAGCGGACCATGAACATCAGCGACCAGCAAATGGGCCTGGTCTTCGGCGCGTTCTGGCTCGCCTACGCCTTGTTCGAAATCCCCGGCGGATGGATGGGCGACCGCTTCGGTACCCGCTCCACCCTCACGCGAATAGTGCTGGCCTGGTCGTTGTTCACCGCCCTTTCCGGCGCGGCCGCCGGCCTGACCTCACTGTTGATCTACCGCTTCCTGTTCGGTGCCGGCGAGGCCGGCGCCTATCCCAACATGGCCCGAATCCAGTCGCGTTGGCTGCCGATCCGTTCCCGCGGGCGCGCCGGGGGGATGCTCTGGCTCCTGGCGCGATGGGGAGCGGCGTTCTCGCCGTTGCTGTTCGGCACGCTACTGCGCGGGGCCGATGCCCCCGCTTGGCGCGCGGCGCTGCACCGGCTCCATCTCCCGCACGCCATCGCCGACGCACCCGCCTGGCGGATGGGGTTCTGGTTCTCGGGCCTCGTGGGGCTGGCGTGGGTGGCCCTGTTCCTGCCTTTCTTCCGGGACGACCCGGCTGACAAACAATCCGTCAACGACGCGGAGCTGACGGTAATCCGCGCCAGCCGGCCGGCCGACGACCGCGGCGCTGACGCCGGTCACGGGCACGTCATGGATGCCGGCATCTGGAAAGCGCTGTTCGTCAGCCCCAGCCTCTGGGGCCTGGCCGTGCTCTACCTGACCGGCAGCTTCGGCTACTCCTTCTTTGTGAGCTGGATGCCGAGGTATTTCGAAAAAGTGCAGGGCGTCTCCTTCGAGAAATCGGAATGGATGAACGTCGGGCCGCAGTTTTGCGCGGGGATCGCCTGCCTGCTCGGCGGCATCCTTTCCGACGGCCTGGTGCGCGCCATGGGCCGCAAGCGGTTCGGGCGGGCGGTCTTCCCGGTTGCCGGCTGCACCGTCGCCGCCGCGGCGATGTTCGGGATCCGCCTGGTCCACACCCCGCACGCCGCCCTCGTGCTGATGTGCGTCGCCGCGGCGGCGTACGATTTCGGGCAGGCCGCCAACTGGGCCACCATCGTCGACATCGGCGGCCGCTACGCCGGCTCCGCCACCGGTTTCGTCAGCGGCGTCGGCAACCTCGGCAATACCCTGCAACCGCTCATCGGCGCCGCCATCTTCACGCACTTCGGCTGGGGCGCGCTGTTCGGCTGCTACGCCGGGGCGTATCTGATCGCCGGGAGCACGTGGATCTTCATCGACCCGACGCGGACGTTTTACAGAGACGTTCCAGCCCCAAAATCCTTTGGTTTTCCCGTCATCCAGCGGTAGGCCGCCGTTCGCGCCCGGAACGCCTTGGTTATTGAGGGTCAGAGAATCGCTGCCGGTGACGAGTGGCAAGTCATGCCCCCACCTCTGGCTTTGGCGTCCGACCGTTGGGCTGGTACATTCCCCCGCGCCATGACCTTCATCGTCACATCGCTTCGCCCCGATTGCGTTGTCATCACCGCCGACAGCCGGGCGACGCTGGAGAACGGCGGGAAATTCGCCGGCGTGCTTGACACGTGCCAAAAGATCTTCCCGGTCCCCGACCATCCGGTGGTCGTCGCCCATCACGGCGAGAATGACCTGGGCGGCAAGAACCTGGGCGGGTTTCTCGACGGTTTCTTTGCCCGGCTCAATGCCGGGAACCTGACCATCCTCCAGATGGCCGATGAATTGCGGCACTACGCCCACCCTGCCGTCCGCGCCTGCCTGAAAGGGTTGAGCCCCGATAAGCACGGGTGCGGTTTCCTGGTTGCCGGCTTCGGCGCTGACGACCGCGGGCCGAGCGTGGTGGAGCTGTTCTGGAAGATGCACGACAGTGCCGTCGTGACCGAGGAGAGGCAGTGGTTCCCCATCACGGTCATTCCCAGCGGCTCGGGCGCGTCGCAGGCCGACCCGGCAGACTGGCACAAGATCGCCGACTGCCCGGTTGAGAAAGTTCGCGCGTATAACGGCCAGTTGCTCAATGAAGCGGTCAAGGCGGCCGTCAAGGAAAACACGGTCGGCGGGAGCATTCAGGAAGCGGTCGTCACACGTGAGAAATGGGAATGGACCAAGCCGCCCGCGAAGCCGAGGCCGACGAGCCGGCCCGAGACGAAGGAAGGTTGACCGTCGCGGTCAATCCGCGAGAAACTCGCCCCAAACCAGCGAACCGCCATGCCTGAATCAATCGAAGACCTCCCGACGCCTTGCATCGTGATCGATGCCGCAATCGTCCGCCGGAACCTGGCCAAAGCGGCATCGTATGCCCGCGAGCGTGGTCTGGGCGTTCGCCCGCACACCAAGACGCACAAGTCGACGCTGGTGGCGCGGATGCAACTGGAGCACGGCGCGGTTGGCCTGACCGTCGCCAAGGTCGGTGAAGCCGGCATCATGGCCGGCGTCACCGACGACCTGCTGATGGCCTACCCCGCTGTTGACCGGCGCCGCTGCGCCGAACTGGCAAGCCTGGCGCGAGAACGCACCGTCCGCGTCGGCATCGACTCCCCCACCGCTGCCGATTGCCTCGCCGCCGCCGCCCGCTCGGCGGGGAGCACCATCGGAATCCTGGTCGATCTCGACGTGGGCCATCACCGCACGGGCGTGCAATCACCCGAAGAGGCCCTGGCGCTGGCCCGACATGTCGAAAAGGCCGCCGGCCTCCGCCTCGATGGAATCATGTTCTTCCCCGGGCACATCGCGTCGCCGCCAGACGAGCAGGCGCCGGCGCTGAAGGCGCTCAGCGAGCAAGTTGAGGCCCTGATCGCGGTTTGGCGCAAAAATGGTCTCGAAGCGAAGGTCGTCTCCGGCGGGTCCACGCCCACCCTCTTCCAATCCCACCTCGTGCCCCAGTTGACCGAAATACGCCCCGGCACCTACGTCTACAACGACATGAACTGCGTCCGCGGCGAATGCGCCACGCTGGACGACTGCGCCGCCCGGATCACCACAACGGTTGTCAGCACGGCCGTCCCCGGCCAAATCGTGCTCGACGCCGGCTCCAAGACCCTTACCAGCGACCGCTGCGGCCCCGCCCCCGACAGCGGCCACGGGCATGTCCTCGAATACCCCGACGCGAAGATCGTGAAGCTCTCTGAAGAGCATGCACAGGTCGATGTGACCGCCTGTGACCGAGCGCCAAAGGTGGGCGACCGGGTGACGGTCATCCCCAACCACATCTGCCCGTGCATCAACTTGCAGGACGCCGTGTATTGGAAGGAGCAGGGCGAGCCGGCGCGGACGATCAAGGTCGACGCGCGGGGGAAGGTGTTCTGAGGAAATGCTGAATGCTGCACTTGTTAGTGGTCAGTTGTCAGTGGTCAGTTGCAAAGACTGCCATTCGAATGCACCAGACAAACGGCCGTGAACAATTAACCGTGTTGTGAGCCCACGGACAACTGACCACTGACAACTGACGTCATTCCGCATTTCTTCTTCCGGAGGCCCATGACTCGCCCCCTCTTCGATGCTCACCTCGATCTCGCCTGGAGCGCGGTTTTTTTCAACCGTGACCTGACGTTACCGCTGGAGGAAATTCGCCGGCGCGAGCAGGGCATGACGGATGAGCCGTCGCGCGGGCGGAATACGCTGACGCTGCCGGAACTTCGCAAGGCCGGCGTGCGCGTCTGCGTCGCCACGCTGCTGGCCCGCGGCGGGCCGGAGCAGGCCTGGAAAGCCGGGTTCAAGCGGACGGATTTGGACTGGGCGAACCCGACCCACGCCTATGCAGTCGCCCATGGGCAGCTTGCTTACTATCGCGCGCTGGAACAGCAGGGGCACATGTTCATTTTGCGCACGGGTGCGGAACTGAAGGCGCATTGGGACCGCGCGGCTCAGGATGCATCCGCGCCGATCGGCTTCGTCCTCAGCATGGAAGGCGCCGACCCGGTCATCTCTCTCGGCCACGTCCGTGAATGGTGGGACGCCGGCCTAAGGGCGATCGGCCCGGCCCACTACGGCCGCGGCCAATACGCCTACGGCACCGGCGTCAGCGGCCCGCTCGGCCGGGCCGGGCAGGATCTGCTGCGCGAAATGGAGAAGGTCGGCATGATCCTGGACGTCACGCACCTCTGCGACCCGTGCCTGGCCGAAGCCCTCGATCTGTTCGGCGGGCCGGTGCTGGCCAGCCATCACAATTGCCGGTCGCTGGTCCCGGGCGACCGGCAACTCACCGACGAGCACATCAAGCGACTCGTGTCGCGCGGCGCGGTCATTGGCGCGGCCCTGGACGCTTGGATGCTGTACCCCGGCTGGGTCCGTCGCCAGACCCAGCCGGAGGTGGTTGGGCTGGAGGCCGTCGCCGATCACATCAACCACATCTGCCAATTGGCCGGCGACGCCACGCACTCGGCCATCGGCAGCGACCTGGATGGCGGCTTCGGCACCGAGCAGACGCCCCGCGACCTGGATACGATCGCCGACCTGCAAAAGCTGGGAGAAATACTCTCGCGCCGAGGGTATCGGGATTCGGAGATTGACGGGGTGTTCCACGGGAACTGGCTGCGGTTCTTTCGTAATGCGCTGCCGTAGGGTGTTTGAATGAAGAGGATTACGATTACGATTAAGATTACGATTAGGATAGGAGCAAGAAAGGGAAGAGGACATCGATTGCGACAATCTTAATCGTAATCATAATCGTAATCGTAATCCTCTTCATGATTCTCAGATCTCTGACTGCTCTCTGACTGCGAAACAAGAGGTCTTTGCTTTATGTCCCCCCTCGACCAAAAACTCGAATCTCTCGGTTTCCCCCTCGACCGCGTTCCCACCCGCGGAGCAACATACACCCCCGTCGTCATCGACGGAACGACAGTCTATGTTTCCGGCTGCGTGCCTTTCGATGGTCCCGGCAACCTGGCCAGCAAGGGGAAGGTGCCTTCACAGGTGAGCCTGGTGGACGCCCAGCGGGCGGCCGCACTCTGTGCCGCCAACATTTTGCGGCTGGTGCGCAAGGAGGTCGGCTCGCTCGACCGCATCGAGCGCGTCCTGAAGCTCACAGGATTTGTCAACAGCGATCCGGACTTCATCGAGCAGCATTTGGTCATCAACGGCGCTTCCCAACTGCTCATCGACGTCCTGGGCGAGAGCGGCTGGCACGCCCGCAGTGCCGTCGGAATGGCACAACTCCCCCTCGGCGCCAGCGTGGAAGTCGAGGCCATCCTCAAACTAAAGGCGACCTGAGCCGCTTGCGGCTTCGCGGCAGGAGACATCGAAACACGGCGCAGGGCGGAAATCCCGCATCTGCTCACCAAATGGCATTGATGATCGGTGAGTCCCCGATTCTCCGGGTCGCGGAAGGTTACCGATATGCCGGTGGTATCGCTCGGGTGAAATGGGCAAGGGATTGCGATTCGGTCACTCAGAAACTTGACGGGAGCAGACTTACGATGCATTGTTCACAAGTCGGTTGAGATGCCTGCCCAGACATTCACGTTCCAGATCGTGTCGAACTAAAGGACCGATATGGCCGGCTACACCTTGCGGAAATCGCTCATCGGCGCGGCTGCTTCTTCGACTGCAACTCGCCCTGTAGTGATCGAGGTCCTCGAAGACCGCCGGCTCCTGTCTGCCACCGCTGGCGCCGGCGCCGTGACTGTCGTCACTCCGGCGACGGCCACCGCCATGCCTTTGAACAAAACCTACGGCACAACGCTCTACCTCCAGGCCGGGCAATCGTTCGACGGATATCTTGGCGTCGTGACCGGCGCGACGGTGAATTCCAGAACCAACAAGATCTCGGCAAGCATCAACTGGGGCGATGGGTCTGTCTCCACCCAGGGCGTCATCACTGTCGGCGCTTCGGGCCATATTGACGTCGGAGGCTCGCACACGTACTCCGCCGCCGGCAACTATGCGATCGTCATCACGGTCTCCGCCGCACCCATTCCCGTTCCCGGGCAGGCGACGCCGGATTACGTCCTGTTACTTGGCACCATCAACAGTAAGGCGGTCGTCGCCAGCACCGCCAGCGGCGTCACTCTCCATGAATCGGCCGGCAAATCTTTCACAGCCGCCGTCGGCACATTCCAGTTCCCCGCACCGGGCAAACGCCTGAGCGCCAGTATCAACTGGGGCGACGGCACCGCCTCCACCGGCACCGTGGTCAGCGCGGGCGCGAGCGGCCTCGACGTGCTCAAATTCAACATCACAGGCACGCACACCTACGCCAAGGCGGGCACCTATGCGATCACCGTCACGGTCACGCAGACCAATCCGCCCGCGACGTACGTTCTGCTTGTCGCCACGATCCACAGCACGGCGGTCGTCATCAAGTCATCTCCCTCGCTCGACGGCACGATCAAAGGCACGTTCCTCCCCCTGCCGACCCCCTCTGAGGACCTTGCCATCATGGGCTCGGGCAACGCCGGCGCCATGGGGGCCGTCAGCGCAAGCGGTGGCTTTGGGCTCTCCGAATTCACCAACGCGCTGTTCGGCGGCATCACGCTCACCTCCACCTCGGGTGCCGGCACCGTCACTCTCGAGTTCACCGGGGCCAGTGGTTCCAGCACCGGCTTCCCTCCGCCAACGCTGACATACGTTGTCACCGGAGGCACCGGCCAATTCGCGGGCGCCAACGGGTCGGGCACCGTCGGAGTCACGGGTGGTGAAGACTTCACCTTCACGATCCTGTCGAACTGAGTGGACGAGTGGGTTACTCGACTTGGGGCCGCCGATTCATCCGCCAGCGAAATCCTGATAGTTGCGGTTCGCCCGCACCGCCGCGAGGAACTCCGCCGCCGAGCACGGTCCTATGCCGTCCGGGGCAAGTCGCAGACCGAACCGCGCACATAGCGATGAAACGAATTCTGCCCACTCATCCAGCGGCGGCGGCGGACGATGGGTTAGCGTGAATCGGCAATACAACTCTACGATTTCTCCCGCCTCCTCGCTGACATTGATTTGAACTTCCTTCTCGACTCCAAACATCGAATGCACCCGTCCCCGTTCGAATATGCCGCCCTGCCCCCAATTGGCAATCGTGAAGCCACGTCCCTTCAGCCATTCTTTCACTTCGCCGCCAGAGACCGCCGGATTGTCATCGCCGTCACCTTCGGCGGGCTCGGAGTGCGCGATCTGGACCGGCTTACCCTCGTCCGTCAACGCCTCGGGGTCCGGCGTGAGCCGCTGCCGGCAACGAGGTGGATAGAAGAACATCGATGCTTGGTTAATGGCCATGAGTTTGAAACCTGCTCAGATTTGCCCACCTTCACGAACCGCTCCACATCGCGACCAGCCCCGGCGGCCAGAACCGGCACGGCACAATGATCGCCGCCGTCGTCAGTTGCGCCTCGATCAGCAGCGGGAACAGTGAATGGGTTAAATAGCCCTGCGGCAGGTGCTGGCGCACCACGATGATCGCGGTATGAAACACGGCATATCCGCCGGTCAGCGAACGCGGCACTGGCAGCCGGGGAGCGGGATCATGCTCGTCGGCCAGAACTCGCGAGAACTCGGCCATCTCTGGATCGGGGTGGCGTTTCCCCTTCACCGCGAAGAGTGATGCCGCCATGGATTCAAGGGCATGCGGCTGATCGTCGAACCGACTGTCGGTGCTATAGATGATAGAAGCCGGATGGTCGTACGGCCCCGCCTTAAACAGGTTATTGTTCGCCTGGACGATGTGCCCCCAGACAACCAGTCCCTGGCGAAAGAGGGATTCCTGCTGCCGGTAGATTTCCCACAGGTAATTGTTGGGAGCCGTCTTCAAAAAGGGCGGGGGTCTGAACCGCTCGACGCCCAACTGTCGCGGGGGCTGCCCGAGCGCGGCACGGCATGCGAACAACGCCTGTTGAAAGAAACGCTGCTTCGGAACTGGCGGAGGCGTGGCAGGCACCAGCCCCGCCACTCGTGCCTGTGCCCACTCGGGCATCCCTTCACGCCAGACCAGGTGATCCGGGCCAATCTGTCCTCCATCGAACAACGCGCGGAGTCGCTCTTCGCTGACCGGACCGACCTGCTGACCATTTTGAAGGTAATACCAGGCCGGCATCGGCCCCTCCTGATTCATCTGCCCGAGAATGGCTTGCTGTGAAGCCGGAGCGCCACGGTCGGTGTTATATATTCCGTGGAGGCATGGATTCAAGCGGGTCGTACTCGTGCGCTCGTGCACCTCAACATCCGCACGCCCGCGCGCCATTGGCCGGAACCCTTGCCGGCGGCTAAAGTGGCTCCATGCGAACTCGCCGCTTACTCACTCTGCTCCTGGTCGCTCTAGCCGGCCTGTCAGCAGTCACGTCGGTCGTCCAAGCCGCACCGACGAAGGACGACCCGGTGGCCGGGCTGCACGCCTGGCTCAGCCAGCCCCGACCAGATCGCCCGGCGCTGGCGTCGCAGACTTTCGCTGATGTCCCGCTTACACGCCAGCAGGCGCTGGAAGCACGGCAACTGCTGTGGGACGATCATGTTGCGGTGGTGAAAGCCGATCGTGACAAGGAATGGAACGATAAATCCATCACCATCGGCGAGCACACCCTCCGATTCCTGTCCCGCCAATTCGGGAACAAGCCGAAGAACGGCTGGAACCTCTACATCTCCATGCACGGCGGCGGAAACGCAGCGGCCCAGGTGAACGATCAGCAGTGGCAGAACCAGATCAAGCTCTACCAGCCCAAGGACGCGCTCTACATCGCTCCGCGCGCCCCGACCAACACCTGGGACCTCTGGCACGAGGCCCACATCGACCCCCTGTTCGACCGGCTCATCGAGGACGCGGTCGTGCTTAGCGAGGTGGACCCCAACCACGTCTATATCATGGGCTACTCGGCCGGCGGTGACGGCGTCTACCAGCTTGCCCCCCGCATGGCCGACCGCCTGGCGGCCGCGGCAATGATGGCCGGCCATCCCAACGACGCATCGCCGCTGGGTCTGCGGAACATCGGCTTTGCTATCCACGTCGGCGCGCTGGATGACGGCTACAACCGCAACAAAGTGGCCGCCGAGTGGGGCAAGAAACTGGACGACCTTGCGGCGGCCGACCCCAAAGGCTACGCCCACCAGGTCCAACTTCACGAGGGGCGCTCGCACTGGATGAACCTGGAAGACAAGGTGGCGGTAGACTGGATGGCGGGCTTCACGCGAGATCCGCTGCCGCTGAAGGTGGTCTGGAAGCAATCGACGGTGACTCACGACCGCTTCTACTGGCTCGCCGTGCCAGCCAAGTCCGCCAAGGCCGGCTCACTGGTGATCGCCTCGCGCGATGGCCAGACGATCGACATCGAGAAGGCCGAGGATGTGCCGCACCTGACGGTCCTGCTCAATGACAAGATGCTCGACTTGGATAAACCGGTCACCATTACCAGCGCCGGGAGGGAATTGTTCAATGGGAAGGTCGAGCGACGTGTCGCCGAACTGGCGGCGACGCTTGCCGAACGAGGGGACTCGGACTTGGTGTTCGATGCTGCGGTTGAGGTGGACATCAAATCCGGGAAGTGATCGACGCGAAAGGCGCCTCAAAGCGCATGCTTCATTTCGCAGTCGCGGTCCCCGCGACGCCGAACAGGTTCAGCACGGACTTCGATTCCTCTTTCGTCAGGTCGATGGCCGACAGCTCTTTTGCCGGGTCAGGGTCGGCATTGAACCCATCGATAAAATGGTGATTCGCTTCGGTCATTTTCCCCTTCGCGTCCACTTTGCCGAAATCGTCGGCCAGCACGAACCAACCCCGGTCGGTGGGTTTGAGGAGAAAGTAGAAGTCAGGCACAACCGTCTTACGCTTGTCCGATGACCCGTCGGAATAGTGGAGAACAAGCGATATTGGCGTCGAACCGTTGGCACTGATGAAGAAGAGCTGCATCTTGTCGTAACGCCCCGGCGGCACGGGAATGGAGATGGTCTCCGTTCTGGCATCGCAGCGGTGGACCTGCGGCCCATCCCCGGCAGCGGCATAGGGCAGGCGAACATCGGGGTGCGCGTCGTCAGCGGGGAAAACCCCCGAGTCGCTCAACGGGTTGAGCTTTCCTGCGCTTGTGAGACGGGCGGCTGCTGCCGTGATGAGGATCGAATTGCCGTGGTCCAGCGCATGATCGGCCAGTTGCAGCGCCCCGTCTTTCTCGGTGATGACGACGCGGGCATTCAAGAGCTTCGAGATGTCTACCTGCACCCCTGCGGGTTGAGTGGCTGGTTGCGTCCCGGGTGGGCTCGCTGGCGCGGATTTAGCAATGAGGAGGCCAGCCAGAAGCACGGGAAGACGCAGAAATTGGAGAGAAGGCGGGTTCATGCAGATGCCTTCGGAGATGGCGGCCCAAGTCAAAACAAAGCCAGGACGAACATCTTAGAAGATCTTCGTCCTGGCCGCGGCAGGTCACGATCCATCGGTCTTACTTCTCTCGCGTGGCTGTCCAGTCGCGCTTGACGGCTTCGCCGCCGTTTTGACCGGGGCGTTCGGAAGTGCCCTTGATGGTGTCGCCGTCAAGTTTGCCGCTGTACTTGATCGTCACCTTGTTGTTGTTGATTTCGCGGCTGACCGAGAAGCTGACGGTGCCGTCCTTGAACGTCCCGTCCTCAATAGCTGTCTCGGTATTGTTGCGGCCCGAGACGCTCCCGGTGAGCTTGTCGCCCTCCAGTTTCAGTTTGTAGGTGGTGGTCCTCTCGGTGCCGTCCTGGGCCTTGAACGTCGATTTCCAGGTGCCGTCGATGGTCTTGTCATCGGCCCTGGCTCCGGCGGTAAAGGCCAGGGCAACCACGATCGCCAAAAACGGTGCGGTCCAACGCGCGGTCATAGGGGTCTCCTTCTGAGAAAAAGTGAAGAGGGAAATGGACACAAGCAACAGTGCCCCGTCCATTGATTCTAGTCGGAAGAGATGGTTTTGTTGGTTTAATCCTGGCAAAAATTGGCGTTTGGCGACGGCCCCCTCGAACGGCCTCGCCCGCTTGACCCTTGGGCCACGACAAGCGCGGCTCCGCCCCGTATAATGAATTCGAAGTTGTGGGATGGATTCATGATCAAAACGCTACGAAGAAAACAGATCCAAGTCGGCGCCGAAGACAACGGCCGGCGGATGAGTCTGGACCAGTTCGACCGAGCAATTGGGCAAGAGGGGTATCTTTACGAACTGAATAAGGGGGTGATCGAAGTGTCTGACGTCCCGGAATTGAAGCACGGGATGAAAGTTCAGGAGGTCCGCGATCAACTGGTCGCCTACCGTTCGGCGCATCCGGGCGCCATCAATTACATCGCCGGATCGAACGATGCCAAGGTCCTTCTTGCCGAGAGCCAGAGCGAGCGGCACCCGGACATCCTGGTCTACCTCACACCGCCTCCCGATGTCGATGACGTCTGGTCGCTCTGGGTGCCGAAGATCGTCGTCGAGGTCGTTTCAAAGAGTTCGATGAAGCGCGACTACGAGGACAAGCCCGGCGAGTATCTCCAGTTCGGCGTGGACGAGTATTGGATCGTGGATTCGTATAAGCAGCAACTGACCGTCCTCATTCGCTGGCGGGCCAGTGGAAGGAAAAGATCGTCAAGCCGCCGCAGAAGTACGCGACTGGGCATTTGCCGGGATTTTCGCTGGACGTGAAGCGAGTGTTTGCCGCGGCGAAGTGACGGCTTGACCAAGGGCACCGGATGCTGTTCGTCGCGGTGTGTAAACGGAAGCGTCCGGTGCTCCGCTGTGCTGCGCACGCGGCTTGTCGGCGCCGGGCCCGCATTGCTCAACCGATATCCACGAGCGACACGGCAGCTCAACTTTTTGTCAGCCGTGACACGCTATGGAGGCTTGAGCGAGGCGATCCCACGGTCGCGCTTGGCACCCTGGCGACTGCCGCTTTTGTTCTCCAATTGCACGACCGGCTGGCGAACCTTGTCGCACCGGCCAGCGACGAACTTGCACTTAGCCTTGATGAAGGCCGCCTGCCGCAACGAATCCGCCGTCCACGCTCATGAGTCTCGAAGTCCATAACATGCGAACTCAGCGTTGACCACTTGCCTCTGCGCGCCGTACCCTTCCGTCAACCCGTCGTTTGATGATCCGGCTTGCGCCGGGGTCGACGGGCGACAGACGGAAGGACGCCGGCATGACATTGAAAGTCGCATTGCGGGCCTGTACGGTTTCTTCGAGGGCCCTGCTGGCGCTGCTGGCGCTGGCCGCCTGCCAGGCGGTGGGTCCGGATTACAAGCGTCCGGACATCAAAACGCCGGTGGGGTATGCCGAGCTTTCCGGAGCGGCGGCAGCATCCGCGGCCGCTTCGCGGCCCAGCGTTGCCAACGCGGGCCCGCAACAGATCGCGCAATGGTGGACGACTTTCGATGACCCCGAGCTGGATTCGCTGATTGACCGCGCCGTGCAATCCAACCTGGACTTGCGGCAAGCCGGGCAGCGCGTGCTGCAGGCCCGGGCACAACTGGTCGTCGCGGGCGCGGACCAATATCCCGAAGTGGACGTTGGCGGCGGATATCAAAACGCCCGTGGCAGCAAGAACGTCACCTTTCCCTTGGGCATCTTCGGGGCGCCGCCGGGCGCCAAAACCAGCGCGGGTAACGCACATGGCCGGCAAGCTTCGCCAACGGGTGGCGGCGCACCCAGCGCCGAAACGCCCGGCTTCGTCGCCAGCCCGCTCGGCGGCGGCGGTCTGCCCGGCGTCACCACTAACCTCTACCAGGTCGGCTTCGACGCCTCCTGGGAGCTGGACATTTTCGGCGGCATCCGGCGCAGCGTCGAGGCCTCCGGCGCCGACCTCGAAGCCAGCATCGAGGACCGCCGAAATGTTCTGGTCACGCTTCTGGCCGAGGTGGCGCGCG
>Ga0182024_10013410_pt1 | contig 16010 bp, 14 predicted proteins | sample P32metaG_FD_120480 | JGI IMG/M metagenome (GOLD analysis project Ga0182024, IMG submission 120480) | Permafrost microbial communities from Stordalen Mire, Sweden - P3-2 metaG (Illumina Assembly) | ecosystem: Environmental > Terrestrial > Soil > Wetlands > Permafrost | place: Sweden: Stordalen... | reverse complement strand
GGCCGCCCTTCGACCACACGCATGGCGAACGCGATCGAGTAGGCACAGAAGATCACAAGCGCCGCGGCCAGACCGTCACGGCGTCCACCGATGACGGCGGCGAGCACGATCGCTCCGGCGAGCAGCCAGATGCGCCCGAACCCATCGACCAGATTGAGGCCGAAGCGGGCGTCGGCCCCCCGACCGGCAATCCAGCGTTGGCCGACGCGGGCGAGCACACGCTGCATCAGCCACGCGGCAGCGCTCACGAGCACACCCACGACTGGGGCTCCGAGCGCGATCGCCACGGGTGCGGCGACGACGACGAGCGCGACGTCGAGATACCGCAGGATCGCCAGGCGGGCGTCCGCAAGGTCGAGCAGACCGCCCGGCCCCGCACCGGGCAGGCGAGTGAGATCCTGCTTGGCATCGAGGTCTGTCATTTGCGTAGGGCCACCCTACAGACGAGAAAGTCCGCGCGCACGATCGCGACGGACTGTCGAGGCGTTCCTCAACCGCCTGCGGCAACCAGCCTAGCCTACTCGATCACGGACTTCGTAACAGCTTTGTGACATGGGCCACGGGGGCCAGCCGCACGATTGCGACCGACACCGCCATCGCCACGAGACCGCCGATCACGTCGAGCAGGTAGTGGTTGCCCGTGGCGAGCACGGCGAACGCGGTCACGCACGGATACACGACCGCCAGGCAACGCACCCAGCGGCGCTCGGTAATCCGCCACAGCGCGAGCGTGCACCACGCCGCCCAGGCGATGTGCAGCGAGGGCATCGCCGCGAGCTGGTTGGCGGCGGAGGCCAGCGCGCCGGTGTGCCAGCCGCCGAACGCGTGGGTCGAGGCGACGATGTCGGTGAAGCCCCCGAGCATCCGTGGCGGCGCCACCGGATACAGCCAGAAGACGACGAACGCGAGCACGTTCACCAGCACCAGCGCGTTGCGCAGGGGCCTGTACAGATCGGTGCGCCGCCACCACAGGTAGCCCAGCAGTCCGAGCGTGACGATGAAGTGGGCGTTGTCGTAGTAGTCCGAGAGGATCAGCCCGAGCGTGTGGTGCCCCGCGAGCCAGCGGTCGAGGCTCAGCTCGGGATCCATGTGCAGCCGTTGCTCCAGGCTCAGCACGCTGCGGGCGTGGCCGAGCGCGGTGTGCAGCCGCAGCGGCGCGAGGTTCGTGATCGCGTCATACACCCAGCACAGCCAGACGATCACCCCCACCTCGATCCACCAGCGCGAGCGGGTCGTCTGCGGATCGACGACGGGCACAGCGCCAGCTCTCGCGGCGGAGCCGCTCGTATCAATCGAAACCGCCGTGGACAAGCCCTCGATGCTATCCAGCGGGGCGGGCCCCCTCAGGGCGTCACCGGCTCGAGGCCACGCGCGGCGAGCGTCTCCAAGACCAGCGGCAGCGCGGCGGCGGTGCGCCGCCAGGAGCCGGGAGCGGAGTAGTCGTCGGCGTCGTGCAACAGCAATACCGAGCCCTCCCCCACGCCGTCGGTCACGCGGGCGGCGATCGACTCGGGCGTGGCACGCGCCTCCCAGTCACGGCCCCAGTGGCTCCACAGCAGCGTACGCCAGCCATGTGCGCGCGCCAGCCGCAGCGCGGAGGCGTTGAGCACACCGTACGGCGGACGGTAGAGGCTCGGCGAATAACCGGTCGCATCCTCGATGCTCTCGAGCGCCCGGGCGATGTCCGCGCGCACCTGCCACGGCGCGAGGCGCAGCAGGTTGCGATGACGGTCGCAGTGCAGGCCGACGTCGTGACCGGCGGCGAGAATCTCACGGGCGAGCGCGGGGTTGCGCCGCACCTGCTCACCGACCAGGAAGAAGGTCGCCCGCACGCCGGCGCCGGCGAGAATCTCCAATACCGCCGGGGTCCCCTGTGCATGGGGACCGTCGTCGAAAGTCAGCGCATAGCCGCGCCCGCCGGCGGTGCGATCCTCGACTCCGAGCGATCGGCGCAGCCCGGGCCAGATCGGCTCCGGCGAGTGCGGGAAGAGCACGGGCCGAGAGCTGGCGAGTGCCGGCAGCAGGTAGCTGGCCATCGCCACGCCGCCCAACGCACCCAGCGCGGCGGGTGTCGGACTGCCGGGAGTGCGATGATCGTGGGTGGACATGGTCGATCTGGTGCTGGGAATCGGGGCGGCGGTGGGCGCGTCGACCCTCTACAGCCTAGGGATCGCGCTCCAGGCGATGGACGCCAAGGAGGCGCCCCGCGATGAGCACCTGCGCCTGGCGCTGGCCTTCAGCCTGATCAAACGCACGCGCTACCAGCTCGGTACCGGTCTGTCGATCCTCGGCTGGCCGCTGCAACTCGTGGCCCTGCTGCTGGCCCCGCTGGTGCTCGTGCAACCGGCGCTCGCCGCCGGGCTGGTGGTGCTGATGTTCCTCGCCCAGCGGATGCTCGGCGAGCACGCGGGACGGTACGAGTACGTGGCGATCGGCGCGATCGTGCTCGGCGTGCTCGGCGCGGGCCTGACGGCGCCCCCGCGCAGCACGACGCACACCTCCGAGGAACTGGTGATCGCGGTCGTGCTCACCGGCCTGGCGGCGGTCAGCCTGCTGCCCTACCTGCTGCGCGCGCTCGGTCGCCGCTCGCCGGCCGCGATCACGATGATCGGCGCGGGGTTCGCCTTCGGCTGGGGCGGCGTGGCCACCAAGCTCGCCGCCGACGATCTCGCCCAGGGACATCTCGTCTCGTCCGCCGCCTGGGCGCTGGCCACGGCGGCGGCGTCGGCCGTCGGACTGCTCAGCGAGGCGAGCGCGCTGCAGTCGCGCCCGGCGATCCAGGTGGCCCCGGTGGTGTTCGTGACTCAGACGGTCGTGCCGGTCGTGCTCGCGCCGCTGCTGCTCGGCGAGCGCTTCTCAGCGACGCCGCTCGGCGGGGTTCCGCTCGGCATCTCGCTGGCGCTGCTCGTGGCCGGGGCGGGGCTGTTGGCGCGATCCCCGCTTTTGGTAGCCCTGATGGAAAGCGAGTTGGTCAGCCACCCGAGCGGCTCGTCAGCCACCTGAGCGGCTCGGCGCCCAGCCGCTCGGCTCTGAGCTCCGCGACGATCCGCTCCAGTCCGAACACCGAAGAGGTCGATCCGTCGAGCGTCACCACCAGTACTTCGCCGGCCCGCGTGCGGCGCTGAGGCAACGCCCCGGTGGCGTTCAAGCGCTGCGCGCCCTTCACGGGAATCGCGCCGGCGGTCCGTGCCAGCACGAGTTGGCCGACCGTCAACCCACCGGGGGGCTGCAGGAAATAGAAGTGGTGATGCAACCCCAGGGCGTGCGCCTGCGAGCGCAGCTTGCCGCGAGTGCGCACCCAGCGCAGCAGGGCGGAGCCTGGACCGACTTCCGGCAACGGCTCATCCCCGAGCGCGTGCAACCTGTCGATCGTCGCGCGGGTGGGCACGACGCCGTCGTCCGCGAAGGAGGCGTGGATGCCATGGTCCGCCAGCTCCGTCGCCACGAGCGTCACATCGCGCGTCGGCGCGCGCACGATCAGGCCCACATCGGGCTGGTCGGTGCGAATCTGGGTGAGCGGGTGGACATGCAGCAGCGCGCTCGCCAAGGCGGACACCTCATCGGTCGACAGCGTCCACGTGCCGATGCTCAGCAGCAGCACAAACGGGGTGGCGAACGCGACCAGCCGCAGCCGCCACAACGGGATCGAGCGCACGCGCCGCGGCGCGCCGAGCACGAGGTCGGCCGCGGCGGGCGCGGCATGCGTGACGACCGTCGCGAGCCCGACCGCCGCCTGCCCTTGAGCCCGCGCGCGGGGGCGACGGCCATCGCTCACCAGCAACTCCTCGAGCGTTCCTTCCGCGGCTCCGCGCGCGCGAGTCGCATTGTCGGCGGCCTCGGCGAAGCTCGCCCGCACGTGCTCGCGCAGCTCGTCGGTGTTGTTGGCGAGCCGCAGCAACTCGAGCGTCGCCATCGCGCGCGTGTTCAACCGCGCGTGGCCGACGGGCAGCCCGTAGGAGACGACCGGGGTACCCGCGGCCTTCGCCTCCAGACAGGTGACGCCGCCGGTGGAATGCACGAGCACGTCGGCGGCCGCCAGCAGCTGGGGCATCTGGCCTGTGAACCCGTACACATGCACATCCGGCTCCTGTGCGAAAGCGCTCTTCAGCCTGTCCTCGAGCTCCTCGTTGCGTCCCGCCAGGCAGACGATGCTGCTGACCTCCTGAAGGCCACTGAGCTCGCGCACGGCACCCTCGATATCGCCCACGCCCCAGCCCCCGCCGGAGACGACCACCATGCGGCCCTGCTCGGGCAGGCCGAGCGCGCGGCGAGCCTCAAGCGGACAGCGGGGACCGAGGAAATCGGCCGATATCAGCGGGCGCACCAGGCGCACGCTGCCCTGCCCGGCGATGCGCTCGACCGAGGGCATCGACTCGCCGTACATCACCAGGTGCATGTCGATCCCGGGCTGCGCCCAGAAGAACAGGCCCGTGAGGTCGGTGATCGTCGCCACCGTAGGGCAGTCCACGACTTTCCTGCGGCGCAGCCGCGCCAGCACGACCGTCACGGCCGGGTAGGTCGAGACGATCACGTCGGGGTCGTGCTCGGCGATGCGACGTGCCAGCGGGCGCGAGCCCAAGAGATACAGCAGCCGGCGCGCCAACCAGCGGATCGGCGCCACGTGCTCGAGCAGCCAGTACACGAACGCATACGTCCACGGCATCAGGCGCAGCTGCACGCGGTAGCCGTCCTCGACCACGGGGCGCAGCACCCGCCCCATCGCGGCGAGGCCGTCGATGATCGTGACCTGCGCCCGCTCGGGCGAGTTCTCGATCTGGTCGGCGAGCGCCCGCGCGGCCGCTGCATGACCCTCGCCCACATCGGCGGACAGGATCAGGACACGGCGCGGGCGGATGGGATCCACAGGGTGGGTGGGATCCGATCTGGGTTTGCGGTAGCGACGTCGCATATCGATCGAGCCTCCTCCGGCGAACCGGCATTACGGCTCAGGCGCGCGTCCACAGCCGGAAGCCCCCCGGCGGACGCGACACAGTTACAGGGTACTCGGCATATCGGACCCCTGCACGTCTCCTAGACGTAACAATGACCCCATACAGTCTAGGACCCCCACAGCTCGCGTTCGAGTCGCCGGACAGGCGCCAAGAGGCGTAAGGGAGACGACCAGCGCGCGGATACCCGTGGGCGCGCTGCGCGCGCTCGGCGCGCTCGGGCTGCTGGGGGTGCTGATCACAGTCTTGGAGATCGCGGCCGGCGCGGCGACACGCCCCTCGCTGTACGTGCCCGCCCGCAGCGGCGGCTGGCCCGGTTGGCTGGCCGGCCCGTTCGAGGGCCTCGGCGTGGGCATCACCCCGGATCGCTTCCAGACGCTCACGCTGGTCATGGTCGCGAGCTATGTGGCGGTGCTGCTCGCCGCGCGCGCGTTGTCCGGGCGGATGCTGTGGGCGACGATCCTCGCCGCCCACCTCGTGCTGCTGCTGGGCCCGCCGCTGATCTCCCAGGACGTGTTCGGCTACCTCGGCTTCGCCCGGCTGGGCGTCCTGCACGGCCTGGACCCCTACACGCACTTCGCCGCGCAGGCGCCCGGCGACCCGGTTTACCAGTTCCTGGGATGGCCCTTCCAGCACTCTCCCTACGGCCCGCTGTTCACGCTCGGAAGCTACGCGCTCGTCCCGCTCGGGCTCGCCGGCGGGCTGTGGGCGTTCAAAGCGATCGCGGTCGCCGCCAGCCTCGGCGCGGTGGCGCTGATCGCGCGGGCGGCCGCCAGATGTGGCCACTCGCCGCGCTGGGCGGCCGCCTTCGTGGGCCTGAACCCCGTGCTACTAGTGCTGGCCGTCGGCGGCGCCCACAACGACATGCTCCAGCTGCTGGCGCTCGCCGCCGCCCTGGTGCTCACAGCCGGTGCCAACCCGGGTTTGCTGACCGATCGGAGATCTCGTCGATCTCCGATCGGTGGCGCGGCCGCACTGGTCGCGGGCGTGGGGATCAAGGTGACCGCCGGGCTGGCGCTGCCGTTCCTGCTGCTCGCCTCGCCGCGCGCGCGCCGGCCCACCAACGCCTTCGGGGGTGCTGGCGCCGATCGACCCCCGCGCGTAGCCAATCAGCGCCTGCGCGTGGCGGTCGGCGCCGTCCTGAGCCTTGCGCTGCTCGCGGTCGTCGCGCTGATCGGCTTCGGCTCGCATGCGTTCGGCTTCCTCAGCGCCGTGAGCGAGCAGCAGCGGCTGGTGGCCACACACAGCATCCCCGCCGAGACCGCCCGCCTGGTGGGGCTGGGAGGCACGCCGAGCTGGTGGCGGCACTGTTTCGTCGCGGGATTCGTGGTGGTGCTCGCATACGCCCTGTGGCGCACCCTGCGCGGCGCCGACTGGCGCGTGGCCGCCGGCTGGAGCACGCTGGCGCTGCTTCTGTCGACCGCCTGGCTGTTGCCCTGGTATGCGATCTGGCCGCTGCCGCTAGCCGCGGTCAGTGGCGATCGGCGCCTGCGCGCCGCCACGCTGCTCTTCTGTGCCTACGCGCTGTTGATCCACCTGCCGCTCGCCGACCCCCTGCTCAGCCCGCGACGGGTCACCTGCCACACGCGGAAAGACTGCATCCCCCACGGTGGCCACCGGGGGAACCACCGGGTCCTGCGCCGGGGTGGCGGACACCACGACCACGTCCATCTCACCGGTCTCCAGGTCCCTGGCGACGTCGCGCTCGATCTCCGCTGGTGAGGCCTCCGGGCGCAGCCGCCGCAGACGCGTCGCGTCCAGGCGGCGGAACTTGAGGATCTCGAGCACGTAGACGAGATACACGCTGGCCGCCACAACCAGCAGCCCGATGCCTAATATAACGAGCGTCCAGCCCGTGTAGTAGTGCCCTTTGTGGTCGCTGTATGGGACGAACCGCAGCGCGAGCGCGAGGCCCGCCAGCAGCAGCGTCCACGCGTACAGGTAGGCGATCGTGCGCCTGTTGGAGAAACCGATGCGAGCCATGCGATGGTGAAAGTGCTCGCTGTCGGGCCGGTAGATCGGCTGGCGGTACTTCAGCCGCTTGAGCACCACGAACGTCGTGTCCAGGAACGGCACGGCCAGCAGGATCAGCGGCAGCACGAACGAGACGACCGCCTCGGTCTTGACCGCAGCCTCGACTGTGATCACACCCATCAGCAGGCCGAGTAGTTGCGCGCCGCAGTCGCCCATGAAGCTCGACGCGGGCGGGAAGTTGTAGATCAGGAAGCCCAGCGCAGCGCCGGCTGTGAGGGCCGCGAGCACGCCCGGCTGCTGGCGGTTCAGATCGAACGCGATCACCGCCATCGCCGCAGCGATGATCGCGCACACGCCCGCCGCCAGGCCGTCAACGCCGTCGGAGAAGTTGACGACGTTCATCATCGCCACCAGGCCGATCACCGTCAGCACCGGGCCGGCATTGGTGATGCCCGCATTGGGAAAGGCCAGTTTGCCGACGAACGGCAGCGTGATCGCCTTCACGGCCACGCCAAAATGCACGACGATCACGGCGGCCAAGACCTGGCCGAGCAGCTTCAGGGCCGGATGCAGATCGAAGCGGTCGTCGAGCGCGCCCACGAGCGTGATCAGAGCGGCGGCGATCAGCACGCCGTGCCACAGCTGGTCCTGGTGTTCCCTGGCGTAGCCGCCCGGCAGCCAGATCAGGCCGGCGACGAGCGTCCCCGCGAAGATCGCAAGGCCACCGAGCAGCGGCGTCGGGCACTCGGACAGGCCCCGCTCGCGTGGCTCGTCGATCATCCCGACGGCCCTCGCCAGCCGCATCGTGACGGGAGTCAGCAGCGCGGTCACGGCAGCGGCCACCAGAAAGGCGTACAGCGCGTCTAGCTCGGTCGGTTGCGCCATCGACTCGGGTACAGCATCGCAGGGACAGGGGTCGTCCGCGCAGTGGAGTCGGCGAAAGCGGCGCTAGGCGGGGAGCGACTCGTACAGCGGGTAGCGCTCGACGATCGCCTGAACCCGCGCGGAGAGCTCCGCGGCGTCCCGCACAAAGTCGCCGGAAAGCAGCGTGGCGGCGATGATCTGACCGGCCTCGGCGAAGTCCTCGCGCTGCAGGCCGCGAGTGGCCAGCGCCGGGGTGCCGATGCGCAGGCCCGAGGCCTCCATCGGCGGGCGCGGGTCGAAGGGGACGGCGTTGCGGTTGACGGTGATCCCGACCTCGTGCAGGCGGTCCTCGGCCTGACGGCCGCTGAGCTCAGGCTGCAGCGCGCGCAGGTCGACGAGCGCGAGGTGCACGTCGGTGCCGCCGGTGAGCACATCGATGCCCTGGCCGGACGAGCTGCCATCCACCGGCGGGCTCGGGTCAAGCAGCGCCTCGGCGAGCGCCTGGGCGCCCGCCACCGTGCGGCGCTGACGCTCGGCGAACAGCTCACTTTTCGCAATCTGCAGCGCGACCGCCTTGGCCGCGATCACGTGCTCCAAAGGACCGCCCTGCTGGCCGGGGAAGACGGCGGAGTCGATCTTTTTCGCGAGCTCCTCCTTGCAGAGGATGATCCCCGCGCGCGGGCCGCCGAGCGTCTTGTGGGTCGTCGTCGTGACGACGTCGGCGCCGAACTCGACCGGGTTGGGATGGAGGCCCGCGGCGACGAGGCCGGCGAAGTGGGCCATGTCGACCATCAAAAGCGCCCCGACCTCGTCGGCGATCTCGCGAAAGCGCGCGAAGTCGAGCTGGCGTGGGTAGGCCGACCAGCCGGCGATCAGCAGCTTCGGGCGGCGCTCGCGCGCGATCCGGGCTACCTCATCCATCTCGATCAGGCTCGAATCGCGATCGACCTCGTAGGCGGCGATCTCGTACAGGCGGCCGGAGACGTTGATCTTCATACCATGGGACAGATGCCCCCCGTGGGCGAGCGATAGGCCCATGATCGTGTCGCCGGGCGTCAGCAGCGCGTGGTAGACGGCGGTGTTGGCCTGCGCGCCGGCGTGCGGCTGGACGTTCGCGTGCTCGGCGCCGAACAGCGCCTTGGCGCGGTCGATCGCGAGCTGCTCGGAGACGTCGACCCACTCGCAGCCGCCGTAGTAGCGCCGGCCGGGATAACCCTCGGCGTACTTGTTCGTGAGCACCGAGCCCTGACATTCGAGCACCGCGCGCGGGACGAAGTTCTCCGAGGCGATCATCTCAAGCGTTCCCCGCTGACGCGACAGCTCACCGCGCAGCGCAGCGGCAACCTCGGGGTCCACCTCCACAAGGGGCCGGTTGAAGTAGTCGGGATGAAGCTCGGGCATGGCACGCTCCTCGGCAGGGGACAGCGATCGAATGCCCAGGCGCGCGGCGGGTTCGCCAGCCGCTTCCCGGTGGTCGATTCCACCTCTGGCGCCAGTCGCGGTAGCGATCTACGAGGCTAGCAGGAGGCGAGGATCCGCTCCACGTCCGCGCGCGTAAAAAGACCCTCCCGCACGATCCGCCACTCGCCGAGGCGGGCAAACTCGCGCAGGTCGATCACGGTCGAGGGGACGCCCGGCAGCTCGCCGCCGTCGAGCACCAGGTCGGCGCCGGCACGGATCGACTCCGGGACATCCAGCAGGCGCCGCGCGTCGGGCTCGCCTGAATGGTTGGCGCTCGATTGCAGCACCGGCGCCGCCACCGCGCCGAGGGCGGCCAGCGCAGGGGGGCAGGCGGGGACGCGCAAGCCGAGCGTGTCGGCGCCGCCCTCCCCGGGACCACCGGCCAGCGGATAGCGGTGGTCGCGATTTCCCAGCAACAGAGTCACGGGGCCGGGCAGCAGCGCCTGGAGCGCGGCGTGCTCGCGCGGCGCGAGCTCAGACAGCGCCCGCAGGAGGAAGGCGAGCGCGAAGAACATGACCGCCGCCGGGCGCTCGGCGGGGCGCCCCTTCAGCTCGTACAAGCGTCGCACGGCCTGCTCGTTCTCGGGGTCGCAGCAGAGCCCGTACACGGTGTCGGTCGGGAACACCGCCACGCCGCCTGCCGCTATGCATGCCTCGAACCGGCGGGCATGCCCGCCATCGAGGACCGGCGGCGCCGTCACCGCGCCCTCCCGCGATCGCCCCGCGCCGCCCGCATCGCCCTGGCCGCTCGATAGTCGCCCCGCATCGCCCGCATCACATTCACCGCTCCCCCACGACGACGCGTTCGATCCCCGCCAGATCGCGCTCGGCACGCACCGCGGGGAAACACGCGGCACGCATCAGCTCTCCCACCGCGGGAGCCTGGCCGGCGCCGACCTCCAGCGCCACGACCTTCACCCGATCGCGCATCTCCACCTGGGCGAGCAGCGCGCGAATCGCCACCAGCCCATCCGGCCCCGAGAACAGCGCCTGGGGAGGCTCATGACGGAGGATCTCGGGGGCGAGCGAGGAGCGAGCGGACTCGGCGACGTAGGGTGGATTGGAGAGGATCGCGTCGAGCTCGTCCGGCACGCCCGACAGCAGGTCAGCCCGCAACCACTCGACCTCCAGGCCGAGCCGCTCACCGTTGAGACGCGCTAGCTCCAGTGCGTCCTCGCTGAGATCGCTGCCTGTTAAAAGCAGGTCCGGACGCTCGTCCTTCAGCGCCAGCGCCACGGCGCCGCTGCCCGTGCCTACGTCGAGCACGTGCATGCCCTGCGGCATGGAGAGAGCCACTTCGACGAGCAGCTCGGTCTCCGGGCGCGGGATCAGCGCACGGCGATCGACGGCCAGCTCGAGCCGGCGAAAGGGGCGATGCCCGACGATGTAGGCGACCGGCTCGCGCTCCACCGCGCGGCGGCGCACGGCGCTCTGGAAAGCGCGGACGGCAGGCCCTTCGACTACTAGCTCACGGTCGACAATCAGCCGCTCGCGTGAGACTCCGAGCACGTGCGAGAGCAGCAGTTCGGCATCCAAACGCGGGGTTTCGCACCCAGAGGCGCCGATCGCGGTGATCGCCCCGTCGAGCGCGTCGAGCGCGGAGGCCCCGCTCACGCCGCCGCCTGCGCCTCCAGGCCACGGCGCTTCTCGTCGGACTGCAGCGACGCGGTCAGCTCGTCGAGCTCGCCTTCGAGCACCTGGTCGAGGTTGTGGACGGTGAGCTTCGTGCGATGGTCGGTCACGCGCCGCTCGCCGTAGTTGTAGGTGCGGATCTTCTCCGCGCGGTCGCCCGTCCCGACCTGCGAGCGGCGGTCCGCCGCCAGCTCGGCCTGCTGCTCGGCCAGCGCCTGCTCGTACAGCCGCGCGCGCAGCACGCGCATCGCCCGCTCGCGGTTCTGCAGCTGGGACTTCTCGTCCTGCATCGACACGACGATCCCCGAGGGCTTATGCGTGATCCGCACGGCCGAGTCGGTCGTGTTGACCGACTGTCCGCCGGGGCCGGAGGAGCGGTAGACGTCGATCTGCAGGTCGTTCGGGTTGATCTCTACATCCACCTCCTCCGCCTCCGGCAGCACCGCGACGGTCGCCGTCGAGGTGTGGATACGCCCCTGGGACTCGGTCTGAGGGACGCGCTGCACGCGGTGGGTGCCGCCCTCGAACTTGAAGACGGAGTAGGCCCCGGAGGACGAGTTGGATCCTTTGATCTCGAAGGTGTACTTGCCCTCGCCGACGTCCATCGCCTCCGTCTGAAAACCCAGTCGCTCGGCGTACTTGGTGAGCATCCGGTACAGATCCCGCGCCCACAGCCCCGCCTCGTCGCCGCCGGCGCCACCCTGGATCTCGACGATCACGTTCTTATCGTCGTTCGGGTCGCGCTCGACCAGCGCCAGGCGAATCTCCTCCTCGAGCTGCTCGATCCGCTCGCGCGCCTCGGTCAGCTCGACGCGCACTTCGGGGTCCTCGCCGTCCTCGCTCAGGAGCTCTTCGGCCCCCGCCGCGTCGTCCTGGGCGCGACGCCACCGCGCCGCGAGCTTGGCCGCGGGCTCGAGCTGGCTGTAGGCGCGGCCGACCTCGGCGTAGCGCTCGCGGTCGGAGATCACCTCGGGATCGGTCAGCTGCTCGCCGAGCTCGGCGAAGCGGCTCTCCATCTGTGCGACCAGGTCCTCGATCATGGGAGCAGTCTAGGCGCGGGTCAGGCCACGACCTCCACACCGATCAGATCCGCCGCCGAGAGATCGCCTGGGGTCTCCAGCGCGAGCACCGCCTCCAGGGCCGCGATCGCCACCGCCAGCTGGTCGAGGTCGGGCTCGCGCGTAGTCAACAGCTGCAGCTTCAACCCCGGCCACATGATCATCTGCACCCAGCGCCGGCGACGGTTGCGCCCGGCGAACTTGATCAGCTCAAAGGAGATCCCGGCGATCACCGGCACGCCGAGGATGCGCGTCGCCACCAGCCAATACCAGGCGGGCAGGCCGATCGGCGCGAACACGAAGATCGCGACGATCATCACGACCAGCAGGAAGCTCGTGCCACAGCGGGGGTGCAGCCGCGAGAAGCGCTTGGCGTTCGCGGGTGTGAGCTCCAGGCCGGCCTCAAAGCAGGAGATCGTCTTGTGCTCGGCGCCGTGGTACTCGAACACGCGCCGCAGGTCGCGCAGCCGCGAGAGCAAGAGCATGTAGCCGAGGAAGATGCCCGTCCTAACCAAACCCTCGATCACCCAGAACAGCACCGAGGAGTGCAGCTGACTCTTGATCAGACTCGTCAACCCGACAGGGATCAGGAAGAACAGGACGATCGCGAACACGAGCGCGAACACGACCGTGCCCGCCCACACGCCGCGGGAGATCTCCTGCGGCTCCTCCGCCGCCTCCCCCTCCGCGCCCTCCTCGGGCGGGAGCTGCGCGTTCGCCGAGACCTCCAGCGCGCGGAAGCCGATCGCCAGCGACCCGCCCAGAGCGACAACCCCGCGCACGATCGGCAGACGCAGCGCACGGTGGCGCGCAAGCGCCGAGGTCAGCGGGAAGCTCGACACCTCGATTTCCCCAAGCGCGGCTTGCACCGCAGACCGCTCGCCCTCCGCGAGCTGCTCGGGAGTCGGCTTGCGCACCGCCACCGCCCAGTTGGAGACGCCGCGCATCATCACGCCCTCGAGCACCGCCTGCCCGCCGACCGGCGCGTCGCGCTGAGCGTTCAGCGTGCCGTCGCCGTCGGCACCGGCTTCCAGCTCGACCGGCGTCGTCGGCCGTCCGATCCTCGATCGGTCGGTGTCGCCGTTTCTGTCCGCCACGGATGGGCCGGCGGCCGGCGGCGCGGCCATCGCCCTACTGCGAGGACCGAGTCTGCGCTGACTGCCGACGGCCTTTGGCCATCCTGCGCTGGAAGCGCTCGACGCGCCCTCCGGTGTCCATCAGCTTCTGTTTGCCCGTGTAGAACGGGTGGCAGTTGGAGCACACCTCGACGTGCAGCTCGTCGCGGGTCGCGCGCGTGGTGAACTCGTTGCCGCACGTGCAGCGCACGTGCGCCTCGACATAGCTTGGATGGATCTTCGTCTTCATCTCTGTCCATTCTAGCGATCGCCAAGCGGTGGCACTCCGAGCACCATACGATCGGCGCATGAGCTTTGGCGAGATCGTCGCAATCGCCTTCGCCGGGCTCGCGGCGGGCACGATCAACACCGTCGTTGGCAGCGGCACGCTGATCACCTTCCCGGTGCTGCTCGCCTTCGGCTACGCGCCGGTGACGGCGAACGTGTCGAACACGATCGGCCTGGTCCCGGGGTCGATCTCAGGAGCGGTGGGCTACAGGCGCGAGCTCTCCGGTCAGCGCAGCCGCGCGATCCGGCTGGGGACGATGTCGGTGCTGGGCGGCATCACAGGAGCCGTATTGCTGCTGGTGCTGCCCGCGTCGGTCTTCAAGGCGATCGTCCCGATCTTCATCGCGATCGCGCTCGCCCTGGTCGTCCTGCAGCCGCGCCTGAAACGGCTGCTGTCAGAGCGCAAGATCGGCGCGGTGCACGAGGACGGCGTCGTGGTGGCGCTCGCCATCTACCTGACCGGCGTCTACGGCGGCTACTTCGGCGCCGCGCAGGGGATTCTGCTGCTCGGGATCCTCGGCGTGACGCTGTCGCAGAGTCTGCACCGCACCAACGCGCTGAAGAACGTCCTCGCCGGCCTGACCAACGGCGTGGCGGGGGTGTACTTCATCCTGGCCGCGCACGTCGACTGGGCGCCGGCCGCGATCATCGCCGTCAGCTCGATCCTTGGCGCCCAGCTCGGGGCGCGCTACGGGCGACGGCTGCCTCCCGCCGCGCTACGGGCGCTGATCGTGGTGGTTGGCGCCACCGCGATCGTGCGCCTGCTCGTCACGTGACCGGTGTCGGGGTGGTTTCAGAAGCCGGCTGCACGCATGTGGCCGTGATTCGCTCGGCGCGCCTGATCACATGGCCCTTGTCGTCGAGCCAGTGGAAGCGAATCAGCGCCCTGTAGTCGGCCGGCGGCGACAGATTGGTGACCTGCCTGACGTACTTGTAGATCTTCACGCCGGTGTTCGAGCCGCGCCACACACCGAGCCCGGGAGCAGAGACGGTGTGGAACAGTTCTTCGCCGCCCATTCGCTCCTGCACTTCGATCCGCATCTCCATCCGCGCGGCGCCGGCGAGCGCCGTCATTTCGCCTGAGAAGGTCGCCGAGCGATCGGCCTGTTCGCCCACGCTGAGGCACTGTTCGAGCGTCGCCGAGACCGTCGGCGTGGTTCCGTCCCCGGTCGTCGATCCATCCGTCTGGGCGCTCGCTCCCGCCGGCGCCACACATGCAAGCAGGAGCACGCAGCAGAGAAGCAGGGAAGATGGCAACCGGATTTGCATAGCCTCCCTCTAACACCCCCAACCCGCACAATGTTGCGCACAAAGTGGCGCGGGATCCGGAGGTTTCCCCCCGATCGATATACCCGCTTCGCGGGGTCGATCGGGTTGAAATCCGGACCCGCTTGGCTCACTGCTTTTTTAGTCAGCCCCCGTCTTCGCAGCCGGTGAACGACTCTCAGAGGATCTGGTACAAGGGGCCGTCGCCCCCCTCGGGAACCGTTAACCGGCCGCCCTTGGCGGTGATCGCGCCGCACTGGACGCAGTTCGTGTAGTTGACGATCACGTCCACATCGCCGGATTCGTCCCCACCCTCCCCGTCCTCGGGGATCTCGTACACCCCGGCCGGGCACATCCACTTCCAGGTTTCCGCGAGCTCGCGTGGGACGTGCTTCTGGATGCGGATGTGGTTGGGAGCGTCGTCGCGGGTGGCGTTGCCGGTGATGAACACGCTGGAGAGCTTGTCGAACGTGTATTTCCCGTCCGGCTTCGGGTAGCTGTCCTTGGTCTTGCCGATGAACATCGGCTTGGCATCGTTGCGATGCAGCGACCAGCGCCCGCCGGGGAAGCGTCCCTTCGTGGCGATCATCAGGTTGACGAGCGGACCGCCCTTGATCAGGCCTTTCTGGAACGGTTGACGCGTATTGCGCTGTTCCCACAGGTCTTTGCCGATGATCGAGTCCTCTACCACCTGCTCGTAATCCGCAAACGAGGACTCACCGCGCTTGAGCGCCGCGTAGATCGACTCGGCGGCGAGCATCCCCGACTTGATCGCGTAGTGGACGCCCTTCAGCGATGCGAGGTTCATGATGCCCGCCGCGTCGCCGACGAGCACCGCGCCCGGCATCGATACTTTCGGCATCGCCCAGTAGCCGCCCGCCGGCAGCGCCTTCGCGCCCCACGCGATACGTTCCCCGCCCTCGAGAATGCCTTTGAACAGCGGATGCGTCTTAATCTGCTGGAGCAGATCGTGGGCGGAGGTGGTCGCGTCGGCGTAGTCGAGGTCGACGATGAAACCGATCGAGACGAGATCGTCGCCGGTCTTCTCGTCCTTCAACGGGTAGATCCAGGACCCGCCGATCTGCCCGTACTTGGCTGAGATCTTCAACGGCCAGCCGGCGAGCGTGTGGATTACGCGGTCGAGCGGCTTGGAGACCTTCCAGACCTCCTTCACGCCGAGCTCCCACACCTGCGGCTCGCGCCCGTCCGCCAGGTCGAACTCCTTGATCGCCGCGCCCGTGATGTGCCCCCAACAGCCCTCCGCCAGCACGGTGGCCTGTGCCTTGATGTCGGTTCCCGGCTCGAAGTTTGAGAGCGGCTCGCCGTCCTTGCCGCGACCCTTGTCGCCCGAACGCACGCCGACGACGCGGGTGGGCGGGCCATCGTCCACGATCAGCTGCGTC
>Ga0182024_10013409_pt1 | contig 16010 bp, 10 predicted proteins | sample P32metaG_FD_120480 | JGI IMG/M metagenome (GOLD analysis project Ga0182024, IMG submission 120480) | Permafrost microbial communities from Stordalen Mire, Sweden - P3-2 metaG (Illumina Assembly) | ecosystem: Environmental > Terrestrial > Soil > Wetlands > Permafrost | place: Sweden: Stordalen... | reverse complement strand
GGCTCAGAAGGCGGCTAAGAAGCAGCAAAAAGCGCAAAGCAAGGCAGCCAAGAAACAGCAAAAATCAATGAAGAAATACGAGAAGGCACAACAGAAGGCGTCCAAAAGGGCGCAACGTCACGCTTAAATCCTTGGGACAAGCCAAAACCTCGGCCCTTGCGAGAGTTCCTGCACTACCCCTAATCCCTTTGTGAGTAGTTAGGCTAGGATCCCTCGATATCGGTAATACTTGTGAACCGCGATATGTTTCAGCATGCGGTCGCCGATTGAATGGGGCGTGTTACAAATCTTGGGTCGATGGTTCGAGCCCATCCGCGCTCACCACACAATCGGTTGCCTCTCCGCCGCGGTTTTTCACAGGCTATTTTTTACATCTGCGATTGTCCTCAAATCGTGTAATTTCGCCATACAATTCAATAACTGGCTTTTCTACATGACGTCCGCAAGTGCTTCAGAATTTATAACCTACGAATAGAATTTTCCGAAAACATACGAAGACCGTTGGCAATATAACTGCCCTATGTCGTCTGATGACGGAAAAGAGCGACAACGCCCGTATTCACGAGCTGTGCTGCCTGATCGCCGTCGAACAGGATAAGCCAAAATTTCTCAAGCTTGTTGATGAGCTTAATCAATTGCTTGAAGTTGACGATCAGCGTCTCAAAGACGCACGTCTTCAAAATCAGCGTTCGAACGAAAAGAAGGGTAAGTAAGACAATCGCTATGGTGGCCTAGGAGGACGGTTTGCGTCGTTCGGTGAGCGAGGTTCTCGCCGCAACTAGCTGACGAAGGCGGTCTGCGTGTTCTTTCTCAGCTCTGTCATGGTTTGATTAAACTCGGCCTCAGGCACCACGACAACTCTGCCGCAAAGTTCTCGGACTCGATCCTCCAGGCGGCGCAATTCCAACGTGGTTTTTCCGCAGTAGATTTAACATCCAGAATGCCACATCAATGACATGCCTTCGATACAGTACACACCCTAAGGCAACGCTCTTAGTCGCAGGTAAGCTTTGTTACGCGTCCAATTTATCGGCACGCATTTCACCCTAGGCCGCAGAATCTAAGCTGTGGAGCGCTTCGTACAACTCGGCGATACGCTTATTCCGGCTATCGTATTCGCGTAATTCTTCTCCCGTCAGGTGGTCGCAGGTTTCTTTTGCGATGGTTTCCATTTGCTTCTCGATTAACTGGACGAGTTCGGTTCGAATTCCGTTCATCTCATAACATGCCATGACTTGCCTCGTTTAAATGAAGCAGCTCACTCGTAAGATGAGAGCAGTCGACGAGCGGTTGGCATGAATTGAAATGCCTGGTAATTTCCCTGGCATGCTGTCACGTTTAGTGACAAATTACGATAACATCAAACTGTACGTTGTGGCTAGCGACCTGTAGGGAGAATACAGTCTGTCCCCGAGCGAAAAGTTTTACACTACGGATTATGCCCGAATTCTCACTCCGTGCTTCCGAAATGCTTTAGATCTTCGGGGCCTTCTTTCACAGCGACCAAATCTTTCCCTTGCACCATCTCGCGAACTTTTTCAACCACATCAGGATTGGCCAAAGTAGTGATGTCTCCAGTATTCAAGTTGTTCGAAATGGCCGCGAGCACGCGACGCATCAATTTTCCGGAGCGAGTCTTGGGCATATCAGGGACGATGTAAACTTTCTTCGGCCGGGCGATTTTGCCAATGATGGTTTCAATGGCTTTTGTGACCTTGTCGGTAATTTCCTGGCTGGCCTGGATTCCGGGCTGCAGCGCGATATAGACCTCAGGAACGCGGCCCTTGATCTCATCCACGACCGGCACCACCGCGGCTTCGGCAACTTCCGGCACGGTCAGGCATGCCGATTCGATTTCTTTGGTACCCAGTCGGTGGCCGGCCACATTGATGACGTCATCCACTCTGCCCAGAATGCGAAAATATCCGTCAATGGCCAGTACGGCTCCGTCGGCGGCGAAATACGGCCAGTCACGCCAATCTTTGCTGTTGGGGTTCTTGCAATATTTTTTGTAGTACTGATCAACGAAGCGGTCGCGGTCGCCCCAAATGGTTTGCATGATCCCGGGCCAGGGATTGCGAATGCAAATATTTCCCGCCTTGCCCGATCCCGCGCTGACTTCGTTATTTTCCTCGTCCAAAATATAGGGATAAATTCCCGGCATACCCGGCCCTGCGCTGCCGGGCTTCATCGGATCCAATGCTGGCTTGGTGCTGCACAGGAAACCGCCGTTTTCGGTTTGCCACCAGGTATCGACAATCACCGCCTCGCCCTTGCCAACCTCCTCGTAGTACCAGCGCCAGACCTCGGGTTCGATCGGTTCTCCCACCGTGGTCATATGCTTGAAGTGATAGTTATATTTCTTTGGTTCATCATGTCCAGCCTTGCGCAACATGCGGATGGCCGTGGGCGAAGTGTGGAAGATGTTCACATCCAGGCGCTCCGCGATTCTCCATACTCTGCCAGCATCGGGATAGGTAGGAACACCTTCGTACATAACGCTGGTCGCGGCCAGCGCCAGCGGACCGTACACAATATACGAGTGCCCCGTGATCCAGCCGATGTCAGCCATGCACCAATACACATCCTCGGGATGAATGTCCTGAATGTATTTGGAGGTCCCGGCTACGTACGCGAGGTAGCCACCGGTGCGGTGTTGGCAGCCTTTGGGTTTTCCCGTGCTGCCACTGGTGTACATGAGAAACAGCGGCGCTTCTGCGTCCATGGGGACGGGTGGCACGATTTCACCGGTGTAGTTAGGCAGGATCTCGTCAACGAAGAAATCGCGATCTTTCACAAACGATGAAGCGGACGCATTCTTGCCCGCATGCCGCCTCCACACCAGGACCTTGTCGACAATTTGACCTTCTTTCTTGGCCACATCCAATGCGATCTCGGAGGCCGCCTTGTGGTCGATCATCTTGCCATTGCGATAGTAACCATCCATCGTGATCAGAACGCGGCTGCCCGAATCGGCGGCGCGCATCCCGCAAGCCTCGCCGCTGAAGCCGCCAAACACCACGGAGTGAATCACTCCTAAGCGCGCACAAGCCAGCATGCTAACCGGCAACTCAGGGACCATCGGCATATGAATGGTGACGCGATCCCCGGCCTTTAGACCGCAGAAATCGCGCAGCAGCGCCGCGAATTCATTCACCCGCACATAAAGTTCGCGGTAGGTGACCGATACCGGCCCCTCGGATTCTGGCTCCGGGACAAAGATCAGCGCCGCCTTGTTCTTGTACTTGGCGAGGTGCCGGTCCACACAGTTGTACGAGGCGTTAATCTTGCCGCCAACGAACCACTTCCAGAAAGGCGGATCATTGGTATCGAGAGTGGTGTGCCAGTACCGGTCCCAGCTCAGCAGGTCGGCATATTCGCGGAAGCATTCCGGGAAATTCTTCTCGCTGAATCGTTCAATGATCTTGGGATCGGTCAGATTCGCCTGGCCGACAAATTTCGCGGGAGGATAGTAATATTCCTCCTCCCGCCAGTGAACCGCAATCTGCGATTCATTGGTTTCCGCTACCGCTCTGGGTTTCTCCTCCATTGCAGGCATGTCAATTACTCCTAATTCTAAATTCTGCTAGTGGGTTTTCCCGCGGCCTCATCCCAAATACGCACACCGCGAGTTTCGCGCAGCAACAAGCTTCCGACGATAAACGTCATGCTGGCCACAATCATCGGATAATAGAGTCCAGCATAAATATTGCCGGTTGCGGCGACTGAAGAAAGTCCAATCAACGGCAGCAGTCCGCCAAAGACGCCGTTGCCTATGTGATACGGCAAAGAAAGCGAGGTGTAGCGGATTTTCGCGGGGAAAGCCTCGATTAGGTAAGCCGCGATAGGCCCGTAAACCAGGCATACATACAAAACCTGGACGAAGACGAGCAGCACTAACATGGTGACATTCGGATTCGGAGCTTCCTTGGCTGGCACCAACGCGCCGGTGGCATCCGTAGTCATAGCCGTGAGACCGATTGCACTTGTCACCTTATTACGAGTGGATTTCACCGTGACAACATTGTTCCCTGCCGCGCTTTCCATCGCTTTGTAAATCGGGATATAAGTCAGCACGCCGAGCAGGCATCCCGCCATCATTAACTTCTTGCGTCCAATCCGATCCGACAACGCGCCGACCACAATAAAGAATGGCATCCCCAGCAACAGCGCGATGGCGACTATGATGTTCGCAGTCTTCACATTGATTTTCAAAATCGTCTGCATGTAGAACAGGGCGTAGAACTGCCCGGTGTACCAGATCACGCCTTGCCCCGCCGTGGCTCCAAAAAGCGAGATCAGAACATTCTTCAGATTTGGCCACTTGGTGAATGCATCTTTGAGCGGTTGCGTCGAGGTCATGCCCGCGCTCTTGAGCTCGGCAAAGATGGGCGATTCCTTCATCTTCAGCCGGATATAGAGCGAGATGAGCACCAGAATAATGGAAACAAGAAACGGAATGCGCCAGCCATAGGCCGAGAAGTCTTCTTTCGACATTGAGTTTTGCGTGACCAGGATCACGATCAGGGAAACGAACAGACCGAGCGTAGCCGTGATCTGGATGAAGCTGGTATAAAAGCCACGCTTGTTGTCGGGAACGTGCTCACCCACATACACGGCAGCGCCGCCGTATTCTCCGCCGAGCGCCAGGCCTTGCAGAACGCGAATCAAAATCAGAATCACGGGAGCGAACCACCCCGCCGTCTTGTAGGAGGGCATCAGGCCAATGGCGAAGGTGGAGAAACCCATGATCGACAAGGTCACGAGAAACGCGTATTTGCGGCCCACCAGGTCGCCGATGCGTCCAAAGAAAAGCGCACCGAAAGGCCGTACCAGAAAGCCGACCGCAAATGTCGCGAGATAAGCAACGTAGGCAAACGTGTCATTTCCAGGGGGATAAAACTTCAACGCGAGCACCGCCGCGAGACTGCCGAAAATATAGAAGTCGTACCATTCAATCATGGTACCGACAGACGAAGCCATAATGACTCGCCAAATACTGTATTCGGCGTTTCTCGTACCCGTCACTTGCGCAGCAATCGCCATAGTCTCCTCCTGAGGGGCTCAGGAATTGTTAACCTGATGCCCTATTTCCATCGGAATTCGGACCGTTCAGATTGTACGTAGTGCCCTTGGACTCACTCGTCCCCTTCAGAACACTGGCAGGGTAACGCCATCCGCCGTTTCTGTCCAGCAAACAGTGGGGATGGCGCGCGGTGCCGAAAAGGCGTCAGTTTCGCCCTTCGATCCGCCGCAGCATATGCGGGTTCGATACCAGATGCCGTGATCTGCATCACTGCTTATGGTTCATCGCAACCAATCTGCTTGTCAGCTAAGATGCCGATAGGATTACAATCACGCAGCATTGTGACAGCCATCACAAGAAAACGTTCTGTCGCGGTGTAGTTAAACTTGACGCGACCGTCGAAGGCTGCCTCGTGTTCTTTTTATGGACGCCGGGCGTCCTCGCCCGTTCTCCATTCCAGCTCACGGTAGCTATTCAGTACCGCGGCCAGCCCCGATAAACGCACCGGATTACTTACGAAGTCCAAGCACTTACTTATCCAAAAACAAATGTGCCAGACACGAGGATTGACAACTGTCCAAATCTTGGACAGTTGTTCAGCATCGCGCCCCGGTTTCCGTAAGTGTTATTACAGCAAGTGCGGCATCATTCTACTTATTTGCGCGGATGGACGGAATAACATTGCGCGCATACAGTCCACTGCAATGATGACCCTCAGGAGGGCCCATAGAAAAAGAAAAGAGGTTAGTACATGTTTTCACTTCTCACGCGCAATATTCTATTTGGCGCGATGGCGGCTTGGTTGTTCACTGTAGCCGTCGTAGCGCAGACCCCCAACTATCAGCAAAACATCGACGTTACCGCCGCATGGCTTGCCAGCGATCGACCCTCGACTTCAACAACTCCCACTGATGGCTCAATCTTAGTGTCGCCGAACGCGGCTGCATATGAGATTGAACCATACTTCGCCAACCTGGCAGCCACAGGCTGGACCACGGATTCAGCCTACTATTCCGACATTCAATCGTGGATGAACTGGTATTGGAAAAATGTTTACTGGCCCGACCCAAACTATCCCAGCCCTCCTTATCCCCAAAAGCTCTACGGTGATATCGACGATTTTTCTGTAACCTTTTCGAACGGTACATACACGGAGCAGAAAATGACAGGCTCGGGTCATCCCGATTCGACTGATTCCTATGCAGCAACTTTTCTTACTCTGGCGTGGGCCTACTACCAGACTGGAGATGCTGCGCAAACCTACATTAATAGCATTCAGGAGGATCTGAACTACGTTGGAGAAGTGATCGTGTATACGAAGCAAGCCAACAACCTCACATGGGCTTTGCCTAATTATCAAATTCAATACTTGATGGACAACAGCGAAGCTTATGCCGGGCTGCAAGCGCTGGCCAACATCTACACAGCGCTGGATACCAAATATTCTACGAATGAATATTCCCAGCAGATTACGTTTTTTCAGGCTCAGGCTACGGAGATGCTCAAGGGCATTCAGAATTCTTTGTGCTGCACCGGCAGCAATGACTTCTACGATTACACAACCTATAACCCTGCCAACCCCGTGGGTCCGACCTGGAACGTTTGGTACCACGATTCAAACACGGGCAACTTCGGTGCAGTCGAACAGTTGTATCCAATCGCTAACGGTGTGATAAGCCCAAGCAGCAACCAGGCGCAGGAGATATACAAGACGTTCAACGACAATTGGGCTACGGGCGGCAGCACGAATTGGCCGACACTAAATAACTCCGATACCTATCCGTGGGTAATTGTGGCCTATGTTGCCGCACTGATGGGAGACACGAAAAACGTAAACACTTTTATCAACAGCATCGAAACCAACTACATCGACAACGATAACAATTTCGCCGGCAATGCGAATCATAGCTGGTCCTGCAATGAGGCCGGCTGGTTCATGCGCCTCAATGCTTATATGTTGAGTCATTAGGGAGTTCATAGAACAGCGGCCCACGCTTGTGTGGTTACAAGCGTGGGCTGCTTTCTATCACCTAGCGCTGTCCACCATTTCTATTTAATCGGCGGCAGGTACGGAATATAGCGGGCAAAGAACCAGCACAAGAAGAACACGACCGGAATGTGAACCATTAGTTGAAGAACTCCATAACCCACGATGTCTCTCGCCTTCAGTTTCAGAATGCCGAGCAGCGGCAGCATCCAGAAAGGGTTCACGAGATTAGGAAGAGCTTCCGACGCATTGTAGATTTGCACGACCCAACCCAGATGCACCTGATGCAGATTCGCCGCTTGCAACACATACGGCGCTTCAATTACCCATTTGCTGCCGCCTGAGGGAATGAAAACTCCTAGCACCGCGGAGTAGATCGCTACCAGCAACGGATACGTGTTATGCGTGCTGACTGATGCAAACAGCTTGGCCAGCGAATCTGCGATTCCGGTTCCCACGATCATTCCGAAAATCACGGCGTAAAACGGAAACTGAATCAACACTCCGCCAGTGGCAGGGACACATTCCGCAACCGCACGCATGAATCGCTTGGGACGCCAATGCAATAAAAGTCCAACGGTGATGAACATGAGGTTGTAAGTGTTGAGGTCAAGCGCGGCCAGTGCGCCTTGCGGTGAAGTGCGGAACACGTCCGCCAAGTACCAACACAAGAGCGCCGCGACCAGAACTGTGAGCAGGGGACTGTATTCCAACCATTCTCCAGGTTTAGTTTTGGATTCTAGACTGGAACGAATTGGTTCGTATTTGATGCCATAGGATTCGGCGGTTCTGGCGTTCTCCGGCGACGGCGTGGACGCGTACGCAATCAACACCGAGAGCACTATGAGGATCACTGTCGTCGCGATACTTTGCCACAAGAAAAGAGTTTGAGTAAGCGGAATCAGGCCGCTGATATTAAACAAGGTCGGCGGCATGGCGGATTTTGTCGCCATCAGCATGGCGGCAGATGAAGACAATCCCATCGCCCATACGGCTCCCAGGCCGAGATACGCAGCGGCACCGGCCGCGCGGTAGTCCATGCCTTTGACGCGATGCGCCAGTTCGCGAACGAAGAGCCCGCTGAAGATCAGGCTCAGGCCCCACGAGATCAGCGATGTCAGCATGGAAAAAAGCGCGATCAACGCAACCGCGCCACGCGGCGTTTTTGGAATTCCGGCTAAGGCCTGAATCGCGCGATAAACGATTGGTGTCGAGGCGACAACGTAGCCCCCGATGATGATCATCACCATTTGCATGGTGAACGGCACCAGCGCCCAAAAATTCTTTCCGCCCTGTATGGCCAGTTTGCTGGCAGGTTGATGAAGCAAGAGTCCGACCACGAAGACCACAACGATTCCGAGCAGCGCAAAAATAAGTGGATCCGGAAACCAGCGCTCGCTCCAGGTGGCGAGCCTCAGTCCAAAGCGGACAAGCGATTGTTCCTGAGTAACAGCGGGCTTCTCTGGTGCCATGTGCATACTCGATCCTTTCGGTTCGGCAGCAACTGCCTTTGCCGGTCTCTTACCGGGATATGCCCGACATTGTAGCGCGTGTACTGGCAAAGAAGCTGATTGTGTGTATGCGCGATTCTTTGCTGGGTAGAGGCCTGTTATCCGCAACTGGACAAGAGCATAATGCGGACTGAGACCTGACGCGACATGACCGCACGCCTCATTCCATATCTGCTCACCTGCTGACCTTTTCTACTTACGCTTGCTGCGTGGACAAAACTCTATCGGGCGCAGCGACCGCAGCGGCCACCGCCCATCGCGTTAATAGCACTTGGCATCGTGAGTGCAAATGCAACTCTCGCTGCTGTCACTTTCGTCTACTATGACCTCCGGCCCTCTCCGCTGCCGCCTTGGCAAAATCCGCAAATCCTTACGCTTGGCTTTTTGTTCCTGCTAGCTCCTATCGGCATGATTGTCGGCTTTATCGCGGCCGCACGTGGAGCCCCGAAATGGCTGATATGCATGGTGGAGATAGCATCGGTGCCGCTGCTGGTAGTTGGTTTGTTCGCTGTTGGCGCAGTGTGAAACCGAAGATAGCCGTCGTAGAATCGCGATTGCACCAACATTTTCAATAGGTGAGCTTGTAGACCACCGCCGCGGCCTTGCTGTGTGCCCAGAAATAATTGTCCCGCTTCCGCAATAGGTGTACGATGCGGTCAAACAGGCCAGCAGGATTGGCCGCCACTTCGTTGGTTTGGAGCGAGGCATGAATACTTTCCCGGTTTTGTTGGGTGCGCTGTGCGTATATGCGATTGCCTACCGTTACTACAGTGCGTTCATTGCGGCGAAGGCCCTGGCGCTCGACGATCGCCGGATAACTCCCGCGCACGCTTATCCTGACGGACATAATTACGTCGCTTCTCCAAGGTGGGTGCTCTTTGGCCATCACTTCGCAGCCATCGCTGGAGCGGGACCGCTGGTCGGCCCTACTCTGGCGGCGCAGTTTGGCTTCGCCCCGGGCTTTCTCTGGATTCTGATCGGCGGCGTGCTTGCGGGTTGCGTGCAGGACTTCACCGTGCTGGTGGCTTCGGTGCGTCATCGCGGCCGATCGCTGGCAAATATTGCCCGCACTGAAATCAGTCCTTTTGCTGGGCTGGTGACGATGATCGCCGTGCTCTTTATTCTTCTGGTTACGCTGGCAGGCCTCGGCATCGTCGTGGTGAACGCGTTGTCAAATAGCCCCTGGGGCGTCTTCACGATAGGCATGACAATTCCCATCGCAGTCATCATGGGATTGTGGATGTTCAAAAGCCATGCAGGAAAAATTACCGTTACCGGTCCTAGCATTTTTGGAGTTGTTCTACTGGTGGGAAGTGTGATCGCCGGACACTGGGTCGCTGAGAGCGGGGCTGCGTCGGCGCTTACTTTCACGCCACATCAGATCACGATTCTGATGGCTATTTACGGGCTGGTCGCATCGGTGCTTCCGGTCTGGCTGGTGCTGGAGCCGCGTGACTATCTTTCGACCTACGTAAAGCTGGGCACGATTATTGTGCTGGTGGTCGGCGTTTTTGTAGTTCATCCCAACATTCAATTTCCCAATTTCACTCGTTTTACACACGGTGGCGGCCCCATTATCAAAGGCCCTCTGTTCCCGTTTCTTTTCGTGACGATCGCGTGCGGAGCGATTTCCGGTTTTCACTCACTGGTTTCATCGGGCACTACTCCCAAAATGCTGGACAAGGAAAGCGACGCCCGTTTCATCGGATACGGCGCCATGGTCTGCGAATCCATCGTGGGCCTCCTGGCTCTGATTGCGGCTTGCTCGCTGGCTCCGGGCGACTACTTTGGCATCAACACCACGCCGGCGGTCTTCAGCCATTTGGGCTTGAGCACAGTCAACCTCGATATGTTCTCCCGCGAAGTCGGAGAGAAGTTGGCGGGGCGGACGGGCGGCGCCGTGTCGCTGGCGATTGGCATGGCAACAATCTTCCGAGGCTTGCCCGGGATGGCTCGTCTGATGGGTTACTGGTATCACTACGCCATCATGTTCGAAGCGCTCTTCATTTTGACCACCGTCGATACGGGGACGCGCGTGGCCCGCTACGTTCTGCAGGAACTCTTGGGCAAAGTGCACAAACCTTTTGGTAACAATGCGTGGCTTCCCGGAAATCTGATCACTAGTTCGGTGGTGGTTCTGGGCTGGGGATACCTGATTTACACCGGAAATATTTCCACGCTATGGCCATTGTTCGGGACTGGAAATCAGTTGCTGGCGACCATAGCGCTGGCGGTGACGACCACTTTCCTCATCAACATGGGCAAGCAGAAATATGCGTGGATCACGGCGGTACCGATGTGCTTCGTGGGGGTCACTACGCTGACCGCGGGAGTGATGGGAATCAAGAACATTTTCTGGCCATTGACCTCGACGCCCGGTCAGGTATTTACCGGCTACCTGGATTCGATCCTCATGAGCATCTTTATCGCGGGCGTTGTGCTGGTCCTGTTTGATGCGGTACGACGCTGGATCATGGTGGCGAAGGGTGCTCCCGCGCCGGTTGAGGCTTTCGGCCCTCCGCTCACGACTGCGGGCGAAGTGAAAATGGGATGCTGCTGAGGCACACGCTTATCGTTCGCGCTGAAAGCGGTAGCGGCCGCGATGCTCGCGCGCAATGCTTTCCGCAACTTTGAGAAACGCTCTCGCCGCATGAGAGAGGCTCGCAGACTTGCGATAGATCAATCGCAGCTTGCGATGCAGGCGAAGTTCGCGAACCGGAATGCGGACAAGCTCTCCACGCGCAATTTCGCTCTCCACGCTGATCTCGGGTACCAAAGCCACGCCGTTGCCCATAGCCACAAAACGCTTGATCGCCTGAAGCGTGGGAAGTTCGATGTCCATGTGCAATGGAGTCTTGTACTGCTGAAATGCGCGAATGACTTTCTCGCGATATGGAGAGGCGACGTTGTGCGCAACGAAAGATTCCGCGCCGAGTTGCCGGATGCTGACCTGGTGAGCAGCCGCAAGCGGATGGTTCGGAGGAACCACGAAGATCAACTCGTCGAGATAAACGACCATGGAGCTTAACAACGGTTCCTGCGGATCGTAGCTCAACACTCCAAGTTCAGAGTTGTGCCGCAGCACTTCGCTGGGAATTTGGCCGCCTAACGAGCGGTTCACGGTAATTTTTATCATCGAGTGCAGGCGGCGATATTCGCCCAGAACCGGCAACAGATAAAGCGCGGTAAATTCGTTGGCCGCGATTGCGAGCTTTCCTTTGTGCAATTCTTTCAGCTCAACCAGTGCCGCATGAGCGTCGCCGCGCAGATTCAGTAGCCGTTCTGAATATTCCTGCAGCACGTGGCCCGCATCGGTCAGCAGGCCATCTCGCGAAGAGCGATCAAAAAGCGGCTCGCCAATTTCCTCTTCGAGTTTGTGGATAGACTGACTCACCGCCGACTGCGTTCGGTGCAGCTTTTCTGCCGCTCGCGAGAATTTCTTTTCGCGTGCTACTGCAAGAAAAACTTCTAATTGGCCTAAGTCCATTTGTAAGCCTTCTTAACTGAAATTATCGGAACGATTAGTCTGGCTACTATTGTAAGTATACCTAATGATACCGTAAACATTATAAGCTTTGCTTATTTATTCATTACCCCTAGCATAAACGTTTCAGGATTCCACCAGGAGGCTGGCGATGGAGCTGAAGCGTATACGCATTTTCGATACCACGTTGCGGGATGGGGAACAGTCCCCTGGGTGCAGCATGAATGTGCAGGAGAAGTTGCGCCTGGCTCATCAGCTTGATCGTCTGGGTGTCGATATTATCGAGGCGGGTTTTCCTATCGCATCGGAAGGTGACTTCGCTGCCGTGCAAGCCATCGCCGCGGCAGTTCGCCGCCCTGTTATCGCAGGCCTGGCCCGTGCCTGCTCACCAGACATCGAACGCGCGTGGCAAGCTTTGCACGACGCCAAACATCCGCGCATCCATATTTTTCTGGCGACTTCAGGCATCCATCTCAAGTACAAATTGCGAATTTCGCGGCAACAGTGCTTGGAGCAGGCGGCCGAGGCAGTACGCCTGGCAAAGACTTTTTGCGATGATGTGGAATTTTCTCCCGAAGACGCTACTCGCAGTGATCGTGACTTCTTGTGCGATGTGCTGGACGCCGTGGTCGAAGCTGGCGCCACCACGCTCAACATACCGGACACCGTCGGTTACACCACGCCAGCCGAGTTTGGGGAATTGATCCAAACCATTCGAGAAAGAGTGTGCGCAACGACTGACGTCACGATTTCAGCGCACTGCCACAACGACCTCGGACTGGCCGTGGCGAATTCTCTCGCTGCCGTCGCCGCTGGAGCGGAGCAGATCGAGTGCACTATCAATGGAATTGGAGAACGGGCGGGGAACGCCTCACTGGAAGAGATTGTGATGGCCATGCGCGTTCGTCCCGACCGTTTGGCCTATGAAACGGGAATTGTGACCGAGCATCTTTATCCCACCAGCCAGATATTGAGCGAGATCACCGGAGTCGCAGTGCAGCCGAACAAAGCAATTATCGGACGCAACGCATTCGCGCACGAAGCCGGCATACATCAGGATGGAATGTTGAAGAATCCTCTGACTTACGAAATCATGACGCCACAATCGGTGGGCGTGCCGGATTCGACTCTGGTTCTTGGCAAGCACTCCGGACGGCATGCGCTTGGCTTGCGCTGCGAACAATTAGGTTTTCACTTTGATCGCCAGCAGCTTGATGCGATTTATCGCGCCTTCGTTGTCCTGGCTGATCAGATCAAGCACGTTGAAGATCATAATTTATTGAAACTGATCGAGAACACGCAGGATGGAACGCCAGCGCCGACGGAAATCGCGCTCGCAGCCGTCGCGGGCGCGGGATCAAGCAAAAAATCTGAGCAATCACGAGCAACGTTTCCGGTTCCGCTGCAGGTTCCCAGGGACTTCAATGTCGCCTCATTGGCCATAAAAGCTGCGGAATCTCATGGTGAGCAGGAAGATTATTTCTGGGGAGTGTAAGGCGGATACAATAAACCTTTATGTTGCTGAACATCACTGTTCTTCCCGGAGACGGCATTGGCCCCGAGGTAATCGCTGAGGCGGTGCGCGCGCTGGATAGCGTCGCTAAGGCTTTTGGTCACGAACTAAAACTTGAATACAAACCTATCGGCGGCGCGGCTGTGCAGAGCAGCAACGATCCGTTGCCCAATGACACCTTGCAAGCTTGCCTGAATTCCACCGCGGTTTTGCTCGGCGCGGTGGGAGGTCCAGCGTTTGACGCCTTGCCAGTGAACCTTCGTCCTGAAAGAGGGTTGCTCCGGCTGCGAAGCGAGTTGGGAGCTTTCGCGAATCTGCGACCAGCAGTCTGCGTTGCAGGATTGGAAAGCTGTTCGCCGCTTCGTACTGAGGTTGTGCGGGGCACGGATGTTCTGATTGTGCGCGAACTTTTGGGAGGGATTTATTTCGGGAAGCCCAGGTCGACTGAAGGCGCGAATGGTGATCGCTCCGCCGTCGATACCATGTGCTACCGCGAAACGGAAATCGAGCGCATCGCGCATGTCGCTTTTGATCTCGCTCGCTCGCGCCGCCGTCAACTCACTTCGGTTGACAAAGCCAACGTGCTCGATTGCTCGCGACTCTGGCGGGACGTGGTGAAGCGAGTGGCGGCGCAATATCCAGACGTGCAACTCCGACACATGTATGTGGATTCAGCCGCAATGGCGCTGGTTTCGCATCCCACCAGCTTCGATGTACTGCTTACAGAAAATATGTTCGGCGACATTCTTTCCGATCAGGCCGGGGCAATTGTAGGTTCGATTGGGATGCTGGGCTCGGCGAGCTTGGGAGGCCGTGTGGGACTATATGAGCCGGTGCACGGCTCGGCTCCGGATATCGCGGGAAAGGGAATTGCCAATCCTTTGGGCGCTATTCTTTCCGCCGCAATGATGCTGCGTTATTCGTTCAAATTGCCTAACGAAGCCGATTGCCTTGAGCGAAGCGTTAAATCGGTGCTGGCTGCGGGATATCGCTCCGCCGATATTGCTGGTTCCTCGGGCTCCGCTGCAAGTACGGCGGAAATGGGCGCGAAAGTTGTGGCGCGGATTGAACAAGAGGCGGCGGTAAGCGAGCCGGTCGCCGCACATTAAACCATGAGTGCAAAACGCACATTATTAGACAAAATCTGGGATGCGCATATTGTCTGCGTTTCTCCCGGCCAGCTTCCGCTTCTCTACATCGATCTGCATCTCGTCCACGAGGTAACTTCGCCGCAGGCATTTGACGGTTTGCGTGCTGCAAAACGCCGCGTGCGTCAACCGAATCGTACCGTCGCCACGGTCGACCACAATATTCCGACTGAACCGCGTGGCACGCCCATCACCGATCAAATTGCGGCGCGGCAGATAGAGGCCTTGCAACAAAATTGTCGCGACTTCGGGATCCCTCTGTTTGACATGGACTCGCCCGACCAGGGAATCGTGCACGTAATAGGACCGGAACTGGGCCTGACGCAACCCGGCATGACAATTGTGTGCGGCGACAGTCACACCAGCACTCACGGGGCATTTGGAGCGCTCGCATTTGGCATTGGAACCTCGGAAGTCGAGCACGTGCTCGCCACCCAGTGTCTGCCGCAGCGCAAGCCTAAAACCATGCTGATTGAAGTTAGCGGCAACCTCGCCGAGGGAGTCAGCGCCAAGGATCTCGCGCTCGGAGTTATCGCGCAAATCGGCACCGATGGTGCGTCTGGACATGTGATCGAGTACACCGGTCCAGCGGTGCGGGCGCTTTCCATGGAGGGCCGCATGACTTTGTGCAACATGAGCATCGAAGCTGGGGCCCGCGCCGCTCTCATCGCGCCTGATGAAACTACTTTCGCGTATCTTAAGGGCCGCCGCTTCGCTCCAGCTGATAATTGGGAACAGGCCGAGGCCACTTGGAAAACTTTCTCTTCGGACCCCGGCGCGCAATTCGATTCAATCGTGCACATCGACGCCGCTAAACTCGCGCCCTTTGTGACCTGGGGAACGAATCCGGGAATGGTTGCTCCGGTTGACGGATCCATACCCGAGCTTTCAAAAAACGGCGATCGCGCCCTGATGGAACGAATGCTGGAATATATGGGCCTGAAGCCGGGCACGCAAATCGAGAACATTTCCGTGGACCGCGTTTTCATCGGCTCCTGTACCAACTCCCGCCTGGAAGATTTGCGCGCCGCCGGTCGCGTGGCGAAAGGGTATCGCGTTTCTCCGAGTGTTCGAGCCATGATTGTTCCCGGTTCTCAAGCCGTGAAGCGCGCCGCCGAGCAGGAGGGTCTAGATCAAATCTTTCAAGCTGCGGGATTCGAATGGCGCGAATCGGGCTGCTCCATGTGCCTGGGAATGAATCCGGACATTCTGCAGCCCGGCGAACGCTGCGCTTCGACCAGCAATCGAAACTTTGAAGGACGCCAGGGCCGCGGTGGACGCACGCATCTGGTCAGCCCCGCAATGGCGGCGGCAGCAGCCATTACCGGACATTTTACCGAT
>Ga0182024_10013408_pt1 | contig 16010 bp, 9 predicted proteins | sample P32metaG_FD_120480 | JGI IMG/M metagenome (GOLD analysis project Ga0182024, IMG submission 120480) | Permafrost microbial communities from Stordalen Mire, Sweden - P3-2 metaG (Illumina Assembly) | ecosystem: Environmental > Terrestrial > Soil > Wetlands > Permafrost | place: Sweden: Stordalen... | reverse complement strand
GTTGAGCGGCACGGCCGGATCGAATGGGTTGTTGAAGTACTGTGCGCCAATATCCAGCCACTCGGTAATGATGCGTAATTCGGCCGCGCTCAGGTATCCGGCATGCGTGCTGCCCGAATTCGCCGCGAAGCGGTTCAGAAACTGGCTCGACAGCGCACCGTTCGCGCTGCCCGCATTCAGATACGGTCCCACCGGCACTGGCATCGTCGTCGGCTGACCCTTAGGCCCCGGCGGTCCCGGCACCAGCACATCCTGCAAGGCGCCCATGTTAACTGCCTGCTCGTCGTGCGTGAACAGCAGCTGCCGATAAGAGGTGAGCTGCAGCGGCTCATCGCTTGAGGGCGTGTTCGTCAAATTCAGCTGTCCACCCGGCGCTTGGGCCGCCGCGTTGGCGTTCTTGGCATTATGGCAGCCGGCCCGCGTGCAGGTGTGGTCCGCCAATACCGCCTGCGTCGTGGGATCAAGCACCTGGCGCACTTTATCCCAGAGCGGTTGGATGTGCTCCGTGTAGTTGATCGTGATGCGGCAGAGGCTCGACCAGCTGGTCGTGCACAAATCGGAGGTCGGCACGTTGGTCGTGATGGTCGGATCGTTATAGCTGTAGGAGAAGCTCGCATCCGGAGCGCGCACGGCGGGGTTCGTCCAAACGTCCTGATACACGACATTGACGCTCGGCTGCATCTGCAGGCACGGCGGGCTGTCGGTCGCGCAGCTGCTGCGCGCGCGGGTCTCGGCCATGGTCTCGCCCGGATTCGGCAAGAAGGTAGCGACCGTACCGGGGAAGGGCTCGCCCGTCGTCGTCGCACCGGTGTTCACCAGCGGAAAGAGGCCCGCGCGGCCATGAGAGCGCGGGTTCTGCGGCGTCGCCGGCGTGTGGCAGCCGTTGCAAGTCATGGTTTCACCGGGGAGCACTTGCAGCCAGTTCGCGTGCACCGGGAAGATGCGCCTGCCGTTGACGTCGAGCACGTCGATCTGGAAGGCGACGTTGGCGGGCACTTCGATCTTCACCGAGCCGTCCGGCTCAACCGGAGCGTAGCCGAGGATCTCGCGCATGTAGGGACTCGCGCCGAAGGCTTGGTCGGCGATGTTGAGCGTCTGCATGTTCGGCAGGGAGACAGCCTTCTGCAAGCGGATGAAGCGCGCCGGGCGTTGGGCGGCTTTGGTCTTCGCCGGGTTCGCCAGGGTTTGAATGTTCGGGTCGGCCGTGTCGACGCCGTCGAAGTCGTAGACGCTCTTGATATCGATGACGCCCACGCTCTGGTCATAAAAGGTCTGATCCAGGGTGACGCCTGGCACCCCGTCGAGGATGACCGCCGGCAGTGGGCGCGGCTGCGCCGCGACGATGTCGGTGACCATGACCCCTTCGACGGGCTGCATGACCGGCAGCAAGGTGTTCTGCGTGGGATCGAACATCCACACGCTGTAGAGCGGCGGGGCGGACTTTACGGTGGGGCTCGCGAGTGCCGCGGTGGTACAGGGGATGATCGTGTTGGGCGTGACGCTGGTATCAAGCAAGCGGCATTGCGTCCAGCTGACGAGAATGCGCTGGGTGCCATCCCAGAGCGGCACGGCGGAATTGAACCGCCCGGCGGGGGAGGGACCGGGAATCGTGAGCACTTCGTAGGAGGTGGCGAAGGTCTGCGCGGGACCCTTGGCGCCCGCGTTCGCCAGCACCGGCTGGGTGTTCTCCACGAAATCCGTGCCGTTGATGATGACCAGATCGCCGCCGAAATCGTCATTCGTGTACGGCCGGATCAGGGCGAGGATGTTGCCGTTCTGCATCTCGTGCGGTTTGATGAACTCGATCGTGGCGGTGTTCTGTTTGCCGTCCGGCCCCGTATTGTGGCTGTTGGCACCGTAGTAGAGCTCAAGATCGGTGCCATCAGGATTGATCGTGTAGAGGTGCATGCCGTCCTTGCCCGGCGCATGGTCCCAGCGGGTGAAGAGGATGCGACCGTTCGACAGAACCGTCGGATCCCGATCATGGCTCTGGTTGAACTCGATCTGGTGAATATTGCTGCCGTCCGGATTCATCACGGCGAGCACGAAGGCCGACTCGTCGCGGTCCTCGGTCTGATATTCGAACTGCGGGTCGTTCTCATCGAGCAGCACGGCCTTCGATTGGCGCTGCCGCGTGGAGGTGAACAGGATGCGTCCATCGGGCAGAAACGCAGGCGAGACATCCTCGCCGGCATTCGCCGTGTCGTCATCCGGGATGACGCGCGCGAGCGTGTCGCTCGCAATGGTGTACTGCCAGATGGCCCAGGTGGGCGGATCGATGTCCTTCATGTTCGGCGTCAGCGGGCCGCGCATCGCGAACACGACCATCGTGCCGTCGGCGGATACGGAGACATCCTTCACGTCGTAGGAATCGGTGCCGGTGATGCGCGCCGTGAGATTGGTTTCGATCGCGCTCGGCGAGGCGGTGGCGCGCTTGTAGAGATTGGCCTGCGGGACCGGCGGCAGCAGCAACCGCAGATCGTCGGTCATCATGGGGATCGTGCGTTTGACATAGAAGATCGGGGCGTCGACCGTCGCGGGGTCTGCGGCCTGGCCGCTGCCCAGGTTGATCTTGGTGCCGGGACTGCACGCGACTAACGCCCAGGCGACGGCCGCACAGGCGGCCATGCGCGTGATGGCGCCTGCCCAGACACGCTTTGATCCTCCGTGCTCTTCGTACATGTTGCGTCACTCCTTAGGAGACGCGTCCCATCTGCTCGGAACGCATGACCTAATCCTGCTTTGCCGCAGCGCACACGGCGATCTGCGGACGCCGTCACAGCCGGCAATACTGATTTGCGCTTCTCTCTCTTCCAGGGCGCCAGGGACTGCCGTCAGCGCCGTCAACGCCCCGGCAGCTTAGGTAGCCGGTCGGGCGGGCACATGGAGTGACCAGTCTCGCAGTTTACGGCGCAAAGCATACCCGGGCGAGCTTCAGCCCCGACATGTCTGCGAGTGGCGACGTCCGGGAGTTGAGACATCAAGAACCCGTTTTGCCCGCCGGTATAGTCCGTCGCGCACCAGTTAATTCTTCGCGAGTGGGTGACTGCCATGACGATCGCAAGCAAGCTGAACTCGGCGCTCCCGCGCCGCGCGGCACGCGCCGCAGCGAGTGCATGGTGCGCCGTTCTCCTCCTGGCACAGCCCGTAGCGCCCGCGTTCGCGGATCCGACTTCGCAGGCGCAGCGCATTTATGAGCGTATCGCCGGCGTCGACCCGCCCGATACGACGCTCGCAACGATGGAAGGCGATATCGCCGGCGGCAACGCGCTCGCAGCCGCGGAGCTCGCAACCGCCGACCCGTCCTTCTACAACGTCGTGCTGAAGAACTTCGTGACTCCATGGACCAACCGCAACCAGACGGTGTTCGCGCCGCTCAACGACTACACGGCGACTGTCATCGGCATGGTGCGCGACGACGTCGCCTTCAACACGGTTCTATCCGCCGACATTCTTTATAAGAGCAATGCCTCCGGTCTGCCCCCGGTTTCTGCGGCGAACAACAATCACTACGCGACGGCGGAGCAGAACGGCGTCGATCTGAAGGCAACCTTGGTCGCGACCACCCAGTCAGCGGCGTACGGGCTGCCGACGGCGGCGACCGCCGGTGTGATGACGACGCGCGGCGGCTCGTCTGCCTTTTTCATCAACGGCACGAACCGAGCGATGTTTCGCTTCACGCTGATCAATCATCTGTGCACCGACTTGAACCCGATCATGGACATTACGCGTCCTCCGGATCGCGTTCGTCAGGATGTGAGCCGCTCGCCGGGCGGGGACAGCCGGATCTTCCTCAATAACTGCATCGGCTGTCATGCCGCCATGGATCCGATGGCGCAGGCCTTCGCCTATTACAACTTCGACGGTGTCGTCACCCAAGAGACCCTCTATACCCCCGGGGTCGTGCAGGCGAAGTACCTGATTAACACCCAGAACTTCAACGCAGGCTTCATCACGCCGAATGACAGCTGGAGCAATCGCTGGCGCCAAGGGCCGAACCAGGTGCTCGGCTGGAGCCCCTCGCTTCCGGGCAGCGGCAGCGGCGCGAAGAGCCTGGGGCAGGAGCTCGCCGGGAGCAGCGCGTTCGCGCAATGCCAGGTCCAGAAGGTCTTCCAGGCCGTGTGCTACCGCGCGCCGCAGAACCAGGCCGATCGCACCCAGATCGCGACCATGGTGAGCGGCTTCACCGCAGGCGGCTACAAGTTGAAGCAGGTCTTCGCCGAATCCGCCGTGTACTGCATGGGCCCGTGAGGACACGGACCATGACGAGGGAGCATCGCATGAATGGCTTCGCATTGAGTTCGCACCCGTTGCGCCACATCGAGCAGGCCGCGGCGCTCGTGGTGCTTGCGCTGCTGGCCGCTTGCAGCAGCAGCGGACCTGCCACCTCGGCGAATCCGGTCACCGCGGCGCCGACCGTTCAGGCCTACGCCGGCCCTGCGCCGGAGAACGCGGACGTGGAGGCATTCCAGGTCAATCTCTGGCAGAACATCCAGAGCCCGACCATGTGCGGCGGCTGCCATCATGCCGGCGGCCAGTCGCCCCAATTTGCGCGCTCCGACGACATCAACCTCGCCTATGAGGCGGCCAATACGGTCGTCAACCTCACGAATCCCAGCCAGTCGGAGATGGTGCAGAAGGTCTCCGGCGGCCACAACTGCTGGCTCGCCTCTGCGCAGGCCTGCGGTGCCACGTTGAACGTGTGGATTCAAAACTGGGCCGGCACGAGCGCCGTGGGTAGCCAGGCGATCAAGCTTCAGCCGCCGCCATTGCAGGATGTCGGGCCGAGCAAGACCTTTCCGGCCTCTTCGAACGCTTTCGCCTCCCTCATCTGGCAGCCGATACTCGTGCCGTGGTGCTCGCGCTGTCACTCGGATAACGCGCTGACGCCGCAGGCCCCGTACTTCGCCAGCGCCAATCCGGACGAGGCGTACGCGGATGCGCAGTCCAAGATCAACCTCATCGACCCGGCGCAGTCGCGCTTCGTCATTCGCCTCGCCACCGAGTTCCACCACTGCTGGACGACGAGCTGCGCGGCCGATGCCGCGACCATGCAGGCCGCCATCACGGCCTTCGCGAACGGCATTCCGACCACGAAGGTTGATCCGTCGCTCATCGTCTCGAAGCAGCTGTCGCTCTATCAGGGCACGGTCGCCTCCGGACAGAGTCGCTATGACAATGCGCTGATCGCGCTCTACCAGTTCCAGACCGGCAACGGCAGCATCGCCTACGATACGAGCGGCGTGCAGCCGGAACTTGATCTGACGCTCTCCGGCAATGTGACCTGGGTCGGCGGCTGGGGAATCAATATCGCGGCGGGAGGCAAGGCGCAAGGCTCGAGCGAAGCCAGCCAGAAGCTTGCGAATCTCATCCAGTCGACCGGCGAGTTCTCGATCGAAGGGTGGATCGCGAATGGCAATGTGACGCAGACCAAAGCCGACATCGTGAGCTACTCAGGCAGCGATACGACGCGCAACGTGACGCTCTCGCAGCAGCTGCAGCAGTACGAGGGCGAAGTGCGCAGCAGCGTCACCAATGAAAACGGCGATCCGCCGTTCCTGACCTCTGTCGCGGGCGCCGTGGCGCAGGCTTCTCTGCAGCACGTCGTTCTCACCTACGATCCCGTCAATGGCCGGAAGCTCTACGTCAACGGTGTCTTCACCGGCGACGTCGATGCGCAGAAGGGCGGCTCGCTCGCCTCCTGGGACAATACCTTTGCGCTCGTCCTCGGCTCCGAAGTCTCCGGCGACCACGCCTGGACGGGTGAGATTCGCATGCTCGCCATCCACGACCGCGCGCTGACGCTTGCACAGGTGCAGCAGAACTTCGCCGCCGGTGTCGGCGAGAAATACTACCTGCTGTTCGATGTGTCGAATCTCGTCAACATGCCGCAGAGTTACATCATGCTGACGGCGAGCGAGCTCGACAGCTATTCGTATCTCTTCACGCGGCCGACCTTCATCAGCCTCGATCCGACGCAGAAGCCGACCAATATCCCGATCGCGGGCATTCGCATCGGCTTGAACGGCGCAGAGGTGGGCGTCGGGCAGGCCTACCTGCCGCTCAGTGCGAACATCACGGCGGCGAACTACTCGGCGACCTCGGGCGAGGTGCTCTCGACCGTCGGTACGGCGATCGCAGAGGAGAACGGACCCGCTTTGGATCAGATCTTTCTCACCTTTGAGAAGATCGGCACGAACTCCCACGTGGAGTCGCAAGGGCCGGTGCCGGTGCCTCCGGCTCCGGTCAATACGGGCCCGTACCCCGATTTGGGTGCGCGCACGTATGACAAGCTCCTATATACGATGTCGAACATCACCGGCGTGCCGATCACGGACCCGAACGTCGCATCGACCTTTGCCAACATCCAGCAGTCGCTGCCGTCGGTGCCCACGATCGACGCCTTCAGTGCCTCAAACCAGCAGGCGGTGGCGCAGCTCGCGATCGAATTCTGCAGCGAGCTGGTCAACAATCCGAGCTTGAGCGCGCAATTCTTCCCCGGCCTTAATTTTTCGCAGCCGGCAGGCACCTACTTCGCAACTCCGAGCAATGTGAACCTCGTAATCAATCCGCTGTTGAGCAAAGCGCAGATTGTTGACGGTCACGGCGTGCAGATCGCCTCACAGCCGACTGTAGCGGCGGTGACGACGGAGTTGAACGCGCTGATCGGACAGTTGAGCGCCGGGCAGAACCAGGCCGGGCGCACCGCCGCCGTCACGACTGCTGCCTGCGCCGCTGTGCTCGGCAGCGCCGCGGTTGTGCTGCAGTGATGGGTTCGTAGGAGACAAGCGCAATGATCATCCGCACCAAGCCCCCCCGCAAGCTCGCCCTCAATGAGCCCATCCGCCATGAGAATCATGGTCGGCCGCGCAGCCGCCGCGATTTTCTCGGCCGCGGCCTCATTACGGGTGCGGCGTACATCACGGCGCCCACGTTCTTCAGTCTGTTCGCCAATCCGCGGCTCGCTGAGGCTGCGCTCGCGAGCGACATCCAAACCCTCGCCCAGGACTGCGGCATCGTTACGCAGGGAGCGGGCAAGATTCCCTTCATCGCCTTCGACCTTGCGGGAGGCGCGAATCTGAATGGTTCGGAGGCGCTGATCGGCGGCCAGGGCGGTCAGCTCGATTTTCTCTCCGTCGCCGGTTACGCGAATCTCGGTCTGCCGGGCGATATGGTTCCGAACGCCCCGAATCCCGCGGGCCCGACCAACAACTGGATCAACACCTCCCTCGGGCTCGCGTGGCACTCGGACGGCGGGATGCTGCGTGGCATTCTCTCGCGGACCGCGGTCGGGACGCGTGCGGGCGTCAATGGCGCGGTCATCCCCGCGCTTTCCGAGAACGACACGATGAACAACCCGCACAGCCCGCTGTACGGCATCGCGACCACCGGTTCCAACGGGGCGCTCCTGACTCTCATTGGCTCAGAGCCGACTGTCTCCGGCGGCAATTCCGTGGCGCCCGCCGATATGATCAATCCGACGCTCCAGCCGACAGTGGTCGATCAGGCAAGCGATGTGACCGGGCTCGTTAATACCGGTCAGTTGGGCACATTGTTTACGAACCCGAGCGATGCCGTGGAAGTTCTCGAGTCCATTGCGCGCATCAGCGGCGGCACCGATCCCAGCGCCTTTGGCGGCAAGCTCGGCGAAGTCAACATGCTCACGCGCGATACGGCCATCAAAACGGCGCTGCGCTGCGGCTACGTGAAATCGGCCGACCTCGTCGATACTTTCGGCAATCCTGCGACGCTGAATCCGAATCTCGATACGAATATCGTCGGCTCGAGCGGCATCTTTTCGCAGGCCGAATACGCCGCCAACTCTGACTACCAGAAGACCGGCGCCATCATGAAGATGGTAATCAACGGTTTCGCCGGAGCGGGCACCATCGAGATGAGCGGCTTCGATTACCACGGTCAGGGCCGCGCCACCGGCGAGGACCGCAACTTTCAGGCGGGCATATGCATCGGCGCGTGCCTTGAGTACGCGGCGCGCGTTGGCATGCCGCTCATGCTCTATATATTCAGCGACGGCTCGCTGAACGCGAACGGCGTCGTCGACAACACGCCCGACGGCCGCGGCAAGTTCATGTGGGCGAGCGACAACCAGACGACGGCGGCGTCGATCATCCTGGTCTACAACCCGAAGGGCCGGCCGGTGCTCCTGCACGGCACCTCGAGCCAGCAGATCGGCTTCTACGATTCGGGTGGCTCGGTGGATACCACGGGGAGCCCCGCGGCGAACTCGGTGGAGCAGCTCGTCGAGACGGTCATCCTGAATTACATGGCGCTGCACGGCACGCAGGGCCAGTTCGGGGGGCTCTTTCCAAATCAGGGCCTGGGCAACGCGGCGGCACAGGATGCGATTACCGCCTTCGAGCCGATCGTGAACGGCAAGATCGCCTGAGCGCGGGCGGGGCGCGGATTGCGCTAAGGTGCACGCTCCACCTGTCGCGCCGCGCAGACGCTTTTTGAGCTTTGGGCGGCAAGCTTCGAAATGCGCTTGTGTGCTCGGATTCGTGCCGCGTTCATTGACTCTGTAAACTTCGCTGTGCGAGGGTTCGTCGTGCGCTGCGGCGGCCCTTCGGCCGTACGCTATTTTGCGGAGGATACTTTTTGGGCCGGCAACAGGCGGACGGTCGCGCGGCGCGTTGCTCGCGCGCAGCATGGAAAGGGGTGCTCGGAGGCGTTCTTGCCACCGCCGTGCTCGCCGCCTCGGCTGCGACGGGCTATGCGCTCCTCGGCCACGAGGCGCCCGACTTCGCCTTGCGCGCCGTCGGCGGCAACAACGTGCGCCTCTCGGAACATCGCGGCGATGTCGTGGTCTTGAGCTTCTGGGGCAGCCGCTGCGGTCAGTGCCGCATGCAGCTCGCTGCCCTCGATCGCAGCTTCAAGACGTATCACTCCGCCGGTTTGCAGGTGTTCGGAGTCAATGTCGACGATGATCAGGGCGGTGCACTCGAATTCGCGCGCACGCTGGCACTCGGGTTTCCGCTGCTCCTCGATCCAGGAAAGGCCGTCGCCCGTGCCTATCTTGTCGATAATCTGCCCATGACCGTACTAATCGACCGCGGCGGCGCCGTGCGCCAGGTGCATCGTGACTTCAGCTCGAACTTCGAGCCGGCCTACCTGCAACAGATCCGCGTGCTCTTGAATGAATGATCGGAGACTTATGTTTCACGTCGCGCATCCTCGAAGGTTCCTCGCGCCCCAGGCGGCAGCGCTGAGGCTCGCCGCACTCGCGCTCGGCATGCTCTTCCTCGCGCCGCCTATGAGCGCGTGGGCACAGTCTGCCGCGGTGCCGCCAGCGACCCCGGCGCCCGCGGCGGGTGCCGCGCCGGGGGCCGCGGCGCCGCCGGCGGCGAGCCCGGTTGCGCAAGCGCCCGCTCCGAGTGCACCTGCCGATGCCGATATGGCGGCCCCCGCCGGCGGCGCTGCACCTGCTGTCACCGACACGCGCGGACTCGACCAGGATATTCAGGAGCTGAAAAAGGACGTCGTCGATCTCAACCGCGATCTCTTCGTGCTCGAGGAGGAGCTGCTATTTCCCGCCAATACGCAGGTGGCGGTATTCGTCTCGATGGACGTCGGTGAATTCTTCCTCCTCGACGCGGTGAGCTTGAAGATCGACCAAAAGGAAGTCGCGAACTATCTGTACACGCCGCGTGAAGTCGAGGCTCTTGTCAGGGGCGGCGTGCACCGCCTGTATCTGGGCAACCTGAAAGCCGGCCCACACGAGCTCGTGGCCTTCTTCAGCGGCCAGGGCCCGCACGAGCGCGACTATCGCCGCGGAGCGACGCTCAAGTTCGCGAAGGGCATCGGGGCCAAATATCTCGAGCTTAAGATCAATGACCGGCAGCGCCGCCAGCAGCCGGAGTTTGAAATCAAGGACTGGGAATAGGACTTGCCGCAAAGGCCGCCAATGCGCTCGCTCCTCCTCATGGCCGCCGTCGCGATGCTCGCGACCCAATCTGTCGAGGCCGCGCGGCAGGACCCCGAGAAGCTTCCGCCGACGCGCATCCGCGATTTGCACTACGGCGACGTCCTCTTCTACGTCTATACGGATGATGATTTCGAGGCGATCACTCGCTTGAATGCTTATGAGCATTGGAACCTGCTGCCGCATCACGAGCCGGAGGCGCAGCTGCTGTTGGGCGGCCTGTATTTGTCGCTCGGGTTGCACAACGAGGCGGGCGCCCGTTTCGAGAAACTGCTCACCCCGGATATTCCCGCCGGGGTGCGCAATCGCGCCTGGTTCTATCTTGCCCAGGTGTGGTACGCGCGCGGCTACCTCGACCGCGCCGAGCACGCCATCCGCCAGGTGCAGGGCCCGCTGCCCCAATCCCTCGATGCCGAGAAAGAGCACCTCCTGGCGAACGTCCTCTTGCGCCTGGGCCGCTTCGACGACGCCATACAGCTTCTGAACGGCTGGAAAGGACCGGCCGACTGGATGGCCTATGCGCGCTTCAATCTCGGGGTTGCACTCATTCGCGCGGGCCGCCTCGCCGAGGCTGATCCGGTCTTAAGCGCAGTGGGCACGCTCGCGTCCGATAAGGAGGAGCTCCTCGCGCTCAAAGATCGCGCCAATCTTGCGCTCGGCTTCGCCTATTTGCAGGCCGAGAAGCCGCAGCAGGCGCTGCCCGTGCTCGGGCGCGTGCGCCTGAAGGGGCCTTATTCGGACAAGGCGCTCCTCGGCACCGGCTGGGCGGATGCGGCGCTCGGCGACTACCGCCGCGCGCTCACCCCTTGGCTTGAGCTGCGCGACCGCAATCTTCTGGATGCCGCGGTCCAGGAGTCCTACCTCGCCGTGCCCTATGCTTTCGGGAAGCTCGCGGCGAACGCTCAGGCGGCGCAGTACTACGAGAGCGCGCTCGAATCCTTCGACGCCGAGGATGGCCGGCTGGACCAGGCCATCAGTCGTATTCGCGACGGAAAAATGCTCGATGCCATCCTCGACAAGCAGGGCAAGCACTACGGCTGGTTCTGGCAGCTTGAGCGCCTGCCTGATGCGCCGGAGGCGCGCTATCTGTATGCGGTGCTCGCGGGCCACGATTTCCAGGAGGGCCTGAAGAACTATCGCGATCTTGTCTATCTCGGACATGCCCTCGAGCACTGGTCCGGAAGCATGGAAGCCTTAGGGGCCATGATCGATACGCGCGAACGCGCCTACGCCGAACGCCTGCCGCGCTTGGACGCGATTCTCGCCAGCGGCGCGGCGGATGAGCTGCAGCGTCGGCGCGCGGAACTCGCGGGCCGCCTCGACTTCATCGTCACCGGGGGCGACGTCGCCGCCTTGGGCTCGCCCGAGGAGCGCGAGCAGTGGGGACGGATCCAGCGTATCGAGGCGCTCCTCGCCTCCGCCCCGCCGGGCAAGGAGAACGACGAATATCGCGAACGGCTGCGGCTCGTGAAGGGCGTGCTCTTCTATCATCTGGATGAGGCCTTCAAGGCGCGCGTGTGGCAGCAGCGCCGCGCGATCAAGGATCTGGACCTGGCGCTCGTTGAAGCGCAGAACCGCTGGGTGCGCGTGCAGCATGCGCGCACGAGCGTGCCTGCCAACACGAGCGAGTTTGCCGCGCGCATCGCGGCACTGCAGGCGCGCATCGAGGCGCTGCAAGCGCGGCTCGTCACGACGCAGCAGCGGCAGAATGGCTATCTCGCCGGGCTCGCCATCGCGCAGCTGCAGGAGCAGAAGGAGCGCCTGGGGGCGTACCGGGTGCAGGCGCGCTTTGAGCTCGCCTCCATGTATGACCGCGCGCAGGACACGGATAAGGCGCGCAAACCGGGCGATACGCCGGCCATGGCTCCCGCGCCCGCGACGGAACCCAAGCCATGAGCGCGCGCGCCCGCGTCGCTTGCGCACTGGCAGCTTGTCTTGCGCTCCCCATGCTGCAGGCGAGCGCCGCCGATCCGAAGAGCGCGCCCACCATTCAGGACCTCAATACCCGCGCCGTCGATGTGCAGACGGGCTCGCAGCCCCAGGCGAGCGCCGCCAAGGCCATGGACAACTATCGCCGCTTTCTTGAGCTGCAGGAGACCGATCCAAAATTGCGTGCCGAAGCGCTGCGGCGCCTGGGGGATCTGAATCTCGAAGCGGGCGAGTTCGAGCGCATGGAGAAGGAGGTCACGCAGATCGATCTGCAGGGCGCCGAGGCGATCAAGCTGTATTCGACCCTGCTCAAGGCCTATCCGAACTATCCGCGCAACGATGAGGTTCTCTACCAGCTCGCGCGCGCCTATGAGACGACGGGCCAGAGCGAGCAGGCGCTCGCAACTCTCGACCGCATCGTGAAGAGCTATCCGCGCAGCCGGCAGCTTGATGAGGTGCAGTTTCGTCGCGGCGAGCTCCTGTTCTCGGCGAAACGCTACCCGGAGGCGCAGAAAGCCTACGAGGTGCCGATCGCGCGCGGCCCTCAATCCGCATTCTACGAGCAGAGTCTCTACAAGCACGGCTGGTCGCTGTTCAAAGAGTCCTCGAACGAGGACAGCCTCGCATCCTTCGCGGCCCTGCTCGACGCGAAGCTCGGCGCGCAGGCGGCGCGGTCCGTACAGCTTGAGGATTTGAAGCGCGCGGATCGGGAACTCCTCGAGGACACGCTGCGCGTGATGAGCATCACCTTCTCGTATCTCGACGGCGCGGCCTCGCTCGATCAGTTCGCGAAGCAGCACGGCGATCGCTCGTACTGGCATTTACTGTATTCGCGCCTCGGAGATCTGTACGTGGAGAAGCAGCGCTATCAGGACGGCGCGAACACCTACCGCGCCTACGTCGCGCGCGATCCTAACAGTGAGTTCGCGCCGCCGCTTGCCATGCAGGAGATCGAGGCGTACCACAAGGGCGGCTTCAGTCAGCTGGTCTTCGATGGCAAGCACGACTTTGTCGAGCGCTACCATTTCGGTTCCCCCTTCTGGCAGGGGCGCGAGCGCGCCCAGTATCCGCAGGTCGTGCAGGAGTTGAAGATCAATCTGCTTGATGTCGCAACCTATTTCCACGCAACCGCCCAGTCCTCGCACAAAACGGAAGACTACCTGGAGGCCGCGCGCTGGTACCGCGACTATCTGCAATCCTTCCCGGATGATCCGGACTCCGCAGCCACCAATTATCTACTGGCCGAGACGCTCTTCGAGAGCCACAACTACGCGGATGCCGCCGCCGAGTACGAGCACACCGCCTACGGCTATCCGAAGAACGCCAAATCCGCGACCGCAGGCTATGCCGCACTCGCGGCTTATCAGAAGGCGCAGGATGAATTGGGCGGCGCGGCGCAGAGCGCCTGGCATGCGAAGGCGACCGCCGCCGGCGTCAGGTTTGCGCAAACCTTCCCCGAGCACCCCGACAGCGCCGGCGTGCTCGCGCGGGCGGCGGAGGATGAGTTCGCGGCCAAAGATCTGCCGCGCGCGACCGAGCTCGCCCAGATGCTGCTCGCGCGCCAACCGCCCGTCGATGCGGGCAAACAGCGCATCGCCTGGACAATCATTGCAGAGTCGCAGTTCAGCGCCGGGACCTATGACCAGGCGGAAGCGGCGTTCCTGAAGGCGCGCGATCTCTCAGGCGCCGATGCGAAACAGAAGAACGAGCTCACCGAGCGCCTGGCGGCCGATGTCTACAAGCAGGGCGAGGCGAAGCAGCAGGCGGGCAATGCCGCCGGTGCGGTCGACGACTATCTGCGCGTGGCCAAGGTCGCGCCGGACTCAAAGATCCGCGCCACCGCCGAATACGATGCCGCCGCGCAGCTCATCAACCTCAAGCAGTGGGATCGGGCGATCAGCGTGCTCGAGGGTTTCCGCCGCGATTTTCCGAAGAGCGAACTCTCCGCGGACGTGACGCGCAAGCTTGCGGTTGCGTATTCCGAAGGCAATCATCCGGGACCGGCGGCGGGCGAATTTGAGCGCATCGCAGCCGATGCGCATGAGGATCCCAAGGTGCAGCGCGAGGCGCTGCTTTCCTCCGTGGATCTCTATGCCAAGGCCAACAACTCCCCCAAAGCGGTCGCGATGCTCGAGAAGTTCATCGCCTCCCATCCCACGCCGGTGACGGATGCGGTGGAAGCGCGCCAGCGCCTCGCCGACTACGCAGGCCACGCAGGCGATGCCGCGCGCCAGGCGTACTGGGAGCGCGAGATCGTGCAGGCGGATGCCCAGGCAGGCGCCGCGCGTACCGACCGCACCCGCTACCTCGCCGGCAAGGCGCAGATCCAACTGGCCGTGCCGGCGCGTGATGCCTTTCGCAACGTCAAGCTCGTGCTGCCTTTGAAGAAGAGCCTCGTCGCCAAGCGCAAGGCGCTCGACGCGGCGCTTGCGCTCTACAAGCGGGCTCTTGACTACCAGGTTGCCGAAGTGACGACCGCGGCGACCTTCGAGATGGCGGAGCTGTACCGCACGCTGGCGAAGGACATCATGAGTTCGGAGCGTCCGAAGAATCTCTCCAAGGATGAACGCGAGCAGTACGACTCGCTGCTCGAGGAGCAGGTATACCCCTTCGAGGAACAGGCGATCAGCCTGCACGAGGCGAATGCCGCACGCGCCAAAGACGGGCTCTACGACGAGTGGGTGAAGAAGAGCTACGTCGTGCTCGCTGAACTTAAACCCGCGCGCTACGCCAAATCAGAGCTTTCCCAAGATGTGGTCACGACTCTCAAGTAAGGCGGCGCGCCGCATGGCAGAGGCTGCGCTCGCGGCGCTCCTCGCGAGCGCCTGCCAGAGCGCGCCACCCGTCAAGGAGCCCCCGGCGCCCAAGAGTGCCGCGGCGCCGGCCGCGGATGCCGTGGCGGTGCTGCCGGCGGCCGCGGAGCCGCCGCCGCGGGCACTGGCGGATTTCGACCGCGCCGTGGGTCTCATGCGTGCCGGGAACCAGGCGGAGGCGGAAGTGGAGTTCCAGCAGCTGGCGGTCGGCTATCCCTCATTTGCAGGTCCGGACATCAACTTGGGAATCCTGTATCGCAAGGACGGGCGCCTGGATGAGTCCGAACAGGCGCTGAAAGCCGCCACCGTCCGGAATGGCGCCAACGCCGCCGCCTGGAATGAGCTCGGCGTCACCCTGCGGCTGCGCGGCCAGTTGCAGGAAGCCGCCGCCGCCTACGAGCACGCCATCGCAGCCGATGCGAATTTCGCCCCCGCGCACCGCAATCTGGGCGTCGTACTCGATCTGTATCTTGCGGATCCCGAGCGCGCGCTGACAGAGCTTGAGCGCTACCAGGAGCTTTCCGGAGAAGAGAAGCCCGTCAGCGTCTGGATTGCCGAGCTCAGGCAACGTACGGGTAAGAAGAAGCCGGCGAGTCCACCCCCTCCGACGCCCTCTGGAGAGTAGTTATGACCAGTGCACTACGCTCACTTGCCGTCGGTCTGCTCGCCGCTGCGCTCGCCTGTGGCGTGCTCGCGCAGGACCAGCCGTCGGCAGCCCCCGGCGAGGCGGGCAAGGCGCATGGCCCGGCACAGGATCTGGAGCCGTCGGTGGACACCTCCGCGGCCCCCAATGACGCAGACTCTCACCCCAAGGGCTCCTCCCAGGCGGCGCCCGTGCCTGCACCGTCCGCGCCTGCGCCGCCCGTCAAGACCTCCGCGAAGAGCGCGGCGGGCGCGGGTGACGGCAAGCCCAAGGGCAACGCCAAGGACCGTATCGAGCTTGATACGACGCAGATCACCGGCAATCGCGAGCTGCCGAAGGTACTGTATATCGTCCCGTGGAAGCACTCGGACTTGAGCGATTTGGGAGGGCGGCCGTCCAATAGCCTCCTCGATGAAGTCCTCACGCCCGTGGATCGTGATGTTTTCCAGCGTGAGAACCGCTATTACAGGGCTCTGCAGCCGGATGAACCGCGCCCGGGCGGCCACGCCCCGGGGGCGCCGCCTGCAACGGGCGCTGCCCGCCCGGCCGCGGATGCGCCGCCCGCGCGGGATGAGAAGTAGGTCGCAGTTTTTTGCACATGTGTCATTCAGCTTTGTTGGGCTTGATTGAGTGGGAGTGAAGCCGATGGATTTATGGAACCTCATTGTTCGGTTCTTTCAGGGCG